>Ga0111539_10009242_pt1 | contig 12458 bp, 9 predicted proteins | sample RhiMethybrSRZTD1_FD_79667 | JGI IMG/M metagenome (GOLD analysis project Ga0111539, IMG submission 79667) | Populus rhizosphere microbial communities from Tennessee, USA - Rhizosphere MetaG P. TD hybrid SRZTD1 (version 2) (version 2) | ecosystem: Host-associated > Plants > Roots > Rhizosphere >...
AGGTACGAGAGATGTGCCATGCCTTGCTCGTGAGCGGGTACGTACACGTCACGTTGTCCGCTGCGGCCTTCGTCCGCAGCCACCACCCCCATCTGGGGACTCTTCCTGATCTCCGAGAACAGCAGTTGACGCGGACTGCCCAGATCACTCCGGAGGCGGCCATCGCTCGTCGGTCACGGTCGAACCTCGGAACGGAGCCGAGATCTACCGCTTCCATCGCTGGACCGACAGAGCGAACACGTTTCGGGCGACCCGTTCGCGGACTGCACGACGAGGCTCATTGGGCACCACTCATCGTCTGGCGTACTGAGGTCCCGGCGTACACGGCCACATGCGCACGACCTGTTTGCCAGAGCTACCTGCGATGAGGCTCCTCGCGGGGGGAATAGGGAGGGGAACAGGGTCCAACGCGGGGGTGTGTTCCCCCTCTCGCGAGACCGCCAGCGATTTCCTGTTCGCGCCTCCACTTGACGTTGGGTTTGCAAGCTGAACATAGGTGGCACCAAAGCGATCGAAGCTTTCGTCGGCGTCCTGGAGGATGAGTCGAAGGATCCAACTGGAACGTCGCTTCGCCAGTGTCCGAAATGCGACTATGGCGACTTCGTCTCAGCGACAGACCAGCGGCGCGCGGATGACGAGATCCTGACCGAATCCGGCGGCGGCCAAGCCCACCGGTCCTGCCAGCACGCCGCTCCTGATCAGGGTGAACATCGCGTCCACACTTCGGGGCGCCTGATACGTCGCCGGGTCGAAATTCTGACCGGGCACGACGGTCCAGACGTCCCACGTGCCGTCGTACCCCGGGTCCCCCGGCGCATGACTGGCGATGTGATCATGATCGAAGTCAGGGTAACCGGGCTCCTGGTGCATCGTCCCGGGCAGGATGCCGTAGAGATCCGGACGCGGCGTGTCGAATGGTACGTCCAGAATCGCGTGCCCCAGATTCCAGATAGCAAACATCTCCGACGTCCGGGACGGCGTCCCGGGAAACACGAGATGGCAGATGGTGCCATTGTACGCAGCCTGTTCAGTGCTCGTCCCTTGAGGCGTTGCGGCGCCCTCCGGAGCCGACGAGCTACTGGTTGTTCCCAGCATCGCCGTTGATCCGTGGCTGCTGGTTGTCGCGTCCGACGGATGCGACGCCGTCGCTCGGGCTGCCGTGGGTGCGGCCGGCGATCGGCCCCCGTCGGAGCACGCCGACACCGTAAGGGCGGCGGTAAACATCAACGCACCCGAAAAGACGTGAAGCGACGATCTGGTTGGCTGACTCATGGATCAAACCTCCGTGTGCGCTAGATGCTGCGGCAGCAGACAACCGTTGCCCCCGGCCGGGGCAGCGCGTCGGGCTTCACGCATCTCCCGCGTCTCAGGGAGAAAGGCGGCATTTCGGGACGAAAGTGCTAACCTACCGGACACCCCCATCGTCATGCCCTCGACTCCGAACGTCACCCAGTTGCTCCTCGCGTGGCAAGCCGGGGACCACGCGGCTCTGGACAAACTGTTGCCGGCGATTCAACCGGAGCTGCGGCGGATCGCCCGGCGACACATGGCCGGAGAGCGCCGCGGCCATATGCTCCAGCCCACGGCACTCGTCAACGAAGCGTATCTCCGGCTCGCGTCGAAGGACGTTCAGTGGCAGGGCCGCGCCCACTTCTTCGCCGTGGCCGCCCAGGTGATGCGACACGTGCTCGTCGACTACGCGCGCGAACGCGCGCGCGTCAAACGCGGTGGAGGCGCGTTTTGCATCTCGCTATCCGACGCCGAGAATCTCGTCACGCCGCGGCAGGCCGACGTGGTGGCGCTGAACGATGCCTTGAACGCACTCGAAAAGTTCGATCGCCGCAAGAGCCAGGTCGTCGAACTGAGGTTCTTCGGCGGACTGAGCCTGGAAGAAATGGCTGATGTGCTCCAGGTGTCGGTCGGCACGATCAGACGAGACTGGAGCCTCGCGCGCGCGTGGCTCTATCGCGAGCTCGGGGACGGGAGCCGACACGATACCTCTCTGGATACAGACAGCGACGTATGAACGAGGATCGCTGGCGGAGAATCGAAGAGCTGTATCATGCCGCTCGGCTGTTGAAAGACAGCGCACGCGGGCCGTTTCTCGCGGCGGCGACCGAGGGCGACGAGGCGCTGCGGCGCGAAGTGGAATCGTTGCTCGTCAGCGGCGCATCATCCCCCGGCTTGCTCGACGAGCCGCTACAGATGAGCGGCGCGCACGTCTCCAACGCCGCGGCGCTCAGCGGACGACGCATCGGCACCTACTCGGTCCACGAGCGGATCGGCGCGGGTGGCATGGGCGAGGTCTATCGCGCGCACGACTCGAAGTTGCGTCGCGACGTCGCATTCAAGGTGCTGGCTCCAGACTTGATCGGCGACTACGATCAGCAGCGGCAGGATCATCTGCGGCGCTTCCGCCACGAGGCACACGCCCTCGCCGCCTTGAACCATCCGAACATTGCCGGGATCTACGGCCTCGAGGAAGCCGATGGTGTGACGGCCCTCGTGATGGAGCTGGTCGACGGATCGACGCTCGCCGACCGCCTCGTGCAGGGAGCGATTCCGGTGGAGGAGGCGCTGCCGATCGCGACGCAGATCGCCGAGGCGCTTGAAGCGGCGCACGAACGTGGAATCGTGCACCGCGATCTGAAGCCCGCCAACATCAAGCTGCGATCGGACGGGACGGTCAAGGTGCTCGACTTCGGGTTGGCCAAAGCGGTGGGTCCGGCCGCGAGTGCGCGCGACGTCTCACAGCATCCGACGAACACCGCGCCGGCAGTGACTGCCACGGGGGTCATCGTCGGCACGGCCGCGTATATGAGTCCGGAGCAGGCCGCTGGAAAGGCGGTCGATCACCGAGCCGACATCTGGGCGTTCGGGTGCGTGCTCTTCGAGATGCTGACCGGGCGCGCGGCGTTCGGCGGCGACACGCGGACGGACACGCTCGCAGCGGTGATGCGCGCGGAGCCGGACTGGTCTCGTCTCCCCAGCGGAGTGACGGATCCCCTCCGCGAACTGATACGCCGTTGTCTGCGCAAGGATCCGCGTCAACGTCTCCAGGCAATCGGCGATGCGCGCATCGCTCTCGAAGAAATTCTTTCGGGACAGGACTCGGGATCGGTTCAGGCGCTGCCCGCCCCCTCCGCGCGGAGGCGCAGCGAGCGAACCGCGTGGATTCTGGCTGGTGTGGCAATGCTCGCGGCGATCGCGCTCGCGACGGGCTTCTATATCGTGTCGCGTCCAGGTGAGGCGGAGCCGCTACATCTGTCGATGACGCTTCCGCAGGGGTGGAATCTCGCTCTCTCGAGCAGTCAGGGTGAACCCACACCGCTGGTCGTTTCACCCGACGGACGGCGAATCGCGATTGTCGCGCGGGAAGGGGACGGTCCGACCACGATCCTGATGCGGGAGCTCGACTCGCCATCGGCGCGACCGCTGCCTGGCACGGAGGGCGCGACGTCGCTGTTCTGGTCGCCCGACAACCGGTTCATCGGCTTCTTCGCCGACGACAAGATCAAGAAAGTGGATGTGTCGGGCGGTGTGCCGGCCGTGGTGTGCGCCGCGACGGCACCCTTCGGCGGCGGGACGTGGGGTCGCGAGGGCACGATCGTCTTCTCGATACTGGACAAGGGCAATTACCGGCTCTGGAAGGTCGCCGACAGCGGCGGCCAGCCGACCGATGCGCTGCCGGACGCGTCGACGAGTAAGGAAACCAACGGGATGGAGGTCCGACCCTGGTTTCTGCCTGATGGGCGCACCCTCCTGTACGTTTCCATGCTCCTGGGCCAGAAGCCTGCGGTTTACGTCGTGAGGCTGGACGCGACCGATCGCGTGAAGGTGGTGGAAACGGATTCGTCGAACGTCCAGTACGCGAATGGCTACTTGCTGTTTCTTCGCGGGGCGACGCTCATGGCGCAGCCGTTTGATGAGAAGAAGGTCGCCGTGACGGGCAGTCCCATCCCAGTGGTTGAGGGCGTGCAGCGTCAAGGCGCGATTCCGCCGTACAGGCTGTTCTCGGCGTCTCAGACTGGCGTCCTCGCCTATCAGGTGGCAACAGACACCGCGACGCTGGCGTGGGTCGATCGCCGAGGCCAAACCCTCGGAACGATCGGGGAGCCCGCGAATTACAAGTCCATCGCTCTCTCCCACGACGACGCTCGCGTGGTCGCGATCATCGGCACGCCCCGGAACCTCTTCCTCGTTGACCTCTCAAACGGCGTGCGCACGCAGTTCACGTTCGACCAAGGAGGCTTCCCGGTCTGGTCTCACGATGACCGGTTCATCGACTTTGCCACCAACTTTCTCCTCTATCGCAAGCCGTCGAATGGCGCTGGTGCGAGCGAGCGACTCCTGCCCAACGAGAAGAGCCCGGCATTACTGTTCGACCGAGGGTGGGACGACTCGATGCTCGTCATGATCCCCCGCGACCACCCAGGCGCGGACCTTACCGTTGTCCCAGGGTCCGGAGACCGGACGCCGTTTCGACTCGCCTCAACGCCACAGGACAAGAGGATTGCGAAATTTTCTCCGGACGCGCGCTGGGTAGCCTACGTCTCGAACGAACTTGGCAGCGTGCAGAACGTCTGGGTGGTGCCGGTTGTCAGGCGGACCGGAGCCGGCGACGTGAGATATCTCATTTCCGGCGGCAATGGCGGGACCCTGCCGCAGTGGAACACCGACGGCCACGAGTTGTTCTACATCTCATCCAGCGAGATGCTGACCGCTGTGCAGGTGAACGGCGACGGGGAGGCCTTCCAGGTGGGCCCCGCCAAGGCGCTTTTCCCAATCAGAGTGTCACAGGCAGAAGGGGGATATAACGGCTGGCACTATGCCGTTGCCAAGGACGGCCGGCGCTTTCTTGTCATCGTGAGCTCCGAGCCGCCGGTGAGCATCGAAGTCAACTGGACCGCCAGACTCAAAGGGTAGCGGTGCTGTCTCTTCAACCATGAACGGGGATCGCTGGCGGCGGATCGAAGAGCTGTATCACGCCGCGCGGCTGCTGCGGGTGGCATGGGCGACGTCTATCGCGCGCACGACAGATCGCCGACCCGTTGGAGGCCGCGCACGAGCGCGGCATCGTCCACCGCACCCGACGGCGAACCCGGAAGATCGCCTTGTCGATGTTGGCGGGCTTCAGATCACGAAGAACCTAGTCTTCGACGCGCGCCTCACCCGACCAGCGGGTTCCTGACGCGCAGCGCAGCGAACGACGAGAGTCGCGATCGGACGTCCAGAGCTCGCGGACCGCGGCGAGCGGGGCGGACTGGTCGGGGCGACGAGATTGCGCCGATGATTCGCTCGATGCGCTTCCGATGCCGTACCGACACCCGCGACGTCTCCCCCCGTTTCCTCGACCCCAGCGGGGGGTGACGCCGTTGACATCTTCAGCGCAACGCGATTGCGCGCTGACCAGCCAGGTGTCGCCGACGGCCGCTCAGACCTTCAGCGCGCCACGGAACGCACGCGCGGCATAGTAGGACTCCGCACCGTTGTGATACGTGAAGACATGGTCGTAACGGCGATCGCAAAAGATCGCGCCGCCGCGTTCCCGGATGTCGGGAGGTGTCTTCACCCAACTCGACGTCTTCGTATCGAACTCACCCAGCGTCTGCAACTCTCGATACTGCGCTTCCGTGAGGATCTCAATACCGATGGCGGCCGCCATCTCCGTCGCGCTGTTCTTCGGCTTGTGTGCCTTTCTTGCCTCCAGCGCATCCCGGTCGTAACACACACTGCGGCGGCCTGTGGGGCTTTCCGCTGAACAATCGTAGAAGACGTACTCTCCTGTCTTCTTGTCGTGACCAACGACGTCCGGTTCGCCACCCGTTCGTTCCATCTCATGGAATGACCACAGTTTTTCAGGATTGGCTTCCAGCCTTGCCTGAACGGCCGTCCATTGAAGACCGCGATGACGGTTCATGTTCTTCTCGAAACGAGCCTGCAGCGTTCTGAGTAGTGCTCCCCGTTGTTCTGGTGGCAGCTGCCGTCGCCCCCCAATGCCACGCTTCACTGCTTTTCGTGTCAGCATGCTCGTCAGCTCTCGGGCGCGATCGATTCGTGGCCGGTCTTGATGATGTCGATTTCTGACGCCCAAGATCACCAGTACGCCAGCGGCTGCGGCAAGGTCGCACCGCATACACAAGCGCCCTGATTTGCGGCGAAGTCGACCATCTTCCGGCACTTCGCGCACCGCACCCACATCGTGTTGATGCGTTCGGGGACGAACACGGCCGTGTATCCGCCGTCGCCCAGCTCCGTGCCGAAAAACCGCTTCATTGCGGTCGCGTGCTCGCCGCCCCTCATCAGCTGGCGAGGATCGTCTGGATGTTCCCACGCGCTGATGGTCAGCATGCGGTCGCCGCAAATCGCGGTTACCAGACTGATGAAACCCTTCATCCCGAGCATCTCGGTGGCGATGCGGCGGCTCTGCTCGGCCACGGCGGCCTCGTCCGCCGAATCGCGTGCACGAAGCGCCGTGATGCTGAAGGCGCCAGGTTTTGCCGCACTGCCCACCGACGCACGTGTCGCGCGACCGAACGTGAAAGGCCCGACGGCGTGCGGCTGGACGAGCACCTGCAGGCCCAGCTGCTCCGGAACGGCGCGTGAGTCGAAGTAACCGTTGATCGATTGGATCCCGCCGGCACCCACACGAATGAAGTCGGCGCCGTGCAGCACCACCGATTTTCCGGTCGGCGGCAACCCCATCATCGATCCCGTGTTCGTCCCGCGCATGATCCACTGCGCTGCCACGAGATCCGGCGCGAGGAGCCCGTCGCTGGCAATCTCGAATGAGACATCGGGGAATGACATGAACAGCCGGTTCATGTACTCGCGGAACGGCTCGCCACTGAGCGGGCCGCCGGTCTGCGGATCCGAGTAGGTGCCGCCTGGCGCCATTGTCTCGAGCACGCTGTTCGCGTCGCGACGATTCCACCCATCGAAATACTTGTGTGCGATATCGAGAGCAGTCACTGTTCCCAGTCCAGTACCGTTTCGGATGTCCATAATGACCCTTGCCTTGTGCCCACCGCCGCGCCACACGACGGCAGAATCGGCTGCCCGCCGGCGATTCTCAAACGCCTCGCCCGTCCGCGTCAACACATCGATGTGAAAGGCTTGTCAGCAGCACGGCCGTGAGCAACGCGTGTCGCAGCGGCCGATCCTGCAGCCACGGCGACCCGGGGCGCCAGCACGCCCCCGGCAAGCGCTTCTTTTGGTTCCCGGTTCTGCCGTCGGTTCGCTCGCGTGAAGTCGGACACTACGTACGAAGAAAAAGGGCACGAGAACGAGAGTTCTTCGTGCCCGTCGGGATCTGCGCGCCCTTCGTGGTTAAGGCCGCTACGGCAACAGCTCGCGTTGTTGCTACGGCAGCTTCGCTATCCAGTTGACGACGACCTGCAGTTGGGCCGGGCCCGACTGCGAGCTCGGCGATTCTTCCGTCGGCCGCGTATAGATGAACCGATCGCCGCGCGGGAACACGTCGAAGTTTCGCGGTGCACCGAACGGATTCACGTTGGGCAGCTTTCCAGACCACGTGCGCGGCGTGCCGAAATCGAGTGCCCCCTGCCGTTTGACGACCTCGCGCACGGCCAGGGCGCCGCTCCCCGGCACATAGAAAAGCGTCTGGCCGGAAGGACCCCAGACAGCATGATGAGCCGTCTCGTCACGCGAGGACACTTCATACTCGCGTCCCGAAAACGGGAAGGCGGAGACGTGGATGGTCGTCAGGGCCGCTCCACCGCGCACCGCGTAGGCCAGCCACGCGCCGTCCGGTGAGAATTCAGCATTGAAGGGAGTCGACGATCGCGCCGTACCGAACTGTGTCAGCTTCTTGTCGCTGACGGAGAGCGTCCAGAGCGTTGCGCTCGAGGCGTCCGCTGCGCTGAAGGCGAGGTTTCCTTTCGGTGACCACGATTCGGGGACATGGGCGATTCCCTTGGCCGGCCGCGTCAATTTCTCTGCGACCGGTCCGCTGGTATCCACCGACTGCAGAAAGATGCCGAGGTCGCCATCGCGATCGGACTGGAACACGACCGCACGGCCGTCCGGGGACCACACCGGAAACCGGTTTTTTCCGCTGAACGTCAACCTGCGCGCGGCCGTTCCGCGATTCAGGTCGTAAATCCAGATGTCGGCTTCCGTTTCGTTGTCCGATCCGAATGCCACACGGCTGCCATCAGGCGAGATTCGCGGCGAGTTATAGAGCCCGGCCGGTACGGCGATCGCTTTGGTGGCACCGTTCTCCTCAACGACCGTCAGCTCGGATCGCGACATCATCGACGCCGACAGCACCGCCGCACCTGGGATATACGCCAATGAGCCCGTCGCGGAGATGTCAAAGTGTGCCGCGCCATTTGCCGATCGGCGGATTCCCTGGACGACCGGCACGGCCTCGCCGACGGCCAGCCGCCGCGGATCGAACGGTGCGGCGAACAACACACCGCCGCGCGTGAACGCGAGATGTCCACCGTCGACGTATCGCGCATCGGTGCCGGAGGTGAGCGTCTGCCGCGTGCCTGCGTCAATCGACTGCGCCACGATTTCACCCCTGTCAAACGCGTCCGCAGCAACACCCGTGATCACCGTGAACATCACCGTCTTCCCGTCGGGCAGCATTTGTGGTGCGTGCGCGCGTTCGCCCGCGGCGAGGGGGACAATGCGTTCGGGAGTGGCGCCGGGGCCGGAAATGCGCATGACCGCCCCTGGCTGGGTGAAGAGAATGCCGGTGGGACCCCAGTTGACGCTGAATGGAACCTCTACGGTGGCCAGCTGTTGCGCGGCGCCGCCGTCGATGCCAATCACCTTCAGCGTCCGGTCGGTCAGAGTGACGAAGGCGAGCGATTTTCCGTCCGGCGAGAAGGCGGGCTCGGCGAGGCCGGCATCCTCCGTCCCTGGAATGGCCCTTGGCACTGGATCCGAGAGATCGCGGCGCCACAAACGTCCGCTGTCGCGGTAAGCGATCCGCAAACCATCCGGCGAGATCGCCAGCTTGCGGAACGGCATGTCCTCGTCGCGCAGCGGCACTGAAAATGCGATCGGTGCCGGTGCCGGCGCGGCTGGCCTCATACGCCACGCGGCGCCACCCGTGATGACGGCGCCCACCAGTGCGGCGGCGGTCAACGGAATCATGCGGCGTCGCCACGAGGCGAGTGCCGCCGGCGTCGCAGCCGCGTGTGGGTGCGTAATCACCGCGTCAAGCTCCGCGCGCAGATCGGCGGCCGCATGCCAGCGATCTCTGGGATTCTTGCGCAGGCAGCGATGCAGCAGTTCGAGCAGCCGGGGGTTCAATCCTCGCGGAAGCGTATGCAGGCTGGGATCCACCATGAGCACGGCGGCCATCGTCTCTGCCGGGGATTGGCCCTGAAAAGCGCGCTCGCCTGTGAGCATTTCGTAGAGCACGGCGCCAAAAGAAAAGAGGTCGCTGCGCTGATCCGCCAGCGCCCCCTTCGCCTGCTCGGGCGACATGTATGCAGCGGTGCCGAGGATGACGCCTGCTTGCGTCGCCAGCAGGCTGAGTGTCGGCGACTGTGTGGCATCGGGCGTCGAACGTGCCGTCTCTGGCTCCTGCAGGCGCGCCAGGCCGAAGTCCAACACCTTCACACGGCCGTCGGGCGTGATCTTGATGTTTGCCGGTTTCAGATCTCTGTGGACGACCCCTTTCTCATGTGCGGCTTCGAGCGCATCGATGATTTGGCGGGCGATACGGAGCGCCTCTTCGACGGGCACGCGGCCGCGGCCGATACGGTCCGCCAGCGTCTCGCCCTCCACCAGCTCCATGATCAGAAAATGCCGGCTGGCGGCTTCTTCGAACCCGTACAGCGCTGCGATGTGCGGATGATTCAGCGAGGCAAGCACGCGTGCTTCGCGTTCGAGCCGGGCTATGCGATCAGCGTCGACTGCCAGCGCTTCCGGCAGCAGCTTCACCGCGACGGCGCGTCGGAGCCGCGTATCCTGTGCGCGATAGACTTCGCCCATGCCGCCGGCGCCGAGCGGAGCGGTCACCTCGTAATCGCCGAGACGAGTGCCGGTACTCAGAGGCATGCTGCTGAATCAGGTGCCGACCAATTCTGTCACGGCCGTGGTTTGGCTGTAGGAGACGAGTTCTTCGCCGGGCTTCGCGCCTCGCTGACGAAATGCCGTTACGCGACTGCCCCTGCAGCACAGCGGCCCGCGAGCTGGGGTGAAAGGTTCCGGTGGCGATCCGTTACGTGACGGTCGGCGCGAAGAGGGTTCCGATAATCACTGCGATAACGAGCGAGAGAGTCCAGCCGACAAGACAAACGCCAATGGCGCGGCCGGTGCTCCTGTAGTCCAGGGCTTGACGCACGGCGACGATCATCGTCAGCAGCATCCAGAGCGATGCGGTCGCGTAGATCGTGAGACCCAGGACCGGAATCACACCGAGCGCACGGAACAGCCCTGGAGCGGATGCGAAGGCGATTGTTCGCAGCAGCTCGCCGACATCTGCTCGAGTCTGCGGTTCGGGCAGAAGCTTCGTGCCGATCAGGTACGTCAGCGTCGCCCAGGCCATCCACGCGACCAGGGCGCCGAGGATCCACCTCAGAAGGGCGCCCGGGCTCGAGTTGCCAAGGCCGAGAAGTCCGATCCCGCCGGCGACGCTGGTCAGCAGCACGACTGCCACCGCCTGACCGGTAGCGCCGCTGTCCGCTTCGACCTCTTCGTAGACGCGCCTGTCGAAGACTGCCGCGCCAACCATTCGCCGGGCAAACGTACTCATGCCTTCACGCCCGCGGCCGCTGCTGTTGCACGTCGGTGGCTGCGACCGCCGACGCCTCGTCGGTCTCGATACCCGTCCGCATCATCCTCGGCCGTCAGCGCCGGTTCGAGATCAAACACGATTTCGTGAACGGAATCAGTCATCGCCAGACCGCCAGATCCTGGCGGTTCGCCACACTGGAAGTGAACCGCACGCCGCCGTCCATAGTACCGGATTCCGCTCGAGCGGCTCGTTGTCAGCGTTGAAAAGTGCCGCTGCCTGTTCCCGCGCGTGACCGACGCTGACATGATGGTGCGATTCGGCGCTATGTAAAACAGGGCACCGCCGCCCGCCCGCTCGTTGCTTTCACCGATGTCATACTGGTGTCACAACGTATCGTATGTAGGGCATGCGAAAAACGACGGTCTATCTTTCGCCTGAGCTCAAGCGTGCGCTGACACGCGTCGCCCGCCAGCGGGGATGCAGCGAAGCCGAGCTGCTTCGGGAGGGCGTGCACCGGGTCACCGGCGAAGCCGATGCGCCGGTCCCTACGCTTCCGCTCTTTCGCTCCACCGGTCCCTCGATTGCCGAGGACGTCGACGCCGCGCTAGACGGCTTCGGCCCGTGATCGTCCCGGACACGGGGGCGCGGTATGCCGCGCTCGACGCCAACGAGACGCTGCACGGGCGTGCCGTCGCCGCGCTCACTGCCGCGACGCCTCCGCGTGTGATCTCACCCTTCGTGCTCGCGGAGCTGGACTATCTCGTGGGCAGCCGCGTCGGTCACAAGGCGCAGATGGCGCTCTTGGACGAAGTCGGTCGAGGAGCGTACAGCTCGATCCGTTTTCGACAGAGGACGTCGGCCACGCCAGGCGGGTCATGGAGCGCTACGCCGACCTGCGAATCGGGTTGGCAGACGCGTCGGTGGTAGTGCTCGCCAACCGGCACCGCACGTTGGATCTGCTGTGCACCGACGAGCGGCACTTCAGGGCACTTCGCGGCATCGGCGGCAAACCGTTCCGGCTGCTGCCGGTAGATCTTCGCAGTGTGTAGAGGCCCGACCCTAATCGGCCTCTACAATCGGATGACGCGATTCGGGTCGCTTCAGCCGTGCAACCCGGACAAGAACGCCGCCAGATCCCAGAACTCCCTGACGGCGAGAAGCTTTCCATCCTGGTTGAATGTGAAGGTCCCCATGCCGTCAATGTGATCTTCAGCGCACTGCAAGAGCAATTGGGGTGCCGCGCTCCCGCTGATCGCTGCGGTGTCGTCGGCCCTGCGGGTTCGTGGTGATCGATGATGCGACTCCCCCGCGGCCGCAACGCGGACTGGCGCCCTTACACACCGCGGATCCTCGGCCAGGCGGACGCGCTGTCAGATGGCGGATACGGTTATCCGGCTGAATCGGGACTCACGAAAAAGGGCACGAGAACCTCCACCTTCGCGCTAAGCGCTTCGGTGGACACGTGAGTTCTTCGTGCCCTTCGCTTTCTTCGCGGCCTTCGCGGTTAAGGCCGGTGACAGTTGTTCGCGAGTTACTCGACGTCGCCCGTTGGCGCTCTCCCGGCCATCGGCTCTTCCACGTCAAACGCGTACTCGATCTCGCGATCCAGATCGAGCTCGTCCTCCGTCGGCTGCGGCGGCGGTGGCGGCTCGTCCGCCGGGATCCGCACGTTCCGATACCACTCGAAGCCCGTGCCGGCAGGAATCAGCCGTCCCATCGTCACGTTCTCCTTCAGCCC
>Ga0111539_10009244_pt1 | contig 12456 bp, 10 predicted proteins | sample RhiMethybrSRZTD1_FD_79667 | JGI IMG/M metagenome (GOLD analysis project Ga0111539, IMG submission 79667) | Populus rhizosphere microbial communities from Tennessee, USA - Rhizosphere MetaG P. TD hybrid SRZTD1 (version 2) (version 2) | ecosystem: Host-associated > Plants > Roots > Rhizosphere >...
GAGGATCATGTTCGGGCCCTCGCCGTCCGGCCACGTCAGCGCCTGCTCGGTGCACCACCAGTACTCCTCGAGCGTTTCGCCCTTCCAGGCGTAGACCGGAATGCCGGCCTCGGCGATCGCGGCGGCGGCGTGATCCTGGGTCGAGAAGATGTTGCACGACGCCCAGCGGACCTCGGCGCCGAGAGCAACGAGCGTCTCGATCAGCACCGCGGTCTGGATCGTCATGTGCAGCGAGCCGGTGATGCGCGCGCCCTTGAGCGGCTGCGCGTCGGCGAACTCGCGCCGGGTGGCCATCAGGCCGGGCATCTCGTGCTCGGCGAGCTGGATCTCCTTGCGGCCGTACGCCGCGAGCGAAATGTCAGCGACCTTGTAGTCGGTCTCCAGGTTCGTAGCCATGGGTCTCCTAGGGAGTTGCGGTCAGGGCGGCGGCATCGAGAAGGCGCTGGTGCTTCTCCTGCTCCCAGCGCAGCCAGTTCGCTGCCGGGACGTCGTCGGGACGCTCCGCCTTGGCCTCCAGCCAGGCGTCGGTGGCCTGTCGCAACAGCGGGTCGCGCCGCAGGCGCGAGGCGAAGGCCAGGTCCGACAGGCCGATCTCGTGCTCCTCGAGCAGCTCGCGCAGCGTGCGCAGGCGCTGGAGCTCCGGCGGCCCGTAGAGGCGATACCCGGACTCCGACCGCGCGGGCTCGACCAGCCCGACGCGCTCGACGTACCGGAGCATGCGCGGCGACCAGCCGGTGGTCTCCGCCGCCTCGTGGATCGTTAGCGCGTCCATCCGGCGGCCCAGTGTAGCGCAACCTTGACACATCTGTGTCAGGGTTGTGGACGGCATACTCTTCGCGTGACGCATCCCGTCCTGGAGGTACTTCACGCGCGCCTGCGCGACGGCTCGGCGCCGGGCGCACGGAACGACCCGCATCGCGTCGCCGTCGTGCTCGAGGGCGGCGGGATGCGCGGCGTCGTGTCGGCGGGCATGACGGCGGCGATCGAGCGGCTCGGCCTGACCCGCTGCTTCGACGTCGTGGTGGGCTCGTCGGCGGGAGCGCTGAACGCCGCGGCGCTGCTCGGCGGCGTCGCCCGGCCCGCTGCCGCGATGTACCACACGGTGCTGGCGTCGCGGCGCTTCGTCAATCCCGTGCGGCTGCTGTTCGGCAAGCCGGCGCTCGACGTGCGGTTCGTGCTCGCCCACGCCGACGGCGACCTCGACGCGGAGCGCCACCAGCGGACGATCGCCAGCCCGATCGCGTTCCACTGCGTCGCGCTCGACGTCGACAGCGCGCAGTCGCGCGAGTTCTCCGGCATGCAGACCAAGGACGAGCTGTGGCAGGTGCTGCTGGCGACGACCCGGATGCCGTGGATCGGCGGCGAGCCGGTGCCGATCGGTCAGCACCGCTACATCGACGGCGCGCTGACGTGCCCAATCCCGGTCGGCAACGCGATCGACGCCGGCGCGACGCACGTGCTCGTGCTGCAGACGCGCCCCTATGGCGTCCCGCGGTCGGCGGGCGGGCGCGTCGGCGAGTCATTGATCGCCCGCTACCTGCGCCGCCTGAACCCGGCGCTGGTGCCGCTGTGGCACGCGCGCATCGACCTGTACGAGGAGCTCGTGGACGACATCGCGCGCCGGTCCGGCTCCCCGAACGGCGACGGGCCGTACGTGCTCGGCCTGCGCCCGCCCGCGGGCACGCCGTGCGTGACGCAGCTCGAGCGCCGACCCGAGATCCTGCTGCGCGCCGCGCAGGACGCCGAGCGGCTCGTCGAGCAGACGTTCGCGCCGTGAGCGAGATCGGGCTCGGGCTGGCCGCGCTCGGACGGCCCGCCTACATCAACCTCGGCCACGCCGACGACGTCGGCCCGGATCCCAGCCCTGAGGCGCTGCGCGCGCAGACGCACGCGGTGCTCGACCACGCCTACGCGCGCGGCGTGCGCTACTTCGACGCGGCGCGGTCGTACGGGCTGGCCGAGGAGTTCCTCGGCAGCTGGCTGGCGGCGCGCGCTCCCGACGGCGTGTTCGTGGCGTCCAAGTGGGGCTACACGTACACGGCCGGCTGGCGCATCGACGCCGACGAGCACGAGGTCAAGGACCTATCCGTCGCCACCCTGCGGCGACAGCTCGCCGAGACGCGCGAGCACCTCGGCTCGTGGCTGCAGCTCTACCAGATCCATTCGGCGACGCTCGAGAGCGGCGTGCTGACCGACGACGAGGTCCTCTCCGATCTCGCGGACCTGCGCGCCACCGGCGTGGCGGTCGGGCTGACCGTGACCGGCGCGCGCCAGGCCGACACGATCGACGCCGCGCTCGCCACGGGGGCGTTCGACGCCGTGCAGGCGACATGGAACCTGCACGAGCGCTCGGCGGGCGACGCGCTGGGCCGGGCGCACGCGGCCGGGCTGCGCGTGGTGGTCAAGGAGGCGGTCGCCAACGGCCGGCTGACCGACCGGGCGGCGCCGCCGCAGCTGGCGGAGGCGGCGCGCGAGCAGGGCGTCGGGGCCGACGCGATCGCGCTCGCGGCCGCGCTCGCGCAGCCGTGGTCAGACGTCGTGCTCAGCGGCGCGTCGACGGCCGCGATGCTGGACAGCAACCTCGCGGCGCAGACAGTGCGCCTCGACGACGACTTCGCCGCGCTGATCGAACCGCCCGAGGAGTACTGGGCGGCCCGGTCGGAGCTTCAGTGGACCTAGCTACTCGCTCGTCGGGCTCTGCTCGACGCCTTCGCTGAAGCGCCGCTCGACGACCTTCTCGGGCGTCTCCGGGAGCTCCTCGGCGCCCTCGCTGAAGCGACCCTTGTGCTCCAGCTCGATCTCCGGGCCCTCTCGCACGCCACGCGCGAAGTCGGATTCGAGCTCCTCGTCCGGCGAGTCCGGCTTGTGGTCGACGCCCTCGGCGAAGCCGGAGTCCGGCGTGTCGGGCTGCGCCGGGTGCTTGTGCTCAGGGATGTTCTCCATACCTACGGGCTACCCGAAGCGGGCGGAGAGAAGTCGGGCAGGGGCCGCTTGACCAGGCCCGCCTCCAGCGCCCACTCGATGGTCCGCGCGAACGTGTCTTCGACCGGCGTGTAGGCGAGCCCGAGCTCGCGCGTGGCGCGCGATCCGTCGTAGCGGTGCCCGTGCAGCATCGTGCGCACCATCGCGCGGCACACCGGCGGGTGCTTGCGCGCCACCTTGAAGCCGGTCTCGACCGCGCTCGCCGCCGCTTGGGCGACCGACGGCGGAAGGAAGCGTGGCTTCTCGACCACGCCGGTCATGCCCGACACGATCTCCAGCGCCTCGCTCGACCTGAGCGTGGCGCCGCTGAGCACGTAGCGGCGACCGGGCTCGCCCTTGTCGGCGGCGAGCAGGTGGCCTTGGATCGTGTCGCGGATGTCGACGATGCTGATGTTCGTGTGCACGAACGCCCGCAGCTTGCCGTTGAGGTAGGCGATCATGATCCGCCCGGTGCCGCCGGCGCGGCCGGGGCCCTGCACCGAGGACGGGTTGACGGCGACGACCTCGACACCCTCGCGCTCGCCGGCCTGCAGCGCCGCGACCTCGCCCTCGTGCTTGGAGCGCTCGTAGACCGACATGTACCAGCCGCGATGCGGCGAGTCCTCGTTGCCGACCGTGCCTTGCGCCTCGCCGAGCGACGCCGCCGACGAGGTGAGGACGAGGCGCTTGATGCCAGCGCGGGCCGCGGCCCGGACCGCCGCCTCGGCGCCGCGGACGTTGATGTGGATCATCTCGACGGGGTCAGTCGGGCACATCGTGTTCATCCCGGCGACGTGGAAGACGATGTCGCAGCCGCGCATGCCCTCCGTCATCGCCGCCTCGTCGAGCGTGTCGCCGCGGACGACCTGCGCACCCGCGAGCGCCGCCGCTGCGCTGTCGCTGCGCGCGAGCGCGACCACGTCGTCGCCGCGCTCCTGCAGCGCCTCGAACAGGGCGCCGCCGAGGAACCCGCTGCCGCCGGTGAGGAAGACCTTCATCGTTCGCGGAGCGAGTCCGCGTAGGCGCTGAAGTAGTCGATGGCCGAGCCCACGGTGATGGCGGCGGCGGCGAGCATGACCCACTCGTCGATGTACGCGCCGCCGATCTCGTCGCCCGGCCGGAGGATCGCCAGCAGTATCGCGAGGAACTGGACGGAGGTCTTCAGGCGGCCCCAGATCGAGGGCTGCATGACCGTCCCCTCGGCGGCGATCACGCCGCGCAGGCCGAGCACCATCAGCTCACGGCCGATGATGATCAAGCTCACCCACGGCGACGCGCGCTCGACCGCCACGAGGCCGATCAGCACGCCCGTGACCAGCAGCTTGTCGGCGGTCGTGTCCAGGAACGAGCCGAGCTTGGTCGTGACCTCCCAGCGGCGGGCGAGGTAGCCGTCGAACCAGTCGGTGGCGGCGGCGAACGCGAACAGCGCGGCGGTCAGCCCGGGATCGGCATCGGCGAACAGCAGCGCCATGATCACCGGCGTCAGCAGGATGCGGAGCGATGTGCTCGCGGCGAGGAACCGCGCAGAGCGGATGCTGCTCATGGTCGCAACTCCCCCCAACAAGGAGCGATGACTCTAGCCGAGCGCCCGCGCGGCCGCCTCACGTGCCTCGTCGCGCGACACGGCCCGTAACGCATCCTTCACCGCGGGGATCCGCCCGGCCGCCATGCTGAGCTCGCGTACCCCGAGGCCGGTGAGGATCACCGCCGCCTCGGGATCGCCGGCCAGCTCACCGCACACGCCGACCCAGCGGCCGTGCGCGTTCGCGGCCTCGACGGCCGTGGCGATCAGCTTCAGCACCGGCGCCTGCGCCCCGGCCAGCAGCGGCGCGAGCACCTCGTTGCCGCGCTCGGCGGCCATCGTGTACTGCGTCAGGTCGTTGGTGCCGACCGAGAAGAAGTCGACCTCGCGGGCGAAGGCGTCGGCCTGGAGCGCCACGGCGGGCACCTCGAGCATCACCCCGATCTCGATGTCGGCATCGAGCATCGCGCGCGCTTGCCGGTACTCGTCGAGCGTGGCGACCATCGGGAACATGACCTTGACGGGGTGCGCCTGCGCGACCGTCGCGATCGCGCGCAGCTGGGTGCGCAGCAGCTCGGGGTTGGCAAGCCCGAGCCGGATCCCGCGCACGCCGAGGAACGGGTTGTCCTCGGGCGGCTGCTGCAGGAACGGGAGCGGCTTGTCGGCGCCGGCGTCGAGCGTGCGGATGATCACCGGGCGGCCCTGCATCGCCGCCGCGATCTCCTCGTAGACGGCCCGTTGCTCGTCCTCCGACGGGGCCTCTTCCCGATCGAGGAACAGGAACTCCGTGCGCAGCAGGCCGACGCCGTCGGCGCCGAGCTCGACCGCCGCCGCGGCCTCCGTCACCGAGCCGAGGTTGGCGGCGACCTCGATCGTGTCGCCGTCGCGCAGGCGGGCCGGCTGTCGCGCACGCGCGCGCGCCTCGGCCGCGCGCCGCTCCGCCTCCTCCTGGTCGCGCCGCCGCGCCGCGAGCTCGTCGTCCGACGGCGCGAGCTCGACGGTCCCGGCGTCACCGTCGAGGACCAGCATCGTCCCGTCCTCCACGCCCATCAGCCCCTCGCCCAGGCCGACGACCGACGGGATCCCGAGAGCGCGCGCGAGGATCGCGGCGTGCGACGTCGCCCCGCCGCGCGCCACCGCCAGCCCCTGGACGAGCTCGCGGTCGAGCCCCGCGGCGTCGCCCGGAGTCAGGTCGCGCACGACGAGGATCCCGGCCTCGGAGATCGCCGGCGCCGCGCTCGCACCCGTGAGATGCCGCAGCACGCGGCCACCCACGTCCTCGACGTCGACCGCCCGCTCCTGCAGATACGGATCCTCGAGCCCGCGGTACACCTCCGCCGTCGCCTGCACCGCCTCGTGCCACGCGGCCGGCGCGCTCTTGCCTCCGTCGATCGCCTCCTTCGCAGGCCCGAGCAGCGCCGCGTCGTCGAGCAGCAGCAGATGCGCGTCGAAGATCCCGGCCTCGGCCTCGCCGACCTGCTTGGCGATCTGCGCCCGCCCCGCCTCGATGTCCGCCCGCGCGGCGGCCAGCGCCGCCTCGAGCCGCGACCACTCTGAGGCGGGGTCAGACCCCCTTACGTCGTACGTAAGGGGGTCAGACCCCCTTACTTGGCGCGCTGGGGCGATCGCGATGCCCGACGAGGCGGGGACGCCCTGGAGCGTGCCAGTGGTGGCGGTCTGCGGCGGTGCTGGTGGCGCGGCGGCGACCGGTGCCTCGCCGTTCTCGTCGCCGAAGCCGTCGGCGGCGAGCTCGCGGAGCGCGGCGAGGGCCTGGGACGCCTCGGGGCCGGCGGCGCGGACGAGGATCTCGTGGCCCTGGTGCACGCCGAGCGTGATCAGCGCGCTGAGGCTGCGGGCGTCGGCCGGGCCGCGGCCCGTGGTCTGGTCGGCGACCGTGATGGACGCGTCGAACCGGCTCGCGGTCTCGACGACGCGTGCCGCCGGGCGGGCGTGGAGACCGAGCTTGTTCGGGACCTCGATGCGGAGCTCCGCGGCGGCGTCGAGATCGGGGGCGCCGGGCGCGGCCGATGGTGCCGTTTCGACGCCCAGCTGCGCGGCCTTCATGCCGATCGCGCTCCGGGCCTCGGCGGCGACCTCGGCGAGCGAGGCACCGGTGCGGGCGCGGGCGGCGGCAGCCACTGCGCCCTCGACCAGCGGCGCCTCGCACAGCAGCACCTCCGTCCCCTCGACCATCTCGGCCGCCATCTCGGCGCTCAGGACCGCGCTGCCGAGGTCCATCAGCACGAGCACGCCGTCGTCGGAGGCCGCCGCCTCGATCGCGGCGAGGACCAAAGCCATGTCGGTGCCGATCTCGCCCGGCGGGTCGGCCATGCCGCCGGCCGCCTCGATCGCCACGTCCTCGCCGCCCATCTGGCGCGCGAGCTCGATCACGCCGGCGGCGAGCGTCGCGCTGTGGGACACGATGACGAGGCCGACCACTACGCGCCCAGGCCGGCGGCGCGGTGCAGGACCTCGACCGGATGCACGGCCGGCACGCCCGTCGCTTCGGCGATGTGCCAGCGGCAGGTCTCGGTGTCGCACACCGCGAGCTCAGGCGCGGCGTCCCCGATCTGCTGGAAGAGTCGCGACCCGACCTTCATCGCGATCTCGTACTTCTCGTGCTTGAGACCGTAGGTGCCTGCCACGCCGCAGCACACGGCGTCGTTCTCGATCACCTGCAGCTCGGGCACGAGCGCGAGCAGGTCGAGCGCCGGCTTGCCGACGCCGTGGCCCTGCTGCTGGCACGGCGCGTGGTAGGTCACCGTGATGGGCAGCGGCTGGAAGTCCGTCCGCAGCTCGCCGCGGTCGTGCAGGGCGAGCAGGTACTCGCAGATGTCGTACATGCGGTCCGACACCGCGCGCAGGTCGCCGTGGCCCTCCATGCCGAGGATCTCGCGCGCCTCGCGCTTGAGCATGAGCGTGCAGCTCGGCGACGTGCCGACGATGTCCACGCCCGCGCGCGCCGACGGCGCCAGCACGCCCGCCATCCGCCCCGTGTACTTGCGCGCGAGATCGAACATGCCGTTCGACTGCGCCGGCAGCCCGCAGCACAGCTGGCCGCGCGGGACGTCGACCTGGCAGCCGAGCCACTCGAGCAGCTCGACGGCCTTCTGGCCGACCTGCAGCTCGGACCAGTTTGCGCCGCAGCCGTGGAAGTACGCGACGCGCCGCGCCGCCGCCGGCGACGTGCGCTTGCGCGCCCAGCCCTGCAGCGTGCGCCCGGGGTAGGCGGGGAGCGCGGCCCGGCGGTCGAGCCCGACGAGCTTCTCGCCGAGCGCCCGCAGCGGCTTGGCTCGCAGCGTCAGGTTGGCCAGCGGGGCGACCGGCGTGGCAAGCCGCCCGAGCACGTCCGGCCGCGCGAGCAGGCGGTCGCGGAACTTGTGGCCGGTCCTATCGCGCAGCTTCGCGCGCGCCTGCGTGTTGATCTCCGCGATGTGCACGCCCTGCGGGCAGACCTGCGTGCAGACGCCGCAGCCCGAGCAGTAGTCCAGCGACGCGTCGGGCGACGCCTCGTCCGAGACCCGGAAGCGCTCGGCCTGCGGGCCGACGTACTTGGGGCCGGGGAACAGCGGCGTCGCGTTCGACACCGGGCATGCGGTCTCGCAGATCGTGCACTTGATGCAGTGGTCGAGCGAGCCGCGCATCAGATCGCCGAGGATGTCGTGCTCGACCGTCATCGCGCCTCCGCCGGAGAGGATTCGGTTGGCGCGTCCGGAGCGGGCGCGGTGGTGGCGCGGGCTCCAAGGATCAGCTCCGCGGCGCGGTGCCCGGTGGCGAGGCTGATGCCGTCGCCGGACTTCTCCTTCCACGGCTGCGCGCCCGCCAGCGTCGCACCGACGACCAGCACGTTCGCCAGCCCTTCGGGCCGCAGGTCGCGCCCCACGACCACGCCGGCGCGCCCCATCGGGTGCTCGGCGAAGTACTCGGGGACGAAGCGCTGCTCCGCCGGCACGCCGGTCACCGGCAGCCCGAGCGCCACCTCGTGCGGCTGCCAGCGCGAGTCGAGCTCGAGCCCGCCGGACGCGAACCCGCCGGTTGCCAGCACCACCCAATCGGCCGCGTACGTCACCTCGCGCAGCCCGACCCGGACGCGCAGGGCCGTCACCCGCTCGCCGGCGCGCTCGGCCCCGACGACGACGTTGTTGAGCAGCACACGCCCGCCGGCGCGACGCAGCCGCTCGCGCAGCACCTTCGCCACGCGCATGCCCGGCACCGACGGCGGCAGCGTCGGGACCTCGAACACGGGCCGCCCGAGCCGCTCCTGCACGTCACGCCACGCCGAGCCGTCGAGACCGAGAACCGCCGGGAATGCGACGCGCTCGCCGTCGCGAGGGCTGACCGCACGCACCACCGCGTCCCGGAACACCCGATCGTCGAACCCGCGCGCGAAGGCGAGCGAGTTCGCGTCGACGCGGCCTTCTGGCCGCAGGTCGAGCTCCACCGACCGCGCTTCGATGCCCGCCCGCACGAGGTTGTCGGCGAGCAGCGCCGCATGGAAGTCCTTCAGCGCCCGGAACCCGACGACGCACACCGGGTCGGACCCCGCGCCGGCGGCCATCGTCTCCGGCACGAGCGCCGACGGCTTCAAGGCGCCGACGGCGGTCGGCAGCAGCACGTTCTTCTCGGGGCTGCCCACGAACCCCATCGACTCACGCCACCAGGCGGCGGCGGAAACGATCGCGTCGCGGCCGACCCGCACGTACGGGTGGTCGGCGGGGAGATCGGCGATCGCGTCGAGCGGGCGCGCGACGCGATCGGGCGCGTAGCCGAGCACGTCGATCGTGCACGGGCTGAGGTGCGTCGCCCCCACGCCCTTGGCGAGCACGACGACGCGCTCGCCGCCCTCGGCCAGCTTCACCGCCGCCACCAGACCGGCGAGCCCGGCACCGATGACCACGATCACGGCAGGTGCTCCACGTCGAGCAGCCCCTGGAAGATCCAGTCGTCGAGCCGCGCCTGCCGCAGCTGGTCGCCGTACAGGATCGGCCACATCCCCTTCCAGCGCTCCTGCAGGAAGTCGCGCAGCGAGTCGGAGGCCGTGGCGGCGTCGATGCCGTCGAGTCCGTGCTCGATCCCGGTGGCCCGGTAGATGCAGAAGCCGCCCTGGCACGGCCCCATGCCGAGCCGCAGCGAGCGCCGGATGTCGTCGAGGATCGTCGTCTCGCGCCGGCGCATCGTCTCCTCGAGCTTGCTGCGCCCGATCAGCTCGCACTCGCAGATCAGCTGCTCGTCCTGCATCGTCTTCTCGCGGGCGCGCAGGCGCGAGCCGATCGAGTACAGCTCCCCGTCCTCGTTGCCGGGCGGGATCGCCTCCTCGGTCGTGCACGGCCGGTCCTCGCCGAGCTGCCGGCACATCGCGTCGACGAGGTCCTGCGCCATCAGCCGCAGTGTCGTGAGCTTGCCGCCGGACATCGTCAGGAGCCGGCCGATGCCGTCCCGCGCCACGTGGTCGACCACCGCGTGCGTGCGACTGACGTCGCGCGTGTCGACCTCCGCGGCGCCCGCCTTCTCGTCCTGGAACAGCGGCCGCACGCCCGCCCACACGCGCAGCGCGCGCGCCTCACGGAAGCCGGGCACGAGCCGCTCGCCGTCGTCGAGCATCGCGTCGACCTCTTCCTGCGTCGGCGGGATGTCGTCGGGATCGGCGGCGCGCTCGTCGGTCGTCCCGATCACGCTGACGGTGCGGATCGGGACGAGGATGTCGCCGTCCGCCGGCAGCGTGCAGCGGTTGATGACCGTGTTCACCAGCCGGTGGTTCATCGCGATCATGATCCCCTTGCCGGGGATCACGCCGACGCCCTCGATCCCCGCCATCTTCACGATCTGCGCCGCCCAGGCGCCGGACGCGTTGAGCGTGAAGCCGGCGTTCACGTCGAGCTCTTCACCGGTGCGCTCGTTGCGCAGCCGCGCGCCGGTGACCGCGTCGCCCTCGACGTGCAGGTCGATCACGCGGTGGTAGGTGAGGATCCGCGCGCCGTGCTGCTGCGCCCCGCGGGCGAGCGACCAGACGGTCTTCCAGACGTCGATCGATCCGTCCGGCACGGTGAACGCGCGCTTGATGCCGGGGTTCAGGCGCGGCTCCATCCGCAGCGCGGCGTCGACCCCGATCTCCTCCGCGGGCAGGTTGGTCTTGCGGCAGCCCTCCATGAAGGCGTCGCCGTAGGCCGGGTCGTCGTCCGGTGTGACGACGAACAGGCCGCCGGTGTCCTCGATGCAGTCGGCGACGATCCGCCGCAGGACCACGTTCTCGGCGACGCACTCCTCGGCGGCGACCGGGTCCTTGACGACGTAGCGGCCGCCGGAGTGCAGCAGCCCGTGGAAGCGGCCGCTCGTACCCTCGGCGAGGTCCGCGCGATCGACGAGGATGACGTCGAAGCCGCGCAGCGACGCGTCCCACGCGACGCCGGCCCCGGTGGCACCGCCGCCGATGACGAGGACGTCGGTCTCGAGGCTCGCCATAGCGGCGAGCCTACTCCTCGGGTTCTGTCAGCGGCCGACGAACGACCGGCGCGTCAGATCCCTGCAGACGACGCAGCGATCTCCATGTGCGCTGGTCGGCTTGCCGCGGAGCTTGGCACCGCAGAGAGCGACGCCGGGATGGGCCGGATCCTCGGCGTGCGCGATGGGCGGACGGGATGTGTCGCGGCTGCCCTGGACACGGGTGGCGGGAGCGATCATGCATCGCCGATTACCCGCTCCAGGGCAGCACGCAGCACTTTTCTAGCCGTCGTCAGCCTCGAACCAGTCGAAGGTCCGCGTCACGGCCTTCTTCCAGAACTTGTAGTACTCGTCGCGCTTGGCAGAGTCCATCGTCGGCTCCCAGCGCTTGTCCTCGGCCCAGTTCTCGCGCAGGTCCTCCTGGTTGTTCCAGAAGCCCGTCGCGAGGCCGGCCGCGTAGGCGGCGCCGAGCGCCGTGGTCTCGGCCACCTGCGGCCGGATCACCGGCACGCCGAGCAGGTCGGCCTGGAACTGCATGAGCAGATCGTTCTGCACCATGCCGCCGTCGACCTTGAGCGACTCGAGCGCGACGCCCGAGTCGGCGTTCATCGCCTCCACGACCTCGCGGCTCTGGTAGGCCGTGGCCTCCAGCGTCGCGCGGGCGATGTGGCCGGCGTTGACGTAGCGGGTCAGGCCCGCGATGACGCCGCGGGCGTTGGACTTCCAATACGGCGCGAACAGACCCGAGAACGCCGGCACCACGTAGCAGCCGCCGTTGTCCTCGACCGTCTGGGCCAAATCCTCGACCTCCGGAGCGGCCTTGATCATCTTCAGGTTGTCGCGCAGCCACTGCACGAGCGCGCCCGTGATCGCGATCGCACCTTCGAGGCAATACACGGGAGCCTCGTCGCCGATCTTGTAGCCGACCGTGGTCAGCATGCCGTTCTTGGACTGGACCGCCTCGGTGCCCGTGTTGAGCAGCAGGAAGTTGCCCGTGCCGTACGTGTTCTTCGCCTCACCCGGCGAGAAGCACGTCTGGCCGAACGTCGCTGCCTGCTGATCGCCCAGGTCACCGGCGATCGGCACGCCGTTGAGCGCACCGCCGTACGAGACGTCCCCGTAGACCTCGCTGGACGCCTTGATCTCAGGCAGCATCGACGTCGGGACGCCCATGATGCCCGCGATCTCCTCGTTCCACGAGAGGCCGTCGAGGTTCATCAGCATGGTCCGGCTGGCATTCGTCGGATCCGTGATGTGCAGGCCACCGTCGGTGCCGCCCGTCAGGTTCCAGATCAGCCACGTGTCCATGTTGCCGAACAGCAGGTCGCCGGCCTCCGCGCGATCGCGGGCGCCGTCGACGTTGTCGAGCAACCAGCGGATCTTCGGCCCGGAGAAGTAGGTCGCCAACGGCAGGCCGACCTTCTCCGCGAACCGCGCCTGGCCACCCTCCTTGGAGAACTCGTCCACGAGCTTGTCGGTGCGCGTGTCCTGCCACACCAGCGCGTTGTGGATCGGCTCGCCGGTGTTGCGGTCCC
>Ga0111539_10009250_pt1 | contig 12453 bp, 8 predicted proteins | sample RhiMethybrSRZTD1_FD_79667 | JGI IMG/M metagenome (GOLD analysis project Ga0111539, IMG submission 79667) | Populus rhizosphere microbial communities from Tennessee, USA - Rhizosphere MetaG P. TD hybrid SRZTD1 (version 2) (version 2) | ecosystem: Host-associated > Plants > Roots > Rhizosphere >...
CCGGCCGCCCCGGCGCCGAGCGCCGCGAGCGCCCCGAGCTGCGTCGTTCCCACGCCGGCGGAGGCTCCGCCGCGTGCCACCCCGGCCCGGAGTTGCCCCGCCGATCCCGAAGGAAACCCCGAGCTGCCGCGGGCACACCTGACCTTCGTCGACGCTCCGGGCGCGCCGCGCGTTCGCGTGGAACGCGCGATGACCAATACACACCGTTCGCGAGGCCTGATGTACCGGACCTCCATGCCCGACGAGCAGGGCATGCTGTTTTCCTGGAACACCGAACAGGTTCAGACCTTTTGGATGCACAACACGTGCATTCCGCTCGACATGCTGTTCATCGCGAAGGACGGCACGATCACCGGCATCCTGGAGCAGGTGCCCACGCTGAACGACGCGCCGCGCTCGATCCCGTGCCCGGTCAGCCACGTGCTCGAGTTGAACGCGGGATACTCGCGCGCCCACGGCGTCCGCGCGGGTCAGCGCATCAAAATCGAATGACGCACGAGCAGGGTTTATGCGCGGCGCGTCGCGGGGCCCGCTTGATGCACTTTGCCCGGCAGTTTGCGGCCGATGATGTCCTCGGCGACCTTGCCGGCCTCGATCAGCGCGTCGAGGTCGATGCCCGTCGCGACGCCCATTCCGTGAAGCATGTACACGAGGTCTTCCGTCGCGAGGTTGCCTGCTGCGCCCGGCGCGTAGGGGCAGCCGCCGAGCCCCGCCACCGACGCATCGAAGTCCCGAATCCCCATTTCGAGCCCGACCAGCGCGTTGGCGAGGGCGGTGCCGCGCGTGTCGTGGAGATGCAGCGCGAGCTTCGCGGTCGGGATCTCGGAGAACAAGCCGAGGATCTTGCGCGTCTGCAGCGGATTGCCGACGCCGATCGTGTCGCCGAGCGACACCTGGTAGCAGCCGAGCTCGAGCAGCTCGCGGGTGATCGAAAGCGCGCGGCGCGGATCGACCTCGCCTTCGTAGGGGCACCCCCAGACCGTGGACACGTAGCCGCGAACGCGCATCCCGGATTCGATCGCTGGCGGCACCACCTCGCTGAACACCGCGAGCGAGCGCGCGATGCTCTTGTTGGTGTTGCGCTGGTTGTGAGTCTCGCTCGCCGAAAGAAATACCGCGATCTCCTCGAGGCCGGATGCGCGGGCGCGCTCGAAGCCAGCAGCGTTCGGGCACAGCGCGCTGAAGCTCACGTCTTCTTTCGGGACGACGGCGCGGATCAGATCCTCGGCGTCGGCGAGCTGGGGGATCCAGCGCGGAGAGACGAAGCTCGTCAGCTCGATGCGCCGGAGCTTGGCCGCGACCAGTGCCTCCACCAGCCGCGCCTTGGCTTCGAGCGCGATCGGCTGCTTTTCGTTCTGCAGGCCGTCCCGGGGCGAGACCTCGTAGACCGAGACGCTGTCCGGGATTCGATCGAACATTGCCCCAAGTTCATAGCGCACGCCCTCCCCGATGCCGAGCGGCTGGGGCGGCCAAGCAGTTGCGTTTGGGGCCGGGGCCCCAAACAAAAACGAGACAGAGGCCGGGGCCCAAACAACAACGACAGAGGCCGGGGCCCCAAACAACAGCGGGACTGGCGCCCCAAGCGACAGCGGGACCCGCGCGTCGCTTCACATGTCGAGCAGGCGCATCTGCCGCTGGCGCGGATGCGGCGTAAACTCGATGGGATAGTCGCCGGTCCAGCAGGCGTGGCAAAACGACCGGCTGTGCAATGGCTCGCTGACCACCGGTAGCGAGCGATGTTCGCCGGACGGCGCGCCGTTCGAGCCAGCCAGGGTTTGACCCTGGGTGTCCGTCACAGCTTTGAGCATGCGGTCGAGCGACAGATACGCGAGCGTATCGCTGGTGATGTACTGGTTGATCTCGTCCACGCTGTGGCTCGAGGCAATCAGCTCGCCGCGCGTCGGCGTGTCGATGCCGTAGTAGCAGGGCCAGGCGGTGGGCGGGCTCGAGATCCGCAGGTGCACCTCGCGCGCGCCGGCATCGCGCAGCATCTTGACGATCTTTCGGCTGGTCGTGCCGCGGACGATGCTGTCGTCGACGACCACCACGCGCTTGCCGCGCAGCGCGTCGCTGATCGGGTTGAGCTTCAGCCGCACCCCGAAGTGGCGAATGCTCTGCTGGGGCTCGATGAAGGTGCGGCCGACGTAGTGGCTGCGCACCAGACCCATCTCGAACGGGATCTTCGCCTCTTCCGCGTAGCCAATCGTGGCCGGCACTCCGGAATCGGGGACGGGGATCACCACGTCGGCGTCGATCCCGTGCTCGCGGGCCAGCTCGCGGCCGAGGTTTTTGCGCGCCTCGTAGACGCTGACGCCGTCGATCCGCGAGTCGGGGCGTGCGAAGTAGACGTACTCGAAGATGCAGGTCCGCCGTGGCGCGGGCGCGAACGGCCGCAAGCTCCGCAGCCCACGCCGATCGATGACGATCATCTCACCCGGCTCGACGTCCCGCACGAGCCTGGCGCCGATCAGGTCGAAGGCGGTGGGCTCACTGGCGACCACGTAGGTTTCCTTGCGATCCGGCATCACGCCCAGACAAAGCGGCCGGATTCCGAGGGGATCGCGCACGGCCAGCAGCGACTGGGTCGTCAAACACAGGAGCGAGTAGGCGCCGGCGACCTGGCTCAGCGCGTCCGCGACGCGGTCCTCGACCGCGCGCTGGGTGCTCATGGCGACCAGGTGAACGATGGTTTCGGTGTCGCTGGCAGACTGGAAAATCGAGCCCCGGCTCTCGAGCTTTTCGCGCAGCGCCTCGGCGTTCGTCAGGTTGCCGTTGTGGGCGACCGCGATCGAGCCGCGGGCGTAGTCGACCGCGATCGGTTGCGCATTTTTCAGGAACGAGCCACCCGCCGTCGAATAGCGGACATGGCCGATCGCGTTGTCGCCGCGGAGCTTGGCCAGCGCTTCGGGCGGAAAAACGTCGATGACGTGACCCATCCCGCGATGCAGGGTGAGCTGCTGCCCGTCGCCGGTGACGATACCGGCGCTCTCCTGGCCGCGATGCTGAAGCGCATGGAGCCCGAGATAGGTGAGGTTGGCCGCTTCAGGGTGGCCGTAGATCCCGAAGACTCCGCACATGCTCGAAATCTAAGGCGTGTACGCCGGCTGGCGAGCGGCCGTTTGGGGAACGGGGCCCCAAACGACAACGCGAGCAGTCGGCACGCGCCTATGTCCGGGCCCAAGCTAGCGCGCTTGGAGCGAAGCGCCAAGGGCCGTGGGGCCGATTCGAGGCGCAACATGAGACACGTTCATCGGATTTCTGGTAGGGATTGAGGTCGGCCGAATGGGCGCCCTCGACGAGCTGCTCGCCGCCTGGCGAGCCAACCCTGATTCGGATTCGACCGTGGCACTGGCCACGTATCTCGGCGTATCCGGGCGCGAGGAACTGATCCGCGAAGTCGGTAGCAATGCGGAGACGTGGCACCAGGCCGACTGCGCGGTGATGCTCGCCGTCGGCCGCATGTACCTCGATGCGGGTTTGTTGCCGGAGGCTCAAGCGGCGCTGGTCTCCGCGGGCAAGGCGGACGCGCGGGACGGACGCGCTTTTCGTTATCTCGGCGAGGTGCTCCTACGGCGGGGCGATGCCACTCGCGCCGAAAAGGTGCTGGCGCGGGCGGTTCAGCTCGGTGTGGGGGACAGCGAGACACGGCTCTGGCACGAGCGTTCGGTCGTGTACGTCGCGCTGCAGAAACGCGTGGGACCACAGGCCGTTGCGACGGAAGTCGAACGCACCCTGCCGCGCAGGGTCAGCATTCCGCCGCCGACGATGCTCGGCGCGGGCACCGGCTCCTATCCTGGCGAGGAAGAGCAGACCAATCCGCGGACACCGCCGCGCTCGCTCGCGGCCCCGACGCCCGCGGTGGCGGCCACGGGGACCCGCCGCCCGCCGCCCCCACCGCGGCCGAAGTCATCGCCACCTCCGCCGCCGAACCGCAATGCGCTGCCTGCGTTCGAGCTCGAGGCGCCGACCACGCCCGGGGTCTCGCTGGCCTTGCTCGAGGCGAGTGCAGAGCCGACGCAGGTCGACCGCCCGCCACCGGCGTGGGCACCGCCGCCCGGGCTTCCCTACGACGGCCAGGTGAGCGGGCGCCGGCCTTCGGCCGGACAGCCCGACGGCCAGCGCGCCGCGTTGCCTCAGTTCTCGCCGCCGACTCCGTTCGGCGGGCTCGCCGCGCCGGCGCCCCTGCCGTCGTTCGGCGCCCCGCGCACGCCCGCGCCGCCGATGCCGGCCGGCGGTACGCATTCGTTCGGAGCGGCGGCGTACCCCGCACCTCCGCGTCCGCGGCCGGATGACCCACTGAACCCGGCACCCGAGCTGGTGCTCGAGCACCTGGCGCGGGCCGGCGTTTACGAGCCCAACGGTGGCGCCGCTCCCGCGTGGGAAGCGGCGGCGCGCGTCAGGACGCGGGGTACCTGGGTGCTCGGGCTCGGGATCGTGCTCCTGTCGGCAGCGGGTGTCGGCGGCTACATGTTCTCGCAGAAGGTCAAGCAAGAGCGCTTCGCGCAGGCCCAGGAGCTGAACCGCGAAGTAGTGGTGCTCCTGCACAGCGCCAGCGTCGACGAGCTGCGCGCAACCGACGCCAAGCTCTCGCAGGCGTTCGATCTCGATTCGCGCAGCCCCGAGGCCGCCAAGCTGTGGCTCGAAAACCGCGTGCTCGGAGCGCTGCTGCTGTCGGACGAGCCGCGCGGCATCGATTCGGCGGTCCACCGAGCGCTCGGTCTCGGCGTGGCTGAGGAAGAAGTCGCGTACGGCAAGGTGGCGGCCTTCCTGACCGAGGGTGACCTCGCCGGCGCAGCCGGGTTGCTCGCGCGCTGGGACGCACGCGCCGGCAAAGACCCGATGTTCCAGCTCGCCGGCGGTGCCGCGCTCGAGCGCGCGGGGGACAGCCGCGCGATCGAACGTCTGGAAGCGGCGCGCAAGCTCGACCCGAAGCTGGTCGCGGCCGATCTCTTGCTGGCTCGGCTCGCGCTGCTGGAGCTCGGGCCGCAAAAGGCGCGGCCGATCATCGACCAGCTCAAGCAGAAGATCGGCGACCGCATCGAGGTGAAGGCGCTGAGCGCGCTGGCCTGGGCGGTCGACCCGGACCGCGCCAAGGACGCACCCGCCGCGGCGGAGATTCCTCCCGCCGAGCGGGACAAGCTGCCGGCGCCGCTGCGCTCGGTGCCGTTCGTCGTCGAAGCGGTGAAGGCGATGGAGGCAGGCGATCACAAGCGCGCGTCGCTCGCGATCGGGGAGGCGATCTCGCTGTCCACGACGCCCGCGATGGCCGCGCGACTCGGCTTTTTGGCGATCCAGGCCGGCGACGAGCAGCTGGCGCGGCGCGCCGCGTTGCGCGCGCTGCAGTTTGCGGCGGTTTACCCGGGAGCGCGCATGCTCGCGGCTCGCGTCGCGCTGCTCGGCGGCCGGCTCGACGAGGCGAAGAAGGCGATCGAGGAGCTCGACCCGCGCACGCCGGAGATCTTGGTGGTTCGCGGAGCAGTGGCTTACGAAACCTTCGATTCGAGCGAGCTCGCGAGCGCAGTGGACGCCATGGGTGACGAGGCGAAGCAGCGCGCCGAGCTGTCCGCGCTCGCGCAGGCCGGGGCCGTGCTCGCGGGCCGGCAGCGGCCCGGGCCGGACAAGCTCAAGGAGATGAGCAATCCCTCGGTCCCGTGGGGCGAGCTGGTCGCGGTCGACGCCGCGCTCGACTCCGGCGATCTCGCGCTCGCCGAGAGTCTGGTGACGTCGTGGGGCGAAACGACGCGCCCGGTGTACCTGCTCAGGGTCGCGCGTTTGCGCCGCTACCAGGGCAAGCTCGACGAGGCAGAGCGCGCTTCCAAAAACGCGTTCGAGCAAGGGACGACCACGGCGCGGGCCTTCATCGAGCGCGTGCTGGTGCTGATCGCGCGTGAAGATGCCCACGGCGCCCGCGAGCTCGTCGCCAAGTACCCGACCTTGATGGGTCCGATGACCGCCTGGCTGAGCGCGATGGTCGACGTCGCCGCGAAGCGCGCCGCGGACGCGAACGTCAAGGTGGCGCAGCTCGACCTGCCGCCGGACGCCGCGCCCTTGCCGCTGCGCGTGCTCGTCGTGCGATCGCTGGCCGCGGCCGGCGACAAGCGCGCGCAGAACTATCTGCGGACGGTCCTCCGCGGCGCGAACCGGCACCCCGACCTGATCCGCGCCGCTGAAGAGCTCAAGTAACTAGTTCGTGGTCACGACGACGCCGAGGGTCGACGTGATCTGGTTGCTCGTCGTGTCGCGCACTTCCTTCTGAAACAGGTCCTTCGACGGCGTGCCGTCGAGCGCGAAATCGCCGCGCGTGTCGAGGCGCAGGATCAGGTTCGCGGTCGGCTTGGCCTCGATCGTCAGCGTTCCGGTCGCGAGCGCTACGTCCGTGTTGCCGGTGGCGGTGAGATAGCCGTCGGGGTCGCCGATGTACTCGCCGCGCAGCGCGAGCGCCCAGACGTCGTCGAGCGCATAGCGCCCGCTCAGCATGACGCCGTAGAACTTGGCCTTGGTCACGTCACCGCTGATCGGATCGCGGACGCCGTCCCAACCGTAGTCGGCGTTGAAGGCCAGCGTGAAAGCATCGCTGGCCGCGTAGGTCACGACGAGATCGCCCAGGTGTTTCCAAGCGTCCCAGTCGTTGGCTCCGCCGCGGTCGACGTTGTAGTCGGCGGCAGGGGTATTCGGGCTCGGTGCGCAGCCGCCGGCGACTGGGCTGTAGGCCTCGTTGTCGCCGCAGGGCACCACCGTGGAGTCGTCCTGCTCGGGACCGGCAATCCAGCCAACGTACAAGCCGAGCTCTTTGATCGGGCTCGCGACCAGCTGCACACCGTAGGTCTTGCCCGCGTTGTTGTCGACGCTGCGATTCCAGCCGTTGACGACCATCGCCTTGAGCGCGACCGCTTCCGAGGCCTGGACGGTGGCTCGCAAGCCGGTGTGGAAAAGCGGCTGTACGAGCCAGTACAGCTCGCCGCGGGTGTAGTTCATGTTGAGCTGGCTTTCGGCGACCTCTGCGCCGTACGGCGTGTCGAACTTTCCGAAATCCAGGGTCAACATTCCCTCTTTGCCGCCCGGCCGCCACGAAGCGTAGCCCTGCTTGACGATCGCGAGCCCGATCTGGTTGTCGCAGGTCTCACTCGGACAGGACGCGATCCTCTCGGCGGTCGGACCGAAGCGCAAGCTGAGCGTGGCGCCGACCGGATCGGGGTCGACGCTCGCGTTCACGCCGGCCCACGAGATCGCGAAGCCGTTCGTGATGTCGTAAGCGCGGAAAGCGTTGGTCCCGGTTTGCGGCTTCGGAAAGTTGTAGTTGAGGCTCGCGTAGGCATCGATGAACGCGCCGAACGTGATCGCGTCGTACCACTTGGGGGTCGGTGCCGGCGCTTCGGGGGCCGTTGCCGGTTCGGGCAGCGCGACCGGCGGTGGAGCTGGAGCCATCTCCGGCGGCGGGGGGGGTGGCGTGGGCGGTGGCGCCGGAGGTGGAGCGACCGGAGCCGGTTCGGGTGCGGCCGGCGCGACCGGTGGAGCTGGAGCTGGCGCAGGGGGCGGCGGCGGGGCAGGGGGTGGAGCCGGCGGAGCTGCAGCTGGTGGTTTCGCCGGGGGCGCCGCGGGTTTGGGTGGTGGCGCCGGCTGAGCCGCTGGAGGCTTGGGCGGAGGCGGCGGCGCCGGTTGCGCTGCTGCAGTAGCGGCGACCAACGCCGTGGCACAGCCGAGTCCACCCCAATGCCATCGAAGAATGCCGTAGTTTCCGCGCCGCATCATGTCCGGTCCTCCTGAGAGAAATCGATTCCGCTTCAGCTGGATTAGCGAGCCCCCACGCGGGCCTGCACGCTGCGGGTGCCGTAACCGGACAAAGATTGCAAGTTTGTTTCGTGGCAGTTTCTGCCACGCGGCGGCAGCCCCCGGCCGTTTCGCTGGTTCCTCCCTCGTTTTTTCGGCGCTTCAGCGCGGAGCGGGCTGCGTCAACGCGGAGCGCGCGGGTCGATGCCGGGCTGGCCGCCCTTGCCCTCGATCATCGCTCTGAGCTCCTCGGCGTCCGAGGAGCGACCCATCCCCTCCTCGATCGTGATCAGCCGCCGCATCACGAGCGAGTGCAGCGACTGATTCAAGGTCTGCATGCCGTGCTTGAGCTGGCCGATCTGCATCTGCGAGTAGATCTGGTGGACCTTGTCCTCGCGGATCAGATTTCGGATCGCGGCGTTCGGCACCATCACCTCGAGCGCCAGCACCCGGCCCGGCCCGCCCGCGCGCGGCAACAGCAGCTGGCTGACCACGCCTTCGAGCACGAACGAGAGCTGAGCGCGGATCTGCGGCTGCTGGTGCGGCGGGAACACGTCGATCACGCGATTGATGCTCTGCACCGCGGAGTTCGTGTGCAGCGTCGCAAACACCAGGTGGCCGGTTTCGGCGATCGTCATCGCGGCCTCGATCGTTTCGAGGTCGCGCATCTCGCCCACCAGCACCACGTCAGGATCCTGACGCAACACGTACTTGAGCGCGTCTTTGAAGGTCGAGGTATCGCTGCCGACTTCGCGTTGATTGACGATCGATTTCTTGTGCGGATGAAGATACTCGATCGGATCTTCGACCGTCATGATGTGCTGACGAGTCTCGGAGTTGATCTTGTCGATGATCGAGGCGAGCGTCGTGCTCTTGCCGGAGCCGGTCGGCCCCGTCACCAGCACCAGGCCGCGCGGGCGCGCCGCGAGCTCGGCCACCACCGGCGGCAGCCCGAGCTCGTCGAAGCTCAGGATCTTGAAAGGGATCGAGCGGAACGCGCCCGAGACCGCGCCGCGCTGCATGAAGATGTTGGCGCGGAAGCGCGACAGATTTTTGACGCCGAACGAGAGGTCGAGCTCCTTGCTCTTCTCGAACTGGATCTTCTGCTCTTCGGTCAGCACCGAATAGCAGAGCTGCTTGGTTTCGATCGGCGATAGCGGGGGAAGCTTGAGCGGAACGATCGCCCCGTCGACGCGGAGCAGCGGCGGCGAGCCGGTGGTGATGTGCATGTCGCTCGCGCCCTTTTCGATCATGGCGCGCAACAGCTGGTGCAGGTTGAACTTGATGCCTTCGTCCATGCCTTCAGTCGCTCATCGTCACCCTGAGGATCTCCTCGGGCGTAGTCACGCCCTCGATCACCTTGCGGATCCCCGCCATGCGCAGCGAGACCATGGTGTTTCTGATCGCCGCGGCCTTGAGCTCGGCGGTCGACGCGCCCTGCAGCACCATTTCCTTGAGCTCGTCGCTGAAGCGCATCACCTCGTACAGGGCCACCCGGCCCTTGTAGCCGGTGTTGTTGCACGTGTTGCAGCCGATGCCCTTGAGGATGCGCGAGGTCTGGGCTTGCTCTTCGCTGAAGCCCATGTCGAGGAGCGACTGCGCCTCGACTGCGATCTCGCGCTTGCAGTCACCGCAGACGCGCCGCGCCAAACGCTGAGCGAGCACCAGGTTGACGCTGGCCGTGATCAAGAACGGCTCGACGCCCATGTTGAGCAGGCGCGAGATCGTCGCCGGCGCGTCGTTGGTGTGAAGCGTCGACAGCACGAGGTGGCCGGTGAGCGCAGCCTTGACCGCGATCTCGGCGGTCTCGAAGTCACGGATCTCGCCGACCATGATGATGTCGGGGTCCTGACGCAAAAACGAGCGCAGGCCCATCGCGAAGTTGAGCCCGATGTCGTCGTGCATCTGCACCTGGTTGATGCCGGGCAAGTTGTATTCGACCGGATCCTCCGCCGTGCTGATGTTGACGCCGGGCTTGTTGAGCTCGCTGAGCGCCGAGTAGAGCGTCGTGGTCTTGCCGGAACCGGTGGGGCCGGTCACCAGCACCATGCCCCAGGGCTGGTTGATCGCCCACTGAAAGTCCTTGAGCGGCTTGTCGTCGAAGCCGAGCTTGGTCATGTCGAGCTGCAGGTTTCCCTTGTCCAGTAGCCGCAGCACGACCTTCTCGCCCCACATCGTCGGCAGCGCGGAGACGCGGAAATCCATTTCCCGGCCCTTGCCGATCTTGAGCTTGATGCGGCCGTCTTGCGGCAAACGCCGCTCGGCGATGTCGAGCTGGCTCATGATCTTGAGCCGGCTCACGATCGCGGCCTTGAGCTTGAGCGGGGGGCTCATTTCCTCGTGCAGCACTCCGTCCACGCGGTAACGGACGCGCAGCCGCTTCTCGTAAGGCTCGACGTGGATGTCGCTCGCGCCTTTGCGGATCGCGTTCAACAAGAGCACGTTCACCAGGCGAACCACCGGAGCGTCCGCGCTCGCGCGCTCGAGCTCGACCGCGTTGATCTCCTCCTCGTCCGCCGAGAAATCGATGTCCTCGGCGTCGAGGCCGAAGTCGGCCATCACCTCTTCGTACGAGGGGCCGACGTTGTAGTAGCGCTCGATCGCCGCCTGGATCGCGGTCTCGCTCGCGACCACCGGCTCGACGTTGTAACCGGACAGGAACTTGATGTCGTCGATCGCGTGCAGGTTGGTCGGATCGCTCATCGCGACGATCAGCGACGAGCCCGAGCGCGAGACCGGGATGATCCGGTGTTTTTCGCAGACCTCGCGCGCGACTAGCTTGATCACCTCGGCGTCAATCTCGTACTCGTCGAGGTTGATCGCCGGCAGCCGGTACTGCGTGCTGAGAAAATTGGTTATCTCGCCGTCGGAGATGTAGCCGAGCTTGGCGAGCGTGTAGCCCAGGTTGGCTCCCGAGCGCTTCTGTTCCTCTTGCGCTCGCCTGAGCTGCTGCAAGCTGATGAGCTTCTCGCGGACGAGCAGTTCTCCAAGTCGACTCCCACTGGCCATGGCGCGTGTGTATCACCAAAGAACGACGGACAAGCGCGCGAGTCTAGCAGGCGGGGCCGCTGGTCCCAAGAGCGACTCCGCATCCTTTTGTCCTTTCGTGCCCCCATACTATATCCGGCAGGTGGGTGTTCGCTCTGGCGGCCGCGGTCTCTACAAGGTGCTTCGGCAGCGCTTCTCCCAAGCGGTCGGGCAGCGCTTTGTATTCGGCAAGAGCGCGCGCGCCCGGCGCGAGGAAGCGCTCGGGCGGCTCGAGCAGGCCACGCTCCACTACGTCGAGGCTGGTGAACCGGAGCAGGCGGCACGTCTGTGCGCGTTGCGGGCGGACGCCGCGACCGATCCCAAGCAGCGCTTGACTCTGCTGGGACAGGCGATCGGCTACTTGAGCGAGCAGGCCGGGCGCGAGCTCAGGTTGAGACGCGCGCAGCTCAAGCTCGATCTCGCGCGCTCGGGTCACGCCCGCTTCGGCGCCAGCGAGCTCGTCGCGCTCGGCCAAGAGCTCGAAGGCTTCGACGAGCACGCGCTGGCCGCGGAGGCTTACGCGCTGTCCGGCGACACCGAAGCCGAGGCCAAGGCGCTGGTTCTCGCCGGCAACGTGGAGCGCCTGGAGCAGGTGTTGGAAGACCAGCAGCAACGCGCGCGCGACGAACGCGAGCGCGAAGGCGCGGGCCAGCGCGTGCGCGACTTGATCGCTTCGGGCAGGCGCCGCGAAGCGCTGCGCGTCGCGCGCGAGCACGGGGGCGACACGCGTTTGATGGCGCTCGCGCGCGAGCTCGAAGAAAAACGCGCGCTCGGTCCGCAAGCCGAGCTCGTGATCGACGGCGAGCGGCTCGAGTTGGTTCTAGGAGAGCGGGTGGTGGTCGGTCGCGCGGAGGCCGCGGTGAATATCGGTTCTCCGAGCATTAGCCGCGAGCACCTGGCGGTGTACCGGGGTCCCGAAGGCCTACAGGTCGTGGATCTCGGCTCGCGCAACGGCACCACCTTGGCCGGCGCGCGGCTAGAAGCGCCGGTCAACGTGGGTGCAAGGCTGGAGCTCGTGCTGGGCGGGGAGGTTTCGCTGTCGGTCGAGCCGTGGCCGATCGGAGCGCGTCTGTGCTTCGCGGGGCGCGTAGTCCACCTGGCGCTGGGCCCGCTTGCGGTGGGAACGTGGTCGATCGCTCCCGCAGCGGACGGATGGCTCGAGCTCAGCGCGCCGCGTGATCGCCCGCCGTGGCTGGGGGAGCTGCGTTCGGAAGCCACCATCGAGCTCTGTCGTGGGGACGAGTTGCGCGAGCGCCCGGGCGGTCCGGTGCGGGTGCGGGTGGCGGGGTGAAGCTACCGGGCGTGCTTCAGCGCGTGCGCCGCTGGTTGCAGAGAGGCGAGCGTCCGGAGTCGGACGATGCATTCGAACCCGAGGAGCCTGGCAGCGCGGACGCGGCGAGCGAGCGCGAGCCCGGCGCCCGAGAGCAAGCTCGGTCCGGGGAAGCCGCAGCGGCCGGCGCGTCCCAGCAGGCGGCCGAGCTCTCGCTGGCCGAGCTCTTGCGGGCGCGCGGGACGCGCTCGGAGCGCGCGCTGCTCGACGCCGTGGTGGAGGCGCGTCAGGAAGGGCGCGCTCCCGCTCCGCTCCTGATCGCGGCCGCCCAGATCTTCGCGCAGCGCGGACAGCCGGATCGAGCACTGGCTTTGATCGACGATCTGCGC
>Ga0111539_10009251_pt1 | contig 12451 bp, 13 predicted proteins | sample RhiMethybrSRZTD1_FD_79667 | JGI IMG/M metagenome (GOLD analysis project Ga0111539, IMG submission 79667) | Populus rhizosphere microbial communities from Tennessee, USA - Rhizosphere MetaG P. TD hybrid SRZTD1 (version 2) (version 2) | ecosystem: Host-associated > Plants > Roots > Rhizosphere >...
CCAACAGGCGCGACGGGCGCACAGGGTCCTGCAGGAGCCAAGGGCGATGTCGGTGACGTGGGACCGCAGGGCCCACAAGGGCTTCAAGGGCCGGCGGGCTCGGGCGGCGATGGCGGTGGTCGGCTGGTGATTGACGCAGTTGGCGTGGAGGTTGGCTATGTCGACCTGATGAGTGGCGTTGTCACTCGAAAATTCAACGGCGACACCGTCATGTTTTCGATGACTCCCCAGGGCATCGCACAGAGTTCGATCACGTTCCATCACACGACAGCGGACTGTAGCGGCGAGCGGTACATGGACAACTTCGGCGGTTACTTTGCCTACGCCGGTTTTTACCTGGGCGGAAGCGTTTTCTATACGCGTCTCGCCGACTCGGCGTTCCCGATGCTGCCACAGCCCATCCGGTCTGAAGAGCAAGTCAACATCGGTGCCAATCCAATGGCACTCGGCGTGTGCACGCCGAAAGCGCCGCACAGCATGTCAGTTGGACCCGCTGTCGCTGTGACGGACCCGGTGTTCAACGCGCTGGCCGCTCCATTCCGACTCAAGTAGCTGCTCTTCACAGCCTTCGGGCTGAGCTCGGGACAGACCTCGAGCTCGCCCGAAGAGCTGTCCCTCGCGATCCGACGCCCTCACGAAAGTGCTGTCGTCACAGTTGCTGCGGTGCTGCGCCGCGGCCGCGTTGCGGTGCCGGCAGCGCCTTGCGCGGGAGTTTCTCGTCGCGCATCGCCGCGTTGTAGGCGAAGACGGCAATCACCGTCGACTGCTGCACCATGTCTGCCCGTTGCACCCGGTCGAACGTGTCCATGTTGGAATGGTGGGTTCGCGAGTTGTACTCGAGACGATCGACCAGAAACTGAAACGCGGGTATTCCGGCGGCATCGAACGACGCGTGGTCGGTCGAGGCGACCGAGCGCGGGCCGAGCTCGGTGACGCCGAGATCGCGGAGCGGCGCCATCCACTGCTCGAAGATCGGGCGGACGGCCAGATTCTCCTGGAGCCAGATACCCCGGACGCGCCCCGTGCCGTTGTCGGAGTTGAAATACGCCGACAAGGTCGCGTGTTCCGGCTTCAAAGTCATCGTGTTGATGTCGGCCAGGTGATCCCGCACGTAGGCTCGTGAGCCGAGCAGGCCCTGCTCTTCGGCCCCCCATAGAGCGACCCTGATTGTGCGGCGTGGGCGGACGCCCACCGTCTTCAGGATCCGCATGGCTTCCATCACCGCCGCGCTCCCCGCCGCGTTGTCAGTTGCGCCGGTCGCGTACGGATAGGAGTCGAAATGCGCGCCGAGGAGCACCACCTCGGACGCCAGATCGCCGCCGGTCAGCTCCGCGACCGTGTTGAAGCCGTTGGGCGGCGTTGCCTCGTCGTGGAATCTGACGTCCACATTCAGCTCGACTTTGACCGGCACGCTCTTCTCGAGCACGCGAATCATCCGGTTGTAGTGTTCGACGGCGAGGGTAATCGCGGGCACCGTGCTGCCGGCGGTGTTGTCGCGTGCGAGGCTGGCGCTCGGGAATACCGTCCCGCCATCGGTGCGTTGTGTCTGCCAGGAGAGATCGCTGCCGCCCGCCACCGTGTCGCTATCGCTGCCGCGATCGAAAATGGCCACCACCCCTTCAGCATTCAGAAACTCCGGGATGCGGCGCTGCACAGCCGCCGCAGCTTGCGCCGCCTCTCTCTCGGCCGGACTGGGAGGAGCGCCGCGACCAGCGGGAACTGGAATCGTGGCAGCCTCCACCATGTTCGGCTCCGTCATCCGGAGGACGACCGGCCCTTCGAGCATCCGCACGGTTCGGGCGGGCTGCATCAAGACGATCTTGCCCTTCAGTTTCCCTTGGTAGGTCGCGAAGTCGGCATCCGCGGCGATCTGCACGCGGACGACATCGGCCGTCACGCGGCCGTTCGTCCCGCGCGACCAGGCGCGTGGATAGCCGACAAGCGGCTGTACCTGAGGCTCAATCATGTTGGCGTCGAACCGTACGAGCGACCAGCCCTTGCCAAACGCAAATCGCTCCTGATGCGCGTTCGCAAGGCCCCACTCCGTCATCTTCTTCATGGCCCATTCGCTGGCCTGCTGAATCGCCGGTGATCCCGTGAGACGCGGTCCGTACACATCGCTCAGCCAGGAGATATGGTCCATGACCTGGGAGCGATTCAGCCCCTCGTCGCGGATCCGGTCGATCGCTTGATAGTCGAGTTTCTCGGTCTGGGCGTGTATGGCAATGGCGGTGGCGCACAGAGCGACGGCGAGGACGATGCGCTTCATGAGCGGCTCCCCTGGTGAAGACCGAGTCTTGTCCATTCTAACGGGAGTAGAAGGACTAGGAGGTAGAGGTTGGAGGTCGGAGGTCGGAGGTCGGAGGTCGGAGGTTAGGGAGGGTAGGAGCTAGTTGCGTGTCCGAAGAATTGGATAGACCTTTGCGTTCCTGCTGATCGCAACGTCCAGCACGTTCCACGTCAGCAGCCCGTCGTTCGACCGGGGCTCGAGGAGATAAAACGCCAGGCGCGCCAGCGGCTGATTCATCGGCACCCGCCACGTCCCGGCCGGGAGGGCGCGCTCGGCCGCCACGTAGCGGCCCGTGGTTTTCCGTTCGCGATGGTTTTCGAAGGCCTGCGTCGCCGTTTCTGTGGATTCAATCTGAAACTCTTCGACGGCCACTGTCTCCGCCTGTGTGAGGCGTTCGAGGCGGACGCCGTGCGCCTGGAGCCGTTCGACAGCTTCCTGGAGATCGGCCGGCACGTAGTACGACGCCGGCACGCGCTGGGATTCGGTTGACTCGAAGGTGGCGAACTCCCACATTCGCTCAGGACGGCGGACGTCTAATCGTCGATACATGACGCGGCCTGAGTACGGGTTGATCTCGTCACGGGTATCGCCCATGAGGATCTCGACCATCTGATCCGACCGTTTCGGCTTCGACTGGAGCGAGATCCGCTGACCGATCACGGGCCGAGCGTCTGTCGCTTCGATGATCCGTTTGACGGCTGGTGCGTTCGCATGCGCGAAGTTGAGCACCTCCTCGACGAACCGGGTCGCCGCCGTGATGCGATCCTCGAAGGTGGCATAGGAGAAGGTTTCGCTCAGGATGCCGACGCGATTGCGCAGTCCCCAATAGTTGTGGCTGTAGCGCGGCAGATCTTCCACCGTGCTCCAGGATCGGTCCGGCGGCTGTCCTTCGACGTTGCCGTAGGCATGAAAATCCCACTCGTACTTGGACTTGACCGCCTGCGCCACGGCAGGCATCCATCGCTGGCCGGCGAGCTCGCGAAGGGCTGGATCGACGGCCGGGTTGTTCGGGGTTTCGTACGTCAGGTAGTAGGCGTGCCGCGATCCATCCGTCGTGTGCAGATCCATCATCACGTGGGGGTCGTAGTCGTTGACGAGTTTCACCATCGACCGCGCCTCGGGCGTGTCGAGCTTGATGTAATCGCGGTTGATGTTGAGCCCCTGCGCGTTGGCGCGAATTCCCATCCCGCCGATTGGCCCGTGTTGCGGTCCGCGATTGGTCAGCGACACGCGCTCGTTGCCGTCGGCGTTGTAGATCGGCGCCACCAGAAGCACCATCGAATCCAGCCAGCTCGCGTATCGTCCGCGCGCGATCTCGCGCGCCAGCGCCTGCATCGTCTCCTTGCCTTCGACTTCACCGGCGTGCACGTTCGCCTGAATGTAGACGCGGAGACGACCCGATGCGCGCACCGTCGTCGGCCGCGCGTCGGCCACCCGTCCGATCACCGCGAGCGGCAGCGGGCGGCCTTCGAAGGAGTAGCCGAACGTGGTGAGGTGAACGAGATTCGACGCATCGGCGACCGTTCGCAGGAACGAGACGACCTCGTCATACCGGCTCGTTTCCTCGTAGTTGCTCCGCTCCGGTCGCGTCTTCAAGGTCGAGAGCACGTTCTGCTGAGCCGATCCCAACGTCCCGAACGTCAGCAGCGCCAACAGAGCACCGATCTTTCTCATACGATCTTTGTCGCCCGCGTCAACAAGTAGTCCTGACGCACCAGATTCTCGTCGAAGTACTCACTGACGAGCGCATCGAATTCGGCGCGCAACGCCTCGAGTCTTGCCGGATCGCTGGCGCTGAGTGATTCAACCAACTGCACCATCTGTCCCGACGTCCGCTCGCTCACCTGGCGATAGTGCGGAAGGCTGAGAGCGGGAACCACCATCGTCGCGCGATCGAACGTGATGTCTCGCACAGCACCACCAAGCCGCTCACGGATGACGTTCGGATCGCCCCACTGCGACGCCGGTGCGACTCCTGGCGGGGCCGGTGGGGCATAGCGTCCGACGAGGGCCATCATCCTGCCGACAAAGTGTTCGGGTGGCCAGGTCGAGAAGGCAATCGTGCCGCCGGGCGTCAGGACCCGCAGCATTTCGGCGATCGCAAGGCTGGGACTCGGCGCGAAAATGTGTCCAAACTGACTCAGCACGGCGTCGAAGGCCGCGGCGTCGTACGGCAAGTGCTCGACATCGCCTTCCCTCCACTCGACATTCACCCGCGCGGTGTGCGCGTTGTCGCGCGCGACCGCGAGCAGTTGCGGCGTGAGATCGAGGCCCGCGACCTGCGCTCCAAGCCGAGCCGCGGTGATTGCGACCACGCCCGTTCCGCAGGCCACATCGAGGACGCGCATGCCGGAGCGGACACCCGCATGCTTCACCAGACGGGCGGCTGTCGGCGTCGTGATCGATTGGAGGGGAGCAAAATGCGGCCAGCGAGCCCGCTGAGCCGCTTTGAAATCCTGGTGGACATCCATGCGCGGAGTTTACCGCTCTACTGCTTCTCGATGCGGCCAAACAAGTGGCCCCCGATCTCCTGTCCGTGCTGCCACGTGCCAGCGTAACGCTCGTCGTAAAAGAACACGCGTGCCGTAAACGTGCCTAGTGTGGGAATGCTGTAGTTGGTCAGCTCGATGACTGGTGTATCGCCGATCCATCGCATCGGCACCGTGATCGGCATGGTCACGTCCACGTCGCTGTGCCGCATGCGGACGCTGAACCGCCAGAGATCGTCGCCGACTTTCTCCACGTGCGACAAATCGTAGCGATCCGGGCTGGCCGCGCGCCCGTTCCGGCCGTCGACGGTGAACGAGCCCACGAGTGCCGACCCGCTCAACCGCTCGGCGAACTGCCGTTCGAGATCGGTTAGAGACGCCGGATCGACGACCGAGCCGATCCCGGTTCTGCCGATGACCCATCCGGCGGCAAAAGTGCCAAGCAGCACGAGCGCGAGCACCGTGAGCCACAACAATCGTCTGGTTGGTGACATCGATTGCCTGTTCTTTCGGCTTTTAGCTCTCGGCTTTCGGCTCTGGCTCTAAGCTCTTTTAGCCCTAAGCCCTAAGCCCTAAGCCCTTTAGCCCTAAGCCCTTTAGCCCTGAGCCCCTTGAGCGCTTACCCCAGCTTCTAACCTCTAACCTCCGACCTCCACCCTCTTGGTCGGGCATGGATTCCCAGCCACCGGCTTCTGTCCGGATCGCCACGCCGGCTTGAACGTCGCATTGCTGATCCACAACACCGGCGCCAGCATCGACGCGATCGCTTCCGTCATATGCGCGAAATCGATGTGGGCCAGATCATCGGCCGCGGTGTGGTACTCCTTGTGTAACCCGAAGCTTGAGATCGTCTGCGCCACGACACCCTCGCACGCCAGCTGGATATTATCGGACCGTGTGAAGAAGCGCTGCTCGGGATGTGGATCGGCCACGACGCGCGCGCCATGTTTCGCGAGCTCCGGTCCCAGGTTCGATCGTTCATAGCCCGTGATCCAAAGGGTGTGCGGGGCGACGATCGAGTCTGGCCGTCCGATCATCTCGAACTCGATGTTGGCGACGATGCGATCGAGCGCCACCGGCGGGGCCTCGAGGAAGTGCCGCGCGCCGATGCCGCCTGCCTCCTCACTCCCGAACCACACGAACATCACGGTGCGCTTCGGCCGTTTCCCGGCGGCCAACGCTTCAGCCAGCACTAGCACCGCCGTCGTGCCCGATGCATCGTCATCGGCGCCGTTGAAGATCGTGTCGGGCCCGGTCCCCCGGACGCCAAGATGATCGAGGTGCGCACTGAGGAGAATCACGTCGGTCGCGGTGTCGGCGTTCGAGCCTCTCAGCTGACCAAGCGCGTTCCAGGTGTACTGCGGCTGAAGCGCCGCAGTGAAGGACAACGTCGTGCCGTTGGCGAGCGCGGCAACGGTTGCGTATGCGTCTGGGTTGAGGAAGAGGCGCGCCGGCGGCGGCCTGCCACCCGAGGGGGTCGGAGTCACGAGCGGAGTCGCAGCCCTGGCCAGCCAGGACGCGCGAATCTGCGGCGTTTGCGGCATCAGGATGGCTGTGGCTGTGGACATCGACTGGTCTGGCGTCACGCCTTCGGGCAGCAACAGAAATGCCGCGGATGACATCTGCGCGTCTGTTCCGTACTTCGCGAGCGGTCCTGTTGCGCTCCCGGCCCCAAGCGTTTGCGCGAGGATTTCCCTGCCGTGGGTGAACTCGCGGTCGCCGAACGACAACACCGGCGGGGTTGTCACGCGCGACCGGCCGGTGGCGATCCGCTGCACGAATCCGCCGTTATCACCGAGCGGCTCGACGCCCATGCGCCGAAGCTGCGACCCGATGTACTCCGCGGCGCGCCATTCGTCCTCGGTGCCGCTGCCACGGCCCTTCATCGCGTCGCTCGCGAGAAACTCCATGTGCGCGCGAATCGTCGCCTCGGAAATCGATGCCTTCTGTGTGTGGAGCGCTGTCTGGCTGGTGAGGAAAAGCATCGAGGTGAGGGCGAGTCCCACGCGCCGGAGGCGATCGACGATCCGGCGTGGCACCATCACCATCAACACTCGGTGGTGATTATGGTTGCGGCGCCGGCGGGTGTGTCAAGGTTCGGGACGGGCGGAGGGGCGGAGCGATCAGGCATTTCGGAAGCCGGACAGCGGGCGGTTCGTTGGTCAGCGCCCAGAACCCGCCCAGCGTCTTCACCGCGCGGATGAACTCGCGGAACTCCACCGGCTTCACCACGTAGGCATTGACGCCAAGGTCGTAGCTGCGGACCAGGTCTTCCTCTTCCCGCGATGAGGTCAGCATCACTACCGGAATCATCCGCAGGGAGGGGTCGCCCTTGATTTGACGCAGGACCTTGAGCCCGTCCACCTTCGGCATCTTCAGGTCGAGCAGGATGAAGGTCGGATTGCCTGGCGGACGGCCTGCATATGTCTTGCGCCGAAAGAGGTAATCGAGTGCCTCAGCACCAACCCGGGTGGTGACAATCTCATTGAGCAGGTGATTGTTCGCGAAGTGCTTCGAGGGTGAGCTCGGCGTCCTCGGCATTGTCTTCGGCGAGCAGAATGGTGCGAACGTCGGTGATCATGCGGTGGGTGCTCCCTTGGGGGTCGGCAGGCGGCCAGTCGCTTCCGTCGCGGAGTACAGCGGGATGTGACATATTGTGCGTTCAGAAGCGAATCGTCCTCGTCCGACGTATAGGATGACCAACGAACCGCTCGGCCCGCGACCATCGATTTGTCAGACGAAAGATGACTCGAGCGACCTAGTGACGTCCCATGAACAAACCGCTGCGGGTCCTTCTGGTCGAAGATTCGGAAGCCGATGCCGAACTGCTTCTGCATCAACTCGCAAGGGACGGCTACGCCGTCACCTCGACGCGAGTCGAGACTGCGGAGGGGATGCGCGCGGCCCTGAGTTCGGGCTCGTGGCAGATTGTGCTATCTGACTTCAGCATGCCGACGTTCAGCGCGCCCGAGGCGCTGGCGGTCGTGCGCGAGATGGCACTCGATCTTCCCTTCATCATTGTCTCTGGCACGATTGGGGAGGAGGCGGCAGTCAACGCGCTCAAAGCGGGCGCCTATGATTTTCTCGTCAAAGGCCGTCTGGCCAGGTTGGGCCCGGCGATTGAGCGAGAATTGCGCGAAATCGAACTGAGACGCGAACGCGAGCACGCGCATCGACTCCTCGAGGAGCGGCTGCGACAGGCGCAAAAGATGGAGGCCGATTTCAACAACCTCCTCACCGCGATTCTCGGGTACTGCGAACTGCTCACGGATCAGATCGGAGCGGACAAACCGGTCGGCCGCGACTTGCGCGAGGTGATGGCCGCGGCGGAACGCGCAGCCGGACTCACGCGGCAGTTGCTGGCTTTCAGCCGCAAGCAGGTACTGACCGTCACGGCTCTGGATCTGAATCAGGCGGTTGGCCGGATCGAAGTGATGCTCAAGCGTCTGCTTGGCGAGCAAATCACGATCCGCACCTCGCTCGCGGACGGGCTTCCGGCCGTGATGGCTGACGCGACGCAGCTCGACCAGGTGCTGCTGAACCTTGCGCTGAATGCGCGCGATGCCATGCCCGAGGGATGGGCATATCTCCCGCGGTTCAAGGACAAATCTTTGAGCCCTTCTTCACAACCAAGGAGCATGGCAAAGGCACAGGCCTTGGTCTGGCGGCCGTGCATGGCATCGTGATGCAGTTGAACGGCTCGGTCGAAGTCGAGAGCCTCGTCGGGCAGGGCACAACATTCCGCGTGGCTCTGCCGGCGACCGCCGTCGCCGTGCAGCCTCCAGTATCCGCTCCGGCTGTGGCCTTCCCATCGGCCGCGAGACCATTCTCCTCGTGGAAGACGAGCGTGCGGTCCGCGCGTTCATCAAGACCGCCCTTCAGCGGTTCGGCTACCGCGTACTCGAGGCGGACAGCGGCGAGTCCGCTCTGGCGCTGTTCGAGCAACTCGGCGCCCCGATCCAGCTGCTGCTGACCGATGTCGTTCTGCCCCGGATGCCCGGCCGCGAGCTTGCGGAGCACGTCCTGCGCACGCGTCCTGGCGGCAAGGTCCTGTTCATGTCGGGTTATTCGCAGCAGATGACGACGGTCCAGGGCTTCCTCAAGCCCGGCGTTCACTTGCTGGAGAAGCCGTTCATCGTTCAAAAGCTGTTGACCAAGACACGGCAATTGCTCGAAGCGGCGCCGACGTAAGTACGATCCCAGGATCCGGCGCGATGGAGCGCCAAGTTCGAGTCTGAAAGGAACGTGCCATGCCCGCGATGCATGAAATCGACTACAAGATCTTCGGCGACGACATGCAGTTTGTCGAAGTCGAGCTCGATCCGAACGAAGCCACGGTGGCCGAAGCCGGCGGCATGATGTACATGGATGACGGCGTCGAGATGGAGACAATTTTCGGCGACGGATCACAGCAACAGAGCGGAGTGCTGGGTGCGCTCATGGGGGCCGGGAAACGGTTGCTGACGGGGGAGTCCCTCTTTATGACCGTGTTTCTCAACCGCAGCGACCAGAAACGCAAGGTGGCGTTTGGTGCGCCGTATCCGGGCAAGATCATCGCGTTGCATCTGGCCGAGCTCGGCGGCGAACTGATCGCACAGAAGGACTCGTTTCTCGCCGCAGCGAAGGGCGTCTCGATCGGCATCGCCTTTCAGCGAAAGCTGGGCGTCGGGCTCTTCGGCGGCGAGGGATTCATCATGCAGCGGCTGCAGGGCGACGGGTGGGCATTCGTCCACGCCGGAGGCACCCTGCAGGAGCGGACGCTGCAGGCTGGAGAAGTCGTCCGTGTGGACACGGGCTGCATCGTGGCTTTCCAGCCCTCGGTCCAGTACGACATTCAATATGTCGGGAAGATCAAGTCGGCGCTGTTCGGCGGTGAAGGGCTCTTCTTTGCCACGCTGCGGGGACCCGGCCGAGTGTGGCTGCAGTCGCTTCCGCTCAGCCGGCTGGCCAACCGAATCATTGCCGCCGTGCCAGGGCTGACCCGGGGTGGGCGCGAAGAAGGATCGGTGCTGGGCGGACTGGGCCGGTTGCTCGACGGCGACAACTCGTAGGGCGATTCTCACGGTAGACACCTTCGCCGGTTCGCACTATTGCCTCGGACTGCATCCTCATTGAGGCTGCTCGATCGGTGTGCTCAGGGTGATCTCACGCCGTCTGCACGCCGAGCCGAAACAAGAGAAGTAATGGAAACCAGGGCGTCGACGCCTGTGAGCGCGCGTCACCGGGAATCGGTGTCGGCCGTTCCGGATGTGGCGCCGCGCCCGTTGCACGCGTTGATCGTGGATGACTCGGCAGAAGACGCCGAGTTGATCGTTCGCGAACTCCAGCGTGGCGGATTCGCCGTCGCCTACGAGCGGGTGCATACAGCGGAGGCGATGCGCGATGCACTGGAGCGCGCCGAGTGGGACGTCGTCCTGTCCGACTATCAGATGCCGACATTCTCGGCTCCCGCGGCGCTGGAACTCCTCCAGTCGACCGGGGCCGACCTCCCGTTCATCATCGTGTCGGGGACGATCGGTGAGGAGTCCGCGGTTGCGGCGTTGAAGGCAGGTGCGCACGACTTTCTGGTCAAGGATCGACTGGCACGCCTGATTCCGGCGATCGAGCGTGAAATGGGGGACCACCTGCAGCGGCGTGAACGCCGTCGTGCGGAGGAGGCGCTCCGTGCGTCGGAAGCACAGTACCGTTCGCTCGTGGATCACGCGGTGTTCGGCATTTTTCGCACGACGGTCGAGGGCCAGTTCCTCACGCTGAATCCCGCGCTGGTGGCGATGCTCGGATACGATTCCCCGGACGACCTGATCGGCGTCGGCATGGCGAGCCTTTTCGTGGCCCCTGAAGTGGGCATCGAGTTTTTTCGACAGAGCCGCGAGCGAGGCTATGTCACCGGCACCGAAGCGATCTGGCGACGAAAGACAGGGGATCAGGTTCGTGTCCGGCTGAGCGGACGCTTTACCACCGATGTGATCTCAGAGCGCCCCGTGTTCGAGGTGATCGCCGAGGACGTGACCGAGCAGCACAGGCTGCACGAACAACTGCGGCAGGCCCAGAAGATGGAAGCGGTCGGCCAGCTGGCCGGAGGCATCGCGCACGACTTCAACAACGTGCTACCGCCATCCTGGGCTATTCGGAACTGCTCACCGACCAGATCGGGCCTGACAAGGCGATCGGTCGAGATTTGCGGGAAATCCGCATTGCCGCAGAGCGGGCCGCGGCGCTCACGCAGCAGCTTCTGGCCTTCAGCCGCAAGCAAGTCATCGCGGTGACCCCGATCGACCTCTCCGCGCTGGTTCGGAATCTGGAGCCGATGCTCCGACGGCTCCTACCCGAGTCCATCCGGATCCAGTGCATGCTTCCCGACGATGTTCATCAGGTCATGGCGGATGCCACGCAGCTCGAACATCTCCTCATCAATCTCTCGGTGAATGCACGCGATGCCATGCCGAGCGGCGGCGCTCTGACGATCACGACGAGCAACATCACGCTCGATGGCTCGTTCGTCGCGACGCATCCTGGAGCCGTCGAGGGCGTGTACGCGGCACTCTCGGTCACCGATACCGGCACGGGGATGTCGCCGGAGGTAATCCGCCGCATCTTCGAGCCGTTCTTCACGACGAAGGAGCGCGGGCGAGGAACCGGCCTCGGATTGGCGGCGGTCTATGGAACGGTGAAGCAGCTGGGCGGCTATATTTCGGTCGAAAGCGAGACTGGCCAGGGCACAACGTTCAGGAGCCATTTTCCGCGGACGTTGAGCCATTCGCCGCGGCCGAAGGTTCGCGGCGCGAAAAGCAGTCCGGTGGGCGCCGAAACAGTGCTTCTCGTCGAAGACGAGGAGGGCGTCCGGGCCTTCACGAAAAACGCCTTACAGCGGTTCGGCTATCGTGTGTTGGAAGCCGAGAGCGGCGAATCTGCCCTGACGCTGCTGGGCGGTTTGACGATGCCGATCGATCTCTTACTGACCGACGTTGTACTTCCCGGAATGGACGGACGCGAACTGGCCAGGCAGCTGAACGAGTCGCAACCGGAGACGCCCGTGTTGTTCATGTCGGGCTACGCCACGGCGCTGCGCACAGAAGACGGGTTTCAGCTCCCGGGGGTGCAGTTGCTCGAGAAACCCTTCACGGCGCAGCTTCTCCTCACGAAGACACGACAACTGCTCGGATCGGACGGGGAGCCGCGTCGACAGGGATAGCCCCAACGGTCGGCACGGGACTGTTCGAACTCGCCCACATCGCCAACAGCATCGCCACGACGAGCAGGACGAGAATCGATACGCCTAGCCAGCTCCGAGGCGCGGTTTCGACAGTCGTCTGCAATGCTTCTGGAACGCGCACGAACGGCACCGCGACCAGGGTCGGGAGTCCTCCGGCAGCCGGCGCCGCGACGACCACTCTGGAGGGGCGGGGCTCCCATTGGCCGGGAATCATCATGGTGGGCGACATCGTTGCGCTCCAAGTATGGATCGACTTGACCTGACCCCCTTCGTCGTCCGCAGCGCTGATCGGAACGTCCTCCCGCGGCCGACCGATCCCTTTGTCCGTAATGTTATCACCGTTAACATGCGTCAGATAAAATGTTCACAGTGTCAACACTGTGGTTTTAGAATCGGCGCATGACGACGACTTCGGCACCTCGCCCCCGTCGCAAGCCGCCCCGGCGTTATCATCACGGC
>Ga0111539_10009252_pt1 | contig 12451 bp, 13 predicted proteins | sample RhiMethybrSRZTD1_FD_79667 | JGI IMG/M metagenome (GOLD analysis project Ga0111539, IMG submission 79667) | Populus rhizosphere microbial communities from Tennessee, USA - Rhizosphere MetaG P. TD hybrid SRZTD1 (version 2) (version 2) | ecosystem: Host-associated > Plants > Roots > Rhizosphere >...
ACATCCGCGTCATCCCCGGCGACCGCGTCACCATCGCGGTGTCGCCGTACGACCCCACGCACGGCCTGATCGTCTTCCGCGGCGGCTGAGCGCTCAGCGCGCGGGAACCGTCTCGAGCTCCGCAATCCAGGCCGCCACGGAGGCATCGGATGGCATCCGCCAGTCGCCCCGCGGCGACAGCGAGCCGCCGGAGCCGACCTTCGGCGAATCCGGCACGCAGTCACGCTTGAACTGGTTCGCGAAGAAGCGCTCGAGGAACACGCGCAGCCAGCGGCGGATCGCCGGCAGATCGTAGCGCCCGTCGAACGCGTGTAGCGCCATGCGCGCGATGCGGCGCGGCCCGAAGCCGAAGCGGAGGAAGTAGTAGAGGAAGAAGTCGTGGAGCTCGTAGGGGCCCACGAGGTCCTCCGAGCGCTGCGCGATCTCCCCGCCGCTTCCCGGCGGCAGCAGCTCGGGGCTGATCGGGGTGTCGAGGATGGAGCGCAGGACCGACGCCACCGCGGGCTCATCGCGGAAGATGGTCTCGGCCGACCAGCGGATCAGCTCGGAGACCAGCGTCTTCGGGACCCCGGCGTTCACGCCGTAGTGGGACATGTGGTCGCCGCCGTAGGTGGCGAAGCCCAGCGCCAGCTCGGACAGGTCGCCGGTGCCGAGGTCGATGGCCCGCTCCCGCGACGCGGTGGCGAAGAGCACGAACTTGCGTGCCCACGCCTGCACGTTCTCGAACGTGACGTCGTGCGTCGCCGCGTCGTGCCCGATCGCCGCGAAGACCTGTGTCGCGATGCTCCCGATGTCGGCCTCGCGCAGCGTGGCACCGAGCGCGCGTACCAACGCGCAGGCGTTGTCGTAGGTGCGCCGCGAGGTGCCGAAACCCGGCATGGTGAGCCCGAGGACGCGCGTGCGGGGAAGCTTCAGCATGTCGAGCGCATGCACCGCGACGAGGAGCGCCTGCGCCGAGTCCTGGCCCCCCGAGACTCCGACGACGACGCGGCGGCTCGCCTCGGGGAGCGCCTGCAGCCGGCGCGCCAGCGACGTCGCCTCGATGAGGAACGTCTCGCGACAGCGCGCGTCGCGGCCCGCCGGGTCGGCCGGCACGAAGGGATGCGGGTCGATCCGGCGCTCGAAGCGGCGGAAGACGCCGGCGTCGCGCCGGTCCTCGCCGGCGGCGACGGTCACGGTGCGGAGCGCCCGGCCGTGCGCGGCCGCGTTCTGTCCCCACGACGTCTGCCGCAGGCGATCCTCGAGGAGCGAGCGGAGGTCGACGTCCGCCAGGACGGCGGTCCCCGCGAGCGCGTAACGCTCCGTCTCGGCCACCACCGCGCCGCGCTCGGCGATGAGCCCGTGGCCGTCCCACGCGAGGTCGGACGTCGACTCGCCGAATCCGGCGGCGCTGTACATCTGGACCGCGAGGTTGCGCGCGGCCGACGCTCGCACGAGGTCCTGGCGGTACTCGGGCTTCCCGATGATGACGTTCGACGCGGAGAGGTTCGCGAGCACCGTCGCGCCCGACAGGGCGGCGATGGTCCCCGGCGGCACCGGCGTCCACAGGTCCTCGCAGATGTCGGTATGGAGCACGAAGTCGCCGAAGTGCGGCACGCGCACCAGGACGTCCGTCCCGAAGGGCACGCGCGTCCCGAGTAACGTCGTCTCGGTGGCGCGCGCCGCCGCCGCGGGCTGGAACCAGCGCAGCTCGTAGAACTCGCGGTAGTTCGGCGGATAGGACTTCGGCACCACGACCACGGGCCGCCCGCGATGGAGGGTCACGGCGCAGTTGAAGAGGAGGTCGTCGACGACGAGCGGCGCCCCGACGGTGACGAGCATGTCCCAACTCGCAGTGGCTTCCGCGATGCGCTCCAGCGCGGTGAGCACCCCTGCGAGCAACGGCTCCTGGAAGAAGAGGTCGTTGCAGGTGTAGGCGGAGAGCCCGAGCTCGGGACAGAGCGCCAGCTGCGCGCCGCGGCCGTGGATGTCGGTCAGCAGGCGGAGGTGCGCGGCGCCGTTGAAGGCGGGGTCGGCCACCCGGACCTCGGGCACGCACACGGCGACGCGTGCGAATCCGTGCCGCCGGATGTCGAGGAAGTCCTGCACCCGGCCATCATAGCGTGCGCCTCCCGCGCTTCCTATCGGCGCGCACTCTCGTGGTGACGGGTCATTGACAGCATTCTCCGCGGCGCGTTAGCTAGCCGCACCCTCGACCACGGCTTTTCTTCCCGGCAGGAGGCAGGCGATGCGCGTGCTGCTGGTCCATCCGAGTCCGCTGCTGTTCTCCGAGATCTACCTGCGCCTCGAGCCCCTCGGTGTGGAGCGTGTGGCCGCGGCGCTGCTGCAGGCGGGACACGAGGTGCAGCTTTTGGATCTCCAGGTATTCCAGGAGCGGGACTTCCACGCCGCGCTCGACGCATGGCGCCCGGAGACGATCGGGTTCTCGCTCAACTACCTGGCCAACGTCCCCGAGGTGGTCGACCTGGCGCGGGCCGCGCGCCGGAAGCTTCCGCACTGCCGCATCATGGTCGGTGGCCACAGCGCCTCGTTCATCGCCGCCGAGCTCCTCGATCATGCCGACGGGGCGATAGACTGCGTCGTGCGAGGGGAGGGCGAGGCCGTGGCGCCGCAGGTGGTCGACGCCTTCGCGGCCGGCACGGGGCTCGAGTCGCTCCCGGGCGTCGTCACGCCGGACGGGTCGGGACCCCCGCCGCTCCTGCTGTCGGATCTCTCGCTGCACACGCCGGCACGTCATCTCGCGCGCCGCCGGCGCCGCTACTTCATCGGACACCTCGATCCCTGTGCCTCGATCGAGTTCACGCGCGGCTGCCCATGGGACTGCGCCTTCTGCAGCGCCTGGACGTTCTACGGGCGGAGCTATCGCATGTTGACGCCCGAGGCCGCGGTGGAGGACCTGGCGCAGGTCGCGGAGCCCAACGTGTTCATCGTCGACGACGTGGCCTTCATCAAGCCGGAGCACGGCATGGGCATCGCCGACGCGATCGAGCGGCGCGGAATTCGGAAGCAGTACTACCTCGAGACCCGCGCCGACGTGCTCCTCCGCAACCGTGAGGTATTCGAGCGCTGGGTGAAGCTCGGCCTCCAGTACATGTTCCTCGGCATCGAGGCCATCGACGAGGAAGGCCTCAAGCGCCATCGCAAGCGGACCCACAAGACGGAGAACGACCGCGCGCTCGAGATCGCGCGCGAGCTCGGCCTGATCGTCGCGGTGAACATCATCACGGATCCGGACTGGGACGAGGAGCGATTCGCGGTGGTGCGCGAGTGGGCGCTGTCCGTCCCGGAGATCGTGCATCTGACGGTCAACACGCCGTACCCGGGCACGGAGACCTGGCTCACCGAGTCGCGCCGCTTCACGACGCGCGACTATCGGCTCTTCGACGTGCAGCACGCCGTCATGCCGACCCGCCTCCCGCTGCGGCAGTTCTACACGGAGCTGGTCCGGAGCCAGGACATCCTGAACCGCAAGCACATGGGCTTCACCGCGCTGCGCGAGACGGCGGGCATTGCGCTGCGGCTCCTGGCGCGCGGCCAGACGAATTTCCTCCGGATGCTCTGGAAGTTCGGCAGCGTCTACACCGTGGATCGGCTGCACGGCGACCACGAGCGCGAGGTCCGGTATCCCCTGCGCGTGCCCGAGGCCGCGCGCGTGACGCGTCCCTCGCGCGACGACCTCTACGTCCACCACCCGACGGCGGTCGCCCCGGTCGCCCCCTAGCGCTTCCGCACGATCGTCAGGCCGTCGGCGATCGGGAGCATGACGCTCTCGACGCGCTCGTCGCGGGCCACCAGGTCGTTCAGCGCCCGGATGGCGTCGGCCGATTCGGAGTGGGAGGCCTCGTCCAGCACCGCGCCGCCCCAGAGCACGTTGTCGAACAGGATGAGGCCGTTCGGACGCGTGCGGAGCAGCAGCTCCTCGTAGTACGCGCGGTACGAGGGTTTGTCCGCGTCCACGAAGGCGAGGTCGATCGAAGGCGTGGACGGAAGGGCGCGGAGCGTATCGAGGGCGGGCGCTACGCGCAGCGCGATGCGGTCGGCGAGCCCGGCACGCGCGAAATACCGGCGCGCGATGGCGGCCCAGTCCTCGTTCACGTCGCAGCAGAGGAGGCGGCCGTCGCCCGGGAGCCCGCGCGCGATTGCGATCGCGCTGAATCCGGTGAAGGTGCCCACCTCGACGGCGTGCCGGGCGCCGATCGCCCGCGCGAGCAGCGTGAGGAAGGCACCCTGCTCGACGGCGATCTGCATCCGCGCGACCGGGCCGAGCGCCTCGGTCTCGGCGCGGAGGTCGCGCAGGACGGAATCCAGCGGCGGGGCGTGCGCGACGACGTACTCGTAGAGCGCCGGCGTGAGCGCCGTGAACTTCTGCTGCATGCCGGGACGGTAGCACGTTCGACGGTCGGCCGCCGACGGGTTGACTTCGCGGACCCCGCCGGCCAACTCTCCGCGCCATGCCGCACGCGAGCGCCGGTGGGCTGCGTCTCTTCTACGAGACGCACGGCGAGGGGGAGCCCCTGCTCCTCCTTCCCGGCCTCGGGGCCGATCATCATCTCTTCGACCTGCAACGCGAGGCGTTCGCCCGCCAGCACCGGCTGATCCTCGTCGACAATCGCGATGCAGGCGCGAGCGACGAGGCGGACTCGCCCTACGGCATCGCGGAGATGGCGCAGGATGCCCTCGCCGCGGTCGACGCCGCCGGCGCGACACGATTCCACGTGCTGGGCGTGTCGATGGGCGGGGCGATCGCGCAGCAGCTGGCGCTCCAGGCGCCGGATCGCGTGGCGAGCCTCGTACTCGCCAGCACCTGGGGGCGGACGGACCCGTTCCTCCGTGCGGTGCTGGAGGGCTGGCGTCTGATGATCGCGCGCCTCGCACCCGAGGATTTCCTGGCGGCGCAGGCGCCGTGGCTCTTCAGCGCGCGCTTCCTGGCGTCGCCGGCGCCCGAGGTGGTCGCGCTGCAACACGCGATGCGCGAGCGTGGGTGGCCGCGATCCGCGGCGGCGTTCGGGCGCCAGCTCGAGGCCTGCATGGGCCACGACGCGCTCGCGCTGCTCCCGATCCTGCAGACGCCGACCCTGGTGCTCGTCGGAGAGGACGACATCCTGACGCCGCCGCGCTACGGGCGGGCGGTCGCGGCGATGCTGGGACGGGCCGAGCTCGGTCTGCTGCTCGGTGCCGGGCACGCGTGCCTGCTCGAGACTTCGAAGCCGTTCGCGGAGCGCGTCCTGCGATTTTTCGCGCGGCGCTAGAGAGCGACCCGAGACTCCGTCTCGGGTCGGCCTCCTAGAACCCGAGGCGCCACCACGCACGGGACGGCTCCGCGAGGAGCGGGATGCGGACGATCTGGGCGCTGGTGTCGTCGTCGGGATCGACCTCACGCGCGCGCCGCACGATCGCCCGGCAGGCGGCCTCCGGCGGATGCGCTTCGAGGAGCTCCTGGATCTCCTCCTCGGCGAGGGCGCCGTGCACGCCGTCGCTGCACTGAAGAAGCCGGTCGCCGGACGCCAGCTCCATCGTGAGGAAGTCGATGGAGACGACCAGCTCGTGGCCGAGGCTCCGTGACAACGCATGCCGCGCGCCGTTGCGAGCCCCATTCGTCGACGGCGCGAGTGGATCCTCGAAGGCGCGGGTGTGGTCCTTGGTCAGCTGCGTCAGCTGACCCCGGCGGTAGAGGAGGAGGCGGCAGTCGCCGACGTGTGCCGCGAGGAGTGTGCGGCCTGCGATCGCCGAGACCGTCAGCGTGGTCGCCATGCGCCGCAGCTCCGGAACCGCGACGCCCTTCTGGTAGATCTCGAGGTTGGCGGCCTGAACGGCACGCCGGAGGCGTTTCGCGAGCGGCCAGTCGGGCGGCGACGAGCCGAGCTCGCGCCCGACCGCCTCGAGGGCCATGGCGCTGGCGATGTGTCCCGCAGAGCGATCGCCGACGCCGTCGGCCATGGCGAGGACCAGGTCGTCGCCGTAGCGCCAATGGGCGACGGCGTCCTCGTTGGCGCCGTCGGCCGCGCCCAGCGTCAGCTCGGCATACTCCACGATGTCACGCATCTGCGCAGCGTCGGACCTGCGAAGGTCAGCAACGCCTGTGCCAGCGCGGCCCGACGACGACAGTCCGGCCCGATCCGCGAGCGCGTCGCCGCCTGCCGCATGAGTGGGCGACGGGTGCCGCGGGGACGGGCAGGGAGCCCGGGCGGGGCTCAGTCCTCGTGGAGCTGCTGCGCGAGGTACGGCGCGGCGCCGAGCGATTCGATGAGACCGACCTGAGCCTCGAGCCAGTCGACGTGGTCCTCGGCCGCCTTGAGCAGGCCTTCGAGGAGGGTGGCCGTGCCGTTGTCGCCGGCCTGCCGGGTCGCCTTCACGCCGTCGTTCAGCTTCTCGACGGCGCGGCGCTCGAGGGCGAGGTCGGCGCGCATCTGGTCCGGGACGTTCTCGGCGACCTGGATCTTCTCGAGCTTCTGGAGGTTCGGCAGCCCGCCGAGGAAGAGGATGCGTTCGACGAGTACCTCGGCGTGCTTCATCTCATCGAGCGATTCCTTGCGCAGATGGTGCGCCAGGCGGGACAGGCCCCGCTGGCGATAGATCTTGGCCGCCAAAAAGTACTGGTTGATGGCGGTGAGCTCACCGACGAGAAGCTGGTTCAGGAGCTCGATGGTGGGCTGCGGTCGCTTCATGCCGCTTTCGACTGCGGCCGGGGAGACGTACACGCCTCCGCCAGGACGCCCGCGATGTCCTCGCGGCACGTGCCACAGTCGCCGCCGGCCCCGCAGGCTCGTTCGATCGCGTCGAGCGTAGTGGCGCCCGATGCGGCGAGGGCCTCGAGACGCGAGAGCGTGACGGCGCGACAGATACAGACGTACATGACCACCCCGGCGGCCGAATTCACAGGCCGATTTTGATAGTCATTTTCAGTAGCGTATCGGGGCGGCCCCTGTCAACCGGATTCTTCGGGCGGGAGGCGCCGGCGCAGCGCGTCGTGCATTCGCGAGGGCGATCGTGCAAATGCGAGGGTACTGTACTCCCGTCCTTCCGGCGGTCGAAATCCGGCGTTTGTGCGATTGTCATGAACGACCGCCTGGAAGCATGTAGTCCGCCATGGCGAGCCGACGAGCAGGAAGAGTGGCCCAGGAGACCCTCGCGCGCGCAGGACAGCTGCCCGTACCGAACGGCAGCCGGCGCGGGCGGGTGCGTTCGCTCAAGACCAGGCGCCGCGCCGCGCTCGGCCTCGCCAGCCCCGCGCACTCGAGCATGTCGACCGCCGATGGGGAGGTCGCCGTGCGCTATGAGGCGGTATACCGCAAGGCGGAGGCCGCGGGGGGAGAGCGGCGGCTACTGCTGGCCGTGCTCGAAGACGGCATCCGCACCTTCTTGAAGCACGCGCAGGCGACGTTCGGCCGCGGGCTCAATCTGCGGCGGGAAACGCTCGGCTGGATGATGGCGGCCGAGGCGCGCGACGTCTTCGCGTTCGAGAGTATCTGCGAGACGCTCGGCATCAACGCCGAGCGGCTACGTCGGCGCATCCTCACGGCCTCGACGGACGAGAATATCCTGCAGTCGCTACAGTAGCCCGGAGACGAGGGGCGAGGCCGTCAGTGTCCGGCCTCACCCGCCAGGCTCACCGCGATGCGGACCGGCGCGGGGCGCGTGACGTGCTGCGACGCAGCTTCTCCTCCAGCGCCGCCGCGACGAACTCCATTACCGAGATTCCCGTGTGTACGCAGTAGAGCTTGATCTCGCGATGCAGGCCCTTCGGGATGCGCGTCGCGAGCTGGATGAGAACATCCTCTTCCTTCGCCATTGACTGCCCTCCTGGAGCGCCCCCGGACGGGCGCGGTACCGAGATACTTAGCTTATCCAGGGGATGGCAGCAATGCGGTTCTTGCGCCGCATCCAGTAGGCGGAATGCTTGCTAGAACCGGCGCGCTTCCGCCCTGGGGCGAGGGCGCCCGGGGTCACCCCTCGTCGGAGTCGGAGGACGGCCGCCTCGGGGGGCGTCGGAGATTTCGCTCGACGGTCTCGAGCTGCCGCGCGAGGTCGATGACGTGCAGCTGGGCTCGCACGCGCCCGAGGAGCTCGGCCCGGTTGATCGGCTTGGTGAGGAACTCGGTCACGCCGAGGTGCATGCCCTCGGCGCGCGTGTTGTTGTCGTCCTTGGCCGTCAGCAGGATGATCGGGATGCGGGAGTGCTCGGCGTGCAGCGCGGCGCACACCTGGAGCCCGTCCATCCCGGGCATCATCACGTCGAGCAGGATCAGGTCGATCGCCTCCGTGCGCAGGATCCGTAGCGCCTCCACGCCGCTGCTCGCGACGCGCGTGGCATAGCCTTCGCGCGCGAGGAGGCGGGCGACGATGTCGCCGGAGGCGGAGTCGTCGTCAACCACGAGGATGATCGGCGGGGTGCTCCGGTCCTTCACGAGGACGCGTCCTCCTGATCGCCCTCGTCGGCACCCTTGCGCCGACGGAGCTTGGCGACGAGCGTCGTGCGCTTCAGCCCGAGGAGACGCGCGGCGGCCTGCTTGTTGCCCTTGGTGCGGCGGAGCGCTTCCTCGATGAGCCGGTTCTCGAACTCCTCGACGGCGGTGTTGAGGTCGAGACCCTCCTCGCCGAGGGTCGCGCGCGGGATCTTCTTCTCCGAGATGAAGGACCGGATCGTCGGCGGCAGGTGATCGACGCCGATGTGCCCCTCCTCGGAGAGGATCACGAGGCGCTCGAGCAGGTTCTCGAGCTCGCGCACGTTGCCGGGCCAGTCGTACTCCCAGAGGTAGACCATGGCCTCCTCGGTGATGCGGACGAGGCGGCCCTGGCGCTTGTGGTTGTGCTTTTCGAGGAAGTGCCGGACCAGGAGCGGCACGTCGGAGCGCCGCTCGCGGAGCGGCGGCATGACGATCGGAATCACCTGCAGGCGGTAGAAGAGGTCCTCGCGGAAGTTCCCGGCGTCCACCTCGGCGGCCAGCTCCTTGTTCGAGGCGGCGATCACCCGCACGTCCACCTTCAACGAGCGGTCCGCGCCGACGGGGCGGACCTCCTTGTCCTGGAGGACGCGGAGCAATTTCACCTGCAGGTTCCCGCTCATCTCCCCGACCTCGTCGAGGAAGATGGTGCCGCCGTTCGCGAGCTGGAACATGCCGGCGCGGGCGCCGACGGCGCCCGTGAAGGCCCCGCGCTCGTGCCCGAACATCTCGGACTCTAGGAGCTCGGCCGGGATGGCGCCACAGTTGACGGGGATGAAGGGACGGTCGGCGCGCGAGCTGAGCGCGTGCACGGCCCGGGCGACCAGCTCCTTGCCCGTGCCGCTCTCGCCCATGATGAGGATGGTCGCGTCGGTCACGGCCACTTTGCGGGTCAGCTGCGTGATCTTCTGGATCAGCGGATGATCGCCGATCAGCAGCGGAAATGACTCGTGAGGTCCGTTCGCTCCGCTCACAATATGCCTATCGGCTGGGTGCGCTAAAAAATTAACAGTCGTTCGACGCAGTCGTGGCTAAGTTAGCGACCTGCCAGCATTCCGTGCTAAGCGGGCCCCGCATGCACCCTGCTGGTCAGTTGCTCTATCGGCCGAGTCGTCGGAATGGTTGAGGGGCGGACCGTGCGGCGGGACGGCCGTCGGCCCGGCGAGCTCCGGCCGGTGCGTCTCGTCCCCGGGTTCATGCCCCCCGCCGAGGGGTCCGCGCTGATCGAGTTCGGGGACACCCGGATCGTCTGCACGGCCTCCGTCCAGGAGTCCGTGCCGCCGTTCCTGCGCGGGTCCGGGAAGGGCTGGGTGACCGCCGAATACTCGATGCTTCCTCGGAGCAGCCCCGAGCGCATCGAGCGCGAGCGCCGCGGTCCGGGGGGGCGGACGCACGAGATACAGCGTCTCGTCGGACGGAGCCTCCGGGCCGTGGTCGATCTCGGGGCGCTCGGCGAGCGGTCGATCGTGGTCGACTGTGACGTCCTTCAGGCGGACGGCGGCACGCGGACGGCGGCGATCACCGGCGGCTACGTCGCGCTGACTCTGGCGCTCCAGCGCCTGCGCAAGGACGGCGCGTTCGCCGCACTCCCGCTCGCGGACAGCGTCGCTGCGGTGAGCGTCGGGGTGGTGGGTGGACGGCTCCTCCTCGACCTCTGCTACGCGGAGGACTCGCGTGCGTCGGTGGACATGAACGTGGTGCAGACGGGCGCCGGTCGCTACGTCGAGGTGCAGGGCACCGCGGAGGGAAAGACGTTCACCAAGCGAGAGCTCGACCGCATGCTCGCGCTCGCGGCGGAGGGCATCCGCTCGCTTGGAAAGCTGCAACGCGAGACGCTCCGCGCCGCGGGCGTGGAGACGAGGCGGCGATGATCCCCGATCGGCTCGTCCTCGCGACCGGCAATCCGGGAAAGGTGGACGAGCTGCGCGGGCTCGTCCGGGAGTGGGGGAACGTGGCCGCCCTCGACCTGCGGGGTTTTCCCGGCGTCGTCCTGCCGGAGGAAACCGCGCCCTCGTATGCCGGCAACGCCGTCGCCAAGGCGCGCGCGGTCGCCGAGGCGACCGGTTTCCCGGCGCTGGCGGACGACTCGGGCCTCGAGGTGGACGCGCTCGCGGGCGAGCCCGGCGTACGCTCGGCGCGCTGGGCGGGGCCGGGCGCCGGCGACGCGGAGCGCATCGCGAAGCTCCTCGGCGCGCTCGCCGGCATCCCCGAATCGGGGCGCACGGCTCGCTTTCGCTGCGTCGTGGCGCTCGCGTGGCCCGGCGGCGCCCTCGAGACGGCGGAGGGCCGGTGCGACGGACGGATCGCGCAGCTGCCCGAGGGGCGCGGCGGCTTCGGCTTCGATCCGGTGTTCGTCGCGGACGACCTCGGTTGCTCCCTCGGCCGGGCGACGAGCGTGGAGAAGCAGCGCATCAGTCATCGTGCGCGCGCGATGCGTCTCCTCGGCGATCGGCTGCGGGCGTCGTGATCGCTCCGTTGCGCGTGCCCGAGGGCCCGTGTTAGGGATTCGCGTGGTTCGACGGGGCGTAGCGCAGCCTGGAAGCGCACCTGCCTTGGGCGCAGGTGGTCGGCCGTTCGAATCGGCTCGCCCCGACCAACTTCGGGACGCGCCAGTAGCTCAGCTGGACAGAGCAACGGCCTTCTAAGCCGTGGGTCAGGGGTTCGAATCCCTTCTGGCGCGCCTTCCCCACGTCCAAATCGGAATCGATCACGGTGAGTGTAGCTCAGTTGGCAGAGCACCGGGTTGTGGCCCCGGGGGTCGAGGGTTCAAATCCCTTCACTCACCCATGGCGTCACGGGAGCCTTTCGCTATAAGAGGCTCCCTTCCGGGCCGCTAGCTCAGTTGGTAGAGCAGCTGACTCTTAATCAGCGGGTCCGCGGTTCGACTCCGCGGCGGCCCACTCGGGACGGCAGGCGGCGGGCGAGGCTCTCGCAGCGCGCCCGCGTCTGCGTTCCCCCGAGGCGATGAGTTCGCTGGTGCTCATCGCCGGCGGCGGGTTCCTCGCCGCCGTGCTCTGGTTCGATCTCATGTTCGACGTGCAGGCGCTCGGCGGCACCCCGAACGTGGCGGCGATCGCTTCGATCATGGCGTACTACCGGCGCGTGACCACCGAGGCCGCACCGATGGGGCATCTCGTCGCGGCGGTGATGGCGACGACGCTCGTCGCCGGCGTGCTCGATCTCACCCGCGCCGAGAGCCGCCGCGCGGTGCGTGCCGCAGCACTCCTCCTGGCCGCGGCTCCGATCACGCTGGCGCTCTTGCGGGTGGTCCCGAACGCGGCGGCGCTCGGCCTCGCCTCGGCGGCGGGCCCCGAGCAGATCGCGCTGGCGCGTTCGATCCTCCGCGACCACGTCCTCTGCCTCGTCTCCATCCTCGGCTTTCTCGCCGTTCGCTTCGGCCTGGCGGCGAGGCCATAGGCGGGAACCATGGCGGAGCGACGCCGGCGGCGACGCGAGCGAGGTACTGAGAAGCCGGCCGTCGCGCGCGAGCCGCTCCGCGAGGCCGCGCCCTTCGAGGGCGGGCTGCAGATTCTCGTGCTCGTCTCGGGTGCCGCCGCGCTCGTCTATCAGAGCGCCTGGATCCGACAGCTCTCCCTTATCCTCGGGTCCACCAACTACGCCGTCGGCACGGTGCTGGCGGCGTTCATGGCGGGACTCGGCGTTGGGGCGTTCGTCGTCGGCGGGCGGGCCGATCGCACGCCGCGTCCCCTCGCGCTGTACGCGGCGCTCGAGCTCGGCATCGGGCTCGTCGGGCTCGTGTCGCCGCTCGCGCTCGCGCAGGGGAACGAGATGTACGCGTCGTTCTACCGCCGCTGGCACGAGTCGCCCGGGCTCCTGACGATGGCTCGCTTCGCGATCGGGTTCGCGTTCGTCTTCGTGCCGGCCTTCCTCATGGGCGGCACGCTGCCGGCCGCGACGCGCCATCTGGCCCTGGGCGGCCGCTCGGTCGGCCCGGCGGTCGGCCGGCTGTATGCGGTCAACACGCTCGGCGCCGCGTGCGGCGCGCTCCT
>Ga0111539_10009253_pt1 | contig 12451 bp, 12 predicted proteins | sample RhiMethybrSRZTD1_FD_79667 | JGI IMG/M metagenome (GOLD analysis project Ga0111539, IMG submission 79667) | Populus rhizosphere microbial communities from Tennessee, USA - Rhizosphere MetaG P. TD hybrid SRZTD1 (version 2) (version 2) | ecosystem: Host-associated > Plants > Roots > Rhizosphere >...
ATCGACGAGGTCGACAAGATCGCGCGCAAGGCGGACAACCCGTCGATCACGCGCGACGTCTCCGGTGAGGGCGTCCAGCAGGCGCTCCTCAAGATCCTCGAGGGGACGGTTGCGAGCGTGCCGCCGCAGGGCGGGCGCAAGCACCCCCACCAGGAGTTCCTCTCCATCGACACGACGAACATCCTCTTCATCTGCGGCGGCGCGTTCGCAGGGCTGGAGAAGATCATCGGCAAGCGCATCGGCAAGAACTCCGTCGGGTTCGGCGCCGACATCAAGTCGAAGAAGTCGGTCGAGTCGAGCGAGCTCCTCTCGCAGGTGATGCCGGAGGATCTCCTCTCCTACGGGCTCATCCCCGAGTTCATCGGACGCTTGCCGGTCGTCTCGGCGGTGCACCAGCTCACGCGCGAGGACCTCGTCCAGATCCTGCTCGAGCCCAAGAACGCCCTCGTCAAGCAGTACCAGCGCTTCTTCAACTACGACTCGGTCGAGCTCGTCTTCACGGAGGACGCGCTCTGGCAGATCTCTGACAAGGCGCTCGAGCGCGAGACCGGCGCCCGGGGCCTCCGCTCGATCATCGAGCACGCGCTTCTCGACGTGATGTTCGAGCTGCCGTCGCGCAAGGACGTCTCCAAGTGCGTCATCACGAAGGAGACGATCCAGCGCAACCTGCGCCCGACGCTCGTCACGAGCGCCGGCCATGCCGTCGAGATCGACGAGCCGGAAGAGGCAAGCGCGTAGCTGGACACGCCCGTCGAGCGGAGTAGAGTCTGCTCGTGGCCGTCCGCACGAGGACGGGGTCGCAGAAGGCGCTCGCCGCCGAGCGCGGCTGCCTCGTGATCGCAGACATCTCCGGCTACACGGGCTACGTCGTCGACAGTCCGCTCGAGTACGCCGAAGATGTCTTGGCCGACGTGACGACCCTCGTTGCCGAGCATCTCGGGCACGTGCTCGCGCTGAACAAGCAGGAGGGGGACGCCGTCTTCGGCTACGCCCTCGAAGGAGACCTCGACGGGGCCATGCTGCTCGACGCGATCGAGGAGTGCTACTTCTCGTTTCGGAACCGGTTGGTCGGCATTCAGCATGCGACCAGCTGTGACTGCAACGCATGTGTCAAGCTGCCCGAGCTCGACCTCAAGTTCGTCGTCCACGCAGGCGAGTTCATCCGGCGCACGGGGCCCGGCGGCGAGGAGCTGACAGGCTTCGACGTGATCGTCGCCCATCGCTTGCTCAAGAACGACGTGGACGCGCGCGGCTACGCTCTTCTCACCGAGGCGGCTGCTGCGCACTTCGGGCTCGACGTCGCCGGGCTCGGCCTCCAGGAGCACGTCGAGTCGTACGAGGACATCGGCGAGGTGCGCGGCTGGGTGACGGATCTCGAGGCACGCTGGCAGTCGGAGCTCGGCCGGCGGCGCACCGTCGTGGGAGCCCGGGAGGCGGACCTCGAGATGGAACGGTTTCTGCCCGTGCCTCCGCCGGTCGCATGGGAATACCTGACGGCGCCCGCGAAGCGCGCACTCTGGCAAGGACAGGTGGAGGAGCAGGCTTCGGGAGGACGCCGAGGCCCCGGCACGACGAGCTTCTGCGTGGACGGGCGCAGCACGATCTACGAAGAGATCCTCGACTGGCGTCCGTTCGTCTATTTCACCGAGACGCGCACGCTTCCCGGAGGCAAGGTCGTCATGACGACCGAGCTGACGCCCACGGACGAGGGCACGCGCGTGCGGGTGCGCGTGAAGCCCGCGGCCCAACGCTCGCGCCTCGCAGGCCTGACTACCGGGCGAGCGCGCCGCAAGCTGCTCGAGCGGAGCTATGCGCGGCTCGCCGACCTGCTCGCCGGAGCCAGTTGATGCTCGGCGAGGGGAGGCTGCTCGCCAACTTCAAGTCTGCGGACCTCGACCGAACGATCGCGTTCTACGAAGGGACGCTCGGGCTTCGCCTCCTGCACCGGCGCGAGATCATGCCTGGGGTCGACGAGGTCCGATTCGAGACAGGTGGAGGGATCCTCTGCTTCGAGTCGGGCGATCCGGAGGGGAAGACCAACGACCTGGTCGGCTGGGACGTTCGGGACGTGCAGGCGACTGCCGCGGCCTTGCGAGAGAAGGGCGTCGTCTTCGAGGAGTACGACTATCCGAGTCTGAAGACCGTGGACGGGGTGGCCACGATCGGCTCCATGCAGGCAGCCTGGTTCAAGGATCCCGACGGGAACCTGCTCGCGCTCGTCTCCGGTTAGGCGTCGGCGATCGGCCGGCCGACGACGAGCGTCTCACGCAGCTCCGGAGCAAGCTCCGCGAAGGCGGAGTCCGGCTGGAAGCCGAGGCCGTCCAGCACCTTCGTCAGGAAGGCGCGCGCCGCCGCCGCAGCCACGACGTCGAAGATCTCCGCGTCGGAGAGGCCGAGTCGCTTGAGCCGGTCGACATCCTCCTGCGTGACGGAGAGCGCATCGCCCGCGACCTTTTCGGCGAGGCCCATCACGGCGAGGTCGGTCTCATCGAGGTTCGCGGCGCCGCGGTTCGAGACGATCCCGACGACGCTCTCCTCGTCGTAGAACGTCGAGGCGAGGTAGCTCCCGTGCGCGAGCATGCAGTACGAGCTGCCGAGCCGCTCGGCTGCGGCGACGGCGACGAGCTCGTACCGGCGGCGATCCATCCGCTCCCTGATCGAGAGGATCAGGCCGCCCCAGGCATCCAGCACCTCGGGCCCGTGCGAGAACGCGCGCGTCATGTTGGCGACATATCCGTCGTCGGCGAGGTCCGCGGCGTAGTGCTCTGCGGTCGCGCCGGTCGCGTCCTCCTCGGAGACGGACTCGATGAACGGCAGGGAGCTAGCTCCACTCGACCGAGCAGACGGGCACGTCGTCCTTGAAGCCCTTGAGGGCGATCTCCCGGTGGTCGGTCGTCTTGAACTGCGGCAGCTTCTCCATCGTCTCGCCGCTGGCGAGGATCTCCTGGCCCTGCGCGGCCGCGCCGATGCGCGCCGCCGCGTGTACCCCCTTGCCGTGGTAGTTCTCGCCCCGCGCGAGCGCGCCGTCGGTGTGTACGCCGATCCGGAGGTCGAACTCGAACTCCTGTGAGATCGCGCGCTGCACCGCGATCGCCGCGTTCAAGGCCTCCGCCTGCTCCTCGAAGGCGGCGAAGAAGCCGTCGCCCGTGTGGTCGACGACCTGGCCGCCGTGGTCGGCGAAGATCGTGCGGAGGGTCTCGTCGTGGCGGCGGAGCACGTTGTTCCAGTGCCGGTCCTCGAGCGTCGAGGCCAGCTCGGTCGAGCCGACGATGTCGGTGAAGACGAAGGTCTTCATGACGGCCTTCGAGACGTCGCGCATCAGCGCTTCGGCGACGCGGTCCGCGTCGCGCGCGGCGCCAAGGCGCTCGAAGCGCGCCGCAGCGGCCTCGAGCTCCCACACAGCCGCCTCTTCGTCCCCACCGGCGCGGAGCGCGAGCCCGCGCTGCTCGCGGGCGCGTGCGGAGTCGTAGCTCGCGCCCGTCGACTCCCAGATCGTTCGGGCGTTGCGGAAGCACGACTCGGCCCGGTCGGCGTCGTCTCGCGCAAGCGCGATCTTGCCGTGCGCGTAGGAGGCGGCTGCTTTGAGCGCGGAGGTCTCGAATGTGGTGGCCGCCTGCTCGAGCTCTCCCGCATACTTCTCGGCCGCGTCGAGCTCCCCGGCCGCGACGGCGACCTCGATGCCCGCGGGGAGGAAGGTCGTCCGCGCGGCGAGGCCGATCGTCTCGTCTGCGAGGAGGCGGCGGATCGAGCTCCACGCGCCCTTGGCGTCCCCGCGCGCGAGGCGCAGGAGCGAATGGCCCGGCTCCGGGTTGTGCCCGTGCTCGTCCGCTTCGCGGAAGGCCTGCTCGGCCTGCGCGAGGTCGCCCAGGCGCAGGCGCGTCTCGCCGAGCTCGTAGAAGGCGGCGCCTGCGATGCGGGGGCACCAGGTCCGCAGCTCTTCCCCCGCCTGGCCGGCGAGCTCCTCCGCCTCGTTCAAGCGGCCCTTGTAACGCATTACCTCGGCCCAGTTGACGCGGCACATCCCCGGGAACGCGGACATCGAGTTCGCGTCGCAGAACTGCGTCGCCCGCTCCGTCCACTGGGCGGCGCTGTCGAAATCGGACACCTCGCGGTGCGCGCCGATCGTGTTGCAGTAGACGACGAGGGTCGAGTAGGGGTCGAGCTCGCCGCCGAGGGCGGCGGCGCTCGCCTCGTCGAGGAGGAGCTTGCCTTCGCCGACCTCGCCCTTCTCCAGGAGCGCGGCTCCCTGGCGCTGGATCCCACGTATCTCGAGACTGCGGTCGGCGAAGCGCTTGCCGATGTCCTCGGCCGCCTTCCCCTGGCGGAAGGCCTCGTCGTAGTCGTGCTCGCCGAGAGCCACGAGGGAGCGCTGCAGCGCCCAGTAGCCGTGCTCCGGCGTTTCGTCGGTCTCGTCGAGGTGGCGCTTCGCCCTGGCCAGCCAGCCGCTCGCGACCGACGGCTGGAGCTGGGCGCGGTAGTCGTGGGCGAGGAGCGTCGCGATGTAGGCGGCGCGCGCCAGGTTCCTGCCCTCGACGTACGCCTTGTACGCCCGCTCGTTCGCCTCCATGTACTCGCTGAAGAGCCCGCCCCAGAGCGCGGCCTCGGCAAGCAGTTCGAGGTCCTCCGGCGCGAGGTCGCTCGCCTTGTCGGCCTCGTTCAGGAGCGGGTAGGCAGCGTCCCAGTCGCGACGCCGAACGGCGTCGCGGCCTTCTTCGAGGGGGGATTCGAGGACCTGGCTCATGCTCGGGAGTCCTTCGGAAGATGCTACAAACTTCCGCCGTCCGCAACGTGCTGCCCGCCGGGAGTGCGCGCCTAGAATCACCGCATGGAGCCGCTGTACAAGCCGGAAGGTGTCGAAGAGCGTTGGCAGGAGACCTGGGAGGCCGAGGGCCTGTACGAGGCGCATGCCGAGCGCGGCGGCGAGACCTTCGTGATCGCGCACCCTCCGCCGAACGTGACCGGGGAGCTGCACATGGGACACGCGCTGCAGCTCGCCCTCGCCGACACGCTCGTCCGCATGAAGCGGATGCAGGGGTTCAACACGCTCTTCCAGCCCGGCTACGACCACGCGGGCATCTCGACTCAGAACGCCGTCGAGAAGGACCTCGCGAAGGAAGGGAAGACGCGCCACGACCTCGGCCGCGAGGCCTTCGAGGCGCGCGTCTGGGAGTGGCTTCGCCTCTACGGGCGCACGATCATGACCCAGTTTCGCAGGATCGGCGCCTCGCTCGACTACCGGCGGGAGCGCTTCACGATGGACGACGACTACGTGCGCGCGGTCATGCGCTTTTTCGTCCACCTTTACGGCAAGGGCTGGATCTACCGGGACAACCGGATCATCAATTGGTGCCCCTTCCACGAGACCTCGCTCTCCGACCTCGAGCTCGTGCACGTGGACGTCGACGATGCGCTCTCGTACGTCACGTATCCGTTCGCGGAAGGCGAAGGCGGAGTGACAATTGCGACCGCGCGGCCCGCCACGATCCCCGGCGACGTGGCCGTGGCCGTTCATCCCGATGACGCGCGCTACCGCGACGCCGTCGGCCGCGAGGTCGTCGTCCCCTACGTCGAGCGCCGCGTGCCCGTGATCGCGGACGACGCCGTCGATCCCGAGTTCGGCACCGGCGCGCTGAAGGTCACTCCGGGCCACGACCCGCTCGACTTCGAGATCGGGCGCCGGCACGAGCTGCCCGAGCCGATGGTGATCGGCTCCGCCGGGCGCATGAACGAGGAAGCAGGGGATCTCGCCGGGCTGACGCAGGACGAGGCGGGCGAACGGATCATCGCCTGGGCGAAGGAGCGGGGCCTCCTCGAGAGGCGTGAGAGCTACCGACACTCGGTCGCTCTCTGCGAGCGCTGCGAGTCGCGCATCGAGCCGCTCATCTCCCTGCAGTGGTGGTGCTCGATGGAGGAGCTGAAGAAGCCGGCTCTCGCCGCGCTGCGGGAGCGCCGCGTCGTCTACCACCCGGAGTCGCAGCACCGTTTCGCGACCGATTCCCTCGAGGGCGCGCCCGACTGGAACATCTCCCGCCAGCTCTGGTGGGGACACCAGCTGCCGGTCTGGTACTGCAAGGACGGCCATGTCACCGTCGCCGAGAGCGAGCCCGAGGCCTGCGCGGAGTGCGGCTCGACGGAGCTGCGCCGGGAGGAGGACGTTCTCGACACGTGGTTCTCGTCCGCCCTCTGGCCGTTCGCCACGCTCGGCTGGCCGGACGACACGCTCGACCTGCGCACGTACTACCCCGGAGACCTGAACACGACGGCGCGCGAGATCATCCGCCTCTGGGAGAACCGGATGATCTTCTCCGGGCTCGAGCTGATGGACGACATCCCCTTCGAGCACGTGATCATCCACTCGACGGTGCTCGCGCCCGACGGCCGGCGCATGTCGAAGAGCCTCGGCACCGGGATCGATCCGCTCGACGTCATCGCCGACCACGGCGCGGACGCGACCCGGTACGGCCTCTTGAAGATGTCCTCCACGCAGGACGTGCGCTTCTCGTACGGCGCCGTCGAGGAGGGGCGCAAGCTCGCCAACAAGCTCTGGAACGTCTCGAGGCTCCTCCTGGCGAACGCCGAGGGGGTCGAGCCGCGCGTGGAGCCGCGCGAAACGGAGGAGCGCTGGATCCTGGCCCGGCTGGAGGCGACGCGGGCAGAGATGGAGGCGGACCTCGCGGCCTTCGACTTCTCGCACGCCGTGCAGTCGCTCTACCGGCTCACCTTCGACGACTTCTGCGACTGGTACGCCGAGGCGATCAAGCCGCGTCTCTACGACCGCGACGAGGACGCGGCTGCGACGGCGCTCGCCGCGCTCGAGCGGCTCCTCCGCCTGCTCCATCCCGTCATGCCGCACGTGACCGAGGAGATCTGGTCGAACCTGCCCGGCCGCGAGGCGCGGCTGATCGTGTCGGCGTGGCCCGCGCCCGACGAGCGCTTCGCCGCAGACCTCGGAGCCCTCGACGGTGTCCAGGAGGCAGCGGCCATCTTTCGGCGAAGCGGAGTCCTCGTCGACCTGGAGGGCGATGCGCAGCGGATCTTCTCGGCGGTCGTGAGGCCGGAGCGCGTGCAGGCGAACGGGAACGAGGAGGCCGAGCGGGAGCGCCTCCGCAAGGAGATCGCGCGGGCCGAAGGCATGCTGGCGAACGAGCGCTTCGTCGCCAACGCGCCAGAAGATGTCGTCGCCGGTGAGCGCGAGAAGCTCGAGCGCTACCGCCGCGAGCTCGATGCACTCGGTGGCTGACAACATCCCCTGGATCGAGTCGCTTTCCCCGTGGCCGGAGGAGTTCGGCCTCGGACGGATGCGTGAGCTGCTCGCAGAGCTCGGTGATCCGCAGGAGGCATTTCCTGCAGTCCACGTCGTGGGTACGAATGGGAAGACGACGACGACCCGGATGATCGCGGCGCTCCTCGCGGCCGAAGGCAAGCCCACCGGCGCCTACACCTCTCCCCACGTGACGAGCTGGGCGGAGCGGATCCAGGTGAACGGCGAGCCCGTCGACATGGATGCGGCTCTCGGACGCGTGCGGCCGGCCGCCGAAACCGTGGGGGCGACGCAGTTCGAGGCGCTGACTGCCGCGGCGCTGGCCGCGTTCGCAGCTTCGGGAGTCGAGGCCGCCGTGGTCGAGGCAGGGCTCGGCGGGAGGCTCGATGCGACCAATGTCCTCGACGCGCCCGTCGTGGTCCTCACGAACGTCGACCTCGAGCACACCGACGTCCTCGGCTCCACGCGCGAGGAGATCGCGCACGAGAAGCTCGCCGTGATCCGTGCCGGGGCGACCGCGGTGCTCGGCGAGCCCGAGTGGGAGGAGCTCGCGCGCGAGGTGGGAGCCGCTGCGGTCGTCGTCACCGGGCGAAGCAACCTCGCACTTGCACTTGCCGCGGCGGAGTCGTTCCTGGGCAAGCCGGTCGATGCCGCGCCCGCCGAGGAGACATCGGTGCCCGGCCGGCTCGAGCGGGTGGGGCACTCGCCGCTCGAGATCTGGGACGGCGCCCACAACCTGGCCGGCGTCGGCTACGTCCTGGCCCGCCTTCCGGCCCGAGCCTACGTCGTGGCCGCCTCCATGCTCGGCGACAAGGACGTCGACGGAATGCTCGCGGCGCTCTCAGCTCTGGGCGAGACGTTCGTCGCCACAGCGTCGAGCAACGAGCGCGCGCTTCCCGCCGACGACCTCGCCGCGCGGGCCGGTCGCTTCTTCGCACACGCCGAGGCCGTGCCCGTGCCGGAAGCTGCGCTCGAACGGGCCCGTGAGCTGGCCGGTCCAGAGGGTGCCGTGCTCGTGACCGGCTCGCTTTATCTCCTCGCCGATTTGGCCGCCGTCCGACCGCAGGCTCCCGTACCATGAGCAGCGTTGGAGAGCGGCTCAGCGTCTTCGTGCTCGCCGCGTTCGTCCTCGTGGCGATCGTCGCGCTCTCGTTTGGCGCCGGGTGGCTGGTTGGAAAGATCCTTCTGTGACGGCGATGCAGCTTCTGGCCCAGACCACCACTGACTCGAACGACCTCTTCGGAGGCTTCAAGGACTTCTTCGACTCCGATGTCTGGCTCGTCGTCCGCAATGTCTTCTTCTTCTTCCTCGTCGTCTTCTGGCTCGCGTCGGCGTTCTGGGTCTACAAGGACGCACGCCGGCGAATCGAGGACCCCTGGCTCCTCGCCATGGCGGTCGCGCTGGGGATCTTCCCGCCGTTCCTCGGTCCGCTCCTCTACATGTTCTTCCGCCCGCCCGAGTACCTCGAGGAGGTGCGCGAGCGCGAGCTCGAGATCAAGGCGATGGAGGAGTCGCTGGGCCAGGCGGAGCGCTGCCCGGTGTGCCGTGCTGTCGTCGAGCCGACCTTCCTCGCGTGCCCGGTGTGCACGACGAAGCTGAAGGAGGCCTGCCGCCGCTGCAAGGCGCCGCTCGAGCCGCTGTGGCAGGTCTGCCCGTATTGCGAGACGCCCGTCGAATCGCCTCGAGCCGTCGAAAATCTCTAGGCTGACTCGGCCGTGGCCGAGCAGACCCTCGTCCTCATCAAGCCCGATGCGATGGAGCGCCGGCTCGCCGGCGAGATCCTCGCGCGCTTCGAGAGCCGCGGCCTGAGCGTTCGCGGTGCGAAGCTCGTCCAGGTCGACCGCGACCTCGCCGAGCAGCACTACGCGGAGCATGTCGAGAAGCCCTTCTTCGGCGAGCTGGTGGAGTTCATCACGTCGTCGCCGACGCTCGCGCTCGTCCTCGAAGGCGAGGGCGCGATCAAGGTCGTGCGCACGACGATGGGCGCGACCAACCCGGTCGAGGCCGCTCCTGGGACGATTCGCGGGGACCTCGCGCTCGCGATGCCCGACAACCTCGTGCACGGCTCCGACTCGCCCGAGTCGGCCGAGCGTGAGATCGGGCTCTGGTTCGCCGCAGCCGAGCTTGTCTGACTTCGAGCGCAATCGCGCGTTCTGGGACTCGCACTCCGACGAGTACCAGGAGACGCATCGCGAGCACATCGGCCGGCCGGAGCCTCGGTGGGGCATGTGGCAACTACCCGAGAGCGAGCTCCGGATTCTCGGCGACGTGGCCGGTAAGGACATCCTCGAGCTCGGGTGCGGCGCGGCGCAGTGGTCGATCCTCCTCGCCGGCCTCGGCGCGAAGCCGGTCGGCGTGGACAACTCGGCGCGGCAGCTCGAGCACGCGCGCGAGGCCCTCGCCGCGGCGGGTCTCGACTTCCCCCTGATCCATGCGGCCGCCGAGAGCATCCCGCTCCCGGACGGCAGCTTCGACATCGTGTTCGCAGACCACGGCGCGAACCGCTTCGCCGACCCGTACGCGTGGGTGCCCGAGGCAGCGCGCCTTCTTCGGCCAGGCGGCCTTCTCGCCTTCAGCGGCTCGACGCCCTTCGAGGTCATGTGCTGGAACGAGGACGCGGACCGGATGGAGCCCGCGCTCCAGCTGGACTACTTCGGCATGCGGAGGATCGAGGAGAAGGAAGGGCCGGTGCAGTTCGAGCTCCCGTACGGGGAGTGGATCCGGCTCTTCCGGGCCAACGGCTTCGAGATCGAGGGCCTGCGGGAAATCCAGCCTCCGCCCGGAGCCGAGTCCACGTATCGCACGGCGGAGGAGACGGCGTGGGCGCGACGGTGGCCGATGGAGCAGATCTGGATGGTTCGGAAGGAGCCATGAGCCACGTCGAGCGAAACCGTGCCGTGTGGACGGAGTACGCGCCCGACTTCGCGGAATGGGCCCCGCGCGCGTGGGCGACAGACAAGTTCTCGTGGGGCGTCTGGCACGTTCCCGAGTCGGAGCTCCGCGCGCTTCCCCACGTGGACGGGATGGACACCATCGAGCTCGGCTGCGGAACGGCGTGCGTCTCCGCCTGGCTCGCGCGGCGAGGCGCTCGCCCGGTCGGGGTCGACATCACTCCCGCCCAGCTCGAGACCGCCCGGCGCATGCAGGCTGAGTTCGGGCTCGAGTTCCCGCTGATCGAGGCGAGCGCCGAAGACGTCCCGCTCCCGGATGCGAGCTTCGACCTCGCGATCTCGGAGTACGGCGCGTCGATCTGGGCCGATCCGTACCGCTGGATCCCGGAAGCTGCCCGCCTGCTGCGACCGGGCGGCTGGCTCGTCTTCCTCGTCAACGGCACCGTGATGATCCTTTGCTCGCCCGACGAGGAGCTCCCCGCCGGCCGTGAGCTCGTGCGGCCGTACTTCGGGATGCACAGCTTTGTCTGGGACGACACGGGCGGGGTCGAGTTCCACCTCGGCTACGGCGACTGGATCCGCCTTCTCCGCTCGAGCGGCTTCACCGTCGAGAACCTGATCGAGATCCAGTCACAACCCGAGGGCGAGCCGCACCGATATCCGGAACTGCCGGACCGCGACTGGTCGCGGCGCTGGCCCTCCGAAGAGATCTGGGTTGCTCGCAAGCGCTCGTGAGCGTCCCGCCGGCACCGCCTCTTCTTCTCGCTTCGACCTCCCCGCAGCGGCGCGCGATTCTCGAGCAGCTGAGGATCCCCTTCGAGCTCGCGGAGCCCGACTACGAAGAGCACGACCCCCCCGACGCCGATCCCATCGCCCTCGTGCGCGAGCACGCTGCCGCGAAGGCGCGTTCGGTCGGCCTGCCCGACGAGCGGCCGGTGCTCGGCGTCGACACCGCGGTCCATCTCGAGGGTCGCGTCTACGGAAAGCCCGCTGGCCCGGAGGAGGCCGAGGAGATACTCGAGGCGCTCGGCGGGCGGACCCACGAGGTCGTCTCCGGCCTTTGCCTGCGCACGCCCGGCTGGGAGGTCGTGGAGCACGAGGTCACCAAGGTCAGCTTCCGTCCGCTCACTGCGCGCGATCTGGCCGGCTACGTCGCCGCGGGGGAATGGCAGGGACGCGCGGGCGCGTATGCCATCCAGGGTCTCGGCGCCGCTCTGGTCGAACGGATCGAGGGCGACTACCTGAACGTCGTCGGCCTCCCGGCCGCGCTCCTGGTAAAGCTCCTCTCCGAACGGTTTGCAGGCGTTTATGGCTTCGGCTAGATCTGGCGCTGCTCTACACTTGTCCGTTCTATGACCCTCTGGGGCTACCTCAGCGGATTCGGCGGGCGCGAGATGGCGGTTGATCTCGGCACCGCCAACACGCTCGTCTACGTGCGCGGGCGCGGCATCGTCCTCTCCGAGCCTTCGGTCGTCGCGATCGACCAGCGCAGCGGCGAGGTGCACGCCGTCGGGATCGAGGCGAAGCGCATGCTCGGGCGCACGCCGGGGACGATCTCGGCGATCCGCCCGCTGAAGGACGGGGTGATCGCGGACTTCGACGTGACAGAGCAGATGCTCCGCCACTTCATCCAGAAGGTCCATCACAACCGCTTTGCCCATCCGCGCGTCGTCGTCTGCGTCCCGAGCGGCGTCACCGGAGTCGAGAAGCGCGCGGTCGAGGAGGCGACCCTGTCGGCCGGGGCGCGCCAGGCCTACCTGATCGAGGAGCCGATGGCGGCCGCCATCGGCGCCGGCCTGCCGGTCTCGGAGCCGACCGGGAACATGATCGTCGACATCGGCGGTGGCACGACCGAGGTCGCGGTCATCTCGCTCGGCGGCATCGTCGTGTCGCAGTCGATCCGCGTCGGCGGAGACGAGATGGACGAGGCGATCATGAGCCACATCAAGAAGGAGTACAAGCTCCTGATCGGCCAGCAGACCGCGGAGGAGTTGAAGCTCGAGATCGGCTCCGCCTGGCAGCTGCCCGAGGAGGTGCAGGCGGAGGTGCGCGGCCGCGACATGCTCACCGGCCTCCCGAAGACGATCGTGATCACCTCCGAGGAGGTGCGCCGCGCGCTCGACGAGCCCGTGGGCCAGATCCTCGACGCGATCAAGTCCACCCTGGACAAAACGCCTCCGGAGCTGGCCGCGGACATCATGGACCGCGGCATCGTCCTCGCGGGCGGCGACGCGCTGCTCGCCGGCCTCGACGAGCGGCTGCGCTACGAAACCCAGATGCCCTCCCACCTCGCCGAGTC
>Ga0111539_10009254_pt1 | contig 12451 bp, 11 predicted proteins | sample RhiMethybrSRZTD1_FD_79667 | JGI IMG/M metagenome (GOLD analysis project Ga0111539, IMG submission 79667) | Populus rhizosphere microbial communities from Tennessee, USA - Rhizosphere MetaG P. TD hybrid SRZTD1 (version 2) (version 2) | ecosystem: Host-associated > Plants > Roots > Rhizosphere >...
GGCGGCCGGCCTTGACCCACGCCCTTGGGGCGGCTTGATCGGCCCGGCGACGGAACGGCTCCGAAAACCAGGGGAAATCTTGCGCCGCTGTTCGTCTACAAAATCAGAGACGCACGAGTGTCGCCGCAGACGATCGCGCCCCAGAGTTTGTCGCACACGAGTCCAATCATACGGCGCTACCGCAATCGCGCAGCACATGCCGGAACACCACAGCTCTTGCAACGGTGTGCGACAGAGTTGTTTTGGAATTCTGCTCGCGATGTGTCTGGCCCAAAGCTCCAGGGCATCCCGCATCTCCGGTGCGTACTCGAACCGATTGTAGACGCCCGCGACGCCTGCGAAGGTGCCGGAGGAGTGATTGAGCACGCGCTCGACGACGTGCGGCGGCACGCCCAGCCGAGCCATCCCCGTGGCGGCCGACCGGCGCAGGTCGTGCATGCCCCAAGCCACGATCGGGCAGATGGCTTCGAGCTTGGGCTTCATCTTCGAAAAGCCCGACATCACTTCCATTTCCCGTCCGCGTGCAGGAAAGACAAGGGTGCCGTTGAGCCTCGGCACCGCAGTCAGCAATTCAACCGCGGCGTCGGATAGAGGCAGCATGTGGGGCCCGCTTGTTTTTTGTGCGCTCGCATGGGATCAGCCACTGCCGCTTGTCGAGATAGAGCTCGCTCCATCGCATGCCGGCCACTTCACCACGGCGCTGCGCTGTCAGCATCAACAGATTCACGAGCGTTCCGAACGGATAGCCGATCGTCTCCGTGACCAGCGGCGCAGGACGCGCGATGCCCATCGCTGGGTCGGTTCGATCCCGCTCGGCTCCACCAGCCTAGTTGATCCGTCGCAATCGCAAGTTTTATCGGACGTACGTCGCTGGTCGGCGGTGCGTTCAGAGTTTGTCGAGGTCTTCGAGCAGGCGTCCCGTTGCGGCGATGTCCTCGCCGTCCACGGTGAGCGTCGGCTGGCCGGTGTAGCCGTCGACGCATCCGGCGGCGACGAGGGCACGGATCAACGCCAGATGGTCGGCGGGGTCTGGAAGCAGCGTGCGCTGTGTCGCGCGCTCGAGCTCCTTGATTATGGCGTAGGCGCCGTAGTTCGACACCGCGGCGGGAACCAGGCACTCAGTCGTCGATACCGGCCGCATGACGCGCCACTTGCGAAAGAAGGAGTCCGGGGCCGAGCCCATCCCGAACTCGTTTCCTCCGTCTCCCACGCTCACGATCGACCGCATGCCGAACACGGATTCGAAGCGAGGGGCACACGCGCCGATGTCGACGCCGCGCATGTTGCGGTACGAGCCGTCATCGCATTGGCCGCAGACTTCGATGGTTACCACCGCGCCGCTCGCCGGCCCGCCCACGCCATCTCGGCCCACCGGAACCTGCAGGAACGAGAGGTCGCCGCGGACCTTGGCGAAGATCTGCAAGGCCTGATCCCAAGATGCCACGCTGACGGCCTTGCCCAGACTGCGAAGGGCATCCGCCAGGGCAAACGCGCCGGGGGGGCCGTCCGTCTCGGGGGCGCCGTTGACCGGAAAGCCCGTGCAAATGACCACCGGTTCGTTCTCGTCCAGCAAGATGCGGGCGGCATCGGCGGCGGTGTTGCCAAGGGCGGCAAGCAGGTCTTGCATGCCGCGATCGTTGCGGGCAGTCGCCAGCTCCAGCGGGGTTCTCGCCGCGGACCCATCCGTCGCCGTCGGCCCTGCGGTCATGTCGACCGGTCCTGCGAGGCGACCTCGCCTACGAGTGCGACGTTGGCCTCGCAAAGCGCCTTGAAAGCGTCCCCCCTCTCTTCGAAATTGCGAAACTCGCCGAAACTGGGCGCCGCGGGAGAGAGCAACAGCAGGTCGCCGGGAGCGGCGCGGCGCAGCGCTTCCTTGACGCCCTGCTCGAAGCGGTCGGCGCGGAACACCTTGCCGGCCATCGCGTGAACCTGCATCTGCGCCTCGATGCGCGCGCCATTCGGGGGAAGAAGGACGATGGCCTTCACGCGCGTCCATGGCAGGAATTCAAGCAGCTCCGAGTAATCCTGCCCTCGGTCCGTGCCGCCGAGCAACAGTACGGTGGGTCGGTCGGGATAGGCATTGAGCGCGGCGATGGTCGCTTGCGGGACCGTCGAGATGCTGTCGTTGACGCACAGCAATCCTGGGCTGCCCACGACGAACTCTTCCAGGCGGTGCCGCAGTTGTCGGAAGGAGGCCAGGTCGACCCTGTGCCGGCTGCCGTGGATGCCCAGAATGTCGGCCACGGTGCAGGCGGCCGCAAGATTGCTCAGATTGTGCTCGCCCTTCAGCGGAAAGCTCGCGCAGTCGACAGGCTCGCCCTTGTAGAGCAGGGTGCCGGCCTTCGCTTCATAGCCCGAGGGAGTGTTGAACCACTCGATGCTCATGCCGTCGCAGGCGGCCCGAAGCCTGGCATCGGCGAAGTTGCAGATCTTGCGCGTGCCGTCGCCGAGCGTCAGAAGCCGCAGCTTGTCGCGAAAATAGTTCTCGACCGTTCCGTGCCACGGCGCATGCTCGGGGAACAGATTCGTCACCAGGGCGATGTCGGGGGCGTAGGCCAAATCTGCAATTTGGTAGGACGACAACTCCAATACCGCACACGCGCTGCCGGCATCGTGGCCCAGGGCAGGGATGCCGACATTGCCGAGCAGCAGCGCGTCGACGCCCGCCTGGCACAGCAGATGGTGCAAGAGCCGGGAGGTGGTGCTTTTGCCCTTGGTGCCGGTCACCACGACCGTCTTGGCGCTCCGATTCTGCTCGAACCAGAGGTTGGTCGCCGACGTAAATTCGATGCCGCGGCGCTTTGCGGCGACCACTTCGGGGCGATAGAGGCTCACCCCGGGGCTTTTGACGATCAGGTCGAAGTCGCCGGACTGCATGGCGGCCGCCAGAGCTTCGCCATGGATCAAGACGACGGCTTTGCCAGCCGTCCTGTCGATCCACTCGACGTCGGGCTCGGGCAGCGGGCCATCGCTCAGGACCGCGAGCTGCACGTCGGGAAAATGCTTGCCGATATATTCGAAAACGGCCTTTCCCTCGATGCCGAAGCCCCAGATCGCGACCCTGCCCGCGCCGCGCAGCGTGTCCGAAGAGGGTCTTGTCATGGCCGTTCCGAAAAGGTCGACAGTCTCAAGGTCCAGCACTTGCGTGACGCAGGGCGGGCATCGGTTGCGGCGTCGAAAGGTCAGCGCCCGGACGCATACGCGTGCACCATCCGCTCGTATTTGGCGGGCAGAAAATGTCGACTGCTGGGCGTGAGCAGACCATCCCAGGTTTGCCGGGTGTCCGGGGTTTCCCGACGCAAGCGAGGCGCCAACGAGGAGACGACGGCCGTGTCCCGCCAAACGGGATCGTCGGCGAGGTGCAGGAGCGCTGCGCGGCTCTCATCGATTTCACCAACGCACTCCCAGGGCTTGTGGCCCGCAAGTCCGACCAGCTCGGCGTAGCCGGGAAGTTGCGGTGGCGCGTCGAGGAGATTGGCGCCGAAGATGCCCTGCAGGCGGGGGCGATCCAGCGCCGTTGCCAGGATGAGAAAAGCAAACCTGCACTTGGGGCAATCCAGGCACCATCGCTGCGCCGGCTGCTCCTGTTGCAATCGGAATGCGCGATTGCAGCTCGTGAAGCACGCATCGTATCTGTCGACCTTGGCCATCAGCTGGGCGATGTGCAGTTCCGACAGGGGCCGCAGCAGCGAGAAGTAGGCGAGACCCGCGCCGACATAGCTTGCAAGGTAATTGCGCAGGTCTTCCTCGAACTCGCTGGCCTTGCTGTATTGGTGATTGATCTGCACGCCCGCGTCGACGATGTTGCCCTCGTCCGCGGACCGCTCGTTGGAGAGTATCACCGTATCGTAGCCATGGACGAAGGCTCCGGCCAGAGCGATGAGGCTGACGATGGCGGTGATGGGCACATGGCCGTTCAGGGCGCCATTCTCATTGAGCTTGAACAATAGCGGATCGAGATTGCGCGTCACCGTGATCAATGGAAAACCGCTCGCCCGGGCGCAGTCCGCTATCGGCTTTTTGGGATTCACGGCCAGCAGGACCATCGGCTCCTCGGCCGCCCTGAGGATCTCGACACTGACCAGGGAGTCCTTGCCGCCACCGAGTAGGACTACCGAGCGTCGCGGCAAATGCACGGGTGCAGGAGCCGGACGCGAAGCGGCGCTTGCGCCGTTCGCGGAAGCACGTTGGCCATCGAAGCGTGCGTTCCTGAAATCGACCCTCTCGGAGACATTGACGCGGTTGCGATAACCGAATTCGCCGAGGCCGTTGACATAAAGTTTTTGAAAGAACTCGAGCTGTGGCGCGGCAAACGCGGCCCCCTGAAAAGCCATCCGCGATGGCAGGAAGGCTTTGTAGTAGCTGACGCCGAGCGCCACGTTCAGGGCCTCGACGACCGCATCGAAGCCGGCGCGAAGAGCGCTGTCGGGGGACGGAAGGGGGGCGTTGAATCCTACAGCTTCGCAGAATTCGATGCCGGTGTCGTAGGCGTAACGGAAGCGGACATCGCCCGACCTGTCATCCGTCTCCACGCCGCGAAACGTGAAGAGAGACGGCGTGCCTGCGGCGTTTCGCAAGTCGCTTGTCGCCATTATGTGCGAGCCCCCAGGTCGCTTGGCAGGTGCCTCATCAGCACGCCGACCGATTGGCGAAGTTCAGGCTTTCGTCATTGCCCCGGGTCACGCGCAAGGGCCACGGCGGCACACTACGAGAGCGTCGGGCACGGGCCTGCATCCGAGGACGCGGATCATCACAAGCGACGCCCGCCATGTCAACAAACGCCGGCGCATTGGAATCTACTCTGACGATGATAACTTTCTCGAGGGCCACAACTTTCACTATCATCTACCATCCCCATCCGACGCATTCTCGATCTGGCCGCATCTGGTCGGGATATCCTCGGAGTAGGGCTCCGCGGGGCAGCGGGGCTCGAAGCGGACCTCGCCGCTGGGATCTGGGCCGGCTGGGTCCAGTTGCGGCGCATATAGAAGCGGGCCGCGCGCGTATCGGGCGAGACGGCGAGCCATGCGAGCTCGGTGCCGTGTCCCTCGTACTCGGGCAACACGAACAAGGGCGAAGAGCGATATGAACTAGGGCGAAGAGCGATTCGGGGATGTCGGCGCCGGTCGCCTCGCGGATGGTGAAATCGCGGCTGACCATTACCTTTTCGACTCCGTCCGGTGGGAGCGAGTTGCCGGTACACAGGCGTTTCGGCACCGTCAAGCGGCGTCCACGCTCGGGGTTCCTGCTTGACATCGCAATCTTGCTTGTCTATGTCAGGCGCGGTTGTTGGCACTCTACTACGCATAGTGCTAACAGCCATCGAAACCCATCCCTCTCTTGCCGAGCGACAAGCTCCAAGCCACTGAAAACTAGGAGAATTTCTTCCATGAAGTTCCGTCCTTTGCACGACCGCGTGGTCGTGCGCCGAGTCGAGAACGAGACCAAGACGGCCGGCGGCATCATCATCCCCGACACCGCCGCCGAGAAGCCCCAGCAAGGCGAGATCATCGCCGTCGGCCCAGGGGCACGCGACGAGAGCGGCAAGATCGTGCCCCTCGATGTCAAACCGAAGGACAAGGTGCTGTTTGGCAAATGGTCCGGCACCGAGGTCAAGATCGACGGCCAGGAGCTCCTCATCATGAAGGAGAGCGACGTCATGGGGGTGCTCGACCGCTGAGGGGGAAGGCGTGAGTGGTCAGTGGCGAGTGGTCAGTCGTGAGTTTTCTCAGCTGCACCGGCGCCCTGCGCTCACCACCCTCCATTGACGACCGACCGCTGACGATCTGACCCACTGAACCCATTTCCCAGCATACAAGGAGCTAACACACAATGGCTGCCAAAGACGTCAAATTCTCAGGCGAGGCTCGCGAGCGCATGCTGCGCGGCGTCGACATTCTCGCCAACGCCGTCAAGGTCACGCTCGGGCCCAAGGGGCGCAACGTCGTGATCGAGAAGTCGTTCGGCGCGCCGCGCACCACCAAGGACGGCGTCACCGTCGCCAAGGAGATCGAGCTCGAGGACAAGTTCGAGAACATGGGCGCGCTGATGGTGCGCGAGGCCGCCCAGAAGACCAACGATGTGGCGGGCGACGGCACCACCACGGCATGCGTGCTGGCGCAGTCGATCGTGCGCGAGGGCATGAAGGCGGTGGCCGCCGGCATGAACCCGATGGACCTCAAGCGCGGCATCGACAAGGCCGTGGCGCAGGTGATCGAGGACATCCAGAAGCGCGCCAAGAAGGTCAAGACCAGCCAGGAGATCGCCCAGGTCGGCACCGTGGCCGCCAACGGCGAGAAGTCGATCGGCGAGATGATCGCCAATGCCATGCAGAAGGTCGGCAACGAGGGTGTGATCACCGTCGAGGAGGCCAAGAGCCTGGAGAGCGAGCTCGACGTCGTGGAGGGCATGCAGTTCGACCGCGGCTATCTCTCGCCCTATTTCATCACCAACGCCGACAAGATGATCGCCGAGCTGGAGGAGCCCTATCTTCTGATCCACGAGAAGAAGCTCGGCAGCCTGCAGCCGCTGCTGCCGGTGCTGGAGGCGGTGGTGCAGACGGGCAAGCCGCTGCTGATCATCGCCGAGGAGGTGGAAGGCGAGGCGCTCGCCACCCTCGTCGTCAACAAGCTGCGCGGCGGCCTGAAGGTGGCGGCCGTGAAGGCACCGGGCTTCGGCGACCGGCGCAAGGCCATGCTGGAGGACATCGCCGTCCTCACCAACGGCCAGGTGATCAGCGAGGACCTCGGCATCAAGCTCGAGAACGTCACGCTGGAGATGCTGGGCCGCGCCAAGCGCGTGCGCGTCGAGAAGGAGAACACCACCATCATCGACGGCGCGGGCAAGAAGAAGGAGATCGAGGGCCGCGTCTCCCAGATCAAGGTGCAGATCGACGAGACCACCTCCGACTACGACAAGGAGAAGCTGCAGGAGCGCCTGGCCAAGCTCGCCGGCGGCGTCGCCGTGATCAAGGTCGGCGGAGCCACCGAGGTCGAGGTCAAGGAGCGCAAGGACCGCGTCGACGACGCGCTCAACGCGACGCGCGCAGCCGTCGAGGAAGGCGTGGTGGCCGGCGGCGGGGTGGCCCTGCTGCGGGCCGCGCAGGCGATCACCGTCAAGGGCGAGAACGAGGACCAGAACGCCGGCATCAATATCGTCAAGCGGGCCCTGCAGTCGCCGATCCGCCAGATCGCCGAGAACGCGGGCGTGGAAGGCTCGATCGTGGTCGGCAAGGTGCTCGACCGGCAGGGCGCGGCCTACGGCTACGACGCGCAGAACGACGAGTACGGCGACCTGTTCGAGAAGGGCATCATCGACCCCGCCAAGGTCGTGCGCACGGCGCTGCAGGACGCAGCCTCGATCGCCGGCCTGCTGGTCACCACCGAGGCCGGCGTGGCCGAGGCGCCCAAGAAGAAGGACGCGCATGGCCACGCGCATCCCGGCATGGGCGGCATGGGCGGCATGGACATGTAAGGGCCGCCGCCCTTTCCGCAGATCCGATAGAAAGCACGCCACTCGCGGGTCTCTCGCGGGTGGCTTTCGTTTGCGGGCACGCTCGAAACGGATTGATTAAGGTTTACGAATAGTGACGACCTCCCAGGTTCGTTCGCAACGCCGCCGGGCGACGGAAAATTAAGTCGCACGCAATAGGTTATCGGACATCCGATCCAGTAGGGCCGATGGCTGGCGTGCATCTGTGGGTGGGTTGGAGTTCCACAGCACATCGCAGGGGCGCCGCAAGATTGCCGGGAGGCCCGCGCGAGCCCGTAAGTCAATGCTGCAGACCTATCTGTTCGACGACAAGGGCGAGCTGTGGGACGGCAGGTCCCGCGAGCTCGCGGAGGCCCTCGATGCGTCGCTGCCGAGCGAGGAGTTGCGCAAATACGTGGTTCGCAATCTGGGCTTCATCGCCGTCATGGAAAACAGCGGCTCGCTGCGTCTGCAGCTGCGGCCGGCCGTCGTCTCGCAGATGGCGCTCAGCGGACTGCTCTACTGGATGCACGATCGCGCCGTCGAGCGCGTGCTGATCTCCTGCCTCGACGGCGAGTGGTCGCACGAGCTGGTGGCCTCGCGCGAGGAAGCCGTGCGCCGGCTGCTGGCGCGAGCCAAATTGGACCCGGTCGACCGCGAGGGCGATTTTCTCAACAAGCCGCGGCCGCTTCACGACCTGCCGCCCGCGAGCCCGCTGCGGGCGATGCTCGATGCCTGGTCGGCATGCTCCGGCAAATATGACCGCGAGCGCCTGCATCGCCTCCTCAACGAAGCGCTGCACGGCCGATACATGCTCGTGGAACCGATGGCCCAATCCCCGGGTCTGCTGGTCAAGGAAATCGGAACCGGCTTCAACAATCACGCGGTGCGGTGGCTTTCGCAAATCAGGGGCCTCAGGGTCGAAGACCAGCCGGACTACGCCTACGGCCAGTGGATCGCCGGCCTCTACCGGGAGGTGCTGCAGAGCCGGGCACCCAGCTTGCACGATGTCGACGCGGTGATCCGGTGGCCGCATCAGCCGCGCGTGAGCTATCGCTACCAGCGGCTGATGGTTCCTTTCGAGGCCGAGTCCCGCTCAACCCTGGTGCTGGGCGCGACGGTCCTCGACGACGCCATCGACTTGCGCGTCAAACCCCACTAGCCAGCGCTCGAGGTCGGCGACGAGCTCTTTAGCGTCCATCCAGGCAAAACAGCAGCGCACGTCGCCCGAGGTCGAGTTGAAGAGCTTCAGGTCCCATTCGCGGTGCGGATAGCCGAGGCTGTCGACCACGCCGCCGTTGAAGACCGCCTCCACGATCAGACCCATCGAGTAGTCGATTTTCCAGCGCGTGAAGGCGAAGGTGCGGGCCACGCGCGGCACGATCATCGCGAGATCGCGCTTGCGGTAGCTCGGATGGAACCACACGGCACCGTTGATCAGGACCCGGCCGCGGATCGAGCGCGCAATCTGCGCCGTCACCTCGCATCGCTCGCCCGGCAGCTTCATGCGCTGCGGGTCGTCGTAAAACATGCGCGAGCTGGTCGCCACGTCATGGAGCGTATCGCGGTCGTCGACGTCGTAGAAGCACGCCGCATGCGTGGTGACCACCTCGCCACGGCTGTCGCGGCCCAAGATGCACAGCGCCCGATCGGGCGCCAGACCCTTGGGGCAATAGTGCGGATCGTACATGGAGATGATGCGCTTCCAGCTGTCGGCGTTGCGGCGGTTGACCTCGACGAGCTCCTCGAAGGTGGCGAACGACAAGGCGACGCCGCGCCGGCGGGCTGCCGTGTCGGCCTTGAGGAAGAAGCGGCCGAGGAGATCGACCGGGCCGTGCTCGACCGTGACGTCGGTGATCAGCCTCGGGTGGGGCGGATGGGCAGCGCCGGCCGGTGAAGCGGCTTGGCGCGAGGAAGCGCCGGTAGCGGCGCGCTTGACAGACTGCTCAGCGCTCATAATTTGACCCCCAACTACGTGCGACAAGCAAAGTTCTCGTCATTCTGTGCCAGGACTTAACGAAAAACAATCGTGTCGTGAGGCCGTTGTTGCGGCCGGCGACGCGCTTGGATGATCTGCAGAGGACTGTCGTGCGAACACCCTACAACGCCGTGCCGGACCGAGCCGAGGACCGCCAGCATGCCTAGCCGCCGCCGCATGCTGCAGATGCTGGGCGCGGTGTCGGCCATCGGTGCCGGCGGCTGGGCCCTGCTGGCCGGTGGCCGCGCCAACGCCTACTACAAGGGCCCGCCATCCGATCATTTCGACGGCTTGCAGTTCTTCAATCCGAGCGGCGTGCGGCCGCGGGGGCCGGGGGCGTTCCTCAAGTGGCAGCTGGGAGACCGCGGCGAGGCCTGGCCGAAGAGCTTCCCGAGCCCCTATCCGCAAGACCGCCCCCCCGCGCGCTTCGACGGCGAGGGCCTGCGCATGGTCCACGTCGGGCATGCCAGCCTTCTCATTCAGACGCGGGGGCAGAGCCTGCTCGTCGACCCGGTTTGGGCGGAGCGGGCGAGCCCCTTCGCCTTTGCCGGGCCCAAGCGCGTCAATCCGCCGGGCATCGCCTTCGACGACCTGCCCAGGATCGACGCCGTGCTCGTCACCCACAATCATTACGACCACATGGACGTGGGCACGATCGGGCGGCTGTGGCAGCGGTTTCGCCCGCGCATCGTCACGCCGCTCGGCAACGACACGATCATCAAGCGCGACGTGCCGGGGCTGGTGGCCAACGCCGTCGACTGGGACGAGGAGATCGACCTCGGCGGCGGGGTCACGGTGCATGTCGAGCCGACGCTGCACTGGTCGGCGCGCGGCGCCGGCGACCGCATGCACGCGCTGTGGGCGAGCTTCGTGGTGCAAGCGGGCGGGCGCAAGGTCTACTGCGTCGGCGACAGCGGCTTCGGCGACGGGGCGACGTTCGCGCGCGTCGGCCGGCGCCATCCAGGCCTCGCGCTTGCCCTGCTGCCGATCGGCGCCTACGAGCCGCGCTGGTTCATGCGCAACAACCATATGAACCCGGAGGAGGCCGTCGAGGCGCTGGCGCTGTGCGGTGCCGCGCGGGGCCTCGGCCACCACTGGGGCACCTTCCGCCTCACCAACGAAGGCGTCGAACGGCCGGTCGAAGCCCTGGCCGCCGCGCTCGCCGCCCGCTCCTCGCCGCCGGAGCGATTCTCGGCGCTGAGGCCTGGCGAGGTACGGACCTTGACGTAATTGCCGCTCGGCGGAAGGGCTTGCCACGTGCGGGCTTTGTGCAACTCTGCGCCCGCCCCGGAGCGACAGGCTCTGGCCGCATCGAAAGCGAGAAAGGGCCGTGGAGGAGGAGCTGCATCGCATCGTCATCGTCGGCGGCGGGGCCGGCGGACTGGAGCTTGCCACGCGACTGGGCAACAAGCTCGGCCGGCGCCGCAAGGCCGCGGTCACCCTGATCGACGGCAAGCGCGCGCATCTGTGGAAGCCGCTGCTGCACGAGGTCGCCGCCGGCAGCATGGACCTCGGGCTCAACGAGGTCGACTACCTGGCCCAGGCCTTCTGGCACGGCTTCACCTATCGCGCCGGCGAGATGACGGGCATCGACCGGGGCCGCCGCATCGTCGAGGTGGCGCCGGTCATCGACGAGGAGGGGCGGACGGTCACGCCGGCGCGGGCGTTCGCCTACGACACGCTGGTCATCGCCATCGGCAGCCTCACCAACGACTTCGGCACGCCCGGCGTCAAGGAGCACGCCATCGCGCTGGAGACGGCCGACCAGGCCGCGCGCTTCCACCGCCGGCTGGTCAACGCCTGCATGCGCGCCCATGCCCAGACCGAGCCGCTGCGGCCCGAGCAGCTGCAAGTCGCCATCATCGGCGCCGGCGCGACCGGCACGGAGCTTGCCGCCGAGCTGCACAAGACGACGCGCCAGCTCGTCGCCTACGGGCTCGATCGCATCGATCCCGACAAGGACATCACGATCAACCTGATCGAGGCCGCGCCCCGCATCCTGCCGCAACTGCCCGAGCGGCTGGCCAAGGCCGCGGTCGGACTGCTCGAGGGCCTCAAGGTGCGCATCCATACGGGTGCGCCGGTGGCGGAGGTGCTGGAGCATGGCGTCAGGCTCGCCAACGGCACGCGCATTCCAGCCGAGCTGGTGGTGTGGGCCGCCGGCGTCAAGGCGCCGGACGTGCTGAAGGATATCGCCGGGCTCGAGACCAACCGCCTCAACCAGCTGGTGGTGCGCGAGACGCTGCAGACGACGCGCGATGACGACATCTTCGCCATCGGCGACTGCGCCGCCTGCCCGTGGCCGGGCCATCCCACCCCGGTGCCGCCGCGCGCTCAGGCTGCCCACCAGCAGGCCTCGCATCTGGCGCGCCAGCTGCGGCGGCGCCTGAGGGGCGAGCCGCTCCAGCCGTGGCACTACCGCGATTTCGGCTCGCTGGTGTCGCTCGGGCACTATTCGACCGTGGGCAACCTGATGGGCAAGCTGATCGGCGGCAATCTCTTCATCGAGGGCTTGTTCGCGGGCCTGATGTACAAGTCGCTCTACAAGATGCACCAGCTGGCGCTGCACGGCGCCGCCAAGGTCGCGCTCGACACCATCGCCCGGCTCATCACCCGCCGCACCGAGCCACACGTGAAGCTGCACTGATCGATAGCCGGGCCCGATCGAGCGCCTCGCTACAGAGGACCTGATCACCGTCGAGGTCGGAGAATTACATGCGCATCGACCTGACAGAGCTGTGCTGCGAGTGGACTTGGCCGCTACACTTGACGATCGCTCCCGCGGATTGGCTGTTCGGCTACCAGCGCCTCGACGCGCTCGACGGCAGTTATGTCAGCCGCTACGTGCTTTGCTTCGCGTGCAGCGTGCCGGCGGCGCAAGCCCGACGTCGACGCTAGCGGCGAATTTGCTTTGTTCTTTGCGGCGCGACCAGGACGCAGCCGCTCGGATGCTCACAGCCGTGGTGCTTGGAGCAGATCGTGCCATTGCCGCAGTCCTGGAAA
>Ga0111539_10009256_pt1 | contig 12449 bp, 9 predicted proteins | sample RhiMethybrSRZTD1_FD_79667 | JGI IMG/M metagenome (GOLD analysis project Ga0111539, IMG submission 79667) | Populus rhizosphere microbial communities from Tennessee, USA - Rhizosphere MetaG P. TD hybrid SRZTD1 (version 2) (version 2) | ecosystem: Host-associated > Plants > Roots > Rhizosphere >...
GGCCTGGCGCGTCCCGCTTCAGCGTGACCGGAGACGCGGCCTGGTTGAAGAACCAGTGTCCCGCGATCGTGCCGTCCTTCTCGAGCCGGCCGCGGAACGACCCACGCTCGCCGAGCGAGAACGTCAGATTGCCGTCGTTGAGCTCGATCGGAAGGCTCGAGCCGAGCATGTCGGCGCGGAAGCCTTCCTCCGAGCGCGTCACGAGAAGGCGGACGTGATCGAGGCCGCCGGCGTGCCGCTGCGCCTTCCACAGGCCGCTGAGATCGACGGGTTCGGCCGCCGATGCCGCCCCGAGCGACAGGAACAAGGCCGACAGCGCGATCCAGCGAAGCCTTCCCATACGGGGAAGGATCCTCCGTCAGCGCGCGTTCGTCTTGTACGGATCTTGCGGGCGGCGAACGATTCTCGCTCTCCCGCCCCGGACGGGTACGAGGATCTCGTCCGCGGCAAGCGGGCTCCCGCAAGACGCCGGCGTCGCGCCGGGGACACACAACGCGGACCAGGTAACAGGGACGGGCTCGATGGAGGCGAAGCATCCCGACCCTTGCGGAAACTCGAGGGACAGCTCGATCTCACCCTGCGCTGTGGGATAGGTGACGCTTCCGCTGACGTCGCTGCAGCTCGTGCAATCCCCGCAACCTATTGTCGGAAAGTCGCACGCGACGGTCGGCGGAGAAAAGACGATCTCGATGCAGAGCTCCAACCCACCGGGACAGCTCCCCGACGACGAGCACACCGGTGTCGCCGCGGTGGTGAAGTAGATCCTCTTGACCCCGCCGCCCTCGACCTCGACCTCGACGTCCCTCCCCTGCGACGTGAGTCCCTGGTAGATGCAATCCTGGCACCCCGTCAATTCGAGCGTGCACGCCGGTGAGCAGCCGTCGCCGGGGAGCACGTTTCCGTCGTCGCACTCCTCCGGAGCGCAGACGCCGCCGTCGCCGCACGTGCTCAGCGCGCACGACGGGGTGTCGTCGTCACACCCGGCCGCGCACGCGAGTGCTACGAGCAAGAGAGTGCGCGCCCCCACGCGCCAGGTTGCCATGCCGCATCATACGGAAAGCCGCCGGCGGAAGACCCCTGTACCGCCGGAAGACGTTCGTGAAATGACTCTGATCCACGAAGCCACAGGAGAGCGCGATCTCGACGAGCGGCAAGTCGGTCTCGAGAAGGAGACAGGCTGCCCGTGCGACGCGCGACCGCCGCAGATGCTCACCGGGGCTTCGCCCGAAGAAGCGCGAGAAGCTCCGAGCCAAGTGGGCGGGATGCACTCCGACGTTCTCTGCGACCGACCCAATGGACAAGGGCTCGGTGCACCGGTCGGTGAGGAGCTCTTGTGCCTGCGTGAGCCATCGCGGGATCGAGCCGCCGCGATACCTCGAGGTCGAAGGGGCGGCCGCATCGATCAGCTCCAGGCACAGCCCCTCCGCCAGAACCGTCGAATCGTTGTCCCACGCAGCGGACTCTCGAGCGATCGCGCGCGCGAGTCCGAGGGCCTCGTGGCTCTCGACCGCCGTAGGGACGACGGGAAGCGCGACCGAATCGGTGACGGCTGAAGGGATCGAGATCGAGAGGCACCGGCCCTCCGCCGTGCTCCGCATGCGGTCCCGGTGCGTGGTCCCGGGCGGGTTGTAGATCAAGCTGCCCGGCCCGAAGCCGCCGTCCACCGCGCGTCGTGCCGCCGAGATCTGGAAGCCGGAGAGGATGAACGTGAAGGCGCCTTCGGGGTGCGTGTGGAGCGGGATCTCGTCGGGAGGGACCCCCGGACGGGCCGCGCTGATCACGAACCCGACCGTCTCGTGCCGCGCGGCGAGCTCGCCGTAGATCTCGCCGAAGGACAGGGTCGGGGCCGCTTCCATGGTTCCTGATACGCGCGCCGGGTCTTCGCGGCCTGGCGCCCCGCCATCATTGCGGTTAAACCATTTGGCTTGCGGAACGTTCAATACCCTTGGAGGACCGCGCGTTGGACGCCACCAACTCCAAGAGACGGCTCGACATCGTTACAGTTTGCCTGCTCGCGCTCGCCGCGGCGGCGCTCCTCTACGGGGTCGTCCGGACGTGGCCCCGGACCGTGGACGATGCCTTCATCACATTCAGGTACGCCCGCAATCTGGCGGAGGGTGTCGGGCCCGTTTTCAATGCGGGCGAGCGGGTCGAGGGGAACTCCAGCCCCTCCTGGATGTTCCTCTCCGCGGCCGCGATCCGCCTCGGGCTCGACCCGGTGCCGGTCGCGAAGACGCTCGGCGTGGCCGCGTCGCTCTTGCTTCTCCTCGCCCTGTTCGGGGGCCTGACCAGGGCGGGCGTGACGCCGCGGGGTGCCGCGCTCGCGACGCTCCTCCTCGGCTCGAGCATGGTCTTCCAGATCTGGACGGCCGCGGGCATGGCGACGACCACCTACGCGCTCGCGTTTTTCGCCGGCCTCCTGCTCCTCTGCGATCCGCGGCCTTCGCTTCGAACGTACGCCGCGGCGTCGGTCGCGCTCGTCCTCGCGTCGCTCACCCGCCCCGAGGGGCTGGCGTTCTGGGCTCTGGGAATCGGGGTCGTGGCCGTGCGCTCCGGCTCGTGGCGGAGCGCCTCCCGCCCCGTGGTCGTCTACGCGCTCCCCGGCGTGGCGCTCGCCGCGTTCTTCGCGTGGCGGATCCGCTACTACGGGTTCCCGTTCCCGAACACGTACTACGCCAAGACCGGCGGAGGCCCGGACCTCTGGGCCCAGGGCTGGCACGGCCTGTGGCTGTTCGTGTCGGCCCCCGAGCACGCGCTCTGGATCGTCGCGGCGATCCTGGGGGCGGTCGCGGGCTTCCGTTTCCGGGCCGCGCGGACCGCGACGATCGTGATGGCGGGCGCGACGGTGCTCCACCTGCTCTGGGTCGTCAGCGTCGGGGACGACGGGCTGCGCGTCCACCGCTTCCAGGTTCCGGTCCTGGCGCCGCTGGCCTTCCTCGTGGGCCTGCTGTTCCGAACCGCCTGGGACGCGCCGGTCGCGCTGCGCCGCCTGGGAGCCGCGGGCGCCTGGGCGGCGGTCGTCGCCATGCCGCTCTCGATCGGCGCGCTCCACACCGAGTTTCTGAGCGGGCTCGACGAGGCGGGGCTCGCCTACCTCGAGGGGAACGTGCGGCTGGGCCGGTACCTCGCCCGGACGCAGCCGCCGGGCACGAAGATCGCAGTCGCGGCCGCCGGCGCGATCCCGTACTACTCGGGACTTCCGACGATCGACATGTACGGCCTCAACGACCGGCACATCGCCCATGGGCCCTTCCCCAAGGCGCGGGGTGGCCGCCTCATGAAGTGGGACAACGCCTACGTCCTCTCCCAGAGACCGGACCTCATCGTGATCAACCGCGGCTACATCCCCGCCGGCGATCCCCTCGCCGCGGAGGTGCCGCGAAACCCCGGCGTCCTGGCGAAAAGCCCCATGTCCCGCGACCTCTTCCGCCGCGTCGCGGAGGACGGGGGGTATGCGCTCCGTGCGCTGCCCCTCCCCGAGGGCGGCGTCTTCTACGTCTTCGAACGGGTCGGCCCGGGATTCTTTTCGTCCGGCGGCTAACGAAACCCTGCACGCTGTGTCTCCATGAGTCGGAGGGGCGTGTGGAACCGACCGATGACGAGCTGATCGCGGAGATCGGATCGGGGTCGGACCTGGCCTTCGACCGGCTTATGCGGCGATACCGGCGTCTGGTCTACCGCGTCGCCTACGGATACACGGGCGATGCGGACAGCGCGCTCGACGTCGTTCAGGAGACGTTCCTCAAGGTGCACACCCGCCTCGGGAGCTTTCGGGGCGAAGGGACGCTGAAGAGCTGGATCGTGCGGATCGCGGCGAACGAGGCGATGAACTGGAAACGGGCATCGTGGCGCCTTCCGACCACGGTACTCGACGAGTCGACCTTGCCGCGTCCGGAGATCGAAACCGACGCGATCGCCGGGAGGACCCTGACGCGCTCGATCGCGGCCCTGGGCCCGAAGCACCGCCTCGCGATCGTGCTCCGCTACTACGGCGAGCGCTCCACCCGCGAGATCGCCGACGCGCTCGATTGCAGCGAGGGCACCGCGCGGAACGTCTTGTTCCGCGGTCTGACGAAGCTCCGCACGATGATGACCGCATCCCAGGAGTCACTCCGGTGAGCGACTGTGCCCGTTTCGAATCGATGATCGAGAGGTATCTCGCCTCCGACCTGGACCCCAAGGGCGTGTCGGAGCTCCTCGCGCACGCGGCCGACTGCGAAACGTGCGGAGGGCTCCTCGCCCTCCACGGCGATCTCGCCGAGGCGGGCCGGTCGGTGCCGGAGCCGGACGATGCGGACCTCGATCGCCGCCAGGAGCGCGTGCTCCGCGCGATCGGGCTCCGGCGCGCGCGCCGGCCCTTGCGCTACGCCGCGCTCGCGGCGGGGGTGATGCTGCCGCTCGCGCTCGGCGTCGTCCTGGGACGTGCGCTCCCGAGGTCCGGCTCCGGCCCGCGGCTTCTCGAAGCGCTGCACGCCGAGGCCGCGTCGAACCAAGGGCTCACCGACGTCGAGGACTCGCCGTTCACCTATTCGAACGTGTCCTACAGCCGGCTCGAAGGCGACCGGGTCGCGCTCGACTTCGACGTCACGACGCACCTGACCGCCGTCGAGTCGGAGCGCTCGCCGCTCGTGCGCGAGGTCCTCGCGCAGTCGCTGCTGAACCCGGCGAGCGTCGGCGAGCGTCTGAAGGCGATGTCTTTCGCCGCCGCCGACCCGAAGCTCGAGAAGGCGGTCCTGTTCGCGCTGCGGAACGACGAGAGCGTCGCCGTGCGTCTCTCGGCGCTGACCGTCCTCGTCGGCCGCCTCGACGACGAGGAGGTCCGCGGAGCGATGATCGCCGCCTTACGTTCCGACCCGTCGGTCCAGGTCCGCCTCGCGGCGCTGGAATCGCTCGCCTCGCACCGCGTGGATCCGCGCCGCATCCGCGATGCGGTCCACGATCGGCCGGAAGCGGGGAACGAGGCCTTGATGGTGAGACTCGCCGAGCTCGAGAGAAAACCCTGAGGAGGATCCGTGATGTCGAGACTCATGCTCCTGACCGCGTTCGCCGTCGCCTTCGCCGGCCCCGACGGCGCCTTTGCCACCGAGACGTCCGGCACCCGCGAGTTCAAGGCCGCCGCGGGCGGCAAGCTGACGCTCAACCTGGACAGCGGGGGGAGCGTGAAGGTCTCGGGGACGGGAGGATCGTCCGTCACGATCACCTACAAGCTGTCGTGCTCGCCTGATTGCGAGATCAACTTCGACCAGAGCGGCAGCGACGTCCGCGTGGAGACGAGGTTCAAAGGTTCGGGCCGGAACCATGACTCCGACGGCGACTTCGACATCCGCGTCCCGAGCCGCTTCGACGTGGCGCTCGACTCCATGGGCGGGAGTCTCGAGATCGACGGGGTGACGGGCTCGTTCACCGGCGAGACCAAGGGGGGCGAGATCACGCTCCACCATGTCGAAGGGGACGCGAAGCTCAGCACGATGGGCGGCGAGATCCGCGTGACCGAATCCACGCTGGACGGGTCGGTCCACACGATGGGCGGTGCCGTCACCATCGAGAACGTCAGCGGGGACCTCAAGGGCAGCTCGATGGGCGGAGGCGTCCGGTACAAGAACGTGAGGCGGGCGGACGGCAGGCTCGCCTCGCCGCCACGCACCGGCGACGGCGACTCTTCCGACCTCACGCAGGACACCGTGCAGATCTCGACCATGGGCGGAGAGATCAACACGGAGGACGCGCCGGACGGCGCCGACGTCATGACGATGGGCGGCGACATCACGATCAAGAGCGCGAAGCGGTTCGTCCGCGCGAAGACGATGGGGGGAGACATCGAGATCGACTCCGTGGACGGCTGGGTGCAGGCCACGACGATGGGCGGGAACCTCGACGTCACCGTGACCGGCGGAGGCGGCGACGTGACCCTGACCTCGATGGGCGGAACGGTCGTGCTCAACGTGCCGCGGGGCTTCGGCATGGACCTGGACCTCGAGATCGCCTTCACGAAGAACAGCCGCAAGGAGTACACGATCACGGCACCCGGGGCGGGCTCGACCAGCGTCAGCCCGGACTGGGACTACGACAAAGGGAGCCCGCGCAAGTACATCCGCAAGTCCGGCGCGGTCAACGGCGGTGGCCACAAGGTTACCGTCCGGACCATCAACGGGAACGTAACGGTCAACGAGCGCTAGGCACGCGGCTCTCCGAAAAGAATATGGGGTTTGACCCTTTTGGGAGTAGCATCCCCCGCCGGGTTCAACCCAACGGAGAGGAGAAGCGATGCGCCGAACGACGACGATGTTCCTGGCCCTCGGGACGCTCTTGGTTCTGGGAGCTCCGCTCGCCGCCGCCGCCGACGTCGAGCGTGCGGAGAGGTGGCAGTTCTCGTTCCCGATCACGTTCACGTCCGGCTCGAACTACGACAGCGAGGAAGGGACGAGCATCGACGTGAGCGATGACGTGGGGTTCGGCTTCGGGTTCGGCTACCACCTCCAGGAGAAGATTCTCCTCGGCATGGAGTTCACGTGGCTCGACGCGAACTACGACGCCCACGTCGCCACGGATTTCGACGGGGACCAGATCCCCGACGACTCGATCGACGTCGCGGGAACGCTCGATGCGACCAACATGCAGTTCTTCGGGCAGTACAACTTCATGGCCAAGCGCTTCACTCCGTTCGTCCGCGCGAGCTTCGGCTGGACGTGGGTGGACTCGAACATCCCCTCGGGCCCCACGGAGGGTGTCTGCTGGTGGGATCCGTGGTTCGGTTACATCTGCGACACGTGGCAGCCGACCTTCTCCGACACCGCGTTCTCGTACGGCGTGGGCGCCGGCGTGCGCTTCGAGCTGACCGACCGGTTCTTCGTCGAGGGGAGCTACAACATCCTCTGGATCGACTTCGACAAGGCCGGCAACACGGATTTCGACGGCTTCCGCCTCAACATGGGTTGGATGTTCTGATCGGCTCGCTCTGATGGCGGCGCGCCGCGATCTCTCGCGGCGCGCCTCCCGCGCCTCCTCGAATGGCGAACGGCCCCGCGCGGGCCGAAAATGGACATCGAGGAGTGTGCGACATGAATCTCAAGCAATACCCTTCCTTCTGCAGTTACTCGGTCGACGATGTCACGAAGGCCAAGGCCTTCTACCGCGACACCCTGGGACTCGACGTCAAGGACCAGAACGGCATGGGCCTCGAGCTGCAACTCGCCCGAGGCGCGCGGGTGTTCCTCTATCCCAAGAAAGACCACCGGCCGGCCGCCTTCACGGTCTTGAACTTCGTCGTGGACGACATCGATGCCGCCGTGGACGACCTGGCGGCCTCGGGCGTGCGTTTCGAGCGCTACGGCGGGGAGATCGCGACCGACGCCAAGGGCGTGCACAGGAGCGGTGCCCAGGGCGGTCCGGACATCGCCTGGTTCAAGGACTCCGCGGGAAACGTCCTGTCGGTGCTCCAGGAGAGATAGCCTCGGCGACCAGCGCCGCGACGACACCCTCCGCCAGCGAGACGACGGTGGCCGTGAAGCACCGCTCGGGGTGACCGAGCCAGCGCAGGGCGCGCGGACCGTCGTCGTCGATCTCCGCTTCGAGCTCTTGGAGCGGACCCGAGAGGCCGAAGCCCAGGCACTTCGCGAACGCCTCCTTGACGACCCAGAGACGCATGAAGTCCCGGGTCCGGCCCGGCTCCGGGCGCGCGCGCAGCCAGCGCTGCTCCCGAGGGGTCAGCACGCGGCGCGCCATCGCGTCGCGCTCCGGGAGGATCTCCGGCACCCGCTCGACGTCGACGCCGACCGGCCCCGCCTTCCGGAGCGCGATCAGCGCGTGACCTTCGCAGTGGGCGACGTTGAAGTGCACGCCTCCGTCACGGAGGCGGGGTTTGCCGTTCTCGTTCGTGACGAAGACGAGCCGCTCGGGCGCGATGCCGACCCTCGCTCCGAGAAGCCGGCGGAGCAGTCTGCGCGTCGACACGAACGCCGCGCGGGCCTTCGGCTGCCGCATCGCGGACGCGCGCGATTCCTCGTCCGGCGCGAGGCCGTCTCCGCCGGGATCGCCCGACGCGGGATCGAGCCAGAACACGTCGCAATCGTCAGTGAGCATGAGCGAGTCCCTCCTGTAGCTTCCGCGCGAGGCCGCGGACGTGCGGCTCCCGCATCATCGAGTCACGATTCCCGGGCACGAGGTGCAGATCGATCTGCGACGCGTCCACGCGATAGAGATCGACGCTGGGGTCGAAGACGAAGCCCGGCGGGGCGCCGCTGAAGAAGACGGTCATGCGTCCGGGGAATCGGCCGCCCGCATAGTCGCGAGCCGCCTGCAGGTTCGTCTCCGGGATACCGGGCCGCAGCACCGACGCGAAGCGCGTCGCGACCTCGCGCGCGACGACGCCCGCCTCCTTGCGCAGTCCGTCGCGCCGCACCCGCCCCCACTGTCGTCGCAACTTGTTCCAGACGGCGCGCCCGGGATCCTCCGGGCGGTCGTACCCCATGAGCAGGCCGAGGAACGAGACCGAGTCGCCTTCGCGGAGGATCCGGCACGCCATCTCGAGCGCGACGATGCTTCCGAAGCAGTAGCCCATGAGGGCGTAGGGGCCGCGCGGGCGCACCTGCCGGATCTCCGAGAGGTAGTGGCTCGCCATCTCGTCGATCGTGCGGTGCGCCTCGGCCCCGGCCGACAGGCCGGCCGAGCCGAGCGCGTAGAACGGCTGCGACGCGCCCAGCCGGTCCGACAGCGGGCGGTAGAAGAGGACCTCGCCGGAATGACCGTGCACGCCGAACAGCGGCGGCAAGTCTCCGTCCGGCTGGATGGGAACGAGCGACGTGAAGCGCTTCGGCTCGTCGCCGCCTTCGAGCACCTCGGCGAGGCGCGCGATCGTCGGCGCTCGCAACAACGTGGCGAGCGGCACGACCCTGCCGAACGCACGCTCGATGGCGGCGAAGAGGCGCACGGCGAGGAGGGAGTGGCCGCCCAGGGCGAAGAAGTCGTCGTGGATCCCGACCGGCTTCACGCCCAGGAGGTCCTCCCACATCGTCACGAGGCTCGCCTCGACCGGACCGCGCGGCGCTTCGTAGCCCGAGGCCGCGGTGCTTTCCCCATCGGGATCGGGCAGGCGGCGGCGATCGACCTTGCCGTTGGGCGTGAGCGGCAGCTCGTCCAAGAAGACGAAGTGCGTGGGGACCATGACGTCGGGGAGGCGCTCGCGAAGCCCCTCGCGGAGCTCCGTGCGATCGCAGCTCCCGACGACGTAGGCCGCGAGCTTCCCGTCCCGGAGATCCACGGCGGCGGCCGCGACACCCGGCTGCCGCGACAGGACCGCCTCGATCTCGCCGAGCTCGATGCGGTGGCCGCGGATCTTCACCTGCCGGTCGTTGCGGCCCAGGAAATCGATGCGTCCGTCCGCGCGGTAGCGGACGACGTCGCCGGTGCGGAAGACCCGCGCGCCGTCCCGTCGGAGGAATGGATCCGGCACGAATCGCTCGCGCGTGAGATCGTCGCGGTGCAGGTACCCGCGCGCGACGCCCTCGCCACCGATGAGGAGCTCCCCCGCCACGCCGATGGGGACCGGCTCTCCCTCGTGATCGACGACGTACAGCCGCGTGTTCGACAGCGGACGGCCGATCGGCACGGGCCCCGCCTCGCCGGGATCCACGCGATGAACCAGGGACCAGATCGTGGTCTCGGTCGGACCGTAGCAGTTCCACACCTCGGCGCACCGGACGGCGATCTCCCGCGCGAGGTCCCGCGGCAGCGGCTCGCCGGCGCTCAGGGCCCTGATCTCCGGGCCCCCGCGCCAACCCGCCTCGATCAGCATCCGCCACGTCGAGGGCGTGGCCTGGATCACCGTGGGCCGTCGCTCGTCGAGGAAGCGCGCGAGACCCACGCCGTCGCGGGACACGCCGGCCGGCACCATCACGACGCGCGCACCGTGCACGAGCGGCAGGAACACCTCGAGGCTCGCGATGTCGAACGCGATCGTCGTGAGGGCGACCACGACGTCGCTCTCCTTCAGGCCGAGCTCCCGCTGCGCGCCGGCGAGCAGGTTGACGAAGGAGCGATGCTCGATGGCGACTCCCTTCGGAGCTCCGGTCGAGCCCGACGTCGCGATCACGTAGGCGAGGTCGCGCGGCGCGACCGCCGGTCGCTTCCGGCTCCCCTCGTCGGCCCGGGAGAGCGCCTGCAACGTTTCCGGCGTGAGGACGATCGCCGGTCGCGCGCTCTCCAGCACTTGGTCCACGCGCGCGTTCGGATGCGAGGGGTCGAGAGGGAGATAGGCGCCGCCCGCCTCGAGCACGGCGAGCAGCGCGATCACGAGGTCGGGCGACGGATCCAGCCGGCAGGCCACGAGCACGTCGCGAGCGACACCGGCTTTTTCGAGCCGGCGTGCGAGCCGGGTCGCGCGCTCTTCGAGCTCGGCGTAGGTGACGGACGTGGACCCGCATTCCACCGCGACGGCGTCCGGCGTGCGGCGCGCCTGGGCTCGGACCAGCGCGTGCACCGTCGTCTCGGGATGGGCCTGCTCGGTCTCGTTCCACGTGTGGAGGAGGCGGCGGCGCTCGTCCGCGGAAAGGAGCGGCAGGCGGTTCACCGGCGTGTCGGGGGCGGCGACGGCTCCTGCGAGGATCGTCAGCCACTCCCCCGTCATGCGCTCCACGGTCGTGCGGTCGAAGAGGTCGGTCGCGTAATGGAAGCGCGCGAGGACGGCGTCCCCGCGATCGTCGAGCTCGAGGTACAGGTCGTACTTGGTGGCGCCCGTGTCCACGTCCATCTGCGTCAGCCGCCAGGCGGCGGGGAGCGGCGGAAGCGGCGGCTCGAGCGAGAACAGGACCTGGAAGAGAGGATCGATGCCGGGTGTGCGCGCCACGCCCAGCTCCCGCACCAGGTCTCCGAAAGGGACGCCGTCGTGAGCGAGCGCCTCGAGGGTCACGTCGCGGGCGCGCCGCGCCAGCTCGCGAAAGGTCACTTCGCCCGACGCGTCGAGCCTCAGCACCACGGTACGGAGGAAGTAGCCGAGCAGCTTCTCGCTCCCCGGCAGATCGCGGCCCGAGGTGACGGAGCCGATCGGGATGTCGTCCTGCCCGGAGTAGCGCGACAGCAGCGCTCCGAACGCCGCGAGCAGCACCTGGAAGAGCGTGACCCCTTCGCGGCGCGTCAGCTCGCGGAGACCGAGCACCAGCGTCTGGTCCAGAACGAACGGGTGCATCGATCCCCGGAAGCTCGCGTGCGCGGCGCGCGGCCGGTCGAACGGCAGGTCCAGCACCGGAAGCTCGCCCGACAGCTTGTCGCGCCAGTACGCGAGGTCCGCCGGGCGATTCTCGCGGCGCCGCTCCCACGACGCGTAGTCGGGGTACTGGTACGGCAGCGGCGCCAACGCGGGCCTTTGCCCCGCGGCGTGCGCCTCGTAGAGCTCCGCGAGCTCCGGAAGCATGACGCGGTAGATCGCAACACCGTCGAAGATGATGTGATGGAGCGTGAGGTAGAGGCGGTAGCGCTCGTCCGCCATCCTCACGAGCCTCGCCCGGAAGAGCGGCGGCCGGTCGAGCGCGATCGGTCGCGTCGCATCCGCCGTCGCGAGCCGAATCGCCTCGGCCTCGCGCTCCTCCTCCGGCACGCCGCGCAGGTCGTGCCCCGGCAGCTCCACCGGAACGGCGTCGCGGACACGCTGCACGGGCCTTCCTTCGCGAAGCTCGAACCCCGTGCGCCACGCCTCGTGCCGTGCGACGAGGTCGCGGAAACTGCGCGTAAGCGCCGGCACGTCCAGCGGACCGTCGTAGTGGACCGTGATCGCCTCGTTGTAGATGGGCGTTTCCGGGTCGAGCTGCGCGTGCAGCCAGACCTGCTCCTGGCTCGAGGAGAGCGGCAGGGTCTCCCCCGGATCGCGGCGCGGGACGATGCGCGCTCGCGCACGCGGGAGACGGATGCGAGCGCGGACGTAGCGCTCGAGGAGCGCGCGCTGCTCGCTCATCCGCTTCCGAACGTGACCGGCAGCGCCTCGAGCCCCCGCAGGCCGAGGTTGTGCCGCCACACGAGGCGGTGCGCGGGGTCGAGCGCGAGGTTGTCGAGCCGGCGGAGGATCGCGCGAAAGGCGATCTGCCCCTCGAGGCGGGCGAGCGGAGCGCCGAAGCAGAAGTGCGCCGCCCATCCGAACGCGAGGTGCCGGTTGTCCTTGCGCTCCAGGTCGAGAAGATCCGGATCCGGGAACCGGTCGGGATCGCGGTTCCCCGCCGCCATCACGGCGATCACCGCCTGGCCCTTCTTCATCGCCTGGCCGCCGAGCTCCACGTCGTCCGGTGCCAGGCGTGCGGTGTGCTGGCTCGGGCTCTCGAAGCGCAGCAGCTCCTCGACCGCGGACGGGATGAGCGCGTCGTCGTCGCGCATCCGCTGCATGTGCTCCGGATGGCGGAGGAGGGTGAGCACGCCGTTCCCGATGAGGTTCGTCGTCGTCTCCTGCCCGCCGACCATGGTCACGACGA
>Ga0111539_10009257_pt1 | contig 12448 bp, 14 predicted proteins | sample RhiMethybrSRZTD1_FD_79667 | JGI IMG/M metagenome (GOLD analysis project Ga0111539, IMG submission 79667) | Populus rhizosphere microbial communities from Tennessee, USA - Rhizosphere MetaG P. TD hybrid SRZTD1 (version 2) (version 2) | ecosystem: Host-associated > Plants > Roots > Rhizosphere >...
CATCATGCGTTCGCCGTGGTCGTGCTGACGACTTCGATCACGGGTAGCTTGATGCTCGCGCGCATCGATACGCCGTGGTGGCAACGCAATCCCTACCTTCTGGCCGACGCGACGTGGGGTATCGTGTACGTGCTGCACGGGCTGGCAGCGCTGCTGCTCGTCACGATGGTGATGATGCACGTCTACTTCGCGTTGCGGCCCGAGAAGCTCAAGTTCACGCGCGCCATGATTCGCGGCTGGATCACGCGCCGAGAGTTCGACGAGCACCACGATCCAAAGCGATGGCAGGTAGACCGATGACGACGAGCGACGATCTTCGAGAGCGCATCGAGGCGATCGAGACCGGCTACGAGTTCATGCTCGCGTATGCGGCGCAGGGCCGGCAGAGCGACAAAGGCGCCGCGGCCGGGCGCAACGTTCGCGAATACCTCGACAGGATGGTCGCGTCCCTCGACGGACTGCCCGGTGTCATCGACGCAGTCGCGAAGGGGCTCGATCCCGAGTTACCGAAGAAGGGTGCGGCGTTCTTCGCGGCCGTCGACGCCGATGCGCGTGTCGCGCTCGCGGCGATTCGGCTCGTGCTCGCGCGCGAGGACATCAGCTCGCAGCTCGTCGACAACCTGAACGCGTCGATCCACTTGCGGGCGCTTTTGACCGATCTCTTCGTCGTGGACGAGGTGTTGAAGCCCGTCAAGGCGCACACCTAGCGGCGTGGCGAACTGCGTGGTCTTGCGACCGCGCGCGCGATTTGGCTATGCTGACTCGAGGGTTGCGCAAGCCACGAAGGGTCATTTCCATGAAAAAGCTATTCGCCACGGTGTTGGGTGCGTCTTTGATTTCGCTGTTCGCCGGCTGTGGCGGCGGGGGCGGTGCCGAGATTCCGGATACGCCGGAAGGCCAGGCGTTCCAGTACCGCACCGGGGTCATGGAAGCGGTCGCCTACAAAGTCGCCCAGTTGCGCGGCATGGCGATGGGGGAGATCCCGGTGAACCAAGAGTTGTTCATCAAGCACGCGAATGACGTCGCGACGCTCGCCACGATGATCCCCGAAGGCTTCATTCCGAACAGCGCCATCGAGGGCAGCGCGGCGCTGCCGGAGATCTGGACGAACAACGCGGATTTCCAGGCGAAGGCGATGGATCTGCACAACGCGGCGCAGTCGCTCGCGATGGCGGCGCAGTCGCAGGGTTTCGAAGCGGCGAAGGGCATGGTGCAGCAGGTCGGCGGTAGCTGCGGCGGCTGCCACCGGCCGTATCGTCGCCGCCAAGAATAACGGCACGATCGAAGCGGTTACGAAACGGCGGCCATTGGGCCGCCGTTTTCTTTTACTGCAGCGTGCCCTTGCGCTGGAATCCGGCGCGATCGCCGGAGCGCACTTTGAGCTGCATGCGCTCGGTGTTGCGCAGCACGTTCAGCGGCACGTCGACGCCGGCGCTGCCCAAGCTCCAGACGCGGCGGAACATGTTCGCGAGCCCGACGACGGGCTCGTCGTCGATGCCGACGATGACGTCGCCGGGGCGCAGGCCCGCTTTGTCGGCCGGGCAATTGCGATAGACGCCGACAACGGTGAGGTCCTGCTGATCGTCGTGCACGAGCATGCCGAGCCACGGGCGCGGCGGAGTCAGGCGGCGGCCGTGTAAAACGATCTCGTCGATGATCGGCGCGAGCAGCTCGATTGGCACGAACATGTTGACCGTGGCCGGGCCCGAGCGCGTCTCGAAGCCTTGAATCACGAGCGAGCCCAAGCCGCAGAGCTTGCCCTCGCTGTCGATGAGCGCGGCGCCGGACCAGCTATCGTGCTGCGGTGTCGTGAACACTGCTTGATCGAGCACGTACTCCCAGCGGCCGGCGAACTCCTGCTTCGCGACGACGCGCGCGTCGATGCTTTGCTCTTTGCCGCCGCTGCTCGCGACCGTAACGGCGTCGCCGACCTCGAGCGAGGCCGCGCGGCCGAGCGGCATGGCGGGACCGTGCAGCGGCAATGACGGTTTGACGAGCGCGAGCCCGCTGTCGAAGTCGTAGCCGACCACGAAGCCGGGCACGACGGTGTCGCGCGTGCCGATCCAGAGGTTTTCGGCCTCGTGCACGACGTAGCCGATCGTTGCGATGAGGCCGTCGTCGCGAATCCGCACGCCGTGACCGATGCGCTCGGTGCCGAGCAGCCCGGCGCTCATCGCGTCCTCGGGCACATGGGCCGTGATCGACACGATCGCGCCACTGACCTTCGTTCCGACCTCGCTGCTCATGGCACCAATGGTAGCGTCGCGTTGCTCGTCGCGCGAGTCGCGGCGCGGTGCGCAGGCCGTTGCTAGCTCGCCAAACCTTTAGAAAAAATATGACAAAACAAAGGGGTGTGAGCGGGTGAGCAAAATCTCGTATGGCATACTTTTCCGGCACGCAGCACTCGCCGCTCGCACCTGATGCTCGGCACGGAAGCAGAGCTCCAAGACCCTAAGCAACTCGGAAGACGTTCCATGAAAAACGCTTTGCTGATCGTGCTCGCCTTCGCTTTGGGTGGCGGAGTCGTGTGGTACGTGACGAAGGACCGCGGCGGCAACGCCGGTGCTGCCGGCGCGCCATTTCCCGCAGCCGCGGGCGCGGGCGGCCGACCGGCGCCTGCCGGCGGTGCTGGCGGCTTCGGCGGCGGACGGCCGCAAGCTCAGCCGCCGCTCGTGACGGTCGGGCATGCGCGGCGCGATTCCATTTTCGACGTCGTCGAGGCGCTAGGCACCGCACTGGCCAACGAGTCGGTCACGCTGACGGCCAAAGTCACGGACACCGTGCGGCGCGTGAATTTCGAGGACGGCGACTACGTCGAGGCGGGCGCCGTGCTGATCGAGCTCACCAATCAAGAAGAGGAAGCGCTGCTCGCCGAGGCGCGCGCGAACCTCGATGATGCCGAAAGCCAGCTGCGCCGACTCGAAGACTTGAGCGGGCGCGGGTTGACCTCCGCCGCCGAGCTCGACGTCGCGCGCTCGCGCACCGGCGCGAGCCGGGCGCGTCTCAACAGCATCGTCGCGCGATTGCGCGACCGGCTGATCCAAGCTCCGTTCAGCGGCCTTCTCGGCTTCCGTCAGGTGAGCCCCGGCACTCTGCTCTCCCCGAACACGGCGATCACGTCGATCGACGACATCTCGATCATCAAGCTCGATTTCACGGTCCCCGAAACGTTCCTCGGCGCGATGGCGCCGGGCGCGAAGATCGTGGCCAAGAGCGTGAGCTTCACGGACCGGCAGTTTCAAGGCACGGTGCGGACCGTCGGCTCGCGCGTCGATCCCGTGACGCGCGCCGTCACGGTGCGTGCACACATCGACAACAAGGACCGCTCCCTGCGGCCCGGCATGCTGTTGACCGTCGAGGTCGTCACGGCCGAGCGCCCCGCGCTCGTCGTTCCCGAGGGCTCCGTGTTCCAAGTTCAGAACCGCGCTTACGTGTATCGCGTCGACGGCGAGGCGGTGCACCAGCAGCAGATCGAAGTCGGTGCCCGGCGCTTCGGCGTCGTCGAGGTGCTCAGCGGCCTCAACGACGGCGACCTCATTGTCGTCGAGGGCATCATCAAGTTGCGCGAGGGTGCGCGCGTGCGGTTCGAAGAGACCGCCGTCAGCGAGAGCTCGAGCTCACAGGGCGCTGCGCCGTCGAGCACGGCCGACGCGCGTAGTTGAGGGCTTAAGCGATGTGGCTGTCTGACACGTCCGTCAAGCGCCCAGTATTCGCGACCGTCTTGAGCATGCTGCTCATCGCGATCGGCGCGATGTCGTTCCGCGACCTCACGGTTCGCGAGAACCCCGATACCGTTTCGCCCACGGTGCAGGTGCAAGTCGGTTATCCCGGCGCCAACGCCGAGGTCATCGAGACGCGCATCACGCAGGTCCTCGAGGCCGAGCTCTCCGGCATCGAGGGCGTCAAGAACATCCGTTCGCAGAGTCGCGACGGTCAGGCGTCGCTGACCGTCGAGTTCTATCTCAACCGCAATCTCGACGAAGCAGCCAACGACGTCCGCGACCGCGTCTCGCGCGTCAGCCGCCGCTTGCCCGACGATGCCGATCAAGTCAGCGTGCAGAAGGCCGACGCGGACTCGCAGCCGGTCATGTGGCTCACGCTCGCGGGCGAAGGCATGAGCCTCATGGACCTCACGGATTACATGCAGCGGTACCTGCTTGACCGCTTCGCGACGATCCCCGGGGTTTCGCAGATCAACATCTTCGGCTCGGGCGGCCCGTCGATGCGTATCTGGATCGACCGCCTGGCACTGACCGCGCGCAATCTCACCGTCACCGACATCGAGAACGCGCTGACGCGCGAGAACGTCGAGCTGCCGGCCGGCCGCCTCGAGTCGCGCGACCTCGACTTCCAGGTGCGTATCGCGCGCAATTTCCAGACGGCCGAGAACTTCCGCAATCTCGTGATCGCCCAGGGCAAAGACGGTCATTTGATCCGCTTGGCCGAGGTCGCGAACGTCGAGATCGCATCGCGCGAGCGGAACCGCTTCTTCCGCACCAACGGCACGCTGACGACCGGCTTCGGCATCATCAAGGCGTCGACGGCCAATACCGTCGAGGTGCTCGATGCCGTCAAACGCGAGGTCGATCAAGTCAACGCCGACTTACCGGAAGGCATGCGCCTCATCACGAGCGGCGACGAATCTCTGTACATTCGCGCCGCAATCGAGGAGATCTACTGGACTATCGGCATCACGACCGCGCTCGTCGGCTTCGTGATCTTCGTGTTCTTGGGCTCGCTGCGCGCGACCCTGATTCCGCTCGTCACGATTCCCGTGTGCTTGATCGCGACGTTCTCCGTGCTCTCGCTATTCGGCTATTCGATCAACCTCGTGACCTTGCTCGCGCTCGCGCTCTCGATCGGTCTCGTCGTCGACGACGCGATCGTCGTGCTCGAGAACGCGCACCGGCGCATCGAGGACGGCGAAGCGCCGCTGCTCGCGGCATTCAACGGCACGCGGCAGGTCGCATTCGCCGTCATCGCGACGACCGTCGTGCTCGTGTCCGTGTTCGCGCCCGTGGCGTTCTTGCGCGACAGCATCGGCCGCGTGTTCGCGGAGCTCGCCGTGACGATCGCGGCCGCCGTGATCTTTTCCGCCGTTCTCGCGCTGTCGCTGTCGCCGATGATGTGCTCGAAGCTGCTGCGCTCGAGCACCAAGGAAAGCAAGCTCACGCACACGCTCGACAAGGCGTTCGTCTGGTTGTCGAACCGGTATCAATCGGTGCTGCGCGCGACGCTGCGCGCGCCGTGGGTATCGGTCGCGGCGTGCGCGGCAATCGCGTTCGGGGCGTACCTGCTGCTGCAGCAGATTCCGCAGGAATATGCCCCCGTCGAGGATCGCGGCCAGTTCAACGGCCAGATCCAGGCGCCGGAGGGCACGAGCTACGAGCGCCTGCGCGAGTCGGCGGCGAGGGTCGAGGCGGCGCTGCAGAAGTACTTCGACGACGGCAGCGTGCAACGCGGCGTTATCAGCGTGCCCGGCTATGGCAACAACGGCGCGGGCATCGTGAACGTCACTCTGAAGCCGTGGGGCGAGCGCAAGATCGCCACGCAGGACATGCTGAACGACCTCAACAAGCAGTGGGAAGAGATTCCGGACATTCGCGTCAACGCTTTCATCGGCGGCGGCAACCGCGGCGGTGGCGGCGGCGGTGGTGGCGGTGGTGGCGCCCCGGTGCAGCTCGTGCTCGGCGGCCCGAATTACGACGAGCTAGCGCGGTGGCGCGACATCATCTTTGCGCGGGCAGCCGAGAATCCGGGGCTCGTCCGGCTCGATGCGGATCTGCGCGAGACGCAGCCGCAGGTGCTCGTGCGCGTCGATCAGGATCGCGCCGCAAGCCTTGGCGTAACGGCTCGTAGCATCGGCTCGACGCTGCAAACGCTGATGAGCGAACGCCAGGTCACGACCTACGTCGTCGACGGCGAAGAGTACGACGTCGTGCTGCAAGCCAAGCCCGAGCAGCGCGCGAGCTACTCGGATTTGAGCAACATCTTTGTGCGGGCGGACCGCACCGGTGAGCTCGTGCCGCTGTCGAATCTCACGAAGCTCGAAGACATGGCGGGCCCGAGCCAGCTGCAACGACACAACCGGATGCGAGCGATCACTCTTTCGGCGCAACTTGCGCCGGGCTACTCGCTTGGCGAAGCACTCGACTACCTCGAGAACATCGTTCGCACCGAGCTTCCCGGCACGGCGCAGATCGACTATCGCGGCGAGTCGCTCGAGTACAAGGAAGCGTCGGGCGCGCTCTATTTCACGTTCGGTATCGCGCTGTTCGTCGTGTTCCTCGTGCTTGCGGCGCAGTTCGAGAGCTTCGTGCATCCGCTCGTCATCATGGTGACCGTGCCGCTCGCCGTCGCCGGCGGATTGCTCGGCCTGTGGTTCTCCGGAAAAACTCTCAACATCTACAGCCAGATCGGCATCATCATGCTCGTCGGCATCGCCGCAAAGAACGGCGTGCTGATCGTCGAGTTCATCAATCAGCTGCGTGACCAAGGCTTGCCGTTCAAGGAAGCGATCGTCGAAGCGTCGCGCATTCGCTTGCGGCCCGTGATCATGACCGCGTTCGCCGCCGTGATGGGCTCCGTGCCGCTGATCCTGGCCGAAGGCCCGGGCTCGGCGAGCCGCGCCGCGCTTGGCGTCGTGATCTTCTCCGGCGTGACGTTCGCGACGTTCTTCACGCTGTTCATCGTGCCGGCCGTCTACAACCTCATGGCCCGCCGCACCGGCTCGCCGAACGCGATCGCGCGCAAGCTCGACGACCTGCGAACGGAGCCTGCGCCGAGTCTCTAGAGCTCCTCCAGCTACCGGTGTAGGGTTGCGTTCCATGGAGCGCAACCGGTATGCGACCCACTGCTTGACGGTTGGGGTCGTGCTGCTTGCGACTGTTGCGCGATCTGCCGTGGCTGATCCCGTCTGGGACGGCAAGAGCCTTCCGATCGGGATCGAGGTCACGCAGGATGTGCCGGTCGGCCAACGGTACTGCGCCAGCTTTCAGCGCGCGACGTTGTGCTCCGACGGGGACTTCACGATCAGAAAAGGCCAGCGCTTCCGGATGGTCGAGGTGCTGCAGGAGGGCGGGTGTCGGTTCGAGTTCCTGGGGTCGCGCCACGAATCGCCATCCTGTCCATGGCTGCCGGGCTTTCGGGACAACCAGTTCGATATATTCGCGATCGTCGAGTTTCAGAATCGTTGACGCGGCGGTCTGAAGCGGGCGGGCCCCGCCAGTGCGAGCACCGTCGCGTTTGCCTCTTTGTAGTATCTGGAATATACGAACACCGAACCGAGGCGTTCGGAGGTTACGTTCATGAGTAACAGGCGACCGAAAACGTCCGGGATCAGCCGACACTTCGGCGTCGTTGGCTTAGTCCTGTGTGTGTTCGCCGTTTCCGCGCCGTTGGCCACGGCTCAAAATCCGCTGTCTACCGAGAAGAGCACTACCCACAGTCCGGGTTGTATACCGCACGCCTCTCGCGCGAAGGAGAGCTGTGACCCTAAAGAGGTAGTTGTTCGCATCGAAAAAGAAGTAACGGTTTCGCTCGAGGTCCCGCCGCCGAAGCTCGAGCAGTGCGCCGCGACAATCGAGCTTGCGTACACGCAGCGGGACACGATGGTGAGTGTCGAGGGCACCCTCGAAAACAAGGACTGCGCAGTGTCCAGTGGCGAGTACACGCTGGCGGTGAGTATTAGGAACGAGAATCAGGAACTGACGACCGTCGAATTCCCTGAAGAGTGGCAGCGTCAGGACGACCAACCGGTGAAGTTCGCCGGTACGTATCCAATCGGTGAGAACGTCGATGTTGTCCGCGTAAGGCCAGTTCACGTGCGATGTACTTGCGCCGATTCGGCGGGCAAATGAACGATGCGGAGTCGTTGCCTGCGCGCATGAGAGGAGGCGAACCGTGAGATCGAAGTACGCCGGCACTCTTGCCGCTTGTGCGTTTGCCGCGATGGTGGTCTGGGTGGGGTACCTGCTCTATCGCGTCAATGAAGAGGTGGCGATATCGTGGGACCAAGCACTTCAGATCGAGGAGCGGAGACTCCTTGAAGTAGGAGTGCTGGAACAGTTGCTGCAAGACGGGCAAGTCGTCGACGCAACGGTCGAGTTGCAGCGCATTCGGCAAAGGACACTTGCAAGACTCTACGGTTTCATGACGAACCCTCATGCCGCGGCCTCCCGCGATGCAGCTCTGAGGGTTTTTTGCACCGAGATTCCGGTGGAGCTGCCAGTCGCGAGAAACAGCAGCGAGGAGGCTGGCCAGCGCAGGATTCTCGCGATGCAGCCTCTCTGCAATCGCGAGCCGGGTTGACGTCTGCACTATTACGTCGGCGTAATTGCGACGTGGTTTGTGTTCGTCCGCGTTGGCAAGCTGCACGTGCCGCACAGCCACTTCGGAGGTAACCGCGATGCGTAAGGCCTACTACACGCTGGACTTGACCGAGGCCGTCCTGCTCAAGGATCACCTCGTTCAAAACGGTGTTGGTGCCACGGTCATGAACAAAGGTCTGGTTCGCATACCCTACGACGGCGTCGCGTCCGAGATCTGGATTGCCGACGACGTCGAAGGCGATGAGGTCAGGACGCTGATTCGCGGGTTCCTGAAACAACGAAAGGCACCACCTGTCGCGACGTCGCCCTGGCGGTGTCAGAGCTGCCGCGAAGAAAACCCTGGCGAATTCGAGCTCTGCTGGAACTGCGGCCACGCGCCCACCGGATGACCACCATGCTCGTGCCGGGGCGCCGGGGAGGGAGAAGAGGATGAGGGTCCGTGGCCTGCCATTGGGGCTCGTCTCGGTATTGATGCTGGCAGCGGCCTGCTCGAAGAACGAAACAGAAACGCCATCCGCAGCTTCTTTGGAACCAGAGAAGCCATCCCTCACTGACCAAGGTGGAACCGGCAACGAGGCGCCAAGCGATCAGTCTGATCCGTTAGCCCGACTCAAGAACTGCCCACCGAGCGGAGAATTGGCAAATAGCATCCGCGTGACTCAGGAACGCCTTCGCGAGATGCAGCTCATCTATACGGACAAGCACCCCGACGTGATCGCGACAGTGGAGTCGCTCGATAGATTAGTGCAAAGAGCGCTCAGCGAATGCGTCGAGCGACTTCAATGAGATGAGGCCGAACGGTGGCAACGACGACTCTCTATCGTCCCGTCGGGCCCGCCGAGCTGGAGCTCATCGCTGCGAGTGGCTGGCGAAGCTTCCCGCCGCGGTTGCCTGACCAACCGCTCTTTTATCCCGTGCTGAACGAGGAGTACGCTGCGCAAATCGCCGCGCGCTGGAACGTGCGCGAGAGTGGCGCGGGCTACGTAACCGCGTTCGACGTTGATGCTGAGTACCTTGCCAAGTTCGAGGTGAAACAGGTCGGTGGCCGCGAGCACCTAGAGTTGTGGGTGCCGGCGGAGGAGCTGCCTACGTTCAATCAACACATCGTGGGTGTCATCAGAGTCGTTCGTGAGTTCGGTGGAAGCGGCCGGCGCGACGCGCTTGTCGCTGCACGGCGTAACGAACCATGACGACCTTCCCTCTGTCCGCGCTCGGTTCTCGACTACTACCGCGATTGAGGCGGCCGCGCTTTCTCCAGCGTTCGGTTGGGCCATTGTTTACGACGTCCTAGAGTGAGCGCGAACGCCGCCCTACATCGTTCGAGCAAGGCGTTCACGACATGCGTGGGCCTTTTGCTCGTCGTCGCGACTTGCTTCGCGATGCGCGTCGGTGGCCAGCCGAGTAAGTGGCTCGACCGGAATGCGCGCTTCGTGCTGGACGAGGGGAAAGTGGGTGAGATCCGGTTGGGAATGTCGGTCGACCAAGTGGCGGCCCTCGTCGGGCAAGAATGGTTGACCCTACGAGCCACGTTTCCGGAGGGCATGTTTCAGCCGGTCTTGGACATCGCATCGCCGTGGGTAGAGAGCGGTCCTGCGCTAAGTGCGCGGATCAGTACATCCGGTAACTGCTTCGGTTTCTTTGTTGGGTCCACCTGGGTATTTGATCCACGCTTCAAGACCGCAGAAGGGGTGGGCCCTGGGTCTACTCTAGGTGACCTCCGCCGCGCCTACGGAGCGGATGCGCTCCGGTTGTCCCAAGGCGGTGAGGAAGGCAGCCCGCCATCGGCTAGCCTCGAGCGGCTCGGGCTAGCCTTCCTTCTCAATGGCGCCGGCAATTTCGACGATTCCTTGGTCGTCGAGTCCGTGTTCTTGGTCACGAGGCCCACCGGCAACTCGAGCTCCTGCTAATAAGGTGGCCGAGCCCGTGCGACTTGAGCGACCAGCACTGCGGCATCGGCAACAGTTCTTGCGCGCTGTCAGGAACAGTCGTGATCTTCATCGCCGTTGGGTCTCGCCGCCCGCCGATGGGGGCAAGTTCGCGCAGTACGTCAAGAATCTGCGAAACGGCAATCGAGAGGGCTTCGTCGTGATCGCGGGTCGTGAAGACATCGCAGGCGTAATCAACGTCAGCGAAATCGTCCGCGGTAGTTTCCAGTCTGCATACCTTGGCTACTACGCGTTCGAGCCCTTCGCCGGACGTGGCTTCATGCGCGCTGGGCTGAGCTTGGTCATCTCCCGCTGTTTCGCGGAGCTAAGGCTCCACAGGCTCGAAGCCAACATTCAGCCGGACAACGCGCGTTCGATCGCGTTGGTGAAGGGCCTCGGTTTTCGACTGGAAGGGTTTTCGCCGCGCTACCTCAAGATTGGCGGACGCTGGCGCGATCACGAGCGCTGGGCACTTCTATCGGACAATTGGCGTGGTGGGAGGCCCGTCTCTTGAAGCGCACCGTGGACCCGTTCCTCGTCGATTGTGAGACGCGCGTGATCTGGACGTGCATGTGGGGTCCATGGGGCCGGCGCCCCACCGTGGCGCTCGCGGCGTTGCTCTGCTTCGCGGCGCGCTACGACGCAGCGTCGGCGCAGCCACTCGAAACGCCACCCAATCAAAAGCCGCGCGTCGTCATCACGGCCGACCCCGAGCTCGACGACAACAACTCACTCGTGCGGTATCTCCTGTTCAGCGCCGACTACACGACCGAAGGACTTATCTACGCGAGCAGCCAGTTCCACTGGAAGGGCGACGGCAAGGGCACGACGTTGTCTGTGCCTGGCCGCGAGTACACGCGTTTCGGTTTGAACCTGTGCCCGTGCACGTCGTGGCGCTGGGATCCGAACGAGCGCTTCATCGACGATGCCGTTGAGACCTACGCGCAGGCGTATCCGACCCTTCGCGTTCACGATCCGGACTATCCGACTCCGGAGCTGCTGAAGTCGAAGATTCGCTGGGGCAACGTCGAGTTCGACGGCGAAATGGCGCGCGACACGCCGGGGTCCGACCTCATCAAGTCCCTGCTGCTCGACGACGACGAGTCTCCGGTCTACCTCCACGCGTGGGGCGGGCAGAGCACGATCGCGCGCGCGCTGAAGTCGATCGAGGAGCAATACGCGAGCACGCCGCAGTGGGCGGCGATCCGCACGAAGGTGAGTCGCAAAGCGGTCATCCATCCTTCGGGCGACCAAGACGACACCTATGCCAAGTACATTCGACCGAACTGGCCGGAGATCCGTTACCGCCAGCTCGCGGGCGGGGTGGCGCTCGGTTACGGCGCGCAATCGCAAGTCAGCGAGGGGGACGCGGCCTACTTCACGGCGACGTGGACGCGGACGAACATCTCCGAGCGAGGCCCGCTCGGAGCGCGCTACCGCGTGTGGGGCGATGGCAAGCAGATGGTCGGCGGCGACATTTTCGATTATTTCGGCGTGTCCGCCGGTAAGAGCGATCAAGAGCTGAAAGCTCTGGGCTACATCGTCTGGACGCCGGTTCAGGAGAAGGGCTCGTTTCTCGGCGAAGGCGATACGGGAACGTTCCTGAACCTCGTCGACAACGGGCTGCACGGGTATCGCGAAGAAAGTTACGGCGGCTGGGGAGGCTATGCGAACAATGCACCGCCTCGCTCCTTCACGGAAGGCTTCGCGGCGCTGGAAAGCGTCGCGAGCAATCCCGCGGCGGCGAGGCAGCGTCCGCGAGCACCGACTCACCCGTTCCTCGCCGCGGCTCAGCGCGAGCTCGCGGCTCGCTTCGTATGGGCGACGACGCCGAGATTCGAAGACGCGAATCACGAGCCGCACCTCCGCGCTCGTGCCTCGCGGCTCGTCTCCGCGCGCCCTGGGGACGCCGTGAGTCTGCGCGTCAGGCCGAGCGATCGGGACGGGGACGCTGTCGAGGTGCACTGGTGGCGTTGGGACGAAGCGGATACCTACACGGGTGCCATCGCGCTCGATCGCGCGAGCGGCTCGAGCACGCGATTCGAAATACCGACGGATGCCGCGGCGGCTCAGACGATTCACGTCATCGCCGAGGCGACCGACGACGGCGCCCCGGCGCTGACGCGCTACGAGCATTTCGTCGTCACGATCCGCTAGCAGCGTCGCCCCCGCCAGCCCGCCGGCCCACGAGCC
>Ga0111539_10009259_pt1 | contig 12445 bp, 10 predicted proteins | sample RhiMethybrSRZTD1_FD_79667 | JGI IMG/M metagenome (GOLD analysis project Ga0111539, IMG submission 79667) | Populus rhizosphere microbial communities from Tennessee, USA - Rhizosphere MetaG P. TD hybrid SRZTD1 (version 2) (version 2) | ecosystem: Host-associated > Plants > Roots > Rhizosphere >...
GTCACTTGGTGCTCGACGGAGTATTTGACGCCTCACCCGGTTTCAAGAAAGTCTCATTTGGTCCATTTCCCTTCTTTGCCATCACACACGCCCCGGTGTCGCCGGCGCGCGAGTTCGCGATCTCGTCCGCGGGATTCTGGGTTCAACACGCGACCGACGAGGTCCTGCTTCGCTCACCTCGATTTCGCGAGGAGGGCGGTCCGCTATTGAAGGGGCTGCTGGCGTTCAACGTCCTCGCATCGGTTGCCTACTCGGGCGCAGCGTTCACAGAGACCGGACCGGCCGAGCGCGACACACTCGGGATGGCGGTATCGGCCGACGTGCCTGAGCCGATAGTAGGGGCGTTGATTCTCGCTCCTGCGGCCATGGATACGGTCCGGTTCTTTCGACCGCAGTGGACGTGGGCCAAGTGGGCGAGTCGAGCGGCAAAAGTTGGCGGTGCGCTGTTGGTGATCAAAGCGCGGAGTTAGGTGTCGACAGCAGCTTTGCTCCTGACGTCGGCGCCGGCCCCAACGCGAACGTCATGATTCCGTCGAGCACGATCTCGCCGTTGACTCGTGCATATCCGCTCAATTGACCCATGCGACTGCGCAACCGCTTGACGCGCGCTTCGATCTCGACGACGTCGCCCGGGTAGACGGGGCGGCGATAGCGCACACGCTCGATGCCGGCGAAGAACGGGAGCTTGTCGCGGTTCTCCGGCTTGGACAGGATCAGGATCGCGCCGACCTGCGCGACGCACTCGGTGAGGATCGTCGGTGGCAGCGTCGGACGCATGCCAGGCAGGCGCGACAGAAATCGCTCGTTCAGCGACACGTTCTTGATACCCACGATCCGCTTGTCCGGCTCGAGCTCGGTGATGCGATCGACGAGCAGGAACGGGTATCGATGCGGGAGAATCCGCTCGATTGCAGAGTAATCGAGCGGCAGCGTCAGACCGTCCATTCGCGGCCAGTATAATGCGTCCCAACCGTTCGACTCGTTCGAGTCGTTCGGGTCGTTCGCAACGTTCGATCGATTCGAACGGCCCAGCCGCGGATTGGCGAACGATTCGAGCGATCCGAACGGCCGAACGATCCGAACGATCTCATGTCCGATCCAGTGATTGAACCCCGGTCGCCGACGACCGGTGCCGCGCGTACGCCGACCGAGACGGAGCTGCTCTCGACGCTGTTCGACCTCGGACGCGAGGTCATGTCGGTGCTCGACCTCGACGAGCTGCTGGCGAAGATCCCGCAACTGATCGCGCGGCTCACACGATTCAGCGCATTCTCGGTGTACCTGCTGGACGAGCAGCGTCAGGAGCTGCGCATCGGGTACGCGATCGGGTATCCCGAGGAAGTGACCGCGAATCTTCGGCTGAAGGTCGGTCAGGGGGTCGTCGGCGCCGCGGTGCAGGAAGGTCGTCCGATCCTCGTCAACGACATCCGCGAGGAGCCGCGCTACATGGGCCCGCTGCGGAACATGCTGTCGCAGCTCGCCGTGCCCATGCGTCGCAAGGGCAAGGTGATTGGCGCGTTGAACCTCCTCAACGAGGTCGAGGGGGCGTTTACCAGCCTCGACGAAGCCTTGCTGCGTCAGTTCGGCGCACACGTCGCCGTGGCGATCGAGAACGCGCGGCTCTTTGAATCTGAACGCAATTACGTCGAGACGCTGGAAACGCTCGCCGAGATCGGCCGCGAGATGTCGTCGATCCTCGACCTCGACGTGCTCCTGACGCGCATTGCCAGCCTGACCAAGCGCGTCATCGCCTATCGCACGTTCGGCATCCTGCTCCTCAACGAGGAGACGCAGGAGCTCGAAATGAAGATGGCCGTGCGATACGGCCAGGGCAACGAATCCAAACACGTCAAGCTTGGCGAGGGACTGGTTGGATGGTCGGCGTTGCACAAAGAGCCGCTTCTGGTCGCCGACGTCTCGAAGGATCCCCGGTACCTGAATCTCGTCGACGATGCGAAGTCCGAGCTGGTGATCCCGATGCTCATCAAGGATCGCTGCGTCGGGGTGTTCGATCTCGAAAGCAACGAGCTCAACGCGTTCACGAAGGAGCACAAGGAACTGTTGACGCTGCTCGCCGCACAAGCGGCCGTCGCCATCGACAACGCGCGACTGTACGAGCAGGTGCGACGCAACGAAGAACGTATCGAAAAGGAGCTGCGGTTCGCGCAGCGGGTCCAGCTGGCGCTGCTGCCGAGCGAGCCTCCACGGACGCTCGGCGAAGTCGAAGTCGCCGGCCGGTTCGAGCCCGCGCGCGAGCTCGGCGGAGACATCCACGACTACCTGGCCCCGGCTCCGCACACGCTCGTGGTTGCGGTCGGCGACGTCTCGGGGAAGGGCGCGCCGGCGGCGTTGTACGGCGCGTTTGCGTCGGAGCTCGTACGCGCGCGCACGTTGCGCCGGCGCTTCACGCCGGAGCGGTTCAGCGTGTCCGGCGTGCTCTACTCGATGAACACGACGCTGCACGAGCGGCAGCTCGAAGAGTATTACTGCACGCTGTGCTACGCCTTCTTCGATTTCCAGCGGCGGGTGGTGACGATGTCGAACTCGGGGCTGCCGTATCCAATCCGGTGCTCCAACGACCAATGCGCGCAGATCGAGCTGGCGGGCGTGCCGCTGGGTTCGTTTCCCGGCGTCAACTACGACGAGATCGCAATTCCGCTGCGCCGCGGCGACCTGTTCGTGTTCTGCACGGACGGAATATTCGAAGCGTTCGACGAGATGGGCCTGGAGTTCGGATCACGCCGCACGTGCGAGATCGTGCGCAGCCATCAGCACGAACCCGCACGCGCGATCGTCGATGCAATCTACGATGCCGTCACCGAGTTCCGCGGCCGCGAGCGCCAGGTGGACGACATGACGGTCGTGGTCGTGAAGATCCTGTAGGTCAGCCCTTGACCTTCCTGTCTCGTTCCTGAATGTGCAGTCCGACCGACTGCCCGCCGAAGCTCCCGACCTCGCCGACGCGCCCCTTCACCTGGACGCGTGATCCCTTGCGCGGCGCCCTGCCGGCTCGTGACACGACGGTGATCTCGCCGGAGCCATCGTCGACTTTGTACAACTGGAACGGGACGAGCGGGATCCCGAAGCTGCTCGTCACGACGCCGTTCACGCTGACGGTCTTGTTGTCCCACTTGTCGGGGCGGTTCTGAAGGTCGGCGATGTGCACGCCGCGCGCGGCGCATCCCGTGATCAGAAAGGCACCGAGAATCGCGGCCGAAAAACGTGACGCAGTCTTCATGATGCTGCCTCTTGTGCGGACGCTCGGGTCCGCCTGCTATAGGTCGTGCCGGATCGTGAACGACCTGCGCCGGGATGCGGCGATGCCAGCGCCTGCCTGAAGTAACGCATCCCGGTGATCCGGCGCGACCCGCACACCCATCGATCAAAAGATGTGCCCGGTTCTTCGACCCGGAAGCCTCGTCTTTGCACCGATCCAGACGGTTTCCGTCCTCCAACGCGGCCACTGAGCAGGCGACAACTCGTCCGGACCAACCTTTCGAGAGGACGCTCCGTCAGAGCGATCGGATGGAGGTTGGTGATGAAGAAGTTCGTGATTGCGCTTGCCGCGATCGCGGTGGTCGTCGTCGCACTGTTCGCACTGGCACCCGATACGGCCGCCCAGACGCGCGGACGCTCGCGCGTCGCGGTCGGGGAGCGCGGTTTCGGTGCGTCGATCGGCGTCTCCGTGCGCGACCTGCAGAATGACGAAGCGTCCAGGGCGAAGGTCTCGAGCGGCGGCGTCTACGTCGAGGACGTGAGGGAGGACAGCCCCGCGGCACGCGCCGGGATCAAGGCCGGCGATGTCGTGACCGAGTTCGATGGCGAACGGGTCCGCAGCGCGCTGCACTTCACGCGACTCGTGCGCGAGACCGTTGCCGGCAGAACCGTGAAGGTGACGGTCGTTCGCGACGGCAATCGGCAGATGCTGGATGTGACGCCGGACGAAGGATCGTTCCGCTTCCCGCCGCTGCCTGATGTGAGCCGCGAGATCGAACGTGGCCTGAGAAACCTCCCGCGGGATTTCTCGTTCGATTTCGATTTCGAAGGGTTCCCGGACGGGTTCTCCGTCACGCGTGGCCGCCTCGGCGCGACGCTCATGCCGATCACCGAGCAGCTCGCCGAATACTTTGGCGTGAAGGACGGGCTGCTGGTCACGACGGTCGGCGTCGACACGCCAGCATCGCGGGCAGGGCTCAAGGCCGGCGACGTGCTCATGGCCGTCAACGGGACAACTGTCGGGAGAGCGTCCGACGTGAGTCGCGCGCTCCGCGATGTGCCGGCCGGCGGCAAAGTCGAATTACGCGTGACGCGTGATCACAAGGAGGTCACGCTCACCACGACGTTGCCCGAACGCGAGCGAAATCGAGTGCGGAGGGACAGAGACCGAATCCCTGCGTGAATGGAGTCGTTCGCACGGCGAAGCGAGAAGCGTGAACGACAGCGAAGCGTCAGCCTGCTTTGGTTTCCGCGGAGCTCGCGGCGGGCCAGGCGACGACGGCGGTGGCGAGCTGCGCGGCAATCATCATCGTGACCGCCTGCGTCGCGGCATCGGCTTCACGACCGTGGCGGACCTCCGCCGCCAGCACACCGATGCACGAGTCCGCGCCAAACATCGGGGCGACGATCGCCCCGTTGGTCGTCGCGTCGCCGGCGACCGTGCGCAGCTGGCCCATGACCCAGGCGTTTGCGGTTGCGTTATCGGAGAAGCGTGCGATCGGCCCCAGGCGGCTGACCACCCGCGGGTCGTAGCCGTAGGCGGTTGCTGGAAAAAGCTCCTCTCCCGCGCCCATCCAGACGATGGCGCCGGTCGCATCGAGTACTCCGGCGGCGCGACCCAGAAGATCCGTCAGCGCCGCCACTGAGGTCACACGCGATATCGCGGTGCACACGTCTGCGGCAGCCGCCAGATCCACTGACGATGTTGAACGCGCGGTGGCGGTGGCTGTCGTGACTGGCATCGAGGCAGGAGCCGCATCGGGCGTGGTCTGGGTTCCTGGCGCTTCCGGCCAGGATTCCGTGGGCTCCGGCACGAGCCGAAGCGATGAGGCGTCCGCGTCGGGCTGCGGTGAAGCCGCCGGCGTCGCTGCGCCTCCGGCCGTAGGCGTTTTTCGACTCGGGATGTGAACCAGCAGCAGCAATCCAACCAGCCAGACTGCCGCCGCCGCCGTCATCGTTCGCCACACCTCTTGATCGAGGCGCTGGCGTTCCGCAGATGTCCACGACGACTCTGCATCGTGCACTTGGCGAAGTGAGATTGCGATCCCGTCGATCGTGTGCCGCGCCTCGCCGAAGATCAGATCCGACGCCATCAACGTCTCGCCGGCGCGCAAATTGTCGCGGATGGTGCGATCCGCTGCCGCGAGTCTCGTCACGTCACCGTTGATGTCCGTCACCGCTGACGTGGCGTTGCTCGATCGGATCGCCGTGGTCAGGATCGTGACGGCGGCGCCGAGGGCCTGAAGATTGGCGCCGACGCGATCGAGAGCGGGTTGCAGCGGCTGCGACAGTGCCACGTAAGCCGCCTGATACGCGGCGATGTCGCGTGCGGCGGCAGTGAGGCCTTCCACCCGCGCCGCGATGTCACGCTCGTGAACGTCGAGCGCAGAGCGGCGCTGCTCATCGGTCCAGATGAGAACCGCCGTTCCGATGCCGATCGCCACGAGCACCACGAACACGATCCATCGAACGGCTCGGCTCCGCATCTTGCGGTAGAGGATAAATCAAGCGCGGTGTCTTGTCTCTCGTCTTTTGTCTCTGGTCCTACCAGGGACTAAAGACCAAAGACCAGAGACCGATCGATCAATACACCGGCAGTCCGGCATTCGTCAGCCACTGCGCGATGATCGTGAATCGGTTGGTGAAGATCAGCAGACCGATCGCGACCAGCAGACCGCCTGACACGAGCTCAATGGCGTGATAGTGGCGCCGGATGCGGCTCATGGCGCCGAAGAAGCGATTGATCGCGAGCGCGGTGGCAAAGAACGGAACGGCGAGACCGAGGGAATAGGCCGAGAGCAGGCGCACGCCTTCGCCGACGCCCCTGCGTGTCGCCGCGATGGCGAGAATGCCGGCGAGGATCGGGCCGATGCACGGCGTCCAGCCGAACGCGAACGCGATCCCGACCAGCATGGCCCCGAATGGTCCGCCGGGCTTCTTCGACGTGTGGACGCGCTTTTCCTGATACAGCCATTCGATCCGCAGCACGCCCATCGTGTGCAGCCCGAACAGAATCACCACCGCCCCGGCGTTCCGGCCGAAGAGCGTCTTGCGCGTCAGCACGAAGTTGCCGATCGCCGACGCCGACGCACCCAGTGCGATGAACACGAGCGAGAACCCGACGATGAACGCCAGCGACGCGATCAGGACGCGTTGCCTGGCGTGTGCCGGCGCCACCACGGCGACCGCCGCGCCCGGGCGCCCCGGCGTTCCGCGCATTTCATCGAGTGACAGCCCGGAGATGTATGAGAGATATCCCGGGATGAGGGGGAGCACGCACGGAGAGATGAAGGACAGGAGTCCGGCGCCGAAGGCCGCGAGGAGGGTGACGTTCTCTTCCACTTACCTTACTTTTCGACTCAACCCTTACTTTTCCACTTTTCCACTTCTCTACTTTTCCACTTGCTTCAGCGGAATGTACGTTCCCGGCAGCGGCGTTCCTTCCATCTGCACGTTGTGTCCCTTGACCGGCGGCAGGTCCTGATACATGAAATCCCACTTCCATCGCTCGGACGGGTTGGACGCCTGCAGCCAGTTTCGCGCGGGGATCGGGCGCGTGAATATCATGCGCTCGGCCTCCGCGTACGGCGACCCGGGCATTGCCGCCCCGAGCGCCTGACGCACGTCGTTCGAGGTGAGGTACGGCAGCGTGAGCCCGAGCGCGCGCGCCACGTGTGCCAGGACGATGCTGTCTTCCATCGCCTCACCCGGCGGCGCAATCGCGCGCGATGACGCCTGCACGCGTCCTTGCGCGTTTGTGTAAATGGCGTCCTTCTCCACCCAGCACGCGCCTGCCAAGACGAAGTCCGCGGCGTCCGTCAACTCGCTCATCAGCACGCCTTGGACGATCAGCAGCGGCAATGCGCCGCTGCGCCGGGCCGCCACGATCCACGACGCGTCCCCGAGCGACCCCGCCGGGCCCGGATCGATGACATACAACGCTTTGACGCGTCCTGCCTCGATTGCGGTGCGCAGCGGTCCGAGATCGGCGGCGCCCTCATGGCCTGGACCAACGTCGAATCCCAGATCCCGCGCACCGTTGACATTGGGTGCGTCGGTCTCGTGCACTTTGAATTTCACGTCCCGTGGCTGTGGCTTCCCGGTGCGTGTCCACGCGATCGTGACGGCCTGGCGCCCGTCCGCGCCGAGCAGCCCTTCGACCATCTGCTTCAGGACGAACAGGTCCTCAGTGGCCGCATGCGCCGAGACAAGGAAACGCACCGACGCAGGATCGGCGGACCCAGCCTCCTGAATCCGGTCCCGCAGTCTCGGTTCGAGGTCGTGCCAGGCGGCGGGCTCGAGGGCGGAGTCGTCGGACCTTCGCATCATCGAACGGCGCAGGCGCCTGTCCCCCTCGATCCAGTGGTAGTTGAACCGTCCGATGTCGCACATCCAGTAATCGTTGACGTCGGGGTTGTAGCGCGGTGTCATGCGGATCAGTCGCGATCCGCGCGCCCATTCCGGCTTGGCCTTCAGCCACGCGCTCGTGTTGCATCCCTTCGAGCAGAGCGTGCAGATCGTGTCGACCACGCCCGGGTTGTCCCAGGGCCGGCTCTTGAAGCGGTAGTCGCGCGTGGTGATGGCGCCAACCGGACACACGTCCATCAGGTTGCCCGACAGCAGCGAATGGACGCCTTCCTCACGAAAAGTGGCGATCTCGCTGCCATTCCCGCGATCGACGATGCCAATCTGCGCGTCGCCGTCGATCTCACGCATGAACCGCACGCACCGCGTGCACAGGATGCAGCGGTTGCGGTTCAGCATCAGCGTCGGTCCGAAATCGACGTCGGCCTTCACCCCTTCGCCGTCGAACACTCGGCGCGGGAAATCCATCCGGCTTTCAGCCGGTCCGAACGTATACGCGAAGTCCTGAAGCGGGCACTCGCCGCCTTTATCGCAGACGGGGCAGTCGAGCGGGTGGTTGACCAGCAGGAACTCGAGGACGCCGGCCCGCGCCGCGACGGTCTCGGCATCGCGAGTCGTGACGACCATGCCGTCCGTGCAGGCCGTAGAGCACGACGTCTGCAGTTTCGGCATCTTCTCGATCTTGACGATGCAGACGCGACAGGAGCCATCGACAGCAAGGCCGGGGTGGAAGCAGTAGTAAGGAACCGAAATGCCGCTCTCGATGGCGGCCTGCAGGACCGTCTTACCCTTGTCGACCGTAACCTGCTGGCCGTCGATGGTCAGCGTGACCGTGTCTGCCATATCTTCGCGATCATATCAGCGGCTCTTGGCTTTGGGCTCTCGGCTTTTGGCCGTGTGTGTCCGTGCGAGTCAGGTCGAAGGTCGAAAGCCCACATCTAAAGCCTTCCATCACCGCAGTTGTGCTTGACGCGCGGGCGTGGCCGGCCCTAGATTGCAATCCCCTGGAGGTCGCGACGATGGAGGCGACACGCGTGCGGTTCGCCCCCGTGCTCGAGTGGCTGTGTGCGGCGGCCATTATGGGTGCTGTGCTCGCTGTGGCCCTCGGGGCCGCGCGCGAGTTCGAGGACGTACGCGCGGTGACGGCCGTGATGGCGCGTGCGGCGCCGACACGTGAAGCCCCTCCCGTGCTGTCGCCGCGAGCCGTGTCGGTGCCGCTATTGCTCCTCGCCGACGGCAAGGAGATTCGCGTCGGCGATCGCGCGTCGCAGGTCGCGACCAAGCTGGGCCCGCTCGCGCAGGTCGGCACCGAAACCATCGAACGCGAAGGCACGACCGAACGCACGACGCGTCTCTATAGCTACGCCGGCACGCGGTTCGCGCTCGTCTTCGAAGTGGCGCGCCCCGGCGCCACCGGTCGCGTCACCGCTATTTATCGGCAATAAGTCTCTTCACATCTTCTTCACGTTGGGTGTGGCGCCGGTCGCCGACGCTGCGCGCCGATACCTCGGCCCACGCATCTCGGCTCTGTTCCAGGAATGCACGGACCGCTGGTGCATCTTCGCCGAGCTCGGCCTCGGACGCATGCGCCAGCCCTTCGTAGCTGATCGCGAGCTCCTTCCGAATCTCATTGAAGCTTGGCGCGTGTGTCAACGTCGTCAGCGCAACGTCACGCGCCTCGGTGAACAGCGTTCTCGCCTCGCTCCAGTTGGCCCGTGACGTTGTCATCAGCAGCTCGCCGACAACATTGAGGTTGGTCGCGAAGCCCCACGGCACGAACATCGACCCACCGCTCTGAGCCGCGCGGCGACGTCGTACGGCGAGCGTGCTCTGGGCCAGTGCCAGGGCGTCGGTTACATCGCCCTGCGTGCGTCGTGCGTCGGCCAGCCACAAGCGCGCGGTGCCCAGGTCCCCGATGTACTCGGCGTTGTGCGGATCTGACTGCACCAGTGGCTCCAGCAACGCGATCGCGCTCCGTGCTGCGGCGACGGCGTCCGCCGGTCGGCCCAGCGCGACGAGTACTGTGACCGAGCGGGATCGAATCTCGGCGAGGCCACGCGTGATCAGCTGGTTCGAGGGCAGCCGCAGATGCGCGGCCTCGAGCAGCACCTGTCCTTGCTCGAGCCGAGTCAATGCTGCCGCGCGATCCCCTTCCTGCATCAAGGCCAGGGCATGCTGGGCATATTCCCGTGCGAGGTCGATGTCGTCCTGCCAGCCGCCAGGTGCGAGCGCCCGCACCTGCTCGCGGAGCGCGATCGCGCGCTCGACGAACCGCGTGTGATCCGGCACGTTGTCGGTAAGGTGCCCGATCGTCGCCTTGCCGTGATAGGCGCGCGCCACGAGACGAAGCGTCTGCAGATCGCCGGGGTTGGCTGACAGTTGACGCTCACCGGTCGCGATCGCGCGATCGAAATCCGGCGCTCCATCCGCGGGATCGGTGGCGAGTTGCGCGATGTTGAGGTGCGCCTCCACGCCAAGCCGCGCGAGGGCCGGCGACGCCGGAACGGGTCCGATGGCGGCAATGGCCTTGTGGAAACTCGCAATCGCACCGGTCGTGTCACCGAGGTTCGGCAGAAACGCCCCACCCTGGACCCTGCCGACGCGGATATAGGCCGCCGCCAGATCTTCGCGCAGGGACAGATCGGCAGTGCGATCGGCACTGAGTCGATCGAGAGAGCGAAGTGCCGTTTCGACCAGATGCTTGCGTGCCTCTGTGGTTCCCGGAACTGTCGCCAGCGAGTCGTTCACATCGAAAATCACCGCATGCGCGAAGGAGCGCAAGTCGGAGGACTCGCGGTCGGCGCGGCGCGCCTGGCGCAGGCTGACTCCCACGAGCGCGATGAGGACGGCGACGGTCGCGACGCTGAGTGCCGTGCCGACGCGATGTCGCCGAACGAAGGTGGCAAGGCGGTACATGGCCGTGTGCGCTCGCGCGCGTACGGGGAAGCCGCGGAGCCACGCATCGAGGTCGTCCAACAGCTGTTCGACCGACTGGTAGCGCCGGGCGGGATCTTTGATGACCGCCTTGGCGAGAATGTTCTCGACGTCGCCGCGCAGCTTCCTCGCGTGCGCGCGCGTGATCCCGGGTATCCGGCTCGCCATCATGGGTTCCATGGTGAGCACGGCGTGCGTCGCATCGGCGATGCCTTTGGGGCGCACGGGATACGGCCAGCTCCCCGTGAGGACGACGTAGGCAAGCACCCCGATCGAGTACACGTCCGATGCGGTCGTGATCGGATCTCCGCGCAAGTGTTCAGGACTGGCGTAGGCGGGTGTGCCGGGACGGAAGACGGTCGTCGTGCCGCCGCCTTCGAGCAGCTTCGCGATGCCGAAATCCAGGAGCTTCACCGTTCCGTCCGCGGTCACGAGAATGTTCTCGGGCTTGATGTCGCAGTGGATGACGAAGCGTTGATGTGCGTGCGCGAGGCCGCTGCAGACCTGCGCGATCAATTGCAGCCGCCCGGCGATCGACAAGTCCCGATCGGTGCAATACCGATCGATCGAGATGCCGTCGACGTAGTCCATCACCAGATACGGCCATCCCTCGGGTGTGGTCCCCGCATCGAGTAACCGCGCGATGTTCGGATGATCGAGTCGCGCGAGCAATTCACGCTCGCGGTGGACACGCATGTGCGTGTGGGCGAACGCGGGAGAGAGGAGCTTGACGGCGACCTGTTTCGAGAACAACCCGTCATTCCGCTCGCCCAGGTACACGGTTCCCATGCCGCCGCTCCCCAGGAGGCGGAACAGACGATAGGCGCCCAGGGTGCGACCGCAGGTGTCCTCGGCGGGACGGCCCACGTCGTTGCAGCCGTCTTCGGGTGATCGCGGCAACGTGGGAAGGAACTCTCCCGGTCGCTCATGGTGATCGAGCAGCGACAGCAGTTCGTTCGCCGCGTGTGGATCGCTTTCGCGCACTCGCGCCACGAACGCGCGGCGCTCGTCGGCAGAGAGCTCCAGCGCGTTCGCGAGCAGATCTGTGATCTGTTCCCACCGTTCCGGCGTTATACGAGGAAGCATCGGGGAGAAGGGCGAAATTTTACAGCGACTCTGGCGGGAAAGAGGAGGGAACGTCCGTCTCTCCGGGTAGCATACCGGGTATCAAATGAACAGCCTCGGAGACCCGGGTCGTTCGTCGGCCGCGCGGCTGCCGCTCGACGCCGCGGCGGATTCGCTGGCGCTCGCCGCGTACCACGAGCTGCGTCGGCTGGCGCATGCGTATCTGCGCGGCGAGCGCAGCGGACACACGCTGCAGACGACGGCGCTCGTCCACGAGGCGTATCTGCGCCTGGTTCGTCAGGATCCGGCAACGTTCGACGAGCGCGCCAGATTCATCGGCACCGCGGCGCACGTCATGCGGCACATCCTGGTCGACTACGCGCGGGCGCGAAAGCGCCGCAAGCGCGGAGGCGATGACTTCCGCGTGCCACTGGACGAATCGGTGGCCATCGTCGATCCCGCGCAGGCCGATCAGTGGGAGGCGCTCGACGGGGCGCTCGATCGCCTGGCGACGCTGAGCGCTCGTCAGGCAAAGATTGTGGAGCTGCGCTATTTTGGCGGGCTGACTGTCGAAGAGGCGGCGTCGGTCTTGAACGTCTCGCCCAAGACGGTCAAACGGGACTGGGCCGCCGCGCGCGCGTGGCTGCGTCGCGAATTAACGGTCTGACAGACGTCTGTCTCGAAATAGAGTGACCCTGTTTTCCGGGCGTTGTCGCTTTCCCGTGTACGCCGGGATCACCCGTGGACCCAGCCCGCGGCGACAAAAGTCGCCGCAACGCGTCCACGAACGCGCGGCGCCAGGCGCGGGTGGCTGACAGGACATGATGGCGCGTCTCAGAAATAGCACCATCGGCCTGAACAGGTA
>Ga0111539_10009260_pt1 | contig 12445 bp, 13 predicted proteins | sample RhiMethybrSRZTD1_FD_79667 | JGI IMG/M metagenome (GOLD analysis project Ga0111539, IMG submission 79667) | Populus rhizosphere microbial communities from Tennessee, USA - Rhizosphere MetaG P. TD hybrid SRZTD1 (version 2) (version 2) | ecosystem: Host-associated > Plants > Roots > Rhizosphere >...
GCTCGTACCCGGACACACCGCGTTGCACGTGACGCCGTGCGCGACGGTCTCGAGCGCAACAGCGCGCGTCAGCCCGATGAGCGCCGTCTTAGTGGTGACATAGCCAACCCGGTTCGGCGCGCCGCGCAGGCCGTAGATCGACGAGACGTTGATGATGCGGCCCCAGCGGTTCTGCTTCATCCGAGGTACCGCAAGCCTGATCGTGTGAAACGCCGCTGACAGATTGACCGCCAGCGCCTCGTCCCACGCTTCGGTACCGAAGTGCTCGATCGAGCCGACGTGGCGGACGACGGCGTTGTTGATCAGGATGTCGATCGCGCCGAATGTGTCGACGGCGGTCTCGACCATGTCCTCGATGTCATCCGGGCTCCGCAAATCGGCACGGCAGTACAGGCTCCGCACACCGTGTCGCTGCAGGTCCTCGCCGATCGATGCGGTCTCCGTCTCCGGCTCGAGCCCGTTGAGGACAATGTGGCAGCCCGCCGCGGCCAGACGCTGCGCCGCGGCGAGGCCAAGGCCGCGCACCGACCCGGTGACGAGCGCGCACTTGCCGGCGAGCGGCGGCGTTCGCATGATGTTGTATGGTAAGGCACTGTAAGGAGTGAGGCGTGAAATCACAAATACCGGAGAGCATCTAGGTGGCGATCAAAGAGGGCTGGACGGGCAGAGTCTACGAGGACTTCGAAGTGGGCGACGTGTATGTCCATCCGCTGGGACGTACAGTCCTGCCGGTGGACAACAGCTGGTTCACGCTGCTGACGCAGAACATGAACCCGATTCACTTCGATCACGCCTACGCCGCGCAGACCGAGTTCGGCAAGCCGCTGGTCGATTCGACGTTCACGCTGGCGCTCGTGACCGGTCAGTCCACCATCGATCTCTCGTTCAACGTCATGGCGAACCTTGGGTGGGACGAGGTCCGGCTGCCCAATCCGCTGTTCGAGGGCGACACGGTCTACTCGCGCAGCGAGGTGCTCGAGAAGCGCGAGTCGAAGTCTCGGCCGAACGTCGGGATCGTGAAAGTGAAGACCACCGGCACCAAGCAGGATGGTCTCATCGTCATCGAGTTCCTCCGCACGTTCATGGTCTACAAGCGGGGCCACGTGCCGGCGACGGCGAGGACGCGCGTGCCGGAACCGCGCACGTGATCCGTGATCTCGACGTCGCCATCCTGCGCGACACCGTCGCCCGGCTGATCGTCGAGGCCAACTACAACATCCCTGCCGACATTCTCGACGCGCTGCGCGCGGCGGTCGCGCGGGAGGAATCCCCGCTCGGCCGACGCACGCTCGAGCAGTTGGTGCGCAACTACGAAGTGGCCAGCGCCGAGCGCGTGCCTGTCTGTCAGGACAGCGGTGTTGCCGTCGTGTTCCTCGAGATCGGTCAGGACGTGCATTGGGTGGGCGGATCGCTCACCGATGCCATCCACGCCGGGATCCGTGAGGGCACACGAACGGGGTATTTGCGGCGATCGGTGACCGGCGATCCGACCCGCCGGCTGAAGATGGCCTGGGACGCTGCGGGTCCTGATGAACGCGCCTTCGATGTCGGCGTGGTTCACATGGACATTGTTCCGGGCACAGGCGTCCACTTGATGGTGGCCTCGAAGGGATTCGGCGCCGAGAACATGAGCGCGATGCGCATGCTCGTGCCGGCGGATGGCGTGCCGGGCATCATCGACGTGGTTGTGGACACGGTCGAACGCGCCGGCGCGAATGCGTGCCCGCCGATCATTGTCGGCGTCGGCGTCGGCGGGACGTTCGAGGCGTCAGCGCTGCTGGCCAAGAAGGCGGCGCTTCGCGATCTGACCAGGCGCAACGCGCGGCCGGATCTCGCCGACCTCGAAGCCACGCTGCTCGAACGCGTCAACGCGCTCGGCATCGGCCCACAAGGTCTCGGCGGTCGCGTGACCGCATTGGCCGTGAACATCGAGGTGCTGCCGACGCATATCGCCGGCCTGCCCGTCGCAGTGAATCTCGGATGCCACTCGACGCGGCGGATGACGATCGAATTGTGAATTGACGATGGACGAAGGACGATTGACGGATTGACGGATCCGATTCAACTCGATATCCGATCTGGATTCCCTGCAGCCGAAGCAGCGACGCTGTCGGCCGGCGACCCGGTCGAACTGACCGGTTGTGTGCTGACGCTGCGCGATGCGAGTGCGGCGCGGCTCGCGCAGGCGCTGGAACGCGGAGACCCGCTGCCGGTCTCACTCGACGGGCAGATCATGTACGCCGTCGGACCGTCGCCGGCCAAGCCGGGGCAGATCATTGGCTCGGCTGGCCCGACGACGACCGAGCGCATGGGACGGTATTTGCCGGCGTTGTTCTCAGCCGGCGTACGTGCGGTGATTGGCAAAGGCGAACTGCACGGACGCGACATGAACGCCTTCACCGAGCGCGGTGCCATTTACTTCGCGGCGATCGGAGGACTCGGCGCGCTGCTCGCAAAGCAGATCGCAGCCGCCACCGTGATCGGCTACGAGGATCTCGGCCCCGAGGCCCTCTATGCGCTCGACCTCGTGGCCTTTCCGGCGGTCGTCGTCATCGATCGCGCGGGCCGCAATTTTCACGAGACCGCCCGGGCCAGATGGCGAATCGAAGGACGGAGAACCTGACCGCGGATCCGGAATCCCGACATCCGAACCGTCAACGAATCCACGTCTAACTCGATGATGTTGCGCGCGATTTCACGCAAGTCGTCCGAAATCCGACCGGTACATGTCTTGCCTCTCGAGGAAGCATGTCTTCGCACGTACCTACGAGTTCGCCCAGCTACCACATCTCCGAGACGGAGAAGGGATGGCTGCTGCAGATTCAGAACGAGCACTTCTCCGTGATGCAGGTCTTCCGCTCGGCATCCGCCGCCCGTCTCTCTGTCGATCGCATGATGGAGTTCTTCGAGACGATGCAGACGCAGGCGCCACGCGAAGCCGCCTGATTCAACGCCCAACTCCCAACTTCCAACTCCCAACCAGTCGTCTGAGCCAGCGGTGTCGTTCTGAATCGGTACCGACGAGCAGGTATCGATGCCAGTCGTCGCGGTGTGAGCTCACCTGCACAGGATGCAGGGCGAGCAGCCCGGTGGTGCCGATCGACGCACGGAGATACCGAATTTCGGCCGCGGCGCTGTGCGCGTCGGGATGCACCGGCATCATGACGCCGGCGTCCCGGGCGATCAGCATCGCCTTGGCCTGGATGGAGAGCTCCAGTTCAACGCGCAGCAGACAAAGCATGTCGGCAACGACCGGACCGGGGAACCGGTTCCGCAGCTCCTGGAGATATGTGCCGAACTTGGTGTACGCCAGCGTTTCGGACGAGAACGTCTCGTGCAGCAAGAGATCGAGATCGAGGCCGGCGCCGACCCAGTCTCGCGTCGCCAGCTCGCTGCGCTGAAAGACCCAGAGGACGATCAACGGCAGCACGACGAGCAGGATCGCCGTCGTCGCAAGCGGCGACACCGGCACGATGTTGAATGCCGTATGGATGACGATGGCCGCGATCAGGCCCGGCACGAGGATGAGCGCGCCGCGATCGCGATGCCGCTCGCTTGCGGTCTGAGACAGCATCGCGAACACCGCCGTCGTCGCGCCATGCAGCATGGCCGTGCCGACGCCGCGCACCAGCCACAGCACGAACCCCGCGCCTGACAGGACGCGGAGGTACTCCAGATTCTCGACGACGGCGAAGCCGGTGCCGACGGCGAACCCGAGCTGCGCCGCATCGACTGGGAAACCTATTCGTCGCCTCAGGATCAGGAAGGCAATGAACGCCGCCTTGGCCGTTTCTTCGATCGCCGGCGCGACCAGTCGCATCAGCGTGGCTTCCCCGAGCGCGGTGGGCATCAGCAGCTGCATTGCACCGGAGAGGAGCGCGGCGATCACTCCCCAGGTCATCGCCGTTGCGATGGCACGTGGCCGCGCCAGTTTGAAGCTGTCCATCAGGACCAGCACCAGAAGAAACAGCAGCACTGGAACGAACGCCACCGTGATGTTGGCGAGCAGCGCCACTACCTGAGCACCTTGAGAGACACCATCGCCTCGCGTCGCGGCGCGAACCCTGGCTCGCAGGCGACCGCCCCACCGACCGAGAGTGTCAGATCCAGTGTCGAAAGCATGTTGAAGCGGAAATCGAGCTGGGCACCGATGTTGCCGACCTTGCGACGGATGGAGGCCGAATCCATATTCGTGACCAGCCCGCCGGCAAAGACGGCCGGCCGCATCCAGGTGAGGTAGAAGCCGGGCGTTCCCACCCGGCTGAAATGCACGGGCGGGAGATTCCACTCGACCATCGACTTCGCGAAGTTTCGGCCGCCGATCTCATTGAGTTCCGTTCCCGGCATCGCATAGTACTCGCGATACCGCTGCTCGGTGCCATGATCGACGTAGTTGTTGCCGAAGCCGCCAAAGAAGAAGTTGCTGAACGGATCGCTCGCGCTCTGCGGCGACACGCCGGCTGCGTTCCGAATCCAGATCGACGAGTGGCCGACCGGCAAGGCGAATCCGAGGTCGAACGTGCCATGCACCTTGTTGAACAGAGTGGCGTTCACGACGTCGTTGCGCATTGCGACCGACCAGCGATGGCCCTTTTCGTCGTCAACGTTTCCGAGCGATGCGCGCACGTTCGTGTACGTGAGGTCGGCGTCCACGGTATACAGACGCTCCACTTGCACCGGCACGTTCTGATACTGCGGCAGTTGATCGAGATGCCCCGCGATGCTTCCCCCGACTCTGAACGTCAGGCGCCGCGGTTCGTCGAACAGCAGCAGCTTCGTGTGGTCGATCCCGAGATCGTAGCCGCGTCGGCTGGTTTGGGTGGGGCCAAACAGATCGTAGAAGTCGCCGTTGTTCCATGCCGCGTATCCGGTCCAGTCGAACCGTCGATAGTCGATGCGCACGTGCGCGCGTTCGCTGAGTGGGAGCGAATCCGCGGGTGAGAACGTTGCGGTCACGCCGAGTCCGTTGAGCAGCACCGGATCGGAGAACCGCGCGTGCACGCCGTACGCGACCACGTCCTTGTATCCCTGGACGACGGGGTAGATCGATTCGAGGGCAAGCTGCTTCAGCGGGCTGTATGGCTGTGTGCGTGTGATCATCGATTCGATCGGCACCGATCCCGGTGAGCCCGCAGCCCACTCCTTCAGAATGGGATGTTTCTCGATGACCTGGTGACCAAGAAACGTGATCGGATTGACATCCTGAATTGGCGTGGCGCCGATGATCGACGGCACAAAGCCGTCGCCGGTGTAGCGGAACACCAGCAGCGATCCGTTGTCGAGCGGCACCGGGCGGAAGAACCCGGTCTCGGCGTTGGTGAGCGCCTCCACCTCGCCGGTTGCGATCTCGTAGCGAAAGATGTTGGAGACACCCGTGTAGTACGAGCTGCCGAGCAGATACTTCCCATCGGGTGAGAACACGAAGTTGGACGGGATCGCGGTTCCGAAGTCGAACTGCTTGAATGGCGTCGCGTCACCGGCCGCCAGCGACGCGGTCTTCATGATGCGCACGCTTTGCCGGCCGCTGATCTCTCCAATCGACGCGGACACCAGATCGCCGTCTGGCGACACGTCCAGGTCGTAGGCGGTTTCACCGTACGGCCACGAGTACACCGCGTTCCAGCTGGTGTACGGCTGCGGGATCCGTACCAGCGTGCAGATGCCGTTGAACGTCCGGATGCCCCACAGCGATCTGTCGGCACGATTGAACGACAGGTCCCCGATTCGCGCGTCCTTCAACAGCGTCCGCTGCGCTTTCGTCGTCGTGTCGAGCGCGATGAGGTCGCGATAGGCGCTGTTGTCGGCGGTGTAGAACAGCGTGCGCGCCCTCGGGTCATAGGCCAGGGATGTCACCGTGTAGATGCGCGGCAGCTTGATGTCCTGGAAGTGCTCGACGCGTCCTTCGTCGAGGCCGATGGCGCCGATGTAGCCGACCGTGCCCGGATAATTCAGTCCCGCATAGATCTGGCGGCGCTCGGGATCGACGTAGGCGCGCGACAGGGAGCCGAGCGCCTCTCGCGATACGTCCCGGTAGGGCGTCGTCGGGTATTGGCGGATGGCGGTGATGTTCTTCCGCTGAAAGGCCTGCTCGAATTGGATCCAGTCGCGCCACGCCTGTTCGAGCGGCATGCCGTACACCTGCGCGAATGCCGATGCGTAGTAGGCCTTCGAGCCGCTCGTTCGCGACGTCCACCGGATCAATGACTCGGGTCCATGGGTGTAGGCCAGGTAGTTCATGAACCGGGCGCCGTAGAGATACGAATTCGCTTCGACTTGAAAGTCGGTCTTCGTGAGCTCGGCCGCCAGTCCGAGTGGATCGTAGAAGCGGCTGCCATCGAGCACCATCGAGCGAAACACCATCTCGTCGAACGGTCCCTGGGCGCGTCCCAGACCGCCGGCCATCCAGGTGTCGAGGAACACCGCGATACCTTCCATGTACCAGCGTGGCGAGGCGCGCCGTGGCGCCGTCAAGAACAGATAGGGGACCGACTCGGGATGTTCAGCAACCGGGGCCACTTTGCCGCGAAACACCTGGCGAAAGAAGCGGTCGCGCGGCGCCGGGCGATCGCTGGTCATCACGTGCACCAACTCGTGATTCATCAGGTACGACATGCGCTCGCTGGCCGTGAACGTCTCGAAGGCGAAGCTCATTGGCGCGATGCGCAGCGTGACGAAGTCGCGCGGCACCGCTTCGGCCGACGCATTGCCGGCATCGGAGAAGTCGGTCAGCAGGACCGTGATCTTCTCGGGCGGCTTGAAGTCGAACAGCTTCTGATGGAACGCCAGCGCGTTCTGAAACGATCGCCCGACATGGGGGACGATGAACGTTTGTGTCGGCTGCAGATGGACGATGCTGACGTCCGTCGTTTCGGTCGTGGTGAATTGTGCTTCGCTGGGCCGGGCGTGCAGGACGGTCAGCAGACAGATGACCAGGAGCGCGACGTTGACGTCGCGCTCCCGGGGCACAGGGCGTGTGGGGGAACTGGGGGAAATTGGGGAACCTGGAGCCGAGTTATTTGTACCTTACGGCAGCCGCGTCCATTTGCACTTGTGCGGCCTCGAGCACTTTAGCGGCGGCTGCGTCCTGCGAAATCATCATCGCGATATCGGGCCGCGCCAGCACGGCGCCAAGCGACGCGTTCGACATGGCGGCGACGACGTCAGGTGAGACGAGGGCGGCGCGCAGCGCCGGGCTGGACTCGAACGCGACCTTGAGCGCCGCGTGGGCGTCGAGGGCGGCTCTGAACGCGTCGCTCGTCACCAAGGTCGCATCACTCGCGACCTTTTTGGCCGCGGCGATCGCAAAGCGCGCATCGGCGGACACCAACGCGGCGCGAACTGACGCGTCCTGCAGCGCCTTCTGGAAATCCTTGTTCTTCAGCGCTTGCTGGGCCACCTTGTCGGTAGCCAGCTGACGGAACAGGTCGCTCTGCAGGAACGCCTGCAACTGGGCGTCCTCGGTTTTTACGTCGGCGTTCGACACCTGCTGTGCCTGGTACCGCTGGGCCGCGCCAATTGTGGCTTCCGTCCCTTTCTCGACCGGGGGATATCCAATGAGTCGCATCGCGATCAACGCCAATGCGGCAGTGGCCGCCACAATCCAGAGCACTTTCTTTGCCATGGTCGCGCCTCTCTTATTCGAGGTTGCCGGGGGGTAAGTGGTGCGGGCCGCCGCGCGGCTCGCAATCGTTGCCATGACGTCCTGGGCCAGGGTTGCGGGCGGATCGACCTCCGGCAGGTCGTTCAGCGTCCTCGTGACGTCGTCGTCAGGCCAGGGGTCGTTGATGTTCGTCATCGTGCTACGCGCCAGTCCATCAGCAGCTCGCCCAGTTGCTGCCGCGCCGTGTAGAGGCGTGATTTCACCTTCGTCGCCGGAATACCGAGTGCCGCCGCAATCTCGTCGTATGACAAATCTGTGTAGTGACGCAGCACGACGACTTCCCGGTATTCCGTGGAGAGCGACAACAGCGCGGTCTGCACGGCGCGCTGGCGCTCCCTGACTTCAACTGGATCGGCCCCGCGAGCGGAAGGCATATCCAGCGACACCGGCTGGGACGGCCGCCGCGCCCGCAGGACGTTCAAGCACTCGTTCTTGAGGATCCGGAACAACCAGCTGAAGAAGCGTTGATCCGGATCAAACGTATTCAAATGCTCGTACGCCTTGACGAATGCGTTCTGCGTCGCATCCCGCGCGTCCTCGTAGTTCCCGAGCATCCGGAACGCTACGTTGAACAGCCCCCGCTGGTAGCGGGTGACAATGGCTTCGTAGGCGTCCTGCTGCCCGCCGAGGCACCGCGCGATGAGTGCTGCGTCCCCGCTGTCGTCCATCAAATACACCCCATGGCCCCGAAAGTTGGTAAGCTTAACCCACCCTGCCCCTGATTCACCCCTTGTGAGCGGCAACGACGGGATCGTCTGGTATCTCCGCACCCACGAAGAATACGTTGGCAGCGTCGTCGTTTTGAGGCTCGAAGGACGAGTGTCCAGCGCCACGTCCGACGATCTGGCCCAGGCACTCGACCGGGCCCGCAGTGACGGCCGCCGTGCCCTCGTCGTTGACATGACCGCGGTGGACTACATCAATGGCCGTGGCCTCAGCATCCTCGCCGCCGCCGCGGCCCGATTCCGCGCGGCGGGGCGGGAGTTGATCGCCTGTGGCCTGTCCCCTGCGGTGAGAACGGCATTCGACCTCTCGGATGTGGCCGGGCGCGTGACGGTGGAGCCTTCTCGCGACGCCGCACTGCGGCGCGCGACCGACCTCAGCGGGTCTTGAGCGTGCCCAGCGGGCGGTCCGGGTCGCCGCCAGGCTGCGTGGGCCCGTGCAGGTGTTCGACGTCCTGGTTGTTCTCCGCGCAGATGTATTCCATCAGCTCGTCGCCCGGCGGCGCGAGTTCGGCGGTGAAGGTCACGGTGAACGGCCGTGAGTACGCGCCCGGATCGTCGATGGTGATCTGATTGACCAGCGTGTTGCGGTTTGTCCGCGTGTAGCGCTCGATGATGTGCAGGCGCTCGGTGTGCGGGTGCCCTTTGAAGTCGAACCAGAACTTGTCATTGAAGCCGACGGTATCGACGACCAGCGTGTTGCCCTCAAAACGTCCGATCGAGTGACCGTACCACGTGGGATCAGGATCGGCCGGGTGCTTGCGGCCGTCCATGAAGATCTGGCGGTAGCTGTGGATGTTGGCTTCGAACAGAAAGAAGATGTGTGTCGGGGTCTGCACGATCCGCCACGGATACGGCGCGATGCGTGGCACGCCGCTCGGCAGGCAGCTGGCCTGCGGGTCGTCTTTGGAGAGTCGTGATTCGAGAATCTTGCGCGCCGACGGCAGCAGCGGCAGCGTCTCACCCTTCGGCAGTCCCTGCGAGATGTCGTTGATGGGCCCGCCGCCCTGCCACAAGCCGGAAAAGTCTGGGGTTGGTTTCGTTTGCGCGGACAACGATCCCGCGGCCAAGACCATCGCGACGACCAGCAGCTTGCTTCGCATGATTACGCCCCCAGATCGACGACCCAGTTCTCCAGACCGACCGTCGCCGCAGGATAACGCTTCAGGACGTCCGGGTCGTGCCCCGGGATGATGTGGTCCGCTGAGTCCGCGAGCTTCTTCAACGTCGCGTAGCCCTCGAGCGTCTCCGCCACGCTGTAGGTGATTGGGAAGACGCGCCCTTCGTTGACGTGCGCGTAGAGGTGCGTCGCGTCGGCCGCGAGGACGACGTGGCCCCGTTTCGTCTTCACGCGGACACACTGCAGACCCATCGAGTGGCCGCCGATTCGATGCAGCGTCAGGCCCGGCGCGAGCTGCCCGTCGCCGTCGTGGAACACGACCCGCCCGTCGAACACCTTTCGTACCATCGCGACCACATCGTCCACTTCGAACGGAATCCGTTGGTGCGCATGACACATGCACCGGCCGGTGCCGTAGAACATCTCTTTGTCCTGGAGGTGATACCGCGCTCGCGGAAACAGGTCGTGGTTGCCGCAGTGGTCGTAGTGGAGGTGGCTGATGATGACGTCCTGCACCTGCTCGGGATCGACGCCGATCGCGGTGAGGCCTTCAGCGACCGGTTTGACGATCACGCGCCCGCGCTTGGTGGCCATCGCGTGATCGAAACCAGTGTCCATCACGAACGTGCCGTGCGCACCGCGGATCACCCAGACGAAGTACGCCAGCGGCTGCAGGATGTCGTGCGGATCGCCGCCGATGTAGTTCTCGTGGGCCTTCCTGTCGTGATGTCCGTAGCGGACGGCGTAGACCTCGTGGAGATCGTCTGGCCTCGAGCCTGTCGAAGGGGTCATCGAGTCGCGATTCTACATGGAACGTCTCACCCCCAGTTCTGCAAGACAGCGCCCGTTTTTGAACACTTTTCTCGCTGGCGCGGTTGTCTGACCTTCGCGCCGTTCAGTGAAGAAGTGGCGACTTGCGGCAGGTTGCCAGCGCGGCATTGTTCTTGGACTTAGTCGCCGCCGGAGGTCTCTCGCATGAAGTTATACCGGCTGTTTACGGTGACGGCGGCGGCTGTGGCATTGGCGTCAACGGCGTCCGCTCAGGGCAAGGGTGCAGGCGCACCGAAGGCGCCACATGTGACGACGGCGCCGAAAGCCGGCGGTACGGCGACGCACGGGCCGAACGCCGGCAGCACGTCGACCGGGTCAGGCAAATCGACTGGAGCGGGTCAGGCTTCGGCCAAGAAGCCTGCGACCACGACTGCGTCGACCTCACACGGCAAGTCGGGCAAGGGCACCGGCGGATCGACGACATCGAGCTCCGATGACACGAGCACGACGACGACAGGCACGACGCCGGCTGCTGACGCTCCGGAAGTGAATGCTGTCGCGCTCAAGATCGGCAAGAATCCCGCGCAGATGGCCAAGATCCAGCCGCAGCTGGACGCGTTGGGCTTGACGCTCGACGAGGCCACCAAGGGCTTCCGCAATCAGGGACAGTTCATCGCCGCGTTGAACGCGTCCAAGAATCGTGGCCTCGATTTCGTGGCGCTCCAGGAAGCCATGACGATCGACGGGCTCAGCCTGGGCCAGGCCGCGAAGAAGGTGGCGAATACCCCGCCGCCGGCGGAAACACCGGACGGTGATGCGGGCACGGGCGGCACTGGCGACTCAGGCACCACCGGCGGTTCGGGCACCACTGGCGGCTCCGGCAGCACGGGCGGCACTGGCGACAGTGGCAGCACGGGTGGCAGCGGCAGCACGGGCGGCAGCAGCACCGGCACCACGGGCACGACTGGCACCACGACGGCCAGTCGCCGTAAGTAGCGGAGCGCTTCGTGAGACGTCGCTTCCTTCCCCCAGCGATCGGTCTGATCGTCGCTTTCGGACTCCTGATCCCCGGCGCGGCATACGCGCAGGGCAATGGGCGTCCGAAGGCGCCGAAAGCAAATCCCAACACCACGACGCCCTCGTCTTCCGAGACGTCGGCGTCGCCATCGACACCCACGCTTGATGGAAGCGTGTCGGTCTCGTCATACCGTCAGTTCGGCTCGTGGCTTGACGATGCGAGCTCGTCGTATCGAGGCGAGAGCTACGCCAGCCTTGGCATCGGGTACTGGCGCCTCGCGGAGACCAGCCAGATCAACGCACCAATGCTCGGCATGGGCTGGGGCGTGTCGGACCGTGTGCAAGTGAGCGCGAGCGTGCCCTTCTATCACAGCACCTATGGCGGCACGACCGCGTCAGGTCTGGACGACGTGTACTTCGGCGCCAAGTACACGATCGTCGATCCCACATTGACGCTGAGCGAGTTCGGTCTCGCATTCAATCCCGTCGTCGAGGTGTTGAGCGCGGGCAACCCTGACGGCCGCGTGCATTTCGCGCTGCCCGTCAACGTCGAATTACGGCGTCAGCCGTTCCGCGCCTACGGATCCGCCGGTTATTTCACGCGCGGATCGGTGTTCACTGGCGGCGCGATCGAATGGACCGGCACTCGAATGATCCTCACGGGGTCGCTGACCCAGTCCTATTCGATCAAGTCTGACGCGATGCTCGACGGCATGGGCGTGGGCAAGCAGAACGTGAACGTCTCGGGCGCTGTGGCCGTGCCTGTGAGCGACCGGATGGCGGCATTCGTGAACGTTGGCCGCAGCCTCTCTCCGATCGAGGAGGGTGGAACGAGACTCGCGTTGAGCGGCGGCGTCTCGATCCGATTCAGCGCGGTGACTGCAACGCCTTAGTCTTTGGTCCTTAGTGCTTAGTGCCTGGTCCGTCCTTTGTCCAACGTCCTCGGTCCACCGAGCACCAAGGACGAAGGACCAAGTGGAATTGATCCGTTTCCGTGGACGGGTTGGATTGCATCATACCGCCGCCTTCCACGTCGCCTCGAAGACGGCGGGGCTTTGATAGTGGAGCGTTGAGTGCAAACGTTCACGGTTATAGAAGCACTCGATGTAGTCGGCGACCGCCGTCGCCGCCGCCCGGTGGGTCGCGTGCGTCAGC
>Ga0111539_10009261_pt1 | contig 12444 bp, 12 predicted proteins | sample RhiMethybrSRZTD1_FD_79667 | JGI IMG/M metagenome (GOLD analysis project Ga0111539, IMG submission 79667) | Populus rhizosphere microbial communities from Tennessee, USA - Rhizosphere MetaG P. TD hybrid SRZTD1 (version 2) (version 2) | ecosystem: Host-associated > Plants > Roots > Rhizosphere >...
ACGTGCAGCTCGTTCACCTCGCGCTGGCCGGTCGGGTGCTGCAGCTTCCACATCCAGCGCTTGCCGACGACACTCACCGTCATCGCGTCGTCGGGCGGCCGGTTCAGGTGGAAGAACACCTTCGAGCCCCACACGAACATGACACCCATCACCAGCAGCGGGACGATCGTCCAGGTGAGCTCGAGCGCGAGCGAGCCCTCGATCACGGGCGGCCGCTCGTCGTCGGAGCGGCGGCGGTAGCGGATCGCGAAGTACAGCATCACGACCCAGATCCCGAGCGCGACGATCCCGGTCACCCCGAGGATGAACAGGAACACCGCGTCCACCTCGGGGGCGATGGTCGACGCGCGCTCGGGGAACAGCGGGAATGCGGGGTTCATCGTTCTCCGGGGAGCGCGCCCGGCCGCAGCTCGCCCCGCGGGCGTCGCGCCGCGTTCGCGGTCAGGATGAACAGGCCGAGGCCGGCGACGGTCAGCACCGCGAGCAGGCGGACGATGTTCAGGATGCTCGCGCTGAAGCGCCCGGTCTGCGGGTCGTAGCGGTAGCAGTAGAGCAGCAGCTGGTCGGCGGCGCTGCCGATGCGGCCCGAGGCGGCGGCGACGAGCGCGAGCCGCAGGTCCTTCGGCGCGTACTCGACGCCGAACAGGTAGTGCGAGATCTTCGCTTCGGGCGTGAGCACGACGACGCCCGCCGGGTGCGCGAACTGCCGCGTGGCCTCGTCCCACACGTAGCGGAAGCCGACGGCGCGCGTGAGCGCGGCGATCGACTCGTCGCTGCCGGTCAGGAAGTGCCAGCCGGCGTGCGCTCCGGGCCGGCGGTAGCGCGCCATGTACGCCTTCTTCTTGGCGGCCGCGAGCGCCGGCGTCTCCCGGGAGTCGAAGCTCACCGTCAGCACCTCGAACTCCTCGCCCGGCACGAACGACAGCACCTCGAGCGCGCCCGCCAGGCCGTTCAAGCCGAGCGTGCACAGCATCGGGCAGTCGTAGTAGACGAGGCTCAGCACGACGGGCTTCTTGCCGAAGTAGTCGGCGAGCTTCACGCTGCGGCCGGCCTCGTCGGTGAAGCCGAGATCGAGCGGGACGCTCCCGCCGAGCTGCTGGTCGAAGCCGATCTCCGAAAGCACGCCCGGGGTGGCCGGGCGCGGCGGCGGCGCCGCTCCCATCTGGGCGGCGGCGAACGCCGGCAGCAGCGCGAGCGCGAGCCCCAGCAGGGCGCCTCGGGCTCGCGTCACTTCTTCGCCCCCGCGGGCGCCGCCGCGGCCGTGGGCGCCGCTGCCCCCGGCTGGGCCTCGAACTTCGGCAGGCCCTGCGCGGCCACGATCCGCATCGCGTGCTCGATCGGGATGCGGGCCAGGCCCTTGTCCTTTTCCACCCAGCCGTAGCTCGTGAGCTGGCCGTCCTCCTGCGCGCGGTACTCGGCGAGCGCGAGCGGCTCCGAGGTGACGAGCCTCGGGAAGCTCTGCGCCGGCTCGCTCATCTCGGTCTTCACGACCGCGGCCGCCGGCGGCTGCGCCGCCGTCTCGTGCCGCCCGAGCATCTTGAACACGGGCACGAGCCCCAGGGCCGTCAGGATCATCGCCGCCAGGATCGCGAGACCGGCCCCGTAGGTCCGCCCCGCGTCGGCGTCCGTCGGCTCGTAACGCGCGCGGTCGTCGCGCATGCTAGTGGGCCTCCGCGCGCGCGGCCGAGAGCTCGCGCAGCTCGGGCTCGCCGGCCGGCAAGAGCGGCGCGCCGAGCGCCTGGCGCGTGAAGAGCGCGAGCCACAGCCCGCCCAAGCCGAGGAGTGCCGCGAGGTCCATCCAGTGGATCCGGAAGGCCGCTTCGCCCTCGCCGTGCGTCGCGAGGTCGGGACCGACCAGCCAGAACAGGTCGACCGCCTGCATCACCAGCATCAGCACGGCGATGCCCGCGAGCGCGCGCGCGTTGCGCTTGAGCGGCCGCGACAAGAGGAGCGCGAACGGCAGCGCGAAGTGGAACACCACCAGCAGCAGCGCGATCGAGCCCCAGACGCCGTGCAGGCGCCGGACGTAGAACGGCGTCTCCTCGCTCACGTTGCCCGACCAGGTGATCAGGAACTGCGAGTAGTTGACGTAGCCCCAGAGCATCGTGAAGGCGAGCAGCAGCTTGCCGAGGTCGTGCACCGTCACCGGCTGGAGCGCCGTGCGGAAGGGCTCGTCGCCCGCGAGGCGCGACAGCAGCAGGATCGTGAGCGACAGGGCGGAGAGCGCCGCGCTGACGATGAACAGCACGCCGTAGATCGTCGAGAACCAGTGCGGGGCGAGCGACATGCCCCAGTCGACGGCCGCGAACGTCGCGGCCAGGAACAGCAGCACGATGCCGAGCGCCGACAGCCCGCGCAGCGCCGCGGCGCGCGACGCGCTCGGACCCGCGTCCTGCTGCCGCGACCACGAGCTGATGCGCCAGGCGAGCAGGATCCAGACGACGAAGTACACCGCGGCCCGGATCGCGAAGAACTGCAGGTTCAGGTAGGGAGCCTTGGCCTGGAGCAGCGCGTCCTCGGCCACCACCTCGGGCCGCGCCCAGAGGTAGAGCGACGAGGCGCCGAGCAGCACGGGTACGAAGGCGACCGCGAGCGCCGGGAAGGTCCGCGCGGCCGCCTCATGCAGCCGCCGCGGCACGATCCCCCAGAGGCCGCCCGTGAGGTGGCTGAGCATCGCCAGCCCGAGGCTGCCCACCGCCATCTCCACCCAGAACAGGTAGCCGAGCAGGTAGGAGCGGAAGAACTGCGCCCGGTCGATCACGAAGCCGGCGGCGAGCGCCAGCGCGAACACGCCGCCGACCAGGAGGGCGGTCCTGTGCAGCCGCTCGAGAACCGCGTTGCGCACGCCGCTCACGGGTGGTGCTCCGGCGCCGCCGCCGCCCCCGGGTCGAGGCTGCGATCGAGCTGGGCGCGCTCCTCGGCCGAGAGCGCCGAGGCCGGAGCGTGCTGGCTGAACTGGAGCGTCCGCACGTAGGCCGCGATCGCCCAGCGGTCGGCGGGCGCGATCTGCGCCGCGTAGTCGGGCATCGCGCCGAAGCCGATCGTGATCACGTCGTAGAAGTAGCCGATCGGCATCTGCCTCAGGCGGTCGACGTGGTACGAGCTCGGCTGCTTGAAGCCCCGCCGCACGATCATGCCGTCGCCACGCCCGGTGCGGCCGTGGCAGGGCGAGCAGAAGACCTGGAACTGCGTCTGCCCCCGCTCCAGGAGCTGCGCCGTCACCGCCATCGGCAGCTCGGTGACGAACCCGTCCTTCGTCTTGCCCGCGAAGTAGCCGGCGTCCTCGCGCAGCGTCCCGCGCGCGACCGTTCCCTCGACCAGCGGGCGCGCCGAGCGCTTGTCGCCGAAGATCTCGCTCCCGCGCAGCGGCTTGTACTTGGGCTGGTCGTGCATGTCCTGACGGCAGGAGGCGACAGTGAGGGCCACGAGCAAGAGCGCGGACGTGCGACGAGCCACCGACGATCCGAAACCACGAACACTGGCAGGGCCAGGGTTGGCCCAGAAACCCCTCGCGACCTGGCTCGCGAACGTCGCTCGGGGTGGCATCACGGCGTCACCTCCGACACCTCGTACGCCCCGAGCTTGCGCAGCAGCTCGCGCGTCTGCTCCAGGTCGAAGCGCGGGTCGCTCGACTCGACGCAGAGGAAGAAGCGGTCGCGGCTCGCGGTCGCGAAGCTCTTCACGTTGAACACGGGGTGGTAGGGCTGCGGGAAGCCGTTCAGCAGCAGCATCCCGAGCACCGTGCAGAGCGCGGCGCCGAGGATCGTGGTCTCGAACGTCGGCACCACGAACGCCGGCCAGGCGTAGGAGGGACGCCCGCCGATGTTCATCGGGTACGCAATCACCTGGGTCCAGTACTGGAGCGCCCAGCCGCCCGCCATGCCGAGCAGGCCGCCCGCGAGCGCGAGCTTGGGCACGTGCGTCTCGTGCAGGTGCAGCGCGTCGAGCACCTCTTCCATCGGGTAGGGCGTGTAGGCGTCGACCTTGCGGTAGCCGGCCGCGTGCACGCCCTCGGCAGCCTTCACGATCTCCTCGGGAGCGTGGAACTCGGCGAGCAGGCCGTAGAGCGGGGCGCTCACGACTTCTTCTCCTCGCCCGTCGCCGCGGGCACCAGCGTGCGCATCTCGAAGATCGAGATGGTGGGCAGGAAGCGGATGAAGAGGAAGAAGAGGGTCAGGAAGAGCCCGATCGTGCCGAAGAACATCGAGTAGTCCCACGGCGTTCCGCGGTAGCTGCCCCACGACGACGGCAGGAAGTCGCGATGCAGGCTGGTCACGATGATCACGAAGCGCTCGAGCCACATGCCGACGCCGACGATCAGCGACACCACGAACAGGTAGACCGTGTTCGTGCGCAGCTTCTTGATCCAGAGCGTGTTGATCACGAACACGTTGCAGAAGATCAGCAGCCAGTAGCTCCAGCCGTAGGGCCCGAACATGCGGTTCCACATCATGAAGCGCTCGTACGTGTTGCCGCTGTACCAGGCCATGAAGGCTTCCATGGAGTAGCCGTACGCCACGATCAGCGAGGTCGCGAGCATCACCTTCGCCATGTTCTCGATGTGGCGCATGGTGATGAAGTCCTCGAGCCCGTAGGCTTTCCGCAGCGGGATCGCGAGCGTCAGCACCATCGCGAAGCCCGCGTAGATCGCACCCGCCACGAAGTACGGCGGGAAGATCGTGGCGTGCCACCCGGGCACGATGCCCGCCGAGAAGTCGAAGCTCACCACGGTGTGCACGGAGAGCACGAGCGGCGTCGAGAGGCCGGCCAGGATCAGGTAGGCGATCTCGTAGTTGGCCCAGTGACGCGCCGAGCCGCGCCAGCCGACCGCGAAGAAGCCGTAGACCACCTTCACCAGCTGGTTCTGCGCGCGGTCGCGCAGCGTGGCCAGGTCCGGGATCAGCCCGACGTACCAGAAGAGCGCCGAGACCGTGGCGTAGGTGGACACCGCGAACACGTCCCAGATCAGCGGGCTCTTGAAGTTGGGCCAGAGGCCCATCGTGTTCGGGTACGGCATCAGCCAGTAGAACCCGATCCAGGAGCGGCCCATGTGCAGGATCGGGAACATCCCGGCGCAGGCCACCGCGAAGAGCGTCATCGCCTCGGCGAAGCGGTTGATCGACGTGCGCCACTGCTGCTTCAGCAGCAGCAGGATCGCCGAGATCAGCGTGCCGGCGTGGCCGATCCCGATCCACCAGACGAAGTTGATGATGTCGAAGGCCCAGCCGATCGGGATGTTGTTGCCCCAGATCCCGATGCCCGTGAACAACAGGTGGGCGACGGTGACGAGCATCACCATCAGCAGCGAGAACGAGATCGCGAATCCCACGAACCAGCCGATCGGCGTCTTCTTCGTGAGGACGAGGCTCGCGATCTTGTCGGTGACCGAGCCGAACGTGTGGCCGGGGCCGATGACGGGGTGAACGACCCTCTCGTCGCTAGCCATGCCGCTCGTCCTGGCCGGAAGCACCGGGAATCTCCGGGTTCGGGTTGCGCACCGCCGCGAGGTAGGTGGTGCGCGGCTTCGTCTGCAGCTCGGCCAGCAGCGCGTAGTTCCGGGGATCCGCCTTCAGCTTCGCGACGCGGCTCGTCTTGTCGTTGACGTCGCCGAACACGATCGCCTGCGCGGGACAGGCCGCCTCGCACGCTGTGACGACGTCGCCGTCCTTCATCTCGCGCCCCTGGTTCTTGGCGTCGATTCTGGCGCGGCTGATCCGCTGCACGCAGTAGGTGCACTTCTCCATGACGCCGCGCGAGCGGACGGTGACCTCGGGATTGCGCTGCATCTTGAAGGTCGGCGTGTCCCAGTCCTGGTACAGCAGGAAGTTGAAGCGCCGCACCTTGTAGGGGCAGTTGTTCGAGCAGTAGCGCGTGCCCACGCAGCGGTTGTAGACCATGTCGTTCAGGCCTTCGTCGCTGTGGACCGTGGCGGCCACCGGGCAGACCACCTCGCAGGGCGCGTTCTCGCACTGCATGCAGGGGATCGGCTGGTGGAAGGTTTCGGGATTCTCGGGCGCGCCCGCGTAGTAGCGGTCGACGCGGATCCAGTGCATCTCGCGCCCGCGAGCGACCTGCTCCTTCCCCACCACCGGCACGTTGTTCTCCGACTGGCAGGCCGTCACGCAGGCGTTGCAGCCCACGCAGGCGCTCATGTCGATCGTCATGCCCCAGGCGTGGCCCTTGTACTCGACGGGCGGATAGAGCGAAAGGCCCGGATCGGGCACGTGCCCCAGCTTGTGGACCACGTGCTCGTCCTTCGCGAGCTCGTCCCGCGTCACCGACCGGACCACGTGGCGCTCGTGGGCCTGCTGGTGCTCGGGCTGCTCGATCGTCCAGTGGTCCTGGGTGCAGGCGATGCGCGCCGTCTCGCCGGTCTTCCGAACCTGGAGCCCGGACGCCGTCCAGGGGGCGCTGCTCGTGCGCAGGGCGTAGGCGTCGAAGCCGGTGCCGTTGCCGATCTGGCCGGCGCGCGTGCGGCCGTAGCCGAGGTGCAGCGTCACGACACCGTCGGCGTGGCCCGGCAGCACCCAGAGCGGCGCCTTCAGCGTGCGGCCGTCGAGCGAGAGCTCGGCGACCTCCGTGACGTGGCCGCGCGCCGTCTGCTCGGTCGCGACGCCGCCGAGCTCGGCCGCGGTTTTCGGGCTGACGAGCGCCAGGTTGTCCCAGGTGACCTTCGTGAGCGGCTTCGGCAGCTCCTGCAGCCAGCCGAGGTTCGCGAAGCGCCCGTCGAAGACCGACGGATCGGGGCGGAACGCGACCTCGAGGCTCGCCGCGGCGGCGGCCGCGGGCGCCGGGATCGTGGACGCGCGCGCCTTCACCGCCTTCGCGGGAAAGGCGCTGCCCGCCACGACGCCGTCGTTGAGCGCGCGGTTCCAGCGCGCCTCGAAGTCGGACGCGCCGAGCGGCGTGCGCCAGTGCGCGCGCACCACGTCGTAGCCCTTCGGCGTGCCCTCCGCGCGGGCGAAGGCGTCGAGCACCTCGATCTCCGACAGCGTGTGGTAGAGCGGCGCGATCAGCGGCTGGACGATCGTCGCGGTGCCGTCGACCGCGCGCAGGTCGCCCCAGCTCTCGAGCGGGTGCGACGCCGGCAGGTGCCAGTGGACGCGGCCCGCGGTCTCGTCGACCGTGAGCCCGTGGTGCACGCGGAACGGCACCTTGTCGAGAGCCTCGACGAGCTTCAGGTCGGCGGGGGCGGCGTAGACGGGGTTCGCGCCGAGCACCACCAGCATCTCGACCTGGCCCTGCCGCATCTCGTCCACGAGCGCCGCGAGCGCCGCGGTCTCGCCGCCCGGCTGGGCCTCGGCCGGCGCCGTGTAGCTCACCGTCGTGCCGATGGCGCCGAGCGCTTCGTTGATCGCGTGGGCGAGGGCGTGGACGGCGGGAGGCTGGCTCTCGCCGGCGAGCACCAGCGCCTTCGAGCCCGCGCGCTTCAGGTCCTTCACGAGCGGAGCCACCCAGTCGTGCGCCACCGCGCCCGAGGCCGGGAGTCCGCAGCCCGCGGCGACCGCGCGCGCGAAGCCCTCGATCGCCGAGCTGCGAAGGGCGAGGCGGTGATCGGCGGACGCGCCGGTCAGGGTCGGCGAGCCCTCGACGACGTAGAGCCGGTTCATCGCCGCGAGCTCCGACCCGCCCCTGCGGCGGGAGGCGAACTCGCGCACGAGCCGCAGGCTTGCCGGGTGGCCCGAGACGAAGTCGGCCTCGAGACTCAGGATCACGTCGGCCTGGTCGAAACGGTACTGGGGCTCGACGGGCTCGCCGAACGCCATCACGGCTCCGGCGCGCGTGTTGTCGCGCGAGACGGGCTCCCAGCTCACCCACTTCGCCGCGGGCATCGACTGCAGCAGCTCTTGCATCTGCGCCGCCAGCGTCGGCGAGGTGACGCGGCCGGTCAGGAAGCGCAGGCCGGCGCCGCCCTTCGCCTTGAGCTTGGCGAGCGGCTCGCGCAGCGCCGCACGGAAGTCGCCCCAGGTCCGCAGCTGCCCGAGGTACAGCACAGCCTTCGAGCGGTCGGGATCGTAGAGCCCGAGCACGTGCGCCTGCCCGAAAGAGTCGGTCGCGCCGAGGCTCGCGGGATGGTCGGGATTGCCCTCGACCTTGGTCGGCCGGCCCTCGTGGCTCTCGACCAGCAGCCCCCGCGCGTAGCCGTCGTGGGATGCGGCCGTCGCGAAGAAGAGCGGGCGGCCGGGCACGAGCGCCTCCGGCTGGCGCACGTACGGCAGGATGCGCTCCTCCGGCTGCTTGGTGCACGCGGTGAGGCCGGCGAGCGCGAGCGACGCGCCCATCAGCGTCAGGAACTCGCGCCGTCCCTTCTCGTCCTCGAACATCGAGGCCTGCTCCGGGAACTCGCGGTGCAGGAAATCCATGAACGCCGGGGTCTTCGCGAGCTCGTCGAGGCTCTTCCAGTAGCGGCGGCGCGCCGCCGCACCCGGGCGGCGAACGCCCTCGAACTCGACCGGCGACGCGGGCAGGTTCTCGTGGCTCATCGGTGACACGTGGAGCAGGACGTGCTGGTCTGGACGCCGTAGTCCAGCGCGAGCTTGCGCCCGAGCTCGAGTTGGTTCGACGGCGGCTGCCAGGCGACGCTGTAGACCTCGGACCTCGGGCGCAGGTACTTCTCCGGCGCGCGGTGGCACTCCAGGCACCATTCCATGAGCAGCGACTTCTCCTGCCAGACGAAGGCCATCTTGTCGATCGGGCCGTGGCAGGTGGTGCAGCCGACGCCCTTGTTCACGTGCGCGCTATGGTTGAAGTACACGAAGTCGGGCAGGTCGTGCACCTTCACCCACTCGAGCGCGGTCCCGTCCCGGAAGCTCGCGCGCACCGGCTCGAGCGTCGGGCTGTCCTTGAAGATCTGCGAGTGGCAGTTCATGCAGGTCTTGGTGGGAGGGATGCCGGCGACCGCCGACTTGTCGACGCTCGTGTGGCAGTAGCGGCAGTCGAGGCCCATGCCGCCGACGTGGTGCAGGTGGTAGAAGGGCACCGGCTGCGAGCGCGCTTCCTTCTGGCGCGTCATGTAGGACGAGCGCGGCCACACGAAGAAGAACGAGCCCAGCACCGCGGCGGCCACGACGCCGCCGATCACCAGCGAGGCCCTGGCGAAGTCGTTAGCCTGTCTCGGGAAAACCTGGGCCATGCTCTCTGGGTGCGCTTCGGGACGAAAACGGACCAGTGAGGCTAGTACACGGCCCTTTCGGCCGTCAACCGGCAAAGCTGACAGGACGTGCTCATTACGTCCCGAACAGCCGGTCGCCGAAGTCGCCGAGGCCCGGCAGGATGTACTTGCGGTCGTTCAGCCCGCGGTCGAGCGCGGCCGTGTAGACCTCGGCCTCCGCATGGGCCTCCTGAAGGAACGCGACACCTTCGGGAGCCGCGACCACGCAGAGCAGCCGCACCTGGCGGGCTCCCAGCTCCCGCAGGCCTTCGATCGCCATCGCGGCCGAGCCGCCCGTCGCCAGCATCGGGTCGAGCAGGTAGACGACGGCGTCCTGCAGGTCCTTCGGGACCTTCTCGTAGTAGCGGCGCGCGACCGCCGTCTTCTCGTTCCGCTCCAGGCCGAAATAGCCGACCTGCGCGCTCGGCACGAGCTCGAGGAACGCGTCGAGCATGCCGAGCCCGGCGCGCAGCACCGGCACCGCCACGACCCGGTGGGCCAGCCGCCGCGCGCGCGTCGTCTCGAGCGGCGTCTCGACCTCGGCCTCGGCGGTGGGCAGGTCGCGGGTGGCCTCGGCGGCCACCAGCAGGCTCACGCGGTGGGCCAGGCGCCGGAACTCGGTGGACGGCGTCCGCTTGTCGCGCAGCAGCGCCAGCACGTCGTCCACGAGGGGGTGCGTCACCACGTGCAGCTTCATGGCGGGCGGGAGGATAGCACGCGCGCCCGATGCTATACTCCGCGGCTGATCCGAATGCGACTGACTGCCGACGAGATCCAATTCATTTCCCGCAAGATCGTGAAGACGCTGGTCTCCGCCGAGCGCCTCGAGGTGGACGACGAGGCGCGCGTGGTCGAGGGCATCGCGAGAACCATCGTCGACGAGCTCGCGGTCGAGGACCGCCTCAACGACGAGGCACGCGAGGTGCTGGCCCAGCACATGGGCCAGATGGAGCGCTCCGACATCACCTACTCCGAGATGTTCCGCAAGGTGAAGCGCGAGCTCGCGAAGAAGAAGGGGATCGTGCTGTGAAGCTCTCGCGCGAGAAAGTGCTTCACCTGTCGCACCAGATCCTCGGCTACCTCGACAAGGACGACGGCGTCGAGTACTTCGACGAGCCGCAGGAGATCCGCCAGACGATCGTCAAGATCATCATGGACGAGATGAAGAACGACGAGGCGATCGACGCGCTCGTGCGCAAGAAGCTCGAGACCCAGAAGCGGATCGTCGAGGGCTCCGACGAGTGGGACGTGCTCTACCGCAAGTACTACGAGGAAGAGACGGCCAGGCACCGCAAGCTGATGCCCTAGCCACGCCGGCCTGGTGTATCGTCGTCGGCGATGACCCGGCAGCCCGAGTCGCGTCGACTGGTCGTCGTCATCCCGTTCCTGAACGAAGCGGAAAACCTGCCGGTGCTCTACGAGCGGCTGTGCGGCGTCCTGGAGAAGGAGCCCGAGAGCTTCGAGCTGCTGTTCGTCGACGACGGAAGCACAGACGGCTCGGCCGAGTGGATCGCCGGGCGGGCCGCCGCGGACTCGCGCGTGAAGCTGCTGCGCCTGTCGCGCAACTTCGGCCACCAGCTGGCGATCACGGCGGGCATGGACCACGCCGACGGCGACGCCGTCGTGATCATGGACGCCGACCTGCAGGATCCTCCCGAGGTCATTCCCGAGCTGCTGCGAGCCTGGCGTGGAGGCCACGAGATCGCCTACGCGGTGCGCGCGAGCCGCAGCGGCGAGTCCTGGCTCAAGCGCTTCCTGGCCGCCACCTTCTACCGGACGTTCCGCCAGATGGCGAACGTGGACGTGCCGCTCGACACGGGCGACTTCCGGCTCGTCGACCGCAGGGTGGTCGACGCGCTCAAGCAGGTTCGCGAGCTGCACCGCTTCGTGCGCGGGCTCACCTGCTGGGTCGGCTTCTCGCAGACGGCCGTGCGCTACGAGCGCGCGCCGCGCCACGCCGGCGTCACCAAGTACCCGATCTGGAAGCTGATGCGCCTCGCGTGGGACGGCGTCACCTCCTTCTCGAGCACGCCGCTGCGCTGGATGACGCTGATCGGGCTCTTGGTGTCGATCGCGGGGCTGGCGCAGACCGTCCACGTGGTCGTCGGCCGGCTGCTCTATCCCGGCACGATGGAGCGTGGCTGGGCCACGCTCGTGGCGATCGTGCTGTTTCTGGGGGGAGTGCAGCTCGTCTCGCTCGGGCTGATCGGGCAGTACGTCGGCCGGATCTTCGAGGAGAGCAAGAAGCGGCCGCTTTACTTCGTCAAGCAGAAGGTCGGGCTCGCCGAGCCTCGGGAGGCCGAACGCTGAAGCGGCCGTCGGGCCCCACGCTCGCGGCGCTCGTGTGCTCCGCGCTCGTCGCGCTGCTCTACGTGAGCCCCGTGCTCCCCGACGTCGCGCGAACCGGGCTCGACTGGCCGATCTGGATCGACCACCCCGAGGGATTCATCCACACGAACTACGGCAAGTGGTGGGCGCTCTCGCCCCACCGCTACCTGGTCGACGGCAGCTCCGGCGAGTTCCCGATCTACTACCCGTGCCTGTCGGACTCGCTCGTCAACGTCGTGGCCGCCGGCCTCGGCGTTCCGGCGATGAGCGTGCAGGCGGTGCTGTTTGGCCCGCTCCTGGGCGGCGCCTTCCTCCTGGTCAACTACCTCTCGATCGCAGCCGTCACGCGCGACCGCCGCGTGGCGCTCGTGGCGAGCCTCCTGATCTCGCTCGGCGGCAGCTCGGTCTTCCTGGACCGCCCCGAGCCCGTGTCGGGGCTGTCGCTCCAGGCGGTGCTTCACGTCCCGTTCCACGTGATCTCGCTCGCCACCGCCCAGAGCCTCGGCTGGGTGCTGATGCTGCCGTGCCTGAGCCTCACCCATCTCGCCTACCGCGACGCCAGCCGCGCGCGGGCGGTCGCCGCCGGCGCGCTGCTCGCGGCGCTCTTCTACTCGCACACGCTCACGTTCGTGAACGTCGGCGCCGCCCAGCTCGCGTACCTGGTTCTCGCGAACGCCCGGGAGCGGCCGCGCGACGCGCGTTTCCGCGGGTGGCTCGCGGCGCTCGGCCTGGTCGCGCTCGCGTTCGCCGGCCTCGTGGCGACGCGGCCCTCGCTCTCCTTCGCGCTCGTCGTGGCGCTCGGGGGGCTCGCGCTCCTGCCGACCTTCCTCGTCGATCCGCGGAAGGGCTTCTACCTCTGGAGCTACGGAACGGCCGGGCTGCTGGCGCTGCCCTACGTGCTCGTCCTCGCGCGGAACCAGCACGCGCTCGCGCTGGTGCAGGACGCGTGGAACCAGGTGCAGATG
>Ga0111539_10009264_pt1 | contig 12440 bp, 10 predicted proteins | sample RhiMethybrSRZTD1_FD_79667 | JGI IMG/M metagenome (GOLD analysis project Ga0111539, IMG submission 79667) | Populus rhizosphere microbial communities from Tennessee, USA - Rhizosphere MetaG P. TD hybrid SRZTD1 (version 2) (version 2) | ecosystem: Host-associated > Plants > Roots > Rhizosphere >...
AACGCTGACACGGACACCAACGCGCTCGCGCAGGGCGCCTCGGTGACCGATGTTTTCAATTACACGATGACCGACACCAACGGGGCGACCAGCGCCTCGACCCTGACGATCACGATCAGCGGCACCAATGATGCGCCTGACATCACTGTTAACGCCGGTGCGGGTGACAGCGCATCAGCAACGCTCATCGAGACCAATGCGGGGCTAAGCGCTTCGGATACGCTCACCGTGACCGACGTCGATGTTGCCAACACCATCAGCTCGACGGTCACCGGTGTTGTCGCTTCCGGCACTACAAGCGGCGCACCTTTGAACGCGACGCTGCTGGCGATGCTGACCGTTGCGCCGCCTTCGGGTCTTCCGGCCGACCCCGGTGACACGGCCAACCTGACCTGGACGTTCAACTCCGGATCTGAAGCATTCGACTACTTGAATAGCGGCCAGTCACTGATCCTGACTTACACGGTTCAAAGCTCTGACGGTACGGCATCGGATACGCAGACGGTGACGGTGACGATCAATGGCACGGACGATGTAACCCGCGTAGCGCCGACTGATATCGCATTGACGGTAAATCCCGCGATTGACGACGCGAACCAGAACGGTCTTGGCTTCAATTTCACCGGTACGTTGTCTGCCACGGATGCAGACCCCGGCGCGTTCACGTATACGTTCGCCACTGGCGGCACCAGCGTCGTAACTGACGGAGACACGTTCAATATCTCCGGCAATACCCTTTCCAGCGCTGCGAATATGGGCGGGCTTAAGGACTACGTGCTGGTCCTAAGAGCGACCCAGACGGGGGATCCGGCGGGTATGTTCTACGACGAAACCTTTCACATCATCACCGGGCGAACTGGAAACCAAGACGACAGTCCGACAGGTGGGACTACCGACGACGTGCTGTTCGGTGGAAACGGAAACGATATCGTCATGGGCGGCAGCGGGAACGATTCGCTGTTCGGGCAAGGTGGCAACGATGCGCTCGACGGTGGCTCAGGCAACGACTTGCTCGACGGTGGCGACAATAACGACACGCTTATCGGCGGACTGGGCAGCGATACGTTGATGGGTGGGGCGGGGACCGACACTGCGTCCTATGCAAATGCTGCATCGGGCGTGACGGTGAGCCTGGCCACTGGCTTGCAGACCGGCGGAGACGGCAACGACACGATCAGCCAGGTCGAGAACCTCACCGGTTCCAATTTCGACGACTCGCTTTCCGGCGACAGCGGCAGCAACACGCTGAACGGCCTGGATGGCAATGACACGCTGGATGGCGGAGCTGGCAGTGACAGCATGACTGGCGGCAGCGGCAACGACACCTACATTGTTGACGATGCCGGTGATCTGGTGCTCGAGAACGCGGCCGAAGGAATTGACACTGTGCAATCGAGCTTGTCCTATACATTGGGACTCAACGTCGAAAACCTTACGCTGACCGGCGGCGCTAACATCAACGGGACCGGCAACAGTCTTGACAATGTAATCACAGGCAACAGCGGGAACAACACACTGGTCGGCGCTGCTGGCAATGACGCCATCACAGGAAACGCGGGAGCCGACACAATAACTGGAGGAGCCGGCACGGATACGATGACCGGCAATGGCGGCGGAGACACGTTCATCTTCAATGACATTTCTGAGAGCAGCGCTACCCTTGCCCTGTCCGACGTACTTACCGACTTTTCCGCTGGGGACGTGATCAATCTCGCCGCGATCGATGCAAACACGAACGTGTCTGGCGGCGGCGCTGGTGGTCAAACCTTCGCCTACGGCGGAAACAACGTCAGCACTGTTGCCAACAGCGTGACGTGGCACGAGAGCGGCGGCAATACGATCATCCATATGGACGTAAACGGCAACACAGCCGCCGACATGCAGATCATTCTGAACGGCGTCGGGTTGGGCCTGACCGCCGCGAGTTTCATTCTGTAGGTGATAGACGGAGCGCTACCTCGAAGCTCAAAAGACCTCGCCCATCTGGAAGCCTTCCCTGGCGACCAGAAGGCGAAGGTCATGCGGAAGATCATGTCGCTTTCAGCCGACCGAGCGCGTGCTGCTAGATGGAGACAACAGCTTCGAGGAGGCGGTCCTGAAACTGCGCAAAGAGGGGGGCAGTCTGATCGATGTGCAGCGCCAGCAAAAGAATCGAAGTGCCCGGGAGCGAAGCGCTCCCGGGCACTCATGATGAGTGGCCGGTCTTCTTAACGCTCGCTAAGCGCGCGCTCCCGTGCCCGGTTGATCGGCTTGGCCAGGTAGTAAAGGACGGAGCGCTTCCCGGTAATCACGTCGACCGACGCGAGCATGCCGGGACTGATGCTTAGTTTCTTGCCGTAGTAATCGATCGTGTTGCTTGCAGTCCTCACATGCGCGATGTAATAGGGATCGCCCTGCTGCGGTACGACCGAATCGGCGGCTACGTGCTCGATTTTGCCTTCGAGCCCGCCGAAGATGCTGTAATCGTATGCAGTCACTTTCACGACGGCGTGCTGGCCGACATGCACAAACGCGATATCGGAAGGCCGCAGCCGGGTTTCGATGAGAAGAGTGTCCTCGACTGGCACCATTTCCACCATCGAACTACCTGGCTGTACCACCCCGCCGATCGTCTTGTTTGGAATTGTCTTGACGATGCCGCGCATTGGCGCCCGCACCAGGGTGCGCGTGGCGCGATCTTCAAGAGCGGGAATCTGCTCGGCGAGCTTACCGAGCTCGGCATGCGCCTGAGCCAGCTCCGCTCCTGCCTGAGCGCGGAACGTAGCATCGGTATCCGCCAGCTTGCTGCGCGCCTCCTCTATCGCTGACGTAACGCGCGGTATTGAAAGCCGTGCCTGATCCAGCTCCGTGCGCGTTCTCGTTTGCTCGCGCTCGAGGCGCAACAGCTCCACTTCGGAAACGATCCCTCGCTTCACAAGGGGTGCGGTAATCGCAAGTTCGCGGTCAACGAGTACGAGCTGTTCGGCAAGGCGCTCCGCACGTGACTGAAGCTCGGTTAGCTCGCTTTGACGTTGCGCAAGCTGTTGTCGCAGGACTTGCGTTTTGGCCGAAAGTTCGGCTTGCCGCGAACGATGGAGCGCTGTTTCGCGCTCGGCGAGCGCCGGATCCGCCTGCTTGACATCAGGCCCCATCGAAAGCGTCGCCCGATTTGCTTCCGCCGTCAGCCGCGCCACCCTGGCCTTCAGCGCGCGCGCCCCTTGCTCGGTCTCACGATGCGCCGCGACGAAGCGCGTCGGATCGATGCGGACGAGAGGTTGGTCCTTCTGCACGACGTCGCCTTCGCGCACGAGAATCTCCGCAATAATCCCGCCCTCCAGATTGGTGATGACCTGCACCTGGCTGCGGGTGATCACACGCCCTTCGCCGCGCGCGACTTCCTCGATCTCGAAGGACGTGGCCCAAGCGATCGCCAGGATGAAGAAAATCGCGACCGCGGCGAGCAGCATGTGCGGCAGGCGCCGCTCGCGAACGTCAGTAACGCCGACCTGGGCCGGCGTCCAGCCTTTCGCCTTGTTCTCCTCACCCCCAGCCTCCCCCGGACGCTGTGGAGGGGGCCCACCCGAAGGCTGTTCTGGTTTGCTATCGACTGCGTCCATGGTCATCCCGCTTTGCGCACGCGGCCTTGCGCAAGCGCCTGCAATACATCGGCTTTCGGGCCGGACGCCACGACACGGCCGGCATCCACCACAATCAATTTGTCGACCAGCGTCAGCATCGTCTCCCGATGCGTGACGACGATCAGCGTGCGGCCTTCGAGCGCGCGGACGAGTCTCGCCTTGAACTGTTCTTCGCTGCCGATGTCCATCGCCGCGGTAGGCTCGTCGAGGAGCAGCAGCGGCGGATCCGCTAAAAGCGCGCGAGCGAGCGCCACGCTCTGTTTTTGCCCACCCGAAAGCGCGTCGCCCCGCTCGCCGACCGGCAGATCGAAGCCCTGGGGGTGACGGTTGATGTGCTCGTCGAGGCCGACGAGTTGCACCGCGCGCAGCATCGCCGCGTCATCCGTATGCGGCGCCCCCATCGTAAGATTGTCCCGTACGGTGCCGGAGAAAAGAACCACGTTCTGCGGCATGTAGCCGATGTTGCTGCGCAGATCCGCTGGCTCGATCTGCCGTGTATCGATGCCATCGATGAGGACGTTCCCCGCCTGGGCGTGATGCAATCCGACGAGAAGCTTCGCCAGCGTGCTTTTGCCCGATCCCATCCTGCCGATGATGCCCACGCGTTCACCCGGCGCAATGGAGAGCGAAACCTCGCGCAACGCGTCGATCTGTTGCCCGGAATAGCGGAACGTGACGCCGCGGAAATCAACGCGGCCCTCAAGACGCGGCCGGCTGATAAAGGTCTTGCCGGGTTCGCGCTCGACCGGCGCCTCCATGATCTTGTTCAGTGCAGCGAGCGCCGTCATCGCGACGTGATAACGCGCGAAGAGTGCCGCAAGCTGCGTCAGGGGTGCCACGGCCCGGCCAGTGATGATGGTGCAGGCTATCAGTCCCCCCAGCGACAGTTTACCTTCGGTCGCGAGATATGCGCCGACGATGAGGACGGTGATCGACACTACTCCCTGAATCCATCCGGTGAAGTTGATGGCGAAAGACGAGAGCAGGCGCGAGGTCAGGCTTTCCTTGGCGACAAATTCGACCAGGCTTTCCCACTTGCGCTGGAGCTGCGACGCGGCGTTGAGATGTTTTACGTGCTCGATGGCTGAAAGCGTTTCGATCACGGTTGAGTATTTCGCTTCGGTGGCTGCGAAGCTGCGCCGGATGTGATCGCGCAGCGCCGGCTGCAGTGCGATTCCGACTACGACCACGATCGGTATGGCAATGAGTACCGGCAATACCATGAAAAATCCTCCGATCCAGACGATGGCCGCGAGGAATATGAACACAAATGGCAGGTCGATAATCGAGGCCAGCGTTGCCGAGGTAAAAAACTCACGCAGGGATTCGAATTCCCGCAGATTGTTGGCCAGCGTGCCGGCGGACTGACGCGGCTGATCGAGCTTCAAGTCCATAACGCGCGCAAAAAGCGTTGCAGAGAGCGTAAGGTCGGCGCGTTTTCCGGCGATGTCGATGAAGTAGCCGCGCAGTAGTTTCAGGAACAGATCGAAGAGGAGCACCAGGCCTAGCCCCAGCGCGAGCACCCATAGAGTCTCCATGGCGTGATTCGGTACCACGCGGTCATATACATTCATGAAGAACAGCGGCGACGCAAGCGCGAAGACATTGATGAGCACCGTCGCAAGCGCGACTTCCGAATAGGTGCCTGCTTCCCTGCGCAGCGTGCCCCAGAACCAATGATGCTTCTCGGCGATTCGCTCGCTTTCGGTGCCTGCATGGAAGCGCTGCAGGCGTCCGAGCAGAATCGCGTGGCCGCTATAAGTGTCGGCGAGCTCGGCAAGACGCACGGTGCGCACGGCCTCCGGCAGCTCCGGCAACACGACGTGCGCTTCATTTGCGTCCCGCCTGACAAGGACGCATGCGCCCCGATCGTGCAGTAGCAAGATGACCGGTAGGGATGCGGGATTGAGATCCGCGACCGCGACCTTCAGGACCCGGGCAGCGAGGCCTGCACGCTCGGCTGCGCGACTTGCCAAAGCTGGCGTCAGCCGCCCTTCTTCCGTCGGTAGCCCGGCGGTGAGAGCTTCGGGGGATACCGTTTGGCCGTACAGCCGCGCGGTGACGGCCAGACAAGTGGCGAGCGGATCGGTCAGAGCGGTAACGGGGGCGTTCATCTTTCGGCTTCGGCCTGCTGCTGAGGTACTGCGATGCCCAGAGCTTCCAGCAGTCGCCCAGCGCTCGCGAGCAGGCGAAGTTCATCCACTGTGACAGCGGCGCGTCCGGCGATGTAACCGCCAACGGCATTGAAGCGCTCGTTCTCTGCGTTCAGCACATCGAGCAGGCTGCGCTGCCCGAGCTGGAACTGCAAGCGATACGCTTCGGCCACGTCGGCGCTGGCACGCGCATACTCGGCAAGCTGAGGCAGCCGGACACGATCGGACGCCAATGCTTCCCAGGCCTGGCGCACATCGCGTTCCACTTCGTTGCGCACTCGCTGCAGGTTCGCGAGGGCTTCATCAATGCGTGCCTGTGTCTCGCGCACGCGCTCGGTGTCGCCAAAGCCGCGAAAAAGGTTATAGCGTAACCTCAGCATTGCGTAATGATCCTGGTCGGGTCCGACGACACCGTCGACATCGCGGTTACGCGATGCGCCGGCTTCGATGGTTACGCGCGGCACAACCATTCTGGCGCGAGCGCTCTCCCGATCGTATTGCGTCGCCTCGAGCTCCTTCTCACCGGCCCGTACGGCAGGATGCGTCCGAAGCGCCAAATCTATCGCCCCCTCGAGCCGCGGAGGAATCTTGGGCGCCAGTTCTGACGGTGCGTCAAGCTGATCCGGAAAGCGGCCGGTGAGATATTTATAAGCCGCCTCTGCCTGATTCAATTGACCGGCAAGTTGCTCGAGTGCCGAGCGCGCAAGCGCTCTGCGCGCTTCGGCCTGAACGACGTCGGCGCGCCGGCCCCGTCCGGCGTCAGCGAGCGCGTTCACGTCGCTCAATGTGCGTTCGTGCGTGATCACGTTTTCCTGCGCCACGGTAAGCTGTTCGCGCAATCGTCGCACTTCCATGAATGCCTGCCCGGCTCGCAGACCGATATTTTCGAAAGTATCGAGCACGGTAAAGGCCGCACCCTCAGTACGCGCAACAAAGCGTTTCACCTGTCCGCGCGCCGCACCGCCGTCAAAGACGAGTTGCGACACCGAAAGATCGGCCTCACGGCGTGTCAGCGTGGGATCACCGCCCAGCGCGCGTGTGGAGACATTGCTGCTGGTTTCACGTCCTTCGCCTAGAGCGACGTTCACCGATGGGAAGAACTCTGCGCGTGCCTGTCCGGTCTGCGCGGACGCCACCTCGCGGCGCGATTGAGCCGCCTGGATTTCGGGAACGTATTGAATGGCGCGGGAGACTGCTTGCACCAGCGTTTCAGCCGCAGCCGGGAACGCGAGTGAGGCAAGGAGTAGAGTAATCTGGAAGCATCGAAACAATGAGTCCTCGCTTGCGTGAAAAGCCGCTTATTTGTCATTTACGAGTCTGTAGCACTGTAGTGTACAACGGGCCCAGACGGCAAACCGGAGATTGGTCGAGGCGAAATCGCGTACTGCCCGGACGAGGGTGCCCTGGACGTGGCCTCCGGGCTTCCTGCTCGCACTCCACACCCTCTCGACCGTGCCGATCAGCCGCTCCATCCAGGAACTGTCGACCTGTTCAAGCGCAGGCGAGACCTTTTCGAGGAACAGAGTAGCGCCGGCGGCCGCAAGAGCCGGGTCCTTCTTCGCGACCTTCTGGAATTCAGCGGTGGCTTCTCTGACACGCTGCACGCCGGGCTGGGAGCGCCATCCGAAGGCCTGTCGGCGAAAGCGCGGCGCGAACAACCGTTTTTGGGCCGGGGAGTGGGGCTTTGGCATATCAGATGAAATTGACGGTAAATCTGACGGTAAAAATGCCACTCGCAGAAAACAGTTCTATACGCGACAATGGCTTGCAAGCGCCGTTGAAGATCGAGTGGCTGTCAGGGTCTGTCGGCTTCTAACAAAAAGTTGCATTGGTCTCTCTCTATCCACGGTGCTGGTAAATGCTCAACCCCAAACTCATACCCACGCGCCTGGTCGAGAAGGCGGAGAGGCCGCCGGTACCAATCCGGGAACCGGCGCCAATCCCGCACTGGCGTGTTCTCTACTTGTTCTGGCGATGCCTGCGGTTGCTTGGTATAGCCCTGGTCGTGAAGGCGCAGGGAAAACTCTCCAAGCACAAGATCGCGACACTGCTGCGTCATGAGTTCGAATTTCTGGGTGGATTGTGGCTTAAGCTCGGCCAGCTTCTGTCTCTGCGCACTGATGTTTTCCCATACGAGTTCTGCTCCGAACTCGCCCATATGCAGGACCGCGCCACCGGCTTCCCGCCGGCCCTGGCGCGAGCCCTTATCGAGGCCGAGCTAAAGCGCCCGATCTCCGCCGTCTTCGAGATCTTCGAGGACCACCCGTTTGCGGCAGCGTCGATCGCTCAAATTCATCGGGCGTTTTTGGCGCGAGAAAAGGTTTGGGTTGCGGTCAAGGTCTTGCGCCCGTATGCCGCCAGCGCCTTTCGCCGCGAGATGGCCCTGGCCCGGATTGCCGTGCAAATCGTGGGACGCACGGGCCTGCTGCCCAACCTTCACTGGGACTCCATGATCTGGGAGCTCAACCAGATTCTTGCCGAGGAGGTGGACTTCCACTACGAGGCCGGTTCGATGCGCCGCATGCGCAAGAATCTGAAGAAACATAACATCTATGTGCCCAAGGTCTTTCCCGCCTACTCCAGCGGCACCGTCCTTGTCATGGAATACCTGGAAGCGGCGCTGATGTCGGACCTGAACCGGATATCGATTGAGGATCCACCGCGGGCGCGCGCCTGGTGCGAGGAGAATCGCATCGATCCCCACAAAGTGGCCCGCCGGCTGTTCCGGTCGCTCTGGCGCCAGCTGCTTGAAGAGAACCTGTTTCACGCCGACATGCATCCCGGGAACATCATCGTATTACGGAACAGCAGGCTCGCCCTTATCGATTTTGGCGCGGTAGGCTCCATGGAGCGGGAGTATCAACAGCGCTACACCATGTTCATGCAGGCCGTGATTAGAGGTGACTATTCCAAGGCGGCCGACCTCCTGTTCCTGCTTTCCGGAGCGCTCCCGCCTACCGATCTGGCCGAAGGTAAGGAGAATCTCATCCGTGCCTTGCGGTCATACAGCATGCGTACCTTCTCCCCAGGCTTGCCCTACAGCCTTCGGTCCATGTCCAACGTTGCCAACGAGCTGGTCAAGATCCTGTTCGATGCCGAATGCGCCGCCGACTGGTCTTTCCTGCGCATTACCCGGGCCCAGGAAACGGTCGACCAATCCTTGATGCACCTTTACCCGGACGTGAACTACACCAAGTGGACTTACGAATACTTTCGGCGGTTTGAAGCCCGGCGGCTCAGGAATGCACTGCGGCGTGAGGAGATCTGGCGATACGCCAGTTCGTACATCGATTTGCTTCTCATGCCGGAGCGGTTGTCCGACCTGCTGACCTTCAGTTCCTGGGTGGAACGGCGCAAGGCCCTGGTCTTCCAGGGATCGGCGTCGAAGCTGGCGAACATCGTCTCCCTCATCTGCACCAGGATCACGTTAGTCATCGGCGCCCTGGGGCTCTACCTCCTGGGTCTGTTCGTGCACCAGTATCAACCCGCCTGGCTCCCTCTCACCAGAATTCCGTACTGGAACGGTCTGTTCGACTGGGCGCCTCGGCTGAACGTTCCCAGCTGGATTCTTGTGGCGTTCGTGATGCTGTTGGCCTACCAGACGTCGCGGCGGATCTCGGTTCAGCTTTCGAGGAAGGAGAGGAGTATCGACTAATAGATGTCAAGCGAGCGCGTGCCCCCCTCTTGCGAAGCATAGCCAAAGGGTTAACATGTCAGCAGCAAATCGTGATTCATCGAAACAATGGGACGGAGGCCCGACCGGATCATGAAAACCAGAATCGAGAAAGTAACAATCGTCGAAACGGATGCAGCTGGTGCGAAAACTGCAGTGGTCCACCGTTACAGAAAGAAAGGTAAAGGAAGGCAGAAACCCAGCGGCTGGCTCGCGATTCCCGAGGCGGTGGTGTGGCAGGGACTCGACGCCGGGACGAAGACCATCGGGTCGCTGCGCGGTTCCCACCGGCGGTCGAATGTGAAGCGTCGCAACGGTTGGCTGATGGACGTGGGCACCAATGTGGTGAAGGCGGTTTCCCGGGGCAGGAAGCGAATCAAAATTCAGCGTTTCTTTCTCGCGAAGTGAGCAACTGCCCGGGCACCGCTGGCCCGGGAGCCGCTGGACGTCTCAATCGCGTGAATTCGTATCACGAATCGAAGGTCAATCAAATCCAAGGTGAGGATCGCAATGAGCCAAAATTCCGACACGACAAATGCAGGCGCGGCCCGCACGAAGAGCAAGCACATCATTGTCGACATAGGCGCAAGAAAGAAGGGCCAGATTCGTGAACTTCGCAAGGGAGAAGGCGCGTTGATGGAGGAAGTTGAAGACTGTCTGCATGACTTGCGCGCCAACGGGAGGATCGATAGCGCAGCGCAACCGGTAATACTCGTCGTTCGGCAGAAGGCCAAGCGAAATCGCCTGTGCCCGTTGTGCGTGATTTCCGGGAAGGACAGGTGACGGGCTCCTGCCACGCGTGCGCGCGGAAATCGTCCGGCTCCGTATGTCACGCAGCTCAAGCGATTGCTTGTCGGTGAGATTGTCTCGGCGCTTGAGTAGGCGCCCGCGCGATTTCTCGAGCACCGGCTCGTGGCCGTCTTCGACCGTGCGTCTCGCCTCGCGGGCGCGCATCTCATGAATGGGCCCGTGCGCCGCGCTCGAAACGAGCCTGGGCATGTTCCGCGGGCGTAGGCCGCGAACTCGTTCAATACCTGGGCGCTGATCCAGCGCGCGGTCCGACTTGGCCACTTCCCCGGACAGCAGGTAGAGCACCACGTTGGTGCCCGGTGCTCTCCTCGCACCGAACGCCCGCGCGACGATGAACCTCGATATCGTCGCCTTCCTTGAACTGGAGCGCTTCGACGACGGTGGCGGGCAACGAACCGCCATTCAGAGTCAGCGGCGTCCTACGGGCGATTCCGTTGGCGGTCCATTGCACTCTCAGAGACTGCCGCGGTCACACCAGTATGGCCGCGCCGATCTCTCATCGCGATCTCATGTTCGCTGCGTCAGCCAAGGAACCGTTTTCCCGCCCTGGGTGGATCTATGAACTCAAGCACGACGGCTTCCGAGTCCTCGTTGTGAAGCAGGGCAGTGAAGTCCAACTGATCACCCTCCATGGAACGGACCTTGCCAAGGCATTCCCTGAGCTCGTGGTCGAGGCGGAGCTCCTTCCGAACGCCGTGTTGGACGGTGAACTCGTCTTGCTGGACGAGCATGGCAAACCGCAGTTCGAGAGCCTTTGCCGACGGGTTCGTATGACCAGGCTACCGCTGCGGGTCGCTGGAGCGCCGGATGCAGCTGCGATCTTCGCGTTTGATTTATTGCAGCTGGCTGGCGAGGACCTCCGCCCGCTTCCGTTGATCAAACGAAAGGCGATACTCCAAAAAGTGCTCTGGGGTAGCGTTCGTATCCGCTATCTGCAACATATTGACGAAGTAGGCGAGGCACTATATCGGTCAATCGCCGAGGCAGGTCTCGAGGGAATGGTGGCAAAGCGTGCCACGGCACCCTACAGGGCTGGCCGCTCGTGTTACTGGCTCAAAGTGAAGACGCCGGCGTTCAAGGCGATCGAGCAGCGCCGGCTCGGGCACAAGCGGAAATGACGTGCCCCGCGCTGCGCGATAGCGCCGGCGATTCGCGCAGCGAGGCCACGGCAGAACTGGAACGGACCAAGGTGGCCCCGGCCATTGGCGGATGCCACTGAGTTATGCGACTCGTAGTTGCGCCAAAGATGCGACCGCATTTCCGCCCTTTGTATCCGGAACGATAGTCAACTCCAGCGTCGTGACGTCGCTGAGATTGACGTGATGGTCCTCTGTCTCGTTGGTTGCGCCGTTGGGGCTGAAATTCCATTGCTGCCGCACAATCTCCTTGAACGACTGCCCGCCATCCGCTGACCACCTCAGTACGTATTCCTGTGTGCGTTCAATGTGGGGTTCCACGAAACTCAGCCGGATGCGCTGAAGCCGTTGAGGATGGGCGAATATGAGTCTGATGGCCTGCAATCCGGGGCATCCCGCGCGCCAGCCCGGTCCGCGACCAGGCAACAAGGCGGACTCGATGGGATGATCGGAGTCTTCCGAGGTGATCTCCACCTCCGCGAGCCCTTCCACATCCCGCCAGTCCGGGTCGGGGACGGACATCTGATGCTGTCCAGAGATGATTCGTTTGTGCATTCGGCCGGGCGCTGTAGCAGGTACGACGGCCAGTTCCTGCAGAAGTTGCCGAAAGCAACGCTATATTTGCCTTTCGTCCGCGCCCTTTTGCCGGCACCCGTTGTAAAAGGACTGCGATCGCGCGCAGAACATTGCGCGATACACACGGTGCAGCCTCTAAGGGGTTGTCACTGTAACCACTACATCCTGTCAATCGATTCCGCCACAAAAAACCCGCAGCTCGTTCGCTGGTCTCCCGTGAACGTCCCCATTGCGAGCGGTCGTACCTTCTCGTGGCCTAATGGAGGACGACAGGTCGACCGCACGTCCTATCGACGTAGTAATTGTTAAAAGGTGAGAACCATGAAGAAACAGGGCACGCAGCGAATGGAGCGCGACGTGTGCCGGGTCGGTACTGCGGAATACGCCCTGCTCGAGATCGAGCGCGTTGCTGTGTTTCGTGACATGCCCCGACCAGCGTCGGATGTGTCGTCGACTCCGGGCTCTCGCCGGCATG
>Ga0111539_10009270_pt1 | contig 12436 bp, 8 predicted proteins | sample RhiMethybrSRZTD1_FD_79667 | JGI IMG/M metagenome (GOLD analysis project Ga0111539, IMG submission 79667) | Populus rhizosphere microbial communities from Tennessee, USA - Rhizosphere MetaG P. TD hybrid SRZTD1 (version 2) (version 2) | ecosystem: Host-associated > Plants > Roots > Rhizosphere >...
AGGAGATGCTGTTCGTGTAGGCGCAGGAGTAGCCGCTGTCGCAGTTGCCGACCGTGCGCGACTCCTCGCAGCCGAGCTCGAGCGAGGCGAGCCGCGTCTTGTCGCCGATCACGCGCGCCGCGACCTGGTCGATCGACACGCCGTTCTGGATGTCGGCGCCGGCGGTCTTTCTCGGGTGGAAGCCCGTCAGGTAGGACGCGCCCGCGCGGGCGTGGTCGCCCGGGCCGTCGCCGAGCGCGTTGCCGTTCTTGTGCGCGAGCCCGCTCAGCACCAGCAGCTGCTCGCGGAAGGGCTCGAGCGGCTTCAGCACCCGCGAGAGCTGGAAGTCCTTGCCGGCGCCGGTCGGGAACCAGGCGTCGGGCGTGATCCCGTTCGGGACGTAGGCGAAGGCGAGCCGCAGCGGCGCCTGCTCGGTGGCGGCGAAGGCCGGCCGCATCGCGTCGAGCCAGGGCAGCGCGATCCCCGCGCCGATGCCGCGCAGCACGGTGCGGCGGGACAGCTGCTTCCGCGTGACGAAGTTCACGACGCCTTCTCCTCCCGCCGCTCCCGGAACGGCAGACTCTTCACGATCCCGAGCACGAGCGCCGAGAAGCGGTAGTCGCTCTGGCGCATCCCCGCGACGATCCCGCGCACGGCGCGGCGGTCGTAGCGCTCGAGCCCGCGACCGAGCGCGTACGTGAGCATCTTCTCGGTCACGCAGCCCGCGAAGGCGTCCTGGTCCTGGCGCAGCACCGTGCGCAGACCGTCCGCTCCCACGAAGCTGCGCCCGTCGGGCAGCACGCCGGAGGCGTCGACCGGCCACTTGCCGTCCTGCTCGCGGAACTTGCCGATCGCGTCGAAGTTCTCGAGCGAGAAGCCGAGCGGGTCCATCCGCTTGTGGCAGGCGGCGCAGGTCGCGTTCGCGCGGTGCGCCTCGAGCTGCTGGCGCATCGGCGCGTCGGCGCCGACCTTGTCCTCCGGGATGCGCGGCGTGCCCGGCGGCGGGTCGGGCGGCGGCGCGTTCAGCACGTTCTCGAGGATCCACTTGCCCCGCAGCACGGGCGAGGTGCGCGTCGCGTACGAGGACACGGTGAGCACGCTTCCCTGCGTGAGGACGCCGGCGCGGGGCGTGCCGGCCGTCGCCACGCGGCGGAACTCGGAGCCCGTCACGCCCGGGATGCCGTAGTGCTTCGCCAGGCGCTCGTTCAAGTAGGTGTAGGGCGCGTCGAGCAGGTCGATGACACTCTTGTCCTCGCGCATCACGCTCGCGAGGAAGAGCTCCGTCTCGCGCCGCATCGCCATCGATAGGCCGCTGTCGTAGTCGGGGAAGCGCTCGCGGTCGGGGTTCGCGGAATCGAGCCCGCGGAACTGCAGCCACTGCCCGCCGAAGGCCTCGACGAGCGCCGCGGCCTTCGGGTCCGCGAGCATGCGGCGCACCTGCGCCTCGAGGCCCGCCGCCTTCGAAAGCTCGCCGCGGCCCGCGGCGTCGAGCAGCGCGTCGTCGGGAAGGCTCGACCACAAGAAAGACGAAAGCCGCGCGCCGAGCTCGTAGTCGGTCAGGACGCGGGACGCCACAGCGGTGGCCTCGTCGCCCGCGGGTGACCCGGCCGGCTGGCCGCGCTCGATCCGGAACAGGAAGTCGGGGGTGACGAGCATGGCCTGGAGTGCTATGCGCAAGCCGTCCTTGAAGGGCTCGCCGCGCCGCTCGGCGGCCGTCACCAGAGCGACGAGCGGATCGATGTCGGCCGGAGTGACCGGGCGGCGGTAGGCCCGGCGCACGAGCGGTTTCAGGATCTTCGTCGCGCAGGAGGCGCCGTGCGCCCGTGCGAGGCTGCCGCACGCCCCGAGCGCGCGCACGCTCGCCGGGCTCGGCCCCAGCACCGGGTCGTACGGTCCCAGCACGTCGATCCGCGTCACGCGCGCGTCGTTGGCGGGCGCCCGCTCCTTCTGCCGCTTCTCGAAGAACTCGCGCCGCTTCGCGTTCTCCTCGGGCGTCAGCTCCGGGCGAAGCTTGAACTCGCGCGGCGGCGGCTCCGGCCGCTTCGACGGATTGGGACCGCCGTAAGACGCCGGCAGCCCCTCGTAGAGGTTCACGATCGTGCCCGAGAGGCGATGCTCCCCCGCCGTCACGCGCACGCGGAACTCGCGGGTCTTGCCCGAGAAGTCCTGGCGGTCGACCGAGAACGAGCCGAGGCCTTCGGGATCCATCCGCTCGACTCCGAGCGGCTGGTCGTCGAGGAACAGCCCGACCTCGAGCGGCTCGGAGGCCGCGGGCCGCTCTCCGCCCAGGATCAGGCGGACGACGTAGGTCGCGGTGACCGGGAAGCGGTGCTTGCCGTGGACGGCGTTGCGGAGCGTGAGGCCGCTCTTGTCGTACTCCTGGAGCACGTCGGGGCTCGCCTCGACGCGGGCGCGGGTCGACGAGACGCGCACGAGCCCCGCCGCCTTCGCCTCGGGGCCGGAGATCGCCGCGCGCGCGATGCGGTCGGCAGCGATCAGGTACTTCTCGAAGAGCGCCGGCGAGAGCGAGAGCACGTCGCCGTTGTTGTCGAAGCCGTAGCCGGTGTCGTCCTGCGGGAAGTCCTCGGCCAGGTGCAGGTCGACGCCGAGCAGGTCGCGCACGGAGTTGTCGTACTCGGTGCGGTTGAGCCGCCGCGCCGTGACACGCCCGGGGTCGGGCGGCGCCGCCGCCTCGGCCCGCTCGAAGGTCGCCTCGATCCAGCCCGTCACGAGGTTGACCTCGTCGTCCGAGAGCGGCGGGAACGGCGGCGCGGGCATCACGCGCGTGCGGACCTTCTGGACGACCTTCGACCAGGTGTGGTCGTCCTTCAGCACGTCCGCCTCGGTCTCGTACGCCTGGAGGTTCAGGTCGGCGTTCTTGAGCGCCGAGTTGTGGCAGGCGTAGCAGCTGCGCTCGAGGACGGGCCTCACGTCCGCCTCGAAGCTGTGGCTGGGGGCGGCCGGCAGGTCGCTCGCCGAGGCGAAGCGGCCGGCCGCAAGCACGGTCCCGATGGCGATCCGGACCGCAACCCCCAGGCGCAACGCTCCCCTCCCGCCCCGCCGACCGGCGGGGCCTTCCCAAAGTATATCGAGGCTAGGGCCGGGGCGCCGCAGGCTCGATCGGCGCCTGGAACGACAGCGGCCCCGAGGCCGCCCGGATCGCCGCGCGCGGGGGCAGCGGCTGCCAGAGGAAGCGCCGGCCGAGCGCGCTTCGCTCGACGCGGCTCCGGAAGTACGCCTCGTGATCCCACTCCACCTCGGCCATCGTCAGCAGGCAATCCACGAAGTTCTCGTTGCCCGAGAGCCGAGCGTGCCGCGCGGCAGTCTCGTACTCCCCCACGTTCTTCCGCTCGAGACGCCCGGCCCCGTACATCGGCAGGAGCCACCCGGCGACGTGGCACAGCAGCCCCAGCGTCCGTCCGATCGCGAGCCCGCGCAGCTCGCGCGCGCGGCTGGGCGCCGCGCCGAGCTTCTGCAGCATCTCGCCGACCAGCCGGCGGTGGTGCCACTCCTCGTCCTCGATCTGCCGGATCCGCGCCCGCTCGTCGGGATCGGAGACCGAGCGCCAGTGGCCGCGATAGGCGTAGCCCGCGGCTCGCTCGCCCGAGTAGGCGAGCTGCAGCACGGCGATCAGGCTGTCGCGAGAGTCCGGCATGCGCGCTTCCTGCGCGGCGATTCTAGCAACAGGCGGCGAGCGGCGGCCCGCGCGGCGCGCTAGACTTCGACGATCCATGCCTTCGGGACGGCCGGCCCACGCGCTCGCGCGGACCCTGAGCTCCGTTCGCGACCACGGGCGGATGCTTTCGACCTTCATCCGCCAGCCGTTCCGCACCGGCACGGTCGTGCCGAGCTCGCTCGGGCTCGCCGAGCTGATGGTCGAGGACATGGGCCTCGCCTCGGCAGACACCGTGGTCGAGCTGGGCCCCGGGACCGGCGTCTTCACGCGCGTGATCGCCGAGCGCGTCCGGCCCGACGCGCTGGTGCTCGCGTTCGAGATCGACGGAGGGCTGGCGCGCGAGCTGCAGCAGCAGATGCCGCGCGTGCGCGTGGTCAACGACTCCGCCGAGACGCTGGGCGACCAGCTGCGGGCGTGCGGCCGCGCGTCGGCCGACGCGATCCTCTCGGGCCTGCCCTGGGCGAACTTCTCGCGCGAGCTGCAGGAGCGCCTGCTCGGCGCGGTGGTCGCGGGCCTGCGGCCGGGCGGCCGCTTCGCCACCTTCGCCTACGTCCCCGCGGCCCACTTCCCGCCGGGCCGCCGCTTCCGCGCGCTGCTCGAGGCGAGCTTCCCGCGCGTCGAGACGACGCGGCTCGTCTATCGCAACTTCCCGCCGGCTTTCGTCTACAGGTGCGTGAAGTAGCCTAGGACGCCTGAGCGCCCTTTCCGCGCACGGCGTCGAGGCGCAGCGTCGCGCGGCAGCCGCCTTCCGGGCGGTTCGCGAGGCTGAGCGTGCCGCCGTGGGCCTCGGCGATCTGCCGGCACAGCACGAGGCCGATCCCGGACCCGCCCGGCTTCGTGGTGAAGAACGGCACGAACAGGTTCGCGCTCGGTGGCAGGCCCGGTCCGTCGTCGTCCACGTGGATCTCGACCTCGCTCGACGGCTTCTCCGCGAAGGACCAGGACATGCGGACCCCGCCGGGGCCGCCCAGCACCACGTCGACGCCGTTCTTCACGAGGTTGATCAGCAGCTGCTCCAGCTGGTCGGGATCGGCCTGGATCGTGACCGCCGGCCCGGCGCTCACCTTCACGGGCACGCGCGTCTCGAGCCCGGCGACCCGGCGCACGATCGGCCCGATCGCCACGGCGCGCTTCACGGGCGCCGGCAGCCGCGCGAGCTGGGCGTAGGCGTCCATGAAGCGGCGCAGCGACTCGGCGCGCGCCGCGATCACGCCGAGGCCGCGCCGCATGTCGCCCTGCCAGTCCTCCGGCCGCGGCTCGCGCACGAGCAGCATCTCGAGGCTGCCCGCGACCGAGCGGATCGGCGCGAGCGAGTTGTTGAGCTCGTGGCCGATCACGCGGATCAGGCGCTGCCAGGCCTGGCGCTCCTCGTCGCGCAGCGCGCGGCTCACGTCCGCGAGCACGACGAGCTGCATCGGCTTGCCGTGCTGGCGGAAGCTGCCGCGCCGCACGTCGAAGCGCCCGGTCGCGCCCGGGAACGAGGCGTCCACGATGCGCGCCGGCTCGACCGCGAGCAGGCCGGCGAGCCCGAGCGCCTCGGCGTCCCGGCCGATCAGCCGCTCGGACGGGGCGCCGAGCAGGCGCTCGCCGGCGCGGTTCATCAGCTGCAGCGTGAGCGCGCCGTCGAAGGCGAACACGGCGACGTCGATCTCCTCCATCACCTTGCGCAAGAGCGCGGTCGCCTCGAGCGCGCCCAGCCGCTGCTCGCGCAGCGTCTGGGCGAGCGCGTTCACCTCGACGAGCGCCTGGCCGAGCGGGTCGTCGCGCCGGCCGACGCGCGCGCGGAACGAGAAGTCCTCCTCGCGCAGCGCCCCGAGCAGGTTCGACAGCGTCTGCAGCGGCCGGCCGACGGCCTCGCGCGCGGCGGAGGCGAAGATGATCGTCGTCAGCACGACCATCCCGCCGATCGTCCACTTGGTGCGCGGCTGCAGGCCGCTCTGGGCGAGCAGCACCAGCCCGAGCACGAGCCCCGGCAGCGCGGCCGCGAGCGTCAGCAGCTGGACGCGAACGTCGTGCGGCAGCCGACGCCTTCGCCGCGGGGGAACCACGGGGAAGGCTCGCTCAGAGCTCGTATCGCTGCAAGCGCCGGTAGAGTGCGCTGCGGGAGAGGCCCAGGGCCTCGGCCGCGCGGCTGACGCTGCCGCCGTGCCGCTGCAGCGCCTTCTTGATCAGGAACGCCTCGACGTCCTCGAGGCTCATGTCGTCGAGCTGGCGCGGCGCGTCGGAGCCCGCGGGCTTCAGGCCCAGGTCGGCCTCGCGGATCTCGTCGCCGCGCGCCATCAGCACCGCGCGCTCGACCGCGTGGTCGAGCTCGCGCACGTTGCCCGGCCAGCCGTGGGCCGCGAGCGCGCCGATCGCGTCGTTGTGGAAGCGCGCGACGGGCTTGCGATAGCGCTGCGCGTGCAGCCGCAGGAAGTGCGCGGCGAGCAGCGGGATGTCCTCGCGCCGCTCGCGCAGCGGCGGCACGTGGATCTCGATCGTGTTGAGGCGGAACAGCAGGTCCTGGCGGAAGCGCCCGGTCGTGACCTCCTGCCGGAGGTCCGCGTTCGTGGCCGAGAGCACCCGCACGTCGGCGCGCCGCGTGCGCGACGAGCCCACGCGCTCGAACTCGCCGGTCTCGAGCACGCGCAGCAGCTTCGGCTGCAGGTTGATCGGGACGTTCGCGATCTCGTCCAGGAAGAGCGCGCCGCCGTCGGCCATCTCGAAGCGGCCGACGCGGTCGGCCTTCGCGTCGGTGAAGGCGCCCTTCACGTGGCCGAACAGCTCGCTCTCGAAGACACCCTCGGACAGCCCGCCCGCGTTCACGGTCAGGAGCGGCTTCGACGCGCGCGACGAGACGGCGTGCAGCGCGGCCGAGACCGTGCCCTTGCCGCTCCCGTTCTCGCCCGTCAGCAGCACGTTCGCGTCGGACGGGCCGACGCGCTCGATCATCTCGAGCACCGGCTTCATCGCCTCGGACTCGGCGATCAGCAGCGGCCGGCCGGCGTCGCGCAGCGCGAGGTTCTCGGCCTCGAGCCGCTGCCCGCGCCGCAGCGCCCGCGACAGCTCGGCCTGCGTGCGGAGCGTCGCCACGAGCCGCGCGTTCTCCCACGGCTTCTGCACGAAGTCGCGGGCACCTCGGCGCATCGCCTCGACGGCCACGTCCACGCTGCCCCAGGCCGTCATCACCACGACGGGCAGCGTCGGGTCGAGCGCCTGCAGCCGGCTCAGCAGGTCCATGCCCTCGCGGCCCGAGGTGGTGTCGCGCGTGTAGTTCAGGTCGATCAGCACCACGTCGAGCTCGCGCGACTCGGCCGCGGCCAGCACCGCCCGCGGCGAGTCGGCGGTCGTGAGCTCGAAGCCCTCGGGCTTCAGCAGCAGGTGGAGCGCCTCGAGCACGTCCGGCTGGTCGTCGGCGGCGAGCACACGCGGGGTGAAGCGGCTCATCGATCGCGCCGATTCTATCCCGCCGAACGTCGCGCCCGTCGTCGCCTGGCTTCCCACGCTCGGCCGTCCGATCTAGTCCGCGCGCAGCGCGACCACCGGGTCGATCCGCGTCGCGCGGCGCGCCGGCAGGTAGCCCGCGACGAGCGTCGTCACGAGCAGCAGGCCGCCGACGGCGGCGAGCGTCGCGGGGTCGTTCGGGCTCACCGAGTAGAGCAGCGTGGTGAGCGTGCGCGACAGCAGCAGGGCGCCGCCGAGGCCGAGCACGAGCCCGATCGAGCCCAGCAGCAGCGCCTCGCGCAGCACCAGGCGGCGCAGCTCCTGCTGGCGGGCGCCGAGCGCGAGGCGCACGGCCAGCTCGCGCGTGCGCTCGGCGACGGCGTAGGACATCACGCCGAACAGGCCGAGCGCGGCGAGGAAGAGGGCGCTTCCCGCGAAGGCGCCGAGCAGCAGCGTGTAGAAGCGCGGCTGCGAGATCGAGCGCGCGACGACCTCCTCGAGCGTCGCCACGCGCGCGACGGGCAGCTCGGCGTCGAGCTCGTGGACCGCGCGCTCGGCGGCGGCCGCGAGCGAGCGCGGCGGCACGTCCGTGCGCAGCACCACGGCCATCGACTGGGCCGGGTACTGCGGGTACGGCACGTAGATCTCGGGCTCGCTCTCCTTGCCGAGGCCCTGGCGCCTGACGTCGCGCGCGATGCCCACCACCTCGCCGCCCGCCTTCGGCTTGCCGGGGCCGCGGCCGAGGCCGAGGTTGATCCGCTTGCCGATCGGGTCCTCGTTCGGGAAATGCCGGCGCACGGCCGCCTCGCTCAGGACCACGACCTGCGGGGCGGCGGCGGTGTCGCCGGGACCGAACGCGCGGCCCTTCACGATCTCGATCCCCATCGCCCGGAAGTAGCCCGGCGTCGCGATCGCGACGGCGAGCGAGGGCTGCTGCGCCGGCGGCGGCTCGGGGCGCCCGGAGACCGTGAACGAGATGAAGAACGGTCCGCTCGCGAGCGGAAGGCCGGAGACGGCCCCGACCGAGCGCACGCCAGGCAGCGCCGCGAGCCGCGCGGCGAGGGCGTCGTGAAACGCCACGCGGGGCTCGTCGTCGGCGTACGCCGACTCCGGCAGCGTGAAGCGGAAGCTGAGCGCGCTCTTGGCGTCGAAGCCGGGGTCCACCTGGCGCAGCAGCGTGAAGCTGCGCAGCAGCAGCCCCGAGCCGGCGAGCAGCACCATCGCGAGCGCGATCTGGCCCGCCACCAGCGCGCCGCGCAGGCGGGTGCGCGTGCCGCCGAGGATGCCGCGGCTGCCGAGGCGCAGCGACTGGGCCGTCGCGCGGCGGCTCAGCTGCAGCGCCGGCAGCACCCCGAACACCAGCGTCGTCGCGACCGAGAGCAGCGCCGCGAACGCCAGCACGCCGCGGTCGATCCGCACCTCGGCGAGCCGCGGCACGCCCTGCGGCTGCAGGCCGAGCAGCGCGTCGACGAGCACGCTTGCCAGGAGCGCCCCGGCCGCGCCGCCGACGAGCGCCAGCAGCAGGCTCTCCGTCAGCAGCTGGCGCACGATGCGGCCGCGCCCGGCGCCGAGGGCCGCGCGCAGCGCGAGCTCGCCCTCGCGGCCGCTGATCCGGGCCAGCAGCAGGTTCGCGACGTTGACGCAGGCGACCAGCAGCACCAGCCCGACGGCGCCGAGCAGCACGAGCAGCGCCTTGCGCGTGTCCCCGACCATCGACTCCTGCAGCCCGCGCACGGTGCCGCCCAGGCCCTCGTTCGCGTCCTTGTAGTCCTTCGCGAGCCGCGCCGCGATCGTGGCCACCTCCTCGCGCGCGCCCGCAAGCGTGACGCCCGGCGCGAGGCGGCCGACGGCCTGCAGGTACCAGGCGCCGCGGCTCTTCACGCGGAACTGCTCGTCGTACTCGAGCGGCAGCCAGATCTGCGAGTCGTCCGGGAAGCCGAAGCCTTTGGGTGCGACGCCGACGACGGTGCGGGGCTCGCGGTCGATCTGGATCGTGCTTCCCAGCACGCCCGGGTCGCCGCCGAAGCGATCGCGCCACAGCTCGTGGCCGAGCACCGCGACCTTCGTCTTGCCGGGCTCGTTCTCGTCGGCCACGAAGCCGCGGCCGAGCGCCGGCCGAACGCGCAGCACGTCGAAGAATCCGGCGCTCACGAAGGCGCCTTCGAGGCGCGCGGCGTCGCCGCGCCCGGTGAGCGTGACGCCGCCGCCGTCGAACGCCGCGAGCCGCTCGAAGCTGCGCGCCTGCGCCTCGGTGTCGAGGAAGTTCGGCGGCGCCAGGTACGCGACGGGCTCCTGCTTCCAGAGCGCCGCGAGCTGCACCAGCCGGTCGGCCTCCGGGAACGGCAGCGGCCGCAGCAGCACCGCGTTCACGACGCTGAAGATCGCGCTCGTCGCGCCGATCCCGAGCGCGAGCGTCAGCGCCGCGACGAGCGTGAAGCCGGGCGACTGCGCGAGCCGCTTCGCGGCATAGGCGACGTCCTGTCGGATCGAGTCGAGCATCTAGCGCTCCTCGGGATGGCGGCCGCCCTCTAGTCGTTGACGATCCAGCCGTCGCGCATCTTGATCACGCGGCGGCCGTAGCCGGCGTTCGTCTCGGAGTGCGTCACCTGGATGATCGTGGTGCCTTCGGCGTTCAGCTTCTGGAACAGCTGCATGATCTCGGCGCCCTGCTCCGTGTGCAGGTTGCCGGTCGGCTCGTCGGCGAGGATCAGCTTCGGGTTCGCCACGATCGCGCGCGCGACCGCCACCAGCTGCTGCTGGCCGCCGGAGAGCTGGCGCGGGTAGAGATCCTTCTTGCCCACGATCTGGAAGCGGTCGAGCGTGTCGGCCACGATCGCCTCGCGCTCGGACTTCTTCAGGTTGCGGTAGCTGAGCGGCAGCTCCAGGTTCTCGGCCACGGTCAGCTCGTCGAGCAGGTGGTAGCTCTGGAACACGAAGCCGATCGCGCGCTTCTGCAGCTCGTGGCGCTGCTTGCGCCCGAGCTTGTGCACCGGCTCGCCGAGCAGGTGGTACTCGCCCGTGAACTCGCTGTCGTGCATGCCGAGGATGTGCAGCAGCGTGGATTTCCCGGCGCCCGAGGGCCCCATCATCGAGACGAACTCGCCCTCCTCGATCACGACGTCGACCCGGCGCAGCACGTACACCTGGCCGCCGCCCTGGGGGTAGCTCTTCTCGACGCCGCGCAGCTCGATGATCTTTTCTTGCATGCCCTCATTCTTGACCAGGCCGGCGTCTTCGTTCCTGGCGGGAACGGCGGCTCCGACGAGGTCGCGCAGGAGACCCATGGCCTTCCGGAAACCACGACTCGTGCCAGTGGCCCTGGCGAGCCAAATCCCTGTCGCTCCGTGGCTTTCGCTCGAGCGCCGGAGGCGGGGTGTTCGGCTGTGGGATCACGGGTTCCCAGAGGCGGAATTCGACATCCGTTTTCCGGTGGCAGGGGGGAAACGGCCGGACTATTCTGCAGGCATGAGCACTGCAGCAGCCCCGCGGCCGGCCGAGATGGAGCGGGCCTTCTACGGCCAGGATGCGTCGTACGACGGGGTCTTCGTGACCGGCGTGCGCACGACGGGCATCTTCTGCCGGCCGTCGTGCTCGGCCAGGAAGCCCCTGCGCCAGAACGTGGAGTTCTTCGGCTCGATCAAGGACGCGCTCTTCGCTGGCTACCGGCCGTGCCAGCGCTGCCGGCCGCTCGAAGCGGACGGCAAGCCGCCCGCGTGGGTGGCGGGTCTGCTGGCCGCGGTCGGCGCCGAGCCCGAGCGGCGGCTCAAGGCGAAGCAGCTGCGCACGCTGGGCGTGAGCCCGGAGCGCGCGCGGCGCTATTTCCAGAGGACCTATGGCATGAGCTTCGACGCCTACTGCCGTGCCCAGCGCCTGGGGCGCGGGCTCAAGAGCCTGCGCGAGGGCGAGGATCTCGCCGGGGCCGCGCTCGACGCCGGCTACGACTCGGAGAGCGGCTTCCGCGAGGCGTTCGGCAAGCACTTCGGGAAGACGCCGGGCCAGGCGCGCGGGGCCGAGGCCGCGACGGCCGCGTGGCTGCGCACGCCGCTCGGCCCGATGATCGCCGCCGCCACGAGCCGCGGCGTCTGCCTGCTCGAGTTCACCGACCGCCGCAAGCTGGAGACGCAGCTCGAGACCCTCGGCCGCCGCCTGAAGCTGCCGCTCGTGCCGGGCGATCACCCGCTGCTCGACCGCCTGAAGAGCGAGCTCGCCGAGTACTTCGCCGGGGAAAGGCGGAGCTTCGAGGTCCCGCTGCACGTGAGCGGCTCGCCGTTCCAGGAGCGGGTCTGGCAGGAGCTCCTGAAGATCCCGTACGGCCAGACCTGCTCCTACCAGGACGTCGCGAGGAAGACCGGCTCCCCCGACGCCGTGCGCGCGGTCGGCACCGCGAACGGCATGAACCGGATCGCGATCGTGATCCCCTGCCACCGCGTCGTGAACAAGGGCGGCAAGCTCGGCGGCTACGGCGGCGGGCTCTGGCGCAAGCAGCGCCTGCTCGGCCTCGAGCAGGGCCAGCGCATCGAGGGGCTTCTGAGCGAGAGCGCCTAGCCGTTCACTCGTAGCGCAGCGCCACCGTCGGCTGGACGCGCGCGGCGCGCCGCGCCGGCAGGTAGCACGCCAGGAAGCCCACGACGAGGACGAGCGCCACCACGGCCGAGAGCGTCGCGGGATCGTACGGCGTGACCCCGAAGAGCTGGTGCGCGAGCACACGCGTCGCCAGCAGGCTCGCGAAGACGCCGGCCGCGACACCCAGGCCGACGCGCCGGAAGGCGCTCCCCAGCACGTGCCGGAGCACGTCGCCGCGCCCGGCGCCGAGCGCCATGCGGATGCCGATCTCGTGCGTCTGCCGCGAGACGGCGTAGGCCGTGACGCTGAAGACCCCCAGCGCAACCAGCACGAGCCCCAGCAGCGCGAAGACGCCGAGGATCACGAGCACGAGCCGCGGCTCCGCGTAGGCGAACTGCGCGAGCAGCTCGCTCAGGCTCACGACCAGAGTCACCGCGACGTTGCGGTCGACCGACCAGATCGCGCGTCGCACGTCGTTCGTGATCGCCTGCGGGGGGCCTTCGGTCCTCACCAGGATCCCGCGCTCGAAGGCGCTCGTGACCGAGTGCGGGATGAACGCCTCGGGCACGATCTCCTCCGACGGGCCCTGGTTGCGGGCGTCGGCCACGACGCCGACGATCTCGAACACCGGGCTCGGAACCGGCGACTCGGGCACGGTCGCGAGCGTCCTCAGCTCGATCGTGCGTCCGACCGCGTCTTCGGTCCCGAAGAAGCGGCGGCCGAGCGTTTCGTTCACGACGGCGACCTGGCGCGCGCCGGCCACGTCCACCGGCGTGAGGAGGCGGCCGCGGCGCA
>Ga0111539_10009271_pt1 | contig 12435 bp, 7 predicted proteins | sample RhiMethybrSRZTD1_FD_79667 | JGI IMG/M metagenome (GOLD analysis project Ga0111539, IMG submission 79667) | Populus rhizosphere microbial communities from Tennessee, USA - Rhizosphere MetaG P. TD hybrid SRZTD1 (version 2) (version 2) | ecosystem: Host-associated > Plants > Roots > Rhizosphere >...
CCATTACCGGCGCGCTGCGGTACGCATTTCAACTCGAGACCCCGAGAATCTCTGCGGCGACTGCCGGTGCGCCTCCGGAGACGCGATTTCGCCGAAAGGCACCGGCTTGCTCCTGCGGCGAACCACCGAAGGAAACATGAAAGGCTTCGCACGATCACCTCAACAACACGGCCTGCAGCGCGATGGAACGCTACACGCCGCCGTCCTGCATGTTCTTCGAGTCTTCCGCGTTCAATGGGCATCAAGTTGAAGCTCGCATCGCCGCACTTCGGTGTCCGCAACTCGAGGCGTACATTCGATGCCCGCCCCAAAGAGCCGCTCAGGCCTCTCGGCGAAATCAGTGCACCGCAGGCGCGTACATTTTCCTCGGGGCTTCACTGAAGCCCCGATACATCAGTGAAAAAGATTTCTTGAGTGCCGAGGAGCGCCATTCGCCGAGACGGCCTGACGGCTCAGAAGGCGGAGATACGCGTTCTCACTGCACTCGAAAGCGAAACTTCTGCTGCGTGGGACCGGAAGTGCGGCCGCCCTCCTCGAGATCGAGCGTGATCGTCCAGTCCCCTTTCGGGAAGGCGCTCGCTTCGCACAGAAGAGTGATGGCGCCGGTGGCGACATCCACGAGCTGGCCGGTCTTGCGCACGACTTCTTCTCCGGCGGCATTCTTGATCGTGAGCGTCCATGGCCCTTCGGAAGGAGCTTGGAGCCGGGGATGCACGAGCAAGATGAAGCTCTTGTCGTCGCGCTCGAGGATCACCGGCTCCCAGTAGTTCTCCTTCTCGAGCCGCGGGAGAAACGTGTGCCGGATGACCTCCACCAGTTGAGGATTGGATTGCACGGCTTCCTTGCGCGCGCACGCGGCGATCATCGCTAGTGCGATTGCGCAGGCGAGGAAGAGCATCTTTCGGTGGATGAGTAAGAAGTGGACGGCGCAGGATCTCGCTCCGTCCTCACGACGCATCATGAAAGGCGAACGATGCGAAGAATTGAAGCGGAGTTGCCTTCTCCGATGCGAAGGAAGTAGGTACCGGCCGGGGCGCGGCGCTGCGCCTGATCCAGCCCGTCCCAAGTGCGCGGCGAAGCTCCCCCCGCCTCGAGCGTGCGAATCCGTCTTCCGGTGACATCGAAGACCTCGATCCGATCCGAAGAACGCGCTCCGAAGATCTCGATCTTCTGCGAAAACGGATTCGGGCCGGCACGAAGTGCGGCGTTCAACGTCTTCGGAGAATCCAAAGCCACCGGGCCTGGCAGCGGAACCGTTCGGATCATGGGATGCGCCGGCACGATCTGGATTTGCGACGGACTCCACGTGTTCATGGAGAAATGAGTGATCGGGAACATGTAATAGTTCCAATCGGGACAGGCGCGCAGATCGGGCTCATTGCAGCGCGGCGTATCGGAAAGAGGATCCGCGCGCTCGAGGTTCGTTTCCGTTGTGTGATAGAGGCCCAAATAGTGGCCGATCTCGTGAGCGATGAGCGCCGAGTAGGCTTCCCAAAACATGGGATAGCTCGGTGCGATGCGAATGGCAATCCCCGAATCCAGCGTTCCATTCACCGCGGCCCCGGGAATTCCTCCCGAGAGCCCGCCCACATTCAGGAAATCTTCATCGAAGACGCCCACGCAGAACACGTTCAAGGCGCGCACTCTGCCGACTTGCGCGGACAATTTCAGCAGCTCACCGGCCTCGGCCCACGAGGAGAGATGCGTGAAGTCCGGACGATTCAAATCCACGTGCGTAATGGTGCCGAGCTCGATTCCCAACGGAGCAATCCGGTCGCTCGTCGCGGACACGATCTGCGCAAACTCCGGCTGGGATTGCGCGATGGCGGAATTGAGCGGGATGTCCGGCAGGTAGATGAAGTTCAAGTCGAGAACGTTGCGAACTTTCGCGGCAGCCGTCCCGCGCACCGCGGCCAGAACGTCCGCAATCGTGGAAGGATCTCCCTGATTCGATCCGCTGGGAATTCGTTTCGCGATCACGCGGAAACGATACGTGCCGGCCTGCAATTCATTTCCCGGACGATCGGTGCTGGGAATCTGGGCGGTTCCCCGCGATTCCTTCTCTTCTCCGACCGCCGGAGGATCCTCGCAAATGTGGCAGGCGAGCAGCTCTCCCGCCGGACCGCGGACTTCGAAGGAAACCGAAAAGCCGGGATCGCGCACGGTGGCGTACAACAGAAGGCCGATCTCTCCGGGTTCCACGGTGAGGAACTGCCAATCAGTGCTGCGTTCGACGGGAAGGTCGAGCCATTGAACGAAGCGGAGATCATTTTCGGGATCGGGGACGGTCGCCCGGGTCGGCGCCCGTTCGGCCAAAAGGCTCGGGCCTTCGCTGCGAAGCGGCCTCGTTTCCATGGGACAGAGCATCCCCAGGCCAAGAGATTCTTCCGCCCCATTCGCGGGGCCGCACAAGAGCCCGATGGAAACTGCGGCACAAGCCGAGCAATTCCGGAAATCGCGGAGGGATCGCATGGAATGATCATGCGCCGACCTCCCTTCTTCGCGCAAGATCCCCCTCGCTTGACTCGCCCTTCCGCCGGGACCTACCGTCTCTCATGATTCGCTTTCCGGCCCGCGCTTCGTTCGTTCTCTTCTTCATCATGAGCTGCTCATCGACGGCCCGCGCCGGCGGAGCAGCTCCCGTCTACTCGTTCACCTTCGGCTCGGCCGGGAACGGCAACGGGCAATTCAATCAACCCTTCGACGTCACGTTCGGCCCCGGCAACTTGCTCTACGTCGTCGACGCCGTGAATCATCGCATCCAACGTCTTACTCCCGATGGAGCTTTCGTCTCGAAGTGGGGATCGTTCGGATCGGATCCCGGCGAGTTCTATCTTCCCGGACAAATCGCGTTCGATTCGCAAGGCAACGCGTACGTCGCCGACCGCTTGAATCATCGCGTGCAGAAGTTCACCTCGGACGGTGTCTTTCTTCTTCAGTGGGGAACGCTCGGCTCCGGTCCCGGGCAAATGAATCAGCCTTGGGGCATCACGGTCGATGCACTCGATGCCGTGTACGTCACCGAGTTCGTCAACGATCGCGTGCAAAAGTTCACCACGCAGGGTGGGTTCGTGACGCAATGGGGCGGCACCGGCTCGGGCGACGGGCAATTCTTTCATCCGCGAGGAATCGATTCCGCGCCCGACGGCACGATCTACGTGAGCGAGACGCTGAACAATCGCGTGCAGCGCTTTACACCTTCGGGATCGTTTCTCATGAAGTGGGGAACGACCGGATCACCGAAGGGATCGGGCGAGCCCTCTCTCCCGGGAACGTTCACGCACGCCGTCGGTCTCGACATCGACGAGGAGGGCTTCGTCTACGTCGCCGATTGGGATTTGCATCCGCACGCCGGCCGCGTTCAAAAGTTCACCGCCGACGGCACATTCATTTGGCAGTTTCGCGGCGATTTCGGCTCCGGTCCGGCGCAATACCAGGAGATCATGGACGTCGCCGTCCATTCGTCGGGCTACTTCTACACGGCCGACAAGCTGAATCACCGCATCCAAGTTTGGGAATCGATCAATGTGCCGGCGACGGATCCTCCGGCAATGAAGAGCTGGGCCCGGATCAAATCTGCGTATCGGTGAAGTCGTGGCCGGCGGCGGAAAGTCCGGCGAGCGACTAGCGCTGCAGCGCTTGCCCTTCCTCCGGCAGCCAGGACACCCAAGTGTAGGGCTCGGCGACGAAATACGAGCGCAGCGATTCGTGGAGGCCCTCGCGCGTCAATGCTTCGATGCGCGATTTGCGATCCAAGATCTCCACGAGAGGACGACCGCGCGACGACAAGCTTTCCAGGCTCCGCAGCCAAAATCCGTTCTGCTCGAGGGAAGATTCTACTTCGCGAAGCTGCAGCGTCTTCTCGGTGACGAGCTCGTCTTCCGCCGGTCCATCGGTGCGCAGCTCTTCCAAGATGCGAAACGCTTCGCGCCCCAGCCGCTCCGCGTCGGCGGGATCGCTACCGTACTGGATGCGAATCTTTCCCTCGGCCGGTCCCAGCAAAAAGAGCGTGTATCCGGCGGACACTCCATAGGTCGCGCCCAAGGCTTCGCGCAGCGACAGGCGCATCCTGCGCTCCAGGATCGAAGTCGCGGTCCGGACTCGATGCCACTCGTCGGGATCGCTTCCCTCGTAAGAACGGAACGTGATCGCGGTTTGCGCGCGTGGCTCGACTCCGGCGCGCACGATCTCCTTCACGGTCTCCTTCGGCTGCGGATAGGACTGCACAGTCCAAGCGCTCTCCGCTTTCCCTTTCGTCGGCAAGCTGCCCAACGTCTTCTCGATCAGAGGAATCACCTTGTCGCTGGGGAGATTGCCGACGAAGAAGAACGTGAAGTCCGCGGCATTGGCGAACGCATGGCGATAGAAGTCCAGCGCATCGTCCAGCTTGATCTCGGACAGCCGCTCCTTTGTGACTGGCTTGCGCCGCGGGCTGTCCGAAGAGTTGATCGCTGTCAGCCGGTCTTGGAATCTCACTCCGGGATCCGCATCACGATTGCGCACGTCGGCTTCCAGACGCTCCATCACGCGCGCGAACGCCGCTTCGTCCCGGTTCGGATTCGTCATCATGAGAACGGCCAGCTCGAGCGCGGTCTGCAGGTCGGCAACCGTCGATTCTCCGGAAATCCCGTGCTGGCGCTCATCGAAGTACGGCCGGCAGCTGGCGATCTTCCCGGCCAAGATCTTCCCCAATTCGATCGCGGTGTGCCCTCCGTAGCCGGACTCGCCGAGAATCGAAAGCGAAGTTTGCGCGGACAAGAGTTTCTCGACCGGGGCGACGGAAAATCCTCCGGGTGCTGATCCCAAGAACAAGACCTCGTCGTCTTGAAAATCGGTGGGCTTCAAGTACACGCGCAATCCGTTCGAGAGCACCCACTCCTCGACGCCGATTTCCGGAATCACCGACTTGCGTGTAGCCGTGCCCGCGGTGCGCGCCTCTTCCAAGAGCTTGCTGCCCGCGCCGGCGTCGACGTAAGCCTCGAGCTTCGCCGTCGATACTTCGCGCAGCGACTTCTTGAGATCCTGCTCGCCGACCATCTTGGGACGCGTGGGACGAGAGGCATCGACCGTCCATCCTTTCCCTTGAGCCAGCTCGCGCAGGGACTGCGAGCAATCCTGCGCCGTGATCTCGGGAAGCATCTCCCGCCACAACACCACCTCGGCGTCGATTCCCGGAACCGGCTCGTCGATCAGGAAGTGTCGGGTCAGTTCGGAGACGTACGATTCGCTCGTCGTCTTGTCGCGCTCGGAATAGGACGCTTCGATCCCCGCCAGAAAATCCTTTCGCGTCCGCTCCACCTCGCTGTCGAGAAATCCGTGCTCCACCGCGCGGCGCATCTCCGTCGTCATTCCCTGGAGACCTTCCGCTTCCATGCCTTCTTTCACGCGCGCGTGCAGCTCGACGAGCTCGTTCTTTTTGCCAAACTGATCGAGGCTCAATCCCGCACCCAAGAACGGCGGATTGGGCTCGCGCGCCTTTTCCGCGTAGCGGTCGTTCAGCATCGACAGGACCATGCGCTGCACCAGATCCCGCCGGTAATCCGCATTCGTCGGCTCCGGCTCGACCGGTTTCTTCCACGAGATCGAGACCGAGGTGCGCGTGACTTCGGGATCATCGGAGAGGACGTACGCCGTGTCGTTTTCGGCGGGAACTCCCCACTCTTTGCGCTCGCGCAAGTTTGGCGTCGGCGGCAGCTTGGAGAACGTTTCGCGAATCGCTTTCTCAACGTCTTCGCCCTTGAAATCACCGACGGCCACCACGGCCATGCGTTCCGGCCGGTACCAATCGCGATAGAAGCGCAGGAGCTTCTCGCGCTCCGCGGTCTTGATCACTTCCGGCTTTCCGATCGGAAGGCGCTGCGCGTAGCGAGATCCGCGCAAGACGACCGGAAGCTGTTCGTCGCGAATGCGCGCCCCCGCGCCTCGCCCGCGACGCCATTCATCGAGCACGACGCCACGCTCCTTCTCGACTTCGCTGGAGTCGAACGTGGCGTGCGCGGCGAATTCCGAGAGCACGCGCAGCCCGTCGTCCATGAGGCCCGGCTTGTCGGTGGGAACGTGAAGCATGTAGATCGTCGCGTCGAAATCGGTGGTGGCGTTCAAGTCCGCCCCGAAGCGCGCCCCGATCGATTCCAAGTACACGACGATCTCGTTGCCGGCGAAGTTGTCCGTGCCGTTGAACATCATGTGCTCGACGAAGTGGGCCAGTCCCTGCTGGTCCTCGTCCTCGTCGATCGAGCCGGCCTTCACGATCAAGCGCAGATCGGCGCGTTTTTCCGGCTTCGTGTTCTCACGCACGAAATAAGTGAGGCCGTTTTCCAGTGTGCCGTGGCGGATCTTCTCGTCGAAGGGAAGCTGCGCGGCAGGATCGAAGGCAAGGGCGGGAACGACGTGCACGAGAAGGCCCAGGAACAGAACAAACACGGGCCATGATTGAAACCGGCTGCGAGGGGAGCCTCGGACGCGGGCCATCACGACAAATACCCGAGCCCGCGCAGTTTCTCTTCGAGATCACGCTCTTCCTCGGGTGTGATCCCATCGCGCCCGTCGCCACCCGCCGTAAAAGCCTCGACGCGCACTCCGTCCGCTACGCCGGGCACGAACAAGTCGCGCCGAAAACGCCCGTCCATGTGCGCGGAAATCGGATACCCCATGAGATGCAGCGCGTTCGGCGCGACATCGAAGATCTCCAATCCTTCGAGGTCCGGGCCGTGCGCAATGTCGGGTCCCGCGGCCATGAACAACCCATTCCGGCGATGGGTCCCGTTGGCCCAATCGCCTTTCATGAATACGGAGGGAACGTCGTAATCCTGCATGAACGCATCGTACGGTTGATCCAGAAACTCGACGAACACATCGGGAAGTTGGTCGAGGCGCGGTCCTTTGAAAATCTCTTCGCGCCGCTTCACGATGGGAATGAGTCTTCCGCCGTTTCTCGGATCGCGCATGTTCTCGAGCCGGGCGATCAGATCGGCACGCACCGACTCGTACTCGCTCCCCGCCTCGATGGTTCCAAACATTTCCCGGCCCTTCAGATTCACATAAAAACCGTTCGTGGGGTGGTAATAGGCCCTGGTCCGGGACCAATCGATGCCGGCGACGAACGGATTGAGCCGCTGAACCTTGGCATCGACCACCTTGGAAAGCCCTACGGCGCGGCCCATCGCCGTCAAAGTGGAGCGCTTGATGCCGACCGAATTCAAGATCCGCTTCCAGCGCCGCAGCGACTCCGTATTCGCCTGGCGCAGCACGAGGAGTCCCTCGTCCGCAAGCCAGCGATTGAAGTACACCGATTGATCGACCGGGCCGAAGCCGTGATCGGAAACCACGAGATAGTTCGTGTCGGGTCCCGCGGCCTCCATGAGATCGCCGAGCCATTCATCCAAACACATGAAGAAGTCGCGCACCGCGGCGGTCAGCACGTCTTTGCGGCAGGCTGCGTCGTCGTCGATTTTCATCACGTGATCGTAGAGACAGTGCTGGATGCGGTCGGCGCCGGTGAACACGACCATGAAGAATTCCCACGGCTTGGAGGCGAGGAGCTTCTCGCACAATTCCTTCTGCGCGAGAGTGATCTTTTTCAAATCGCGCACCATGTCCAGCCCGCGATCCTTGTAGTCCTGCCAAGCGAGATCGATCTCGTAGTCCGGCTGCAAGAGATGCAGCTCCGCTTGGTATTCCGGCGGATACGTGAAGCCGGCGCCTTCAGGAGTCAACATTCCGGAAACGAGCACGCCGCGCAAGGGACGGATCGGGTAGGTCAAAGGGACATTCACCACCACGCCGGGCGATCCGTGCTCGCCGGCGATTTCCCACAAGAGTGGAGCCTGCACGCTGCTCGAGTTCACGACTTTGCGCGTGTATTCGCCGGTGGAAGGCGCAGCGAATCCGACGATGCCGTGATGTCCGGGCGATTCGCCGGTGATGAGCGAGATCCAAGCGGGCGCGGTGACGGGCGGATAGGTCGACTGCAGAATGCCCATGCGTCCGCGCGAGGCGATCCTTCCCAGATTCGGAAGGATGCCCTTATCGATCCAGCGCCGGGTGTTGCGGGGATCGGCGCCGTCGATGCCCAGGATCGCCAGCTTACGCCGTGCGGCCATTCGTCTTCGTCTCCGGATGCAGGCGAGTGAACCGCCGAGAATACCACGCGACGGAAGAATCCAAGATCACGCTCCTGGTCCTAAATGATCGAGCACATCCTCGTGGATCGTGACCCCCACTTCCTTTCGCTTTGACTGAACCCAAGTTTCGACCACCGCCGCGCCCTGCCCTTCTCGAAAACTCTGGCTCACTTCGTCGCGCACTTCCTGCGGGGCGCGTGGGTGCTGCGGATCGAGGCCGATCGTTTCGAAGAGAATCCAGGTTTGACCGAAGAGAAAAGGACCCTGCACACCGCCGGCCGGACCCTGAAAGATCGCGCGCTCCAATTCCGGCGATCCAACGCCGCCGGGAGTGAGTGAAAGGAAGTGGTAGGAAGCGGAGGACAGCGTGCGGCCATCCAAGATCTGCGCATAGCGCGCCAGCGAACCGCCCGCGGCCAAAATGAGCGCCCGCTCTTCCAACGCCGATTCGCGCGAAGGGCTGTCGATGCGAACGACGCGCGCGCGCATCGCTTCCTGAAGCAGGAAGGGGCGCTGCGCCAGAAGGAGTGTGGTCAAGGAGTCGATCGTGCTTTGGGAAAAGCTGGCTTCATCTTCGATTCGCCGCTTCGCCAGGCGCACCAAGCGCTCTTCCTCGAGGCGGCGCAATTGCCGTTCCGCCCACCAGTCCTCCTCGATCATGCGCCGCGAGGCTTCCTCCAGAAGAAGCCGGCGGTTCACTTCTGCTTCCGCGACGCGCTGAACTTGGCCGGCGAGCGGTCCGCGCATCGGCCGGCGGGCGGGATTCATGTGGCGAATGGCTTCGACGACGTCTTCGACCGTCAGTTGCGAAGGCGCTCCTTTGCGAGCCGACCAGCTCGCGAGGACCCGGGCACCTTCCTCGGCGGAGAGTGTGGGAAGCGCAAAGCCGAAATCGTTCTCCGGCGTTCCTCGGAGAATGGCATCGCGAATTCGCTCGGCGAGAAGGTTCGTCGCCTCGGCGTCATACGTGACGCGCGCCTGCTCGGCCAGACGATCTTCCAATGCTTCGAACGCGAGCGCGCGTTTGCGGCGGCGAATTCCTTCGGCGATGCCGGACTGCGAGACATTCACCGAATCGCCCGCGCTTCGTTCGAGAAGCTGCACGACTTGGACTTGCCCATCGATGACGAGCGGCGGCGAGAATTCCCCCGGATTCAGCGCGAGAACAGCATCGACGGCGGAATCGATCGGCCACGAGGCCCAGTCGCGCTCTTCTTGGTTCAAGAGCCGGTATCTCTCTCCCTTGCCGGGTGAATCCGGAAGGGCGCCCGGTTTCCACTGCGCGACAGTCTGTTTCGCAGTTTCCAGATCCGCGAAAAGGATGCGGCGCAATCGAAAACGGAGCGGAGCTTTCTCCATCGCTTCCTGCAGCTCGGCTTCCGTCGGATCGCCCATTCCTCCCTCGATGGCCTGCAGTCGCCGGAGAACGATGTCTTCCTTGTCGCGCACGTTCCAGTGCTCGGCGGCCGAATCGGCGGACGCAACCTCGGCCAAGACCGCTCCCTCTCGATCCGCCTGCCGGCGCGCATGATCCAAGAGCAAGCGGCGGCGAATCATGTCCTCCACGAAGGCGACTCGTTCCGCGCGCGTCGCCAATGACGGACGAGTTCCCGGGGGAAGGTCCGCCGTTTCGCGCCGAAGCTCCGCCAACGTGATGACGTCATTCCCGATTTTCACGACGGGACGATTTCCGACTTCGGAGCACGCCGGAGCCAAGAAGGCGAGGAGAATCGGTGCTGTCCATCGGGGAAGCCGGATTGGCCTCATTCGTTGGCAAGCTCTTGCAGGAGGCGTCTGCACAGCACACGAACCATTTTCTTGCGATACCCGACCGGCATGGCCGTGTTCTTCTTCGGTTGGGCCCGCGATTCCATCTCCGCGCTGACCGCATCAATGACCTCGGGCAGGAGTTTGCCGCGATGCTCGCCGGTGAAGATCACGAGCTGCGGCACCATATCGACTGCGGTCGTGGCCGCGCGCAGCTCCTCGATGTGGAGATTCCGATCGACGCGCACTGAAGCCGCAATCCCCATCTCGGGATAGTCGAGCGTTTCGCGCATGCGCAGTTTGCGATAGCCGGAGCGCAATCCGGCTGCTTCTTCCGGAATGCGGATGCTCACCAAGAGCTCGCCCTTCTCGAGAACATTCTTGCGAATGCCGTCGCCGCAATAGAACTCGGCGAGCGGGACGATGCGGCGCCGTTCGCCTTTGGCCAGCTCGATCGAAGCACCCAAGACGAGAAGGGCCGGTGCCAGATCACCCGAATATGCGGCGTAACAAACTTCCTTCTGCGGAACCACGAGACATTCGTCGGACTCCGCTTTCATGCACGAGCCCTTCGTCGTTCTCCAGAAATGCGTCTGATTGAAAAAGAAGCAGCGCGTTTCCACGAGAAGATTCCCGCCAATCGTGGCTGCATTCCGGACCAAGGGAGATGCGACTTGAGTGCACGCTTCCACGAGCGCGGGCCAGCGCTCCTTCACCAAGGGATGCGCGGCGATCGCGTTCAGCCGCTCCATGGCGCCGATGCGTCCGGATTCGATTCCGCGCAACTCCTGCACGTTCTCGAGCGCCACGACGCGCGGCATCACGTTCAAACGATTCTTGTAGTTCTGGAGAAGGTCGGTGCCGCCGGCGATGTAGTCCACGTCGGGAGCGAAGCGCTCGGCGAGCTCGAGCGCGGCGGACAACGTGCCGGGACGGTGCAGCTCGAACGCGGGAAGGATCAAACCACGGCCTCCCGCGCGCGCTGCGGCGCCGGAGTGGTGGCGGGAGCCCCCGGACGCACTTTGCGCTCGAGCGCGGCCAGCACGCGATCGGGGCTCATCGGCAGCTCGTAGAGGCGAATGCCGACCGCATCCGTGACCGCATTCGCGATCGAGGGAAGAATGGGAAGCAGTGGTCCCTCTCCCGCTTCCTTCGCACCGAACGGTCCTTCCGGATCGTTCGACTCCACGATGATGACGTCGACTTCGGGCATCTCGATCGCGCTGGGAATCTTGTAATCCAGAAGGCTGGGATTCTTGATGCTGAGCTTGTTGTAGCCGAACGATTCGGTCAGCGCCTGGCCCATTCCCATGTGCAAGCAGCCTTCGATTTGCATCTCGACGGCGAGCGGATTCAGCGCCTTTCCGCAATCATGCGCCGCCCACACTTTCACCGGGCGAATGAATCCCGTTTCCGTGTCGACATCGACCTCGGTCACGTAGGCCTGAAAGCTGTACGAAGGAGAAAGGCCCGCAGCCGCGCCTTTGTGCGTGCCGCCCATCGGCGGCGCATCGTGATAGATCCCCTTCGCAATCAACGCGCCGTTGCCGGCCAGCGCCTCCTGCAGCGCATCCATGTAGGGGACGCGCACCGAAGGATCCGTCAGGCTTACGACTTCGCCTTGCCGCGTGTCGAACTCTTCGGCTTTTCCGCCGGTCAAGCGCGCCGCGGCCTTGCACAGCTTGTCGCGAATCTGTTCGGCTGCGCGCCGTGCTGCCGTTCCGGCCATGAACGTCACGCGCGAGCTATAGCTTCCAAGATCGATCGGATCGGTGTCGGAATCCTTGGCGTACACGCGAATCCAATCCATCGAAAGGCCCAACACTTCGGCGACGCATTGCGCGAGCATCGTGTCCGAACCCTGTCCGATCTCCGCGGCCATGCAATGCACGGTCACCCCGCCGTCCATGTCGATCTTCAGGTGCACGGTGGACTGCGGGACCTTGTTCCAATTGATGCGCAGCGCGGATCCGGAAATGTAGAAGCCGCAGGCCAAGCCGATGCCCCGCCCGAACGGAAGCCGGCCGCGCTTTTCCTTCCAGCCGGACGCCTCCGTCGCGCGGCGAATGCATTCCTCCGTGCCGTTGGAGGTGATGCGGAATCCGTTCAACGTCGTCGTGTTGGGCCCCAGCATGTTGCGCAGCCGGAATTCCGCGGAATCCATGCGCATCTTCTCGGCCAGCTCGTCGATCAGCACTTCGAATGCAAAGCGCGAATTCACGGCACCGTGACCGCGCATCGCACCGCAGGGCGGCTTGTTCGTGTACACGCGCCGGCCGCGATAGCGGAAGTTGTCGAAGCGATAGGGGCCGACCGACAGCACCCCGTTGTAGTACGTGGTGACGACGCCGAAGCTGCCCCAGGCGCCGCCATCGATGAGCGCATCGATCTCCAGCCCGGTGATCTTGGCGCCCGCGTCGCACCCGACGGCGATTTGCGTCTTCGTGGGATGGCGGCCGTGATTGGAGATGAAAACTTCCTCGCGATCGAAACGAATCTTGACCGGACGACCGGTCTTGCGCGAGAGAAGCGCCGCAATCATCTC
>Ga0111539_10009272_pt1 | contig 12434 bp, 10 predicted proteins | sample RhiMethybrSRZTD1_FD_79667 | JGI IMG/M metagenome (GOLD analysis project Ga0111539, IMG submission 79667) | Populus rhizosphere microbial communities from Tennessee, USA - Rhizosphere MetaG P. TD hybrid SRZTD1 (version 2) (version 2) | ecosystem: Host-associated > Plants > Roots > Rhizosphere >...
AATGTTTACAAGATATAGACGTGGGCAAACAGATTAACAGAGTTTCAGCGGCCGGACTTCTAATTGCGCTAGGAATCATATATGGCGATATAGGAACTTCTCCCCTTTATGTATTCAACGCCATAGTAAAGAATAAGCCTGTAGATGACTTCCTTATTTTAGGCAGCCTTTCATGTATCATTTGGACCTTAACTATTCAAACCACAATAAAATATGTGTGGCTTGTTTTAAGGGCCGACAACCGCGGTGAAGGCGGCATTTTTGCTTTGTACGCATTGGTTAGGCGCCAGCGAAAATGGTTGATTATTCCAGCGATTATTGGTGGAGCCGCTTTACTTGCCGATGGAATTATCACACCTCCTATCTCCATCACTTCCGCCATCGAGGGGTTACGAGAATTGCAGCCGCTGCACAATTTGCCACAGAAGACAATAGTATACATTGTATTAGGTATCATCGCGGCGTTCTTCTTCCTCCAACAATTTGGGACAGCATCCATTGGAAAATTGTTCGGGCCTGTGATGCTGATATGGTTTACCATGTTGGCGGTTTTGGGCATAGTACACTTGTTTGATGATATCACTATTCTTCGCGCAATTAATCCCTACTATGCGGTCAACTTTCTGTTCAATTACCCGAATGGATTCTGGTTGTTAGGTGCTGTATTTCTTTGTACTACCGGAGCGGAAGCTTTGTATTCCGACCTCGGCCACTGTGGACGAAGTAATATCAGGTATTCCTGGGCATACGTGAAATTTACTCTCGTACTAAATTATTTTGGCCAGGGCGCCTATATGCTTTCGCATCTTAAAGGTGTTGTCATCACGCCTGAAATTCGAGAACAGATGGGCATCAATGCCTTTTATGATCTCATGCCCCAATGGTTTGTTATACCTGGAGTTGTAATTGCAACTACTGCTGCGGTTATTGCCAGCCAGGCAATGATCTCCGGATCATTTACACTGATTAGTGAGGCAATGCGACTAAACCTTTGGCCCAAAGTCAAAATCAATTATCCGTCCGAAGAAAAAGGCCAGCTATTTATTCCGGCAATCAACACCATGATGTTCCTCGGATGCACGGGTGTAGTTCTTTTCTTCAGAGAGTCGAGCAGGATGGAGGCTGCTTACGGACTTGCCATCATTATGACGATGTCCATGACCACAATCTTGTTTGCCAATTTTATGGTGGTCAAACGCATCAAATCTATTTTCATTTATGTATTCCTGATAGTGTATGTGACGGTGGAATCCGCATTCCTGATCGCCAATATCGATAAATTCCCACACGGAGGTTATGCAACTTTTATAGTGGGAGGAATGATGTTCGCTGTGATGTACATATGGCATAGAGCGAGGAAAATTAAAAACCGCTACATTGAATTTGTCCGCCTGGAACACTATATTCCGCAGATACAGGAACTTAGTAATGACAGGACTGTTCCTAAATACTCCACGCACCTGGTGTACATGACCAGCGCGAATAATCCAAAAGAAGTTGAACATAAGATTATCTATTCCATATTAAACAGGAAACCCAAGCGCGCAGATATTTATTGGTTAGTGCATGTGGATACACTGGATGATCCATACACCAGCGAATACGTAGTTGAACATATTATTCCAAACGACATTATCAGGGTTGAGTTCCGCCTGGGATTCAGGGTGGAACCAAGAATTAATTTGCTTTTCCGGAAAGTAGTAGAGGAGTTAGTAAATAACCTGGAAGTGAATATTACCAGCCGCTATGAAAGCCTTGAAAGAAATAATGTAGTAGGCGATTTTCAGTTCATAGTGATGGAAAAATATCTCAGCCAGGATATTGAGTTGCCTTTCTTCGAAAAGGTGGTTATGAAAATGCATTTTCTGTTGAAAGAACTCAGCTTGTCTGAGGAGCGCGGCTTTGGACTCGATCCTTCCAGTGTCACCATCGAAAAGTTCCCGCTCATTGTTGCACCGGTTTCTACTATCAAATTAAAACGTGTGATGGAAAATGAGTGAAGACCTGAAACAGGTTACCCCACTTCAATTGAAAGCCAGGCTCGCGGAAGGAACTCCATTAGAATTAATTGATGTGCGTGAGGCACATGAACATGAGCAATTCAATATTGGCGGAAGATTGATTCCCTTCGATGAAATTCTGAATGAAGCCCACACTATCTCCCGGGATAGGGATGTGATACTGTATTGTAAAATCGGCATCCGAAGTCAGATTGCCATGCAACGCCTGCAGGAAAAATTCAACTTCACCAATCTCATTAACCTGAAGGGCGGAGTGGAGGCGTGGAAGCGAACACCAAGTTAATAGCGCTGAAATCCTATCTTCAGTTATCAATTCCTAATTCCCAATTGCGGACACCACCTTGTCTCCATTCGTATACATCATATCGGGCTATGTTTTACTCATCGTAATTGCTTATTTCATCCAGGACAAATTTATTTTCAAGCCCGAAAAACTACACCAGGGATTTATATATAAATATGATGTCCCATTCAGAGAATTATTTTTCGATATAGAAGAAGGCGTACTAATCAATGGACTGCATTTTTATAGAGAGAATCCAGCGGGGTTGATCCTGTACTTTCACGGAAATACAAGAAGCATCAAAGGCTGGGCTAAATATGCAAAGGATTTTTACCGATACAATTATGATGTGGTGTTAGTCGACTACCGGGGCTTTGGAAAAAGCACCGGGAAAAGAACCGAGCAAGGTATGCTGGGTGATATGCAATTCATTTACGAGCATCTGAAATCAGAATATCCCGAGCAACACCTGATTGTTTATGGGAGAAGTATTGGGAGTGGATTCGCGACGAAAATAGCCGCCGACAATAATCCAAGATACCTCATCCTGGACGCGCCATATTACAGTTTTTCAAAAGTGGCAGAGCGCTTTTTGCCGATACTTCCGATCCGCCTCGTTCTTCGTTTTCACTTAAGGACCGATAAATGGATTCGGCAAGTCCGCTGTCCTGTTTATATTCTACATGGAACAAAGGATTGGCTGATACCACTTCGGCACAGCGAAGCACTTCAAAAAATCAACCCCAGGAAAATTACACTCATTAGAATTGAAGGCGGACGTCACAACAATCTTCCGAGTTTTGATGAATACCACAATTTCATAAGAGATATATTGAAGGAGTGACGAAGGACGACGGACCACGGACCATAGACCACGATGGATATTTATGGATCGGGAAAATGTGGGCCGACGTGGAGTAAATACGCTTAAAAGTTTAAGATTCCTTTGCTAGTTGCCAATTGCCCGTTGCCTATTGACCATGTATCTTCGCGCCGGTGAAAAAGAAACTCGTTTTTCGATGGATCAAGATTTTACTGGCAATTTATGCGCTCGTTGGAATTGCCTTGTATTACTTTCAGAATTCATTGTTATTTCACCCTCAACCTGTCGGGATAAATGAAAAGTATGACTTGAAACTTCCATATAAGGAAGTCAACGTTCCTTACAGCAGTAACAGCAACCTGAATATTATCCAGTTTCCTGCCGGCAACAACGCTAAAGGTGTGGTGCTATACTTTCATGGCAACAGGAAAAACATTTCTTACTACTCCAGGTTTGCTCCTGAATTCATACGCAACGGATATGAAGTTTGGATGATGGATTACCCCGGGTATGGAAAAAGCACCGGAGAATTTTCTGAACAGCTAATATATGATTGGGCATTGCAGATGTATAAGTTGAGTAGAATAAGGTATTCCCCAGACAGTATTATTATTTACGGACAATCAATGGGCACAGGAATAGCGGCGCAACTAGCCTCAGTTCGAGATGCTAAAAGACTGATTCTCGAAACACCTTACTATAGCATGCCATCCATAGTTGGTCAATATGCACCGATCTATCCGGTAAATCAAATGATACATTTTAAAATACCAACCTATGAATACCTTAAAAAAGTTACCGCACCCATCACTATTTTTCACGGAACATCCGATGCTGTAATCCGGCACAGTAACGCAAGCAGTTTAAAACCTTTTTTAAAATCAGGTGATGAATTTATTTCTATCGAAAACGGTGGCCACAATGATCTTCACGAATTCAAGCTATTCCAACAAAAGCTGGATTCAGTTCTCAATCGGTAATATGGTCTTTGAATAAACTTAATCTGCTTGAAGGAATAAAGTAGTGATTGTGTGAAACCGCTCTTTCTTCAGAATTGGGATCGATGCGTTTCAATTTTTTGTTGAAGAGAAAATAAATGTTATAATCGGAAGAAAGCATCTCCTTCATTTTTATCCTCTTAGATTTATCCGCAAGTTCCAGGAGCAATACTGGTTGATGTTTTGAAATTAAGCGGGGCATCGATTTGAACACCGGCACTTCTGCACCTTCTACGTCGCATTTAATAAAATCCACTCTAGTTAATCCAGCAAATAGCTCATCGCCGTCAGCATTAGGTACGCTTTCGCTTTCCGCATATTCCAGGTATTCGCTTAGTTTTCTTATGCGCGCATGTCCAAATCTCTTTTGTTTGTTGATCCTCGGAATTCCTATCTCAACCACCTTGCCCTCACCACCAAGCGCCACCTTTTTGAGTTCTATATTTTTAATTCGTTTTGCATTCACCATCTTCTCCAACACGTTGAAAAATTTAGCTACCGGCTCAACAGCCACCACCCTTCCTTTCTCACCCACAAGCCTGCTCATTTCAAATGTATAATAGCCGAGATGTGCACCAATGTCAATGCAAGTATCTCCTTCGTTGACAAATTTTTTCATGAAGTAAACGTCCTGGTATGTTTTTCCAAGCCGACCAGTAGCAAACAACCTTTGGAAACTGGCAGACACAAAAAATAAGTATTTCTGTTCGCCTAATAATTTCAGCAGGACCAGTTTGATTTTGTTCATAAAGGGCGCAAGATAAGGCACAAGGTAGAAGACACAAGGCACAAGGTACAAGGCACAAGGAAGGTCCAAGATACAAGGTCCAAGAGTAAAGCAAGGTTCAAGGATCAAGCAATAAAGCATCAAGTATCAAGGAAGTAGTTGGTCATTCCAAGTGCATTTCAACAACCTCCGTTCACACAGGATTTTGCCCCGTTTATAGGAGGGTTTACTCAATTCATGTAAATTTTACTTGTCTATATGTAAAGTTTACTTTACTTTTAGGCAACTAAACTTTACAAAATGAGATCAAAACTTTTATTACCTCATCGCTTTAAATGGATAGGGCTTTTTGTCTTTATTCCCTTTCTTGTTCTCGGACTACTTAATCGTTATAAAGATTTCAAAATTGAGGCATTGACCTTCTATTATGAAGATGGCAGCATCTTTACTCCAGTTCAAAATCTCACCGATGAGTTGGCGCTCACTGGTTCTATTATTTCTTTATTGATGGTTTCTTTTGCAAGAGAAAAGCAGGAAGATGAATTTATTAATCACACCAGGCTGGAGTCATGGCAATGGGCAGTCCTGATCAATTTCGTAATGCTAATAATCGCAACCTGGGTTTTTTATGATGAAGCATACATAGATGTAATGATGTATAACCTGCTCACTCCACTGATATTTTTCATTATCCGTTTCAATTGGGTATTGTCGAAAAACAAACGATCAGAAGAAAAAATCTAATGCCATGCAAAACACAATTAAAGTTGAACGCGCAATCAAAAACATGACGCAGGCCGACCTTGCGGATAAGATTGGCGTCTCGCGCCAAACCATAAACGCCATCGAAACCAATAGATATGTTCCCTCAACAATCCTGGCCTTGAAAATGGCAAGACTATTCGGTAAAGCTGTGGAAGAAATTTTTACGCTGGAAAAAGGAGATTAGTCTTCTGTCAGTGTCACGCTCTCATCGGCCACAGTGAGCTTGTATGAAACGCCAATCTTCAATGCATAGTTCTCCCGCTCGTGACTTACGGGAAATCCAAACGAAATGGGATAATCGTATTCCGAAAAAATATCGCGGATGATTTCATCTACCGTTGCTCCGAATGGCCGTTCTGTATCCTTGTTATCAGTGAAGCCTCCAATGATTAACCCTGCCAGTTTTTCAAACTTTCCATTTCGCTTCAATTGATATAGCATCCTGTCTACATTATATAAATATTCCCCAACATCCTCTATGAAGAGAATTCGGTTTTTCGTTTTGATATCAGATGAAGTTCCTACAAGATGGGCTAGCAGAGCAAGATTCCCTCCTACCAATTCACCTGTCGCTGCACCGGTTCTATTGAAAGCGTGCGCCTGAGCTGTATAATCTCCCTTGGTTCCTGTGAGTGCCCACCTGATTGATTGCACGTACTCATTTTCTCCCTCGTTAAAGGCCGCAGCCATCGGAGCGTGAAGACTCGCAATCTTATAGTTGGAGTAGATATGTGCATGCAACACCGTCACATCACTAAATCCAATGATGCACTTTGGATCTTTCCTGAATTCTTTAAATCGAATCTTCTCTATGATTCTACCGATCCCATATCCTCCTCTCCCACATAAAATTGCTTTCACTTCCGTGTCATCCAACATCTCCTGGAAATCATTGAGCCGCTCATCATCGTCAGCTGAAAAATAGTTAGTGGAGTTGCTTCCAAGCGTTTTACCCACTCGCACCTTAAATCCCCACGATTGCAGCGTTTGAATACAACGTTCAGCCTTTTCGTAAGGCATATACCCAGCCGGACAAACGATACCGATTGTATCACCACGATCAAGGTAAGGAGGAAGTACCACCATAGAATTTTCTTTCAGAATTAATTACCAGAAGGCGAGATCTCTTTTAAGCTAACCGCATCTTCCTTGACATCCAATCTATGTTTGATTCCACATTTGAGCGCGAAATTATTTTTCTGATGCCCAACAGGGAAATCAAAGCAGACTGGGAAGTCATATTTTTTTACTTTTTCCAAAACTATATCATACAATGACCTGCCGAAGTCTTCACCTTCGTCATCTTTCTTTAGTTTAAATCCTCCAACAATTAATCCTTTCAGCTTAGAAAATTTCCCGGTTCGCTCCAAATTCCAAAACATTCGATCAATGCTATAGAGATACTCACCGGTATCTTCCACAAAAAGAATTTTGCCTGCAGTGCTTATATCGGATTTTGTTCCCGATAGCGTTTCCAGCGTTTTCAGATTTCCTCCAACCAGCACACCCTCCGCTTTTCCTAATTGGTTGGAAGGATGAGCATCCAGCAGATATTTCATTGGATCCCCCGACAATGCTTGCCGGATTGAATTGATCGTTTCAATCTGGATGATTTCCGCCTTACTCCAATCGTCGGGAAAGCTGTTGCACATTTTAGAATGAATGGAAGCTATTCCAAAATTTTTATTCAGGTGCGAGTGTAATACAGTAAGGTCACTGAAGCCGATGATCCATTTAGGTCGTTTCGCAAATTTTGTAAAATTCAATCGGTCGATGATCCTCACCATTCCATATCCACCTCTTGCGCACATAATGGCATCAATATCCGGATCGTCAATCATCTGTTGGAAATCATTTGCTCGCTCAATATCCGTTCCCCCAAAAGTGAAATCCTTTTTTCCAATAGTACTTCCCACTTTTATCTTGAATCCCCAGCTTTCCATTTGCTGGATGGCGGGTTGGATTTCATCGTGGTCGATATGCCCCGCAGGTGCGGTAATGCCAATTACATCCCCATTCTTCAGGTATTTTGGCGTCAACACCTTTTCAGGTTCCTCGATTGCTTCAAAGCGAGAAAAACCTAAGGCAGGAACAGCCCCTAACGTCATCATCGAATTAAGAAATTTCTTGCGATTCATATTCACTACTATGAGTAATTAAAAATAGTCTGTATTTATTGAAATCGCCAGTGGGTGCCGATCTCTTTTAACACTTATTCCACTTATTAACACGAACTGTTGTGTGAGTCTAAATCGCAATATGGGAAGAGACTCACCTATTACCACTTTAATTCGTGGAAATTGGCGTAATTAGAGCTATTCTTATCTATTGACGTCGAAGGCATCATTTACATTATTTTTGCACTCATTTTCAGCAATAGGGATTAAAGATGAAGGATTACAAAAGAATATTAGTCACTGCCGCATTGCCTTACGCCAATGGACCGCTGCATATAGGTCATCTTGCAGGCTGTTATATTCCTGCAGATATCTACGTGCGCTATCAGAGAGCTCAAAAGAGAGACATCAAATTTGTTGGCGGAAGCGATGAACATGGCGTGCCCATTACCATCCGTGCAATGAAGGAAGGTGTGAGTCCGCAGGCCGTGGTAGACAAATATCACGCGATCATAAAAAAGAGTCTGGAAGGAATGGATATATCATTTGATATCTATTCCCGAACATCAAACAAAATTCATCACCAAACTTCGGCGGACTTCTTTAAGAAATTATACGACGACGGTTTATTTGAAGAGAAGGAGACGGAGCAATACTATGATGAAAAAGCAAAAACATTTCTTGCTGATCGATATATCATTGGTACCTGTCCCATATGCGGAAATGAGAATGCATATGGTGATCAATGCGAGAGGTGTGGTTCATCATTGAGTCCTGAACAATTGATCAACCCCAGGTCAGCGCTAAGTGATGCAACACCTGTCAAGAAGAAAACCAAACATTGGTATTTCCCATTGCAGCAATATGAGACCTGGTTGAAACACTGGATACTGGAAGAGCATAAGGAATGGAAGAATAACGTCTATGGTCAGTGTAAAAGTTGGTTGGACCAAGGATTGCAAAGCAGGGCCATGACACGTGACAGCAATTGGGGTATCAAAGTTCCATTACCCGACGCGGAAGGAAAGGTGTTGTATGTATGGTTTGATGCGCCGATTGGTTATATCAGTGCCACAAAGGAACTGACTGAGAATTGGGCTGACTACTGGTGCAGGAAGGATACGAAACTTGTTCACTTCATTGGAAAAGACAATATCGTTTTTCATTGTGTCATTTTTCCGGCAATGCTAAAAGCGCATGGAGATTTTGTGCTGCCTGATAATGTTCCGGCAAATGAATTCCTTAATCTTGAGGGACAGAAAATTTCTACTAGTCGCAACTGGGCAGTCTGGGTTGATGAATACCTCCAGGATTTTGACGGCATGCAAGACAGTCTGAGATATGCACTCACAGCAAATGCGCCGGAAACCAAGGACAATGATTTCACCTGGAATGATTTCAAGCAAAGGCACAATAGTGAATTGGTGGACATCTTCGGGAATTTTGAGAACCGCACTTTCGTGCTAATGCATAAGCTCACAAAAGGAAAAGTTCCTCCATTTCATAATGAATTGATGGATGACAAGGATCGTGAATTGATTGCAGCAATTGAGAAATCAAGGTCATTGGTTGAGGAGGCATTGGAGAATTATAGATTTCGAGAGGCACTGGTTGCTGTGATTGACCTGGCCAGGAGCGGCAACAAATATTTGCAGGAAAGGGAGCCCTGGAAAAAAGCTTCGGCCGTTGAGAAAGGGGATCTGCCTGCTGAAGGAGCGCAAAACTTAATCGACAATTGCCTTCATCTCTGTTTGCAATTAACAGCGAACCTCGCCATTCTTATCAATCCATTCCTTCCTTCCACTGCAAAAAAAATGTTGCATAAAATGAAGGTGGTGGAAAAAATACTGGAATGGGAGAATGCAGGAAAACTCAAATTGTTAAGTGTGGGATATAGTCTTCGCCCGCCAGAATTGCTTTTCCGCAAATTGACTGATGAAGAGATCGAAAAACAAATTGAAAAATTAAAGGGTAAACCACAATTGAAACCGATGGACAGCAATACACCTCAACCACAAGATAACGCCGCGCTGAAGGCTACCATTCAATACGACGATTTTGCAAAACTTGATTTGAGAGTAGGAACAATTATAGCGGCGGAAAAAGTGGAAAAAGCAGACAAGCTTTTGAAGCTTGAAATAGATCTTGGTTTCGAGAAAAGAACTGTTGTCTCCGGAATTGCACTTCACTACAAACCGGAAGATATAATCGGGAAACAGGTTACTGTGGTGGCTAACCTCGCACCTCGCAAGATGCGCGGCATTGAAAGCAATGGAATGATCCTGATGGCGGAAGATAATGGTCAATTGAAATTCATCAATCCTGATGAGTCAACTTCTAACGGATCGGGTGTTAGCTGAAAGGTTACGAATCAAAGGTTATCGATCCAACACGAAACTTGCAGCCCGCAACACGAAACACTGGAATATCTTTTGTTTCAGTCTTAAATCCTTATATTCATTCCCCGATAACCTTATTCTACTCAATCCTCCCTTATTCCCAATTCCTGATTCCACCCTACAATCCGCAATCCAATTCACAGGTTATCTGTTAACAAGATTCTTCATTAAAACAATAACAATATGAGAAAGATCCTCCTTTTTGCAAGTATTGGTCTATTCGCAGCCTGTAACAGCGGAACGAAAGAAGATGTAGGCTCCATCGCTCCTGCTGACTCAACTGCTAAAACTACTGAAGAGGTTACTTATCCCTACACTGCTGGTTATTCATCCAAATTTGCAATCGGCGATGCAAAAAATGCTCAAAAGATCCTATCGCTTTGGAAAGATTGGGACAATGGCGACTTATCAAAGAGCAAAGAAGTTTTTGCAGATACCGTGGAATTAAATTTCTGGGATGGCAACAAAATACGTGCTTCCAGGGACAGCGTGGTTGCGGCTGGACAAAGTTTCCGCAATATGTATTCAAAAGTCACAAGCTCCATTGATGCCGTTACTCCACTGAAGAGCACAGATAAAGATGAGAATTGGGTGGCCATATGGGGGAAGGAAGTTCATACCGACAAAAAAGGAAAAGTTGATTCGATCAATCTTCATGAAGTGTGGCGCATCAATAAAAACGGACAGACTGACCTCTGCTATCAGTTTGCCAGTATGTCTAAACCGCCGAAAAAATAATGGTAAATACTCAGAAAAGCCCCAATCAAACGGGGCTTTTTCTTTAGAAGGCAATGCTATTTGTTTCTGCACGTTTTTACTTTATCTTCGATTCACGAATAGTTAGTTAAACAACCATTTACGAACAAGGTATATGAAACGCACAATAAAGAAAGTTGCCGTATTAGGAAGTGGAGTCATGGGATCAAGAATTGCCTGTCATTTTGCAGGTGTTGGCGTACAGGTGTTGCTGTTAGATATGGTACCCAAAGAAGCCGCTGATTCCACCAATAAGGCTGCAAGAAATAAACTCGTGAATGACGCCTTGCAGGCAGCTGTGAAAAGCAACCCTTCACCTGTTTATCACAAGGATGCCCTAAAAAAAATCACCACCGGCAATTTTGACGACGACATAAAGCAAATTGCGAACTATGATTGGATTATTGAGGTAGTGGTGGAACGGCTAGACATCAAGCAAAAAATATTTGAACAGGTTGAAAAATTCAGAAAGCCGGGAACACTTATAACATCAAACACATCGGGGATTCCAATTCACCTGATGGCCGAAGGAAGGAGCGAAGATTTCAAAAAACATTTTGCGGGAACACATTTTTTCAATCCTCCCCGTTATCTGCGGTTACTGGAAATTATTCCCACGCCGCATACTGATCCGGCAGTGACCGAATTCTTGCTTCATTATGGCGATCTCTATCTTGGCAAGACTACCGTGCTGGCAAAAGATACGCCCGCCTTTATTGCAAACCGTATAGGCGTGTTTGGTATCATGGCAATTTTCAAATTAGTGGAGAAAATGGGTCTCACTATTGATGAAGTAGATGCACTCACTGGTCCAATCATTGGTCGCCCGAAATCAGCAACCTTCCGCACAGCCGATGTTGTGGGACTGGATACCATGGTAAAGGTTGCGAAAGGTGTATATGATAATTGTCCAAAAGACGAATCAAGGGAAGTTTTTACAATTCCTTCCTGGTTGCAGAAAATGGTGGACAACAATTGGCTTGGTGATAAGACCGGCCAGGGCTTTTTTTCAAAGAAAAAATCCGATAAAGGGGAGAAAGAAATATTCACTCTTGACCTAAAAACATTTGAATATAAACCAAGAGCAAAATCAAAGTTCCCCAGTGTTGAAGCAGCCAAACCGGTTGATGATTTAAAAACCAGGCTGAAGATGTTGGTACAGGCTCCAGATAAAGCCGGTGAGTTTTATCGTCATTTTCATTATGGATTATTTTCTTATATCTCGCAACGCATTCCTGAAATCAGTGATGAAGTGTTTCCTGTTGATGATGCAATGATGGCGGGATTTGGATGGGAGATTGGAGCATTTGAAAGTTGGGATGTGTTGGGAGTGGAAGAAACTTCGAAAAAAATGGAAGAAGCCGGCTATCCTGTTGCGCAATGGGTAAAAGAAATGCTGGCCTCCGGAATAAAGAGTTTTTACAAAGTTGAAAATGGAAAGCGATTAAGTTATTCTCCAACGGCAAAAAAATACATCACACCTTCAGTGGCAGGCCAGAATACAGAGGCCTTCATTGTGATGAGAAATTTTGCCAATCAAACGGT
>Ga0111539_10009273_pt1 | contig 12433 bp, 12 predicted proteins | sample RhiMethybrSRZTD1_FD_79667 | JGI IMG/M metagenome (GOLD analysis project Ga0111539, IMG submission 79667) | Populus rhizosphere microbial communities from Tennessee, USA - Rhizosphere MetaG P. TD hybrid SRZTD1 (version 2) (version 2) | ecosystem: Host-associated > Plants > Roots > Rhizosphere >...
CGCGCCTTCGCGCGCCAGATGATCGCGCGCAAGCGCGGCGCTATCGTCACGCTGGGCTCCATCAACAGCCGCATGCCCTTGCCGATCCCGGCCTACAACATGGGCAAGGCGGCCATCGAGCGGCTGACGCAGCTGCTGGCCGTCGAGCTGGGCCGCCACGGCATTCGCGTCAACAGCGTCGGCCCCACCTACGTGATGACGCCGCCGCTGCGGGCCAAGGTCGAGGCCGGCCAGCGCGACATGAAGAAGATCATGGGCGTGCACGCTCTCGCCCGCCTGCCGGAGCCGTCCGACATCGCCGATGCCATCGCTTTCCTGTGCTCGGACCAGGCCAAGTCCATCACCGGCATCCTGCTGCCGGTCGATGCCGGCTGGCTGGCCGGGGTGAGCTATCGCACCTATGCCGGTGGGGTGCCGTGGCAGGAGTGAGCCGACAGCCCGCAGGGCAGCCGTCTGTGTCATTCGCGGTTCAGGTGGCGCGAAAAGCGCTGTGGAGGAGAAATTGGCGGAACCAAACCGCCTGCGAATTGGTCTAGCTTCATATGTCCTCGCATGATGTGCGCACGCCTCGTGCACGGGTGACGAACGTGATGGACGGCTCCCACAGCCTAAGGAGCGCCCCGGCGGCGGCGTCCTGGCGCGTGCCGGTCTATGTTGCGGTTCCCATCGTTTTGGCGTGCGCGCTCCTGGGCTACGGCATCAGCCTGATGATGCCGCTGCGGCCGACCCCTGCCGACCCTGCGCTCCTGCGGCCCGCTCATCACCCCAGGACTAGCGATGCTCATCACCCCAGGACTAGCGATCTCGGGACCTTGCCTGCTCGTCCCGTAGAAAACCTGAGCGTCGTGGCGGGCAGCGCCGTGTCGGCAGAGCCGTCTCGGGATGCAGTCAAAGTCGCGCCTGCGGAGGCCCAGATCGCAACGTCTCCAACTGCGGCTCCCGTCGAGACGGCGTCTGCCGGTCCGGCGCCGCAGCAACGGGAGGAGCCCGCCGCCGAGCCGAAAGTCGAACCCAGCGCGGCCAAGGCTCGGGAGGTCTCCCACCCCGAGCGGCAGGCGCGCCGGGTGCCCAGCAAGGCCAGGCGCGTCCACGCACGCCCGAGGCCCAAACCGCCGGCCGGGCCGGTGGAGGCGCTCTTCTCGGTGCTGACGAAGTAGCTTGGGCTTAGCCGCGCAGGGCCGGTTTCCATCCCGCCGCCAGGGCCTCCTGCTCTGAGCAGAACCAGCGCTCGCCGCGCGCCTTCTGGATGCGGCCGCGCTCGTAGTCGGGCGACCAGGGCAGCACGTAGACGCGTTCGCGGCCCGTCACCAGCCCTTTGATCGGGCAGCCGTCGGGGGCGCGGCGCTTGGCTTCTTCCCATAGCTTGGCGCGGAACTCGGAGGGTCGCTCGGCCTCGCCGCCCGCCCAAATGCCGGCCTTGGCGGCGCGGGCCTCGCGCTCGAGGGCCGCATAGCTGGCAAACAGGCCGCTCGCGGCAAACGCATGACCTTGGCGCACCAACTCGCCGTTGATGTCGGTCGTGCCGCGCGTGCAACTGGCGAGCGGGCGGCCGGCGGGGTCGGTGCCGGACAGCGTGCAGATGAGCGCCCGGCCGTTGACGAGCCGCCCCAGGGCTGCTTGCGCCGCCGCACCGCACTGGTAGCGCCGGCCGCCGGCGCCGCAGGTCTGCTGGCGCTCCGGTGCCTCGATGCCGGCCAGCCGCACGGTCGTGCCGGCGACCCGCACAAGGTCGCCGCTCACCGCCTCCGCACGGCCCTGCAGCGGTTTTGCGCCGCCGACCAGCGGCAACTGGCCGGCGAGGCCGGCAAGATTGGGCCTTGTGCCATTCGCAAACCAGGCAACGCCGCCGGCGACGGCGCCAGCGACCGCGACAACCGCCACCGCGATGCCTGCGGCGCGGCGCGAAATGCCAAGTGCGGCTAGATTAGGCATGCCAATCCCCGTCAGGCTGGACAGCAGGGGCAGGGCGGCGATGAGCAGGACAATGCCGATGCCGAGGGTGATCGAGGCCTCGCCGTCGAGGCCGGTGCCCCGATAGCGGCCGATTCCCGAGCCCAGCGCAATGGCGCCGGCCAACGCAATCGGCCCACCGATGTTGGGACGGGCCAATGCGGCGACCAGCGGCCGCGCCAGTACCGCCAGTTTCTGCCCCGCGAGCACCAGCCCGGCCGCGATGACATTCCAGACGGCTTGCGCAGCCAACCCGGCGATGCCGAATCCGGCGCGGGCGCCGGTCCAGGCCGCAGCCCCGGCCGCCCGCGAGCCCTGGGCCAAGGCCACGCCGGCGGCGTTTGCCTGCTGGGCGGCCGCGTGCCGCGCCTCCCGGACGCGCTCGCGGCGCTGCTCACGCCGGAGCCGGACGGTGGTGCGGATGTATTTGTGCCATTCGAAGCCGTCGGGCTTGTTTCGCCTGCCGAACATGGCCCCTCTCCCGCAAGCGGTGGAGATTAGGATCGAAAGCGCAACCTTGACCTCGGGACGCTCCCGGGCCCGAGGCTGCGGCCGAATCGTGGCGTACATGGGACGCTGAAACGACGCGCCGTTCAACGGGGTTCGACGGCAATGCCCACACCGTCACAGCCACCCACAGTTACGTTAACGCCAATAACATCGCCCCAGTTCATGATTGGCGATTACTAGATCGGCAGGTCCAAGAGGGGGATCGACCATGAAGGGCATAATTCTAGCGGGCGGCAGGGGCACCCGGCTGCATCCGATGACCCACGTCATCTCCAAGCAGCTGCTGCCGATCTACGACAAGCCGATGATCTACTATGCCCTCACCACGCTGATGCTGGCCGGCATCCGCGAGACCCTGATCATCTCCACCCCCGAGGACCTGCCCAAGTTCGAGCAATTGCTGGGCGATGGCAGCCAGTGGGGGCTGAAGCTCACCTACGCGCCCCAGCCCAAGCCCGAGGGCCTGGCGCAGGCCTACATCATCGGCGCCGAGCACGTCGGCAACGGCCGCTCGGCCCTGGTCCTGGGCGACAACATCTTTTTCGGCCACGGCTTCACCGACGTGCTGGCGTGCGCCGCGCAGCGCCCGAAGGGGGCGACGGTGTTCGCCTACATGGTCTCCGATCCCGAGCGCTACGGCGTCGTCGAGTTCAACGGCGAGGGTCGCGCGCTCTCGATCGAGGAGAAGCCGAAGGCGCCCAAGTCGCGCTGGGCGGTTACCGGGCTCTACTTCTACGACTATCGCGCCGTCGACATCGCCCGGCGCCTGAAGCCGTCCCAGCGCGGCGAGTTGGAGATCACCGACCTCAACCGCGTCTACCTGGAGATGGGCGAGCTCAGCGTCGAGAAGCTCGGCCGCGGCTATGCCTGGCTCGATACCGGCACGCCCGACAGCCTCCTGGAAGCCGCCGACTTCGTGCGCGCGCTGGAGAAGCGGCAGGGCATGAAGATGGCCTGCCCCGAGGAGGTCGCCTTCCGCATGGGGTTCATCGACGCCAACCAGCTGCATCGGCTGGCGCGCGCGCTGGGCTCGTCGGCCTACGGCCAGTATCTCGCCGACATCGCCCGCGAAGCCGGCGACTGATCATTGCTGATCCATCGATGAACGTTTGACGCCGGTCGGGGTCTGCGGTCAAATCGTCGGGCCGGGCCCCTTGGGCCTCGCGCGTCACCGTCGGAGGATCACGACATGGCTTTTCTGAGCAAGCGCTTTGCGCGCGCGGGTACGCTTGGCCTGGCGGCGCTGGCGGCGAGCCTGACGCTGGCACCGGCAGCGGTTGCCGAGACGACGCTCAAGGTGTCGCTGCACTCGGATCTGAAGATCGTCGATCCGGTGTGGACCACGGCGCTGATCAGCACCCACCACGGCATGATGATCTACGACACGCTGTTCGCGCTCGACCGCAACCTGCAGGTCCAGCCGCAGATGGTCGACAAATGGACGGTGAGCGAGGACAAGCTCACCTGGACGTTCACGCTGCGCGATGGGCTGGAATGGCACGACGGGGCGCCGGTCACCGCCGAGGACTGCGTCGCCTCGCTGCAGCGCTGGAGCGCGCGCGACGGCATGGGCCAGAAGCTCATGAGCTTCGTTGCCGAGCTGAAGGCGACGGATGCCAAGACCTTCGTCATGAAGCTCAGGGAGCCCTACGGCCTGGTGTTGAGCACGCTCGGCAAGCCGTCCTCCAACATCCCCTTCATGATGCCCAAGCGCGTCGCCGAGACGAGCCCCAACACGCAGATCACCGAGACCACCGGCTCCGGCCCCTTCATGTTCAAGAAGGACGAGTGGAAGCCCGGCGAGAAGGCCGTCTACCTCAAGAACCCCAAGTACAAACCGCGCGCCGAGCCGGCCTCGGGCTTTGCCGGAGCTAAGCTCGCCAAGGTCGACCGCGTCGAATGGATCTGGATCGCCGACGCGCAGACCTCGGTCAACGCGCTGCTCAACGGCGAGATCGATTTCATCGAGGCGCCGCCGCACGATCTGCTGCCCCTGCTCGGCAACGATCCCAACGTGCAGTTCCTGGTCATCGCCCCCATGGGCCGCCAGTACGCGTTCCGGTTCAATGTGCTGCACAAGCCGTTCGACAACCCCCAGGTGCGCCAGGCGGCGGCTTACGCCTTCAATCAGAAGGACTTCCTGGACGCCACCATCGGCAATCCCAAGTACTACGTGACGTGCAAGTCGCTCTATCCCTGCGGTTCGCCGTTCGAGACCACCAAGGGCTGGGACGACAAGATCGAGAGCAACATCGCCAAGGCCCGGGAGCTCCTGACCCAGGCCGGCTACGACGGCACTCCCGTGGTGCTGATGCAGTCGACCGACATCCCCTCGCTCTCCAACCTGGCGCCCGTCGCCAAATCGTTGCTGGAGAAGGCCGGCTTCAAGGTCGACCTGCAGGCCATGGATTGGCAGACGCTGGTGGCGCGGCGCGCCAAAAAGGATCCCCCCGGCAGCGGCGGCTGGGGTGCGTACCTGACCTCCTGGGGCTCGGTCGACGTACTCGATCCGGTCGCCACCGCGTTCCTCAACGCCAGCTGCGACAAGGCCACGTTCGGCTGGCCGTGCGATACACGCCTCGAAGAGTTGCGCGATGTCTTCGCCAAGGAGACGGATCCCGCAAAGCAGAAGGCGGTCGCGGAGGCTGTCTCACTGCGCGCCGCCGAGTATCCAACGCACGTCTTCCTCGGCCAGTACCTGCAGCCCTCGGCGTTCCGCAAGAACATCTCCGGCGTGCTGGTCGCCACCAACGTGGTGCTCTGGAACATCGAGAAGAAATGACCTGGTCGATCGTGGCCCATGAACCGGGGACGGGCGCTTTCGCCGTGGCGGTGACGACGTGCGCCTTTGCGGTGGGGGCCAGTTGCCCCAACGTGCGCTCGGGCGTGGGCGCGGTGTCGACGCAGTCGCTGACCAACCGCTATCTGGGCCCAGCGGTCCTCGACGGCATGGAGCGAGGGCTGGCCCCGGCCGAAGCGATCGAAGTTGCACTCGGCCCCGACGAAGGCCGGCACTTGCGCCAGGTGCACGCGGTCGACCGTCTTGGACGCACGGCCGCGTGGACCGGCCGGCACTGCGTGACGTGGTGCGGCGAGCGGGCCGGCGAGCACCTCTCCGTCGCCGGCAACATGCTGGCGGGACCGGAGGTCGTCGCTGCAACCTTCGATAGGTTCCAGGCCGAACGCGATCGCAGCCTGCCCGAGCGCCTGATGGCGGCGCTGGATGCGGGCCAGGCCGCCGGCGGCGACCGGCGCGGGAGGCAATCCGCGGCCATGCTGCTCACCACCACCGAGGACTTCCCCGACCTCGACATCCGCGTCGACGACCACGCCGACCCACTGGCCGAGCTGCGCCGGCTGCTGGCGTTGTGGCGAAAGCTTTGGCCCGGCCGCAAGGCATGGACCCCGAGCAAGGCCAACCCCTCCGGCTGCACCGACCTCGACGTCATCGAGGCCGCCTGGAAGGCGCAAGGGCTCGACATCCGATTTCGCAGGTAGGGCTTGGGCAAACGAGGGAGCACATCCATGCACGGACGGCGGCCGACGATTGCATCGATGAGCGGCGTGGTGGCGGCGGCGCATCCGCTGGCCGCCCAGGCCGGTGCGCGCCTCCTAGCCCAGGGCGGCAATGCCTTCGATGCGGCGGCGGCGACGGCGGCCGCGCTCAACGTGGTCGAGCCCTACATGTCGGGGCTGGCCGGGCAGGGGTTGGCGACTTGCTGGCTGGCGGCCCAGCGGCGCATCAAGGTGCTCGATTTCGTGCCGCGCGTGCCGCTGCGCTTTCCCGTAGAACGCTTCACGACGCGCGAGCAGTTGGCGCGGGGGCCGCTGTCGGTCGGCGTGCCCGGCAATCTCGCCGGCTGGGCCGAGCTGGTGCGTGCGCACGGCCGGAAATCGCTGGCGGAGGCTCTCGCACCGGCCATTGCGTTGGCGCGCGAGGGCTTTCCACTGGTCGAGTTCAACGTCGAGGAGATGAACGAGCACGCGCCCACGCTGAAGGGCTACGCGGCCTTGCATGGCGAGTTCGCGCGTACCTACATGGGTGGCGGCGACCGGGTCGAGCCGGGCCGTGTCCTCGAGCAGCCGGAGCTGGCGCGCACGCTCGAGCGCATCGCCGCCGACGGGCCGAAGGTCCTCTACGCGGGAGCGCTCGGCCGATCCATCGTCGAGCATCTCCAGACGCTCGGCGGCTGCATGACCATGGCCGACCTCGAAGAGTTCGCTCCGCGCTGGAAGGAGCCGATCGCCGTCGCCTATCGCGGACGCTCCATACATGTGCCGCCGCCGCCCTGCGAGGGCTTCCAATTCCTGCTGACGCTGCGCATCCTCGAAGGCTTCGATCTCGCCCGCCTCGAGCGCAACGGCGTCGAGCACCTGGATACCGTCTACCGCGCCATCCGGCTCGCGGCAGGCGTGCGCATCGCCAACAACAATCCCGGCGCGGACAAGCTCGCGCGCCTGCTCGCCGACGACCACGTGGCGAAGCTGCGCGCCCGCGTGCGCGACGGTCGCTCGATCGCCGGGCCCACCGAGCAATGGATCGAGCCGCCGGCGGGGGGCGAGGACCCCGGCCACACCACCTCGTTCTCGATCGGCGACCGCGAGGGCAACCTGGTGTGCGTCACGCAGAGCCTCGGCAGCCCCTTCGGCAGCGGCGTGGTGGTGCCGGGCACGGGCGTGTGCCTCAACAATTTCCTCTACTGGGCCGAGGTGGCGCCGAACAGCCCCAACCGCACCAAGCCCGGCGCCGAGCTGGCGATGTGCATGTCGCCCTCGATCTCCACCCTCAACGGCCGGCCGGTGCTGGCGCTGGGCACGCCCGGCAGCTACGGCATCCTGCAGACCCAGGTGCAGGCGCTGGTGCAGTACCTCGACTTCGCGCTGCCGCTGCAGGAGGCGATCGAGGCGCCGCGGGCGCGGCTGTGGGACGGCCGGCATATCCAGGTCGAAGGTCGCATCCCCCAGGCCACCATCGCCGCCCTTAGGGAGCGTGGCCACGGCATCGAGGCGTTCCTGCCTTGGACCATGAAGGTGGGCGGCATGCAGGCGGTTGCCGTCGACCCAGCCACCGGCGTCATGACCGGCGCCGCCGACCCGCGCCGCGACAGCTACGCCATCGCTCTTTGAGGGAGGTCCGCATGACCGCCGGCCGCGTCATCGATGCGCACGCCCACATTCTCTCCGAGGAGACTATGGCGCTGATGCGCAAGGCGGCGCCCGGCATCGGCCCCAAGCTCGAGCGCATCGACGACGATTTTGCCGTGCTGACCGTCGCCGGCAGCCCCTATCGTCCGTTCCCGCGCGGTGGCTGGGACATGGCCAAGCGGTTCAGCGACATGGATGGTGCCGGCGTCGACGTGCAGGTGGTCTCCAACACGCCGCAGACGTTCCTCTACAATCAGGAGGCCGCGCTGACGGCCGCGCTGGCGGCGCTGCAGAACGACCAGATCGCCGCCGCCGTCGCCGCCCATCCCGAGCGGCTGATGGGCATTGCCACGCTGCCGATGCAGGCGCCGCAACTCGCCGCCGACGAGCTGCGCCGCGCCATGCGCAAGCTCGGGCTGAGAGGCGCGCAGATCGGCTCCAACGTCAACGGCCGCAACCTCGACGACCCCGCCCTGGAGCCTTTGTGGGCGGCGGCCGACGAGCTTGCCGCCTTCATCATGGTGCACCCGACGCAAGTGGCCGGCGCGGAGCGGCTCAAGTCCTATTACCTCACCAACCTGATCGGCAATCCCCTCGACACCACCATCGCCGCGGCCTGCCTGGTGTTCGGCGGCGTGGTCGGCCGCTATCCCAGGATCAAGTTCCTGATGGTGCACGGCGGCGGCTTCGTTCCCTACCAGGCTGGCCGATTCAGCCACGGCTGGCAGGTGCGGCCCGAGCCGCGCGCGAGCCTGACTTCGCCGCCCGATGCGGCGCTCGAGACGCTCTACTTCGATACCATCGTGCATTCGAGGCCGGCGCTGGAGTTCCTGGTGGCGAGCGCCGGCGCCTCCCGCGTGCTGCTCGGCAGCGACTACCCCTTCGACATGGGCACGCTCGACTGCGCGCGGCAGGTGCTGGCCCTTGCCGTCCCCGAGGCCGACAAGGCCACCATCCTCGGCGGCGCGGCAATGAAGCTCTTGTAGGCATGACCGCGCACAATCGGTCCCCTTCTCGTATCGCCTCGGCTGCGTCGATCTAGCCCCGCCGTCCCCGCGCCGAGCCGTATCCCGACTGGCCAAGCCGGCCGTGGTGATTTGCAGGCAGGATGGAAGTCGGCGTGCAGAGCACATACGTCACGTAGCCGTTGCGGCTCGTGTCGATCTCTTCCTGGACCTCGGACTGCTTCGGCACGTAGGGCCAATCGGCAATCACGGTCATGACGCCATTGTCGCGCACGCCGATCAGAATGTGTGTCTTGTAGTCGATGGCTCTTTCCATGGCGCGGGGCTCTCCTCTCCTCAGGTGCCGGCCGCCGCACGCATCACCCGGAAATAATGCTCGGCGTGCTGGTAGCAGTTCTCCATCTCGATCTCGTCGCCGGCCCGTTGGGCGTCGCGTGCCTTGTCCAAATATCTCTCGTAATGCTGCTTGGCATTGCCTGCCGCATTTCGCGGCCGGTTTGGCGGCTGCGGTCGGGTGCCGTTCCCACGGCGAAAGTTCGGGTTCATGTGATGTGCCCTTTGTCGGGCGCGCTGCGGATCCCTCGCGTGACCCGCACCGCACAGCCAAAGGCTGCAGGTGGCCACGGGTTGAAGAGGGTGGGCGCCAGCCCTTTCGGGAATGGCGGGGCCAGCGCCCCGCATGACGCGCATAACTTAGGTAGGCAGCGATGGTGGGAAGACAAGGGGCGGTCGGTCGGGAAACAACGAGTGCCGAACGGTTAACCCTTGGCGCTCCTTTGTGCCCGCCTCGCTGCCTTCTTCTCCCGCCGCAGGAGAGAACGTGTCTGACGCTGTCGTGCTTGGATCTTCTTGCGGCGGGAATCCGTCATCTTGGGCATGGCTGTCATCCTCAATGTCGTGCGGCACCCGCGAGTGTAGCTTTAGCGTTGAGCGAATCTGGAAGACTTCGCGCTGCCACGCAAGAGCGGTATCGCCTAGCAGGTCCTCCAACGGAACTCGGCCACCGCCGCGGAGTTTTAGCCCAGCATGTCAGCCGCGTCTCCAGCATTGAGAGAGGCTGCGGGGCGGGTCGTCCGCTCCGCCAGATCCCGCGGCCGCACCGTGGCCACGGTGGAGTCGTGCACGGCCGGGGCGCTGGCATGCGTGCTCGCGGATGCCGAAGGTGCCAGCGACGTGCTTCATGGCGGCTTCGTGGTCTACACGAAGCCCGCAAAGTCGGCCGCCGTCGGCGTTCCAATCGAGCTCATTGAACAGCACACCGCCGTCAGCCGCGAGGTCGCGCTGGCGATGGCGCGCGGGGGATTGGAGCGCATCCCGGCCGACGTGGTGGTGGCCGTCACCGGCGTTGCCGGCCCTGACCCCGACGAGGACGGCAATCCCGTGGGCTTGGTGCACATCGCGGCTGTCTCGCGCAACGGCGGGGACCTGCATCTCGAACGCCGGTTCGGCAACAGGCCCAGGCAAGAGATTTTGCAGAATTCGATAGGCGATGGCTTGGGTTTGCTGGCTGAACTCGTTGCGAAATGACGAAGAGGAGAACGCCCGTGCCCCGCCAACACCCAGGAAAACCGACGCCCAGGCAAGCGCAGCGGTCGCGCAAGGGGCTCGCCGAGCCCGGAATGAAGGACAAGTCTCGGAGTGAAGCTGCCAACAACCGGCGGCGGCAAAGACAGCACGAGGCCGATCGTCCCGACCGCGGCGGGCCGCAAGGAAGCAAGGACAAGGATTTCCAGCGCAAGTTTTGACGGCGCCGCTAGAGGATGGGCTTGCCGCCGGTTACGGCGATGGTCGCGCCCGAGACGTAGCTCGACAGCGGATCGGCCAGCATGACGTAGGCGGTGGCAAGCTCAGCCGGCTGGCCGGGGCGCTTCATCGGCACGTTCTTGCCGAAATTCGACACCCAGTCCTCCGGCAGCGTGGACGGGATCAAAGGCGTCCAGATCGGCCCGGGCGCGACGGCGTTGGCGCGAATGCCCTTTTCTGCGAGCAGCTGCGCGAGACCGGCCGTGAAGTTCTGGATTGCGCCCTTCGTAGTGGCGTAGGCGAGCAGGCTCGGATTGGGCACGTCGGAATTGATGGACGCGGTGTTGATGATGGCGCTGCCGGGCTTCATGTGCGGCACGGCGGCCTTGGTGAGATAGAACACGGCATGGATGTTGACCTTGAAGGTCAGCTCCCATTCCTCGTCGCTGATCTCCGCGATGTCCTTGAAGCTGGCCTGGTGAGCGGCGTTGTTGACGAGAATGTCGATCCCGCCGAGCTCGCTCACCGCCTTGTCGGCAATCTCGCGGCAATGGGCCGAATCCTGGATGTCGCCGGCCATCAGCACGGCCTTCCTGCCGGCAGCCTCGACCAGGCGCTTGGTCTCTTGCGCGTCTTCGTGCTCGTCGAGATAGGAGATGAGCAGGTCCGCCCCTTCCCGCGCATAGGCGATGGCCACGGCCCGACCGATGCCGCTGTCGCCGCCGGTGATGATGGCCTTCTTGTCCTCGAGGCGCGCGCTGCCCTTGTAGGTGTCCTCGCCGTGGTCGGGCACCGGCCTCATCTTGGCCGTCAGTCCGGGCATAGGCTGCTTCTGTTTGGGGAAGGGCGGCTCGGGCCGTTTCGAGGGCATGCGGTGCTCCGCGCGTTGAAAGTCGAGGTGTGCGGAGCCGCTTGTGGTCTGGGCGCTTGGTCTCGAGGAGTCACAATGCCGCTGCGCCGCACGCGTTCTTAACCGCGCGCGTGCGTGTGAAGTTCCAGGGCCAGCGACGCTCGTCTCAGGTAAGCGTGAATGTCAGCTCGCCGAGTTTCTCGATCGAGGTGACGAGCTTGTCGCCGGGCTTGAGCCAGACCTGCTTGTCCTTGGGATAGCCTGATATGACGCCCTCCGGCGTGCCGGTGAAGATGAGGTCGCCGGACTTGAGCGTCATGTGCTGGGAGATGTAGCTGACGAGCTGCTTGCAGTTGAACACCATGTCGCTGGTGCTCGAGGACTGGCGCACCTCGCCGTTCACCCGGCACTCGATCTTCAGGTTGTCGCCGTCGACCTGGTCGGCGCCGACGAGCCACGGTCCGATCGGGCCGGAGCCGTCGAGCGTCTTGCCGAGCATCCATTGGCTAGAGCGCTGCTGCAGGTCGCGCGCGGTGAAGTCGTTGCCGGTGCAGTAGCCGAAGATGTGCGCCGGCGCATCGGCCTCCGTGACGTTGCGCGCGGTGCGGCCGATCACGATCACCAGCTCGGCCTCGTAGTCGAACCTCTCCGCCTTCTCCTTCGACACTGCGATCTCGCCGCCGCAGCAGTTGAGCGCGGTGTTGTACTTGTTGAACAGGATCGGCTGCTTCGGCACGGGGTTGCCGGTCTCGGCTGCGTGCTTGCGGTAGTTGAGGCCGATGCACACGATCTTCTCCGGGTTGGTCACGCAGGGGCCGAACTTCGCCACGTTCTCGGCAACGAATTGCGCCGGGGTTGCCTTGGCGGCGAGCCTCTGCAGGGCGGCGATGTCGCCTTGCCCGGCGAGCACAGCGGTAATGGTGGTCGGCGCGCCTTCCTTGAAGGCCTGCTCGGCGGCCGCCACGTCGAGGATGCCGCGCTCGGTCCTGAGCCCCAGGCCATAGTCGGCGTCGCGGCGCAAGGTGCAGAAGGTCATGGCCTTGGCCGCCGCTGCCGGTGCGCCGCTCCCGCTGCCTGGGCCAGCCTGCGCGGCCGCCGGGGTCGATGCGGTCTTGGCCGCGACGCCCGTCAACAGCGCCCCGCCGACGATGCCCGTCGTCTTGAGAAACGTCCTGCGATCGCTTTTCATGGTTTCCTCCGCCGCGCGATGGTCATGGCCGCCTACCACTGACTGGGGCAGCTCCTACGGAGCTTTCAGTATAGACCAATC
>Ga0111539_10009274_pt1 | contig 12432 bp, 8 predicted proteins | sample RhiMethybrSRZTD1_FD_79667 | JGI IMG/M metagenome (GOLD analysis project Ga0111539, IMG submission 79667) | Populus rhizosphere microbial communities from Tennessee, USA - Rhizosphere MetaG P. TD hybrid SRZTD1 (version 2) (version 2) | ecosystem: Host-associated > Plants > Roots > Rhizosphere >...
AAGCGGAACGACGTGGCCAGCTCGAAGTCGCCCACGATGGCGCGCCGCTCCTCGAGCTTCTGGAGGATGCGGTCCGGCGGGCCCCACACCGCGGCCTCCATGAACGCGGACACGATGCCGTCCATGCCGATCTCCCGGGCCATCGCGATCTTCTGGGCGTAGGCGTCGTATCCCTTCACGGTGGTGAAGTGCGGCCCCAGCAGCTCGTAGTGATAAAAGTTGCTCTCCACGAACTTGCCCATGTACTGGCGCGCCGTCGCCTCGGCGCCCGCCAGGGTGGGGGTGCACACGCAGAAGTCGGCCAGCAACGGCGGCGCCGCCTCCCGGTCATGCGTCTCGCGTACGAGCTCGCGGTGCTTCTGGATGGCGGGCATGCGCAGCGGCCACGGCCGGTCCGCGAACATGACCATGGCCGCGTTCAGCCTGGCGGCTGACACCACGGAATCGTCGGAGGAAGCCACCGCGTACACGCGGCCTTCGAAGCTCCGCGTCGGGCGGGGCCGGATCTCCGTCCTCGGCTGACGGTAGAAGGGCCCCTCGCCCTCCATGAACCCGGTGCGGAGGCCTCGCAGGATCATCTCGGCGGCCTCGTCGAACCGCCCCCGCGATTCGTCCATCGTGCCGCGGAAGGCTTCGAACTCCCGGCGAGCGAGGCCGCGACCCATGCCGAGCCGGAGGCGGCCCCGGCTGAGGTGGTCGAGGATGGAGACCTGCTCGGCGACACGCAGGGGATCGTGCCAGGGCAGGATCACCGCGGCGGTCCCGAGATCCACGTCCGGGCAGACCGCGGCGAGATAGGACATGAGCTGCAGGTTGTCCGGGCAGAACGAGTAGTCGTTGAAGTGGTGCTCCACGGACCACAGCACGTCGAAGCCCAGGTCGGCGGCCAGGCGGGCGAGACGCAGCTCCTCGTCCCACACCTGCGCGTCGGAGACGTTGCTCCATCCATAGCTGGAGAAGACCATCTGCAGGCCGACGTCCATCGCATCCTCCCGGGGTTCGGCTCGCGGCTGGCGGAATGATTTCACGCCTGTGGTCCGGCCACAACCGGTGGCGCGCCGCGATTGTGTCCCCGGGGTTGCCACGCTATGCTCCCCGGAACGACCCGAGTTGCCTCCGCTCCGCGACGCCCGCCTGGGGCTCCGGTGACTGGGGCGACCTTGGAAGCACCACACTGACAGGAGAGGAATCATGGCCGAAGTCGATGGCGCAACCCTGGTAGCGAGGAGCCTCAAGAAGCAGGGCGTTCAGTTCATGTTCGGCATCGTCGGGTTTCCGGTGCAGCCGATCGCCGCGGCCGCGCAGAAGGAAGGGATCACCTACGTCGGCATGCGCAACGAGCAGTCCGCCTCGTACGCCGCGCAGGCGGTGGGGTACCTGACCGGGCGTCCGGGCGTCTGCCTCGTCGTGTCGGGCCCCGGCGTGGTGCACGCTCTGGCCGGCCTCGCCAACGCGCAGCAGAACGGCTGGCCGATGATCTGCATCGGCGGGGCCTCGGAGTCGTGGCGCAACGGCATGGGCGCGTTCCAGGAAGAGCGCCAGGTGCTGATCACCACGCCGTTCTGCAAGTTCTCGCACGGGATCGAGCACGTCCACCGCATTCCGTTCTATGTCGAGATGGCGGTGCGCAATGCGATCTACGGCCGGCCGGGCGCGAGCTATCTCGACATGCCGGACGACATCATCACCGGCAAGGTCGACGAGCTGCGGGTGGAAGAGCCGGGGCGCTGCCCCGACCCGCCGCGCACGCAGGCCATGACGGCCGATGTCGAGCGCGCGCTGGACGTGATGCGGTCGGCGGAGCGGCCGCTCGTCATCGTCGGCAAGGGCATGGCCTATGCGCGGGCCGAGGACGAGGTCCGCAAGTTCATCGAGCGCACCAAGGTGCCGTTCCTCGCCTCGCCGATGGGCAAGGGCGTCATGCCCGACAGCCATCCGCTGTCGGTCGGCGCGGCCCGCAGCCACGCGCTGCAGAACGCCGACGTGGTCTTCCTGATGGGCGCGCGGCTCAACTGGATCATGCACTTCGGTCTGCCGCCGCGCTTCAACAAGAACGTGCGCATCATCCAGCTCGACATCGCGCCGGAGACGATCGGTCAGAACGCGCCGACCGAGGTCGCGCTGGTCGGTGACGGCAAGGCGATCGTGGCGCAGATCAACGAGGCGCTCAACAAGCGCGAGTGGGTCTATCCCAAGGAATCCGCGTGGCACGGCGCCATCGCCGAGAAGGCCGCGGCCAACGCGGCGCAGATCGCGCCGCAGCTCGTGGACGACACGGCCCCGGCCAACTACTACCGCGCGCTGAAGGATGTAGCCGCGTGGGCGCCGGAGGACGCGATCATCATCGGCGAGGGCGCCAGCACGATGGACATCGGCCGCACCCAGCTGTTCAACGCCAAGCCGCGGCACCGGCTGGACGCCGGCAGCTACGGCACGATGGGCATCGGCATGGGCTTCGTCATCGCCGCCGCGGTGGTGCACCCCGACAAGCCGATCATCTCAGTCTCGGGCGACTCGGCCATCGGCTTCTCCGGTATGGAGATCGAGACGGCCTGCCGCTATCAGCTGCCGGTCAAGATCGTCGTCTTCAACAACGGCGGCATCGGGCCCGGCCACGCCACCCCTCCGGAGAACCCGCTGCAGACCATGCGGCCGAACGCGCTGATCTACGGCGCTCGCTACGACAAGATGATGGAAGCCTTCGGCGGCAAGGGCTGGTTCGTCGAGAATCCCAAGGATCTGAAGTCGGCGCTGGAGCAGGCCACGGCGTTCAAGGGCCCGGCCCTGGTCAACGTCATGATCTCCCAGGAGTCCGCCCGCAAGCCGCAGCAGTTCAAGTGGCACAGCTGAGCCACTGACGCATCCCGACGACGGGCCGCTCCGACGAGGGGCGGCCCATCGTCTTTCGAAGCCGGTGCCGTTACGACGTGCGCGGTGCTCAGCTCCCCGGCGTCGGCGCGGCCTGGGCGATCAAGCCGCTGCCCTTCAACTCTGCCCAGAGCGCGCCGGGGATCGGAAGCTCGACCATGCGCACGTTGTCCTCGACCTCCTGGATGGACCGCGCGCCAGGAATCACGGAGACGATGGCCGGATGCGCGAGGATGAACTGCAGCGCCGCCGCCTTCAAAGGCACGCCGTGGCGAGCGCACACCTCGCCGATCCGTGCGGCCCTGTCCATCATCTCCGGCGCGGCGGCGCGGTAGTTGAAGGTGGCGCCGGCACGGGCGCCCACCGCGAGGATGCCGCTGTTGTACGGACCGCCCGCGACGACCGCGATCCCGCGCTCGAGGCAGTACGGCAGGAACTCGGAGAGCGCAGTCTGGTCCAGGAGCGTGTACCGCCCGGCGAGCAGGAAGCAGTCGCAGTGGCCCTCCCGTGCGAACGCCAGCTCCATCTGCCACTGGTTCATCCCGGCGCCGATGGCCTGGACCACCCCAGCGGCGCGGAGCTCGACGAGAACGGGGAAGGCTTCCTTCAGGGCTTGCTCGTAGTGGTCATCGGGATCATGGACGAACACGATGTCGACGCGCTCGAGTCCGAGGCGCGCGAGCGAGGCCTTGAATGACTCGCGGACGCCCCGGGCGCTGAAGTCGAACGCCCACGTGGCTTTCGCCGACCCCGGCGCCGGTGGCTGGATAACGCGGCCCACCTTGGTCGACAGCACGTAATCCCCGCGAGGGACGCCGCGCAGGGCTTCGCCGTAGCGCGCCTCACTCTCGCCGACGCCGTACATCGGTGCGGTATCGAGGTAGTTGACGCCCAGCGCCAGGCTGCGCTGGATCAGCGCCACGGCCTCCCTCTCCGCGGTGGCCCGTTCAGGGTCCGTGGCGGGCGGCGCGCCCGAAAGGGCGACGCCTCCGAGTCCGAGGCGCGTGACACGAAGCCCGGTTCGGCCGATCTCGACGGTCTCGGTGGCGCGCATGGCGTGTCCCTAGTGAAATGGTGGGAGGTTTCGCTCACAGCTGATCGGCTGACGCGTCAGCGAACGGGGCCGCTCCCGCCAGGGGCGGCCCCGTTTCCGTCTACATCACGCCGTCACTCTTCAAGGCGGCGATGTCGTCGGCGCAGAGGCCGAGCCACCCCGTCAGCACCTCCGCGCCGTGCTGGCCCAGGAGCGGGGAGGGCTTGACCCGCGGCGGTCGGCCGTCGACCCGCACCGGCCACGTCGGCATCTTGAACGGGCCGCTCGGATGCTCCATCACCTGCATGATTCCGCGCTTCTCGAAGCTCGGATCGTTCTGCAGCTCCATCGTGTCGAAGACGGCGCCCGCGGGCACGCCGACGCCGCTGATCAGCATCATCGCGTCTTCCTTCGTGTGCTGGCGCGTCCAGGCCGTGACGATGGCGTCGACCTCGGCTTCGTGCTCGATCCGGGCGGCGCCGGTGGCGTAGCGCGGATCGTCGATCAGCTCCTCGCGGCCGAACAGCTTCATCAGCCGGGCCCAGTGCTCGGGGTTCGCGCGGCTCGTCATGACGTAGATCCAGTCGTTGGAGCCAAAGGGCTTGCACTGGAAGAGGCCAGAGGGCGCATTGCTGCCCATGACGGTCTTCGCGCCGCGTCGTTGCGCCGGCTTCCCGGTGCGCGCCTGGACCGCGAAGCAGGTGCGCATGTAGTGCAGCATCGCGTCCTGCATGGCGACCTGCAGGCGCCGCCCCTGACCGGTCCGCTGGCGCTCGAACAGCGCCCCCAGAATCGTGATCGCCATCAGCATCCCGGTGCCGGTGTCGCCGAAGCTCGGGCCGGGCTTGACCGGCGGCCGATCGGTCTCGCCGGTGACGCTGATCAGGCCGCCGGCGGCCTGCGCGATCATGTCGAAGGCCAGCCCCTTCTCGTACGGGCTGCCGGTGCCGAACCCCTGGATCGAACAGTAGATGAGGCCCGGGTTGATCTTCGTCACCTCGTCGTAGCCGAGGCCGAGGCGCTCGATCGTGCCCGGCGCCATGTTCTCGGCGGCGACGTCGGCCTTCTTCAGCAGCTCCTTGACGATGGCCAGCCCGCGCGGCGACTTGAGATCGATCGCCAGCGATTTCTTGTTCGCGTTGAACATGTGGAAGTACCACGGGTCGTCGGGGTTCTTTCCCGGGAGCACCCGCCGGGCAGGATCGCCCGTCTTCGGGTTCTCGATCTTGACGACCTCGGCGCCGAGCCAGGCGAGAGCCTCCGTGCACGATGGTCCGGCCTCGAACTGGGTGAAGTCGACGACCCTGATGCCGGCGAGACACTCGAGGTCCTGGCTGATCTCACTCATCCCGATCCTCCCGGTCAGATGGTACCCGGTCTTCGATCTCTGCGGATATCGAGGGCCGCCACGGCTCCGCCGGGCCCTCGAATCTGAGAATCATGTGCCGCTGCCCGACGAGCCCGCCTGGCCCCAGTTCATCTCGGAAATCGAGGCGTTTCTCCGCGAGTATCACTTCGCCAGCGCTCGATCTACAATGCGGGTCCATGAGCTGGCTGGTGAACTCGAAAGGATGGACCCCATGCTGACGATCGACGCCCAGGTGCACGCCTCCGAGCGCAATCACCCCGGCCGGCCCTGGGCCGCGGTGCTGCACGGCCCGGCCGAGGTCACGGGCGACCAGATGGTCGCGGCGATGGATGCGGTCGGCGTCGATGGCGCATTGCTCATCTCGCCGTTCACCATGTATCGCTGGGACGCGAGTTATGCGATCGCGGTGCGCGCCAAGCACCCCGGCCGGTTCGGGCTGATCAAGCCGGTCGATCCCTCCGACCCCGCCGTCGCCGAGACGGTGGCCGAGTGGGCGAAGACGCCGGGCACCGTCGGCATCCGCATCATGATGAACCGCGACGTGTCCGAGGACGCCGCCGATCCGGGGATCAACCGGGTGCTGGCGGCCGGGGCGCGGCACGGGCTGCCGGTGAACATCCTGTGCTGGGGCCGCCTGGAGCAGGCCCGGGCGCTGGCGGCGCGCAACCCGGACACGACGATCGTGGTCGACCATCTGGGTCTGCAACAGCCGTTCGAGCCGCCGCCGCCGGCGGCGCCTTTTGCCGCTCTGCCGGATGTCCTGCAGATCGCCGCCCAGCGGAACGTCGCGATCAAGATCACCGGGGCCTGCACGCTCTCGCGGGAGGCCTATCCCTACAAGGACATCTGGGATCCGCTGGCGCGCATCTTCGACGCCTTCGGCATCGATCGCTGCATGTGGGGCACCGACTGGACCCGCGCGGTCGGGCTGCTGACGTACCAGCAGGGCGTCGATGCCTTCCGGAGCACCGATCGTCTTTCCGAGAGCGACAAGACCGCGCTGATGGGAGGCACGTTGCAGCGCATCTACAAGTGGGCGCCGAAGAAGGCGTGACACGCGTGCGATACCGGCACCCGGCACGACCACTGGTGGCCCTCGTGGCTGTCCTGCTGGTGCTCGCGGCGTGGGGGGCGACCGGCTTGTCCTCCGCCGCGGCGGCGGATCAGCCCCGGAACATCATCATCATGTTCGCCGACGGAGCGGCGTCGACCCAGTGGGACTTCGGCCGGTACTCGAGCAAGGTGCTCCGTCAGCAACCGTTCGTCACGACCGACGTCGTGTTCCGCCAGGGGGTGGTGGGGCTGCTGGCGACGAGCCCATCCGACGCCTACGTCACCGACTCGGCGGCCGCGGCGTCTGCGATGTCGACGGGGTTCAAGGTCAAGAACGGCGCGATCTCGATCACGCCCGACGGCGCGTCGCCCCGGACGGTCATGGAGGCGGCCAAGGCCGCCGGCAAGCGGATCGGGCTGGTGACGACGGCCACCGTCTATGACGCGACGCCCGCGGCGTTTGCCTTGCACACCGCCTCGCGCCGCGACTCACAGGCGCTGGTGGATCAGCTGCGCGCGCTCGAACCCGACGTCGTGATGGGCGGTGGCGCCGACTACTTCTTGCCGGCGAGCGCTCCCGGCGGCAAGCGAAAAGATGGCCAGGACGTCATCGCCGCCTTTCGCGCCCGCGGGCACACGGTGGTGAGAACCCCCGGCGAGCTGGCGGCCGCGTCGGGGCCCAAGCTCCTCGCCCTGTTCTCCGACGACGACATGGATTTCGAGATCGATCGCGATCCGGCCCGGGAGCCCACCACCGCCGAGATGGCCACCGCCGCCCTGACGGCGCTCGCCCAGCAGAGCCCGAACGGATTCGTCCTGCTGGTCGAGAACGAGAACGTCGATACCGCGGGCCACCACAGCGATGCCGCGTCGCTGATGCGCGCGCTCTGGGCGTTCGACGACGCGGTGAAGGTGGCGCTCGAGTTCCAGAAGCGGCACCCCGACACGCTGGTGATCGTCACCGGCGACCACGAGACCGGCGGATTTTCGCCGACCTACGCGCTGAAGGATCTGAGCTCCTCGGCGAGCAGCAACCGCTTCTACAGCGGCGACGAGCACGTGAGGATGCTCGAGCGCATCACGATGTCGTTCAACGCCGTGAAGGAGAAGCTCGGCACGCAACCCTCCGCGGCGGTGCTGGACCAGCTCCTGGCCAAGCACTTCCCGGGCTTCCGGCTCGATCCCGACCTGCGCGAGCTGATCCTCGGCGGGAAGATCGACGAGCGCAACGTCTCCTACGTGCCCCAGAGCGCGCTGGGGCGGATGGTCGCGCGCCAGACCGGCTACTACTGGGGCACGTCCGGACATACCCCGCAGCCGGTGGTCGTCGGAGCCGTCGGCCCCGGAGCCGGCGTGTTCCAGGGCTACCAGGACAACACCGACTTCGGCAAGCATCTGCACCAGCTGATCCGCGGCAAGTAGAACGGCCCGGGCGCGGCCCGTCGGCCGCGGCGAAGCCCTCCGCGTGCTCTCCTACTTCGGCCGTATTGCGTCCGCCGTGCCCTGGATGAAGGCCTTGATCTTCTCGAGCTGCTCCGGCGAGACCTTTCCGGTGAAGTCCGGCATGCCGACGCCCATCGTCGGTCCCCGGTAGACGAACGTCCCCATGTTGGCGATGACATCGGCGGAGGAGTAGCCGAGGTTCCTCACGTTGCCGCCGCGGTCCACGCCGGGGACACCGTGGCAGAACACGCAGTTGCTCACGTAGAGAAGTGTGCCCTCCTTCACGTGGGCCGGATCGTAGGGGACGCCCTGGACGAGCGCGCCCTGCTGGTACTCCACGAAAGCCGGCGGCTGGGCACTGCTGCCGATGGCGAACGTGTAGACGGTGCCCGGCCCGCGCCGGTTAGTGGCGCGATGCATGATGCCGTACACGCCACCCCAGCCGGCTGCCACCGAGACGTACTGCCGTCCGTCCACGAAGTAGGTGACCGGGCCCGCCACCACGCCGGTGCCGGTCGGCGTCTCCCAGAGCTTGGTGCCCTTGGTGGCGTCGTAGGCGACGAAACGCCCGTCGGCGGTGCCCTGGAAGACGAGGTTGCCGGCGGTGGTCAGCGTGCCGCCGTTCCACGGGGACACGTGCTCCTGGCGCCACGCTTCCTTCTGGTTCACGGGATCCCACGCGATGAGGCGGCCGAAGGGCGCGCTCTTGGGCGGCTCCACGTTGGCGTACATGGCGAGGTTCCAGCCGAGGCCGCCGTGCGGCTCCCCGGGGGTGTTGCCGCCGAACGTCCAGTTCTTGTTGTCCATCAGGTTGACGCCGATGTTCTGCGCCGGCAGATAGACGAGCCCCGTCATCGGATTGAACGACATCGGGTGCCAGTTGTGCGCGCCGTACGCGCTCGGGATGATCTCGCGCGGCCGGTCCACCACACGGGCCTCAGGCGTCTCCATCGGGCGCCCGTCCTTGTCGTAGCCGGTGGCCCAGTTCACGTCCACGAAGTTCTTGGCCGAGACGAGCTTGCCGTTGGTGCGATCGATGACGAAGAAGAAGCCGTTCTTCGGCGCGTGGAGGATGACCTTGCGCGCGGCCCCGGCGATCTTGAGGTCGGCGAGGATCATCGGCTGGGTCGAGGTGAAGTCCCAGTTGTCGCCCGGCGTCTCCTGGTAGTGCCAGACGTACTTCCCGGAGTCGGGATTGAGGGCGACGATGGAAGCGAGGTAGAGGTTGTCGCCGCCCGCCGGGCTCCGCTTGCTGCGCGCCCACGGCGAGCCGTTGCCCGTGCCCACGTACATCAGGTTGAGATCGGGATCGAAGGTCATGCTGTCCCACGCCGTCCCGCCGCCGCCGGCCTCCCAGTACTTGCCGCTCGGGTCCCACGTCTTGGCGGCGCGGGCCATCGAGGCGTCCTCGAAGGGCTTGGCGGGATCGCCGGGCACGGTGAACCAGCGCCAGCGCTGGGCGCCCGTCTCGGTGTCGTAGGCGGTGATGTAGCCGCGCACGCCGTACTCGGCGCCCCCGTTGCCGATGATCACCTTGCCCTTGTACACACGCGGCGCGCCGGTGACCGTGTACGACCGTGAGCGGTCGATGATGGTGTCCTTCGTCCACAGCACCCGCCCGGTGGCGGCGTCGAGGGCCACGAGGCGGCCGTCGTAGGTGGCGACGAACACCTTGCCCTGGTAGACGGCCACGCCGCGATTGACCACGTCGCAGCAGCCCTTGTAGCCCGCCTCGCGCGGCACGTCGGGATCGTAGATCCACAGCCGCTTGCCGGTCCGCACGTCCACGGCGTGCACCACGCTCCACGAGGCGCTGACGTACATGACGCCGTCCACGACCAGCGGCGTCGCCTCCACCCCGCGGGTGGACTCGAGGTCGTAGGCCCACACGAGGCCGAGTGCCTTGACGTTGTCGGCGTTGATCTGGGTGAGGCGGCTGAATCGCGTCTCCGCGTAGTCGAGCCCATGACTCGGCCAGTCGCGAGACGTGCGCGCGTTGGCTCGGATGCTGGCGCCGTCGACCTTGCCGGTGGCGGCCTTGATGCGGTCGGCGGACGTCCCGCCTTGTGCGAGCGCGCCGGGGGGATGCACAGCACCGATGAGCACGGCGAACGCGAACGCGATGAGCGCTACGGACAAGGCAGCCTTCATTGGCCTCTCCTTCTGTCAGACTCGCTGTCCGGTCAGCTTGCTGCACCGCCCTCTCGCTGCTTGCGCAGGAAGTCCTGCAGGTCTTCCATCAGCTTTTCCGAGTCGAGCTCTCCGCCGGGGAGCGGTGGCTGCTCCTCACTCGCTGTTGCATCGTATTCCTGCTCGAGCTTCTTGACGTGCTCGCGGGTGGCGCGGTCCCGAGCCACCGCCTGATCGCACTGGGCGCGGAACTCCTGGATGGCCTCGGTGAAGTGCGACATGTCCGGGCTCAGGTTCAGCAGGCGGGCCACGTAGCTCACCAGGGTCTGGATCGCTGCCGGGTTCTCGGAGTCAGGGAGATAGTGCGGCGCCTGCCCCATGAAGCCGACATGCTGGATGCCCCGTCGCTCCGCCCCATCGAGGACGACCGAGGAGATCCCGGTTGGGCCTTCGTAGGTCGGTGGACTGTAGATACCCCAGGCCTCGAGCAAGGAGCGCGCGGCGGAATCGTTGCTGCGCGCCGTGACACGGACCGGCCGGGTGTGGGGAGCGCCCGCCAGGAGTGCCCCGAGCGAGACGATCTGCTTCACCCCACACCGCTCGGCGACATCGAGGAACGCCTTCGTGTAGGCGCGCCACCTCTGATGGGGCTCCGGACCGCAAAACAGGAGGAGACCGTCACGGCCATCGGGATGCCAGGCAAAGAACTCGCTCCGGGGCCAGTGGATATCGCGGCCCCCATCGGCCCGCATCCGCACCTCCGGCCGTTCCTGCGTGAACACGAAGAACTCTTCGGGGTCTATCCGGGCCAGCCGCGGGGCCGGGAGGTCGCGGACCAGGTGGCGCAGGGCGCCCGTGGCTGCCCGGCCGGCATCGATCCACCCCCCGAACGCAACGACCAGCGTCGTCAGGTTGGTCGGCGGCTCGCGGTCGAACTCTACGTTATCCATGCGCATCCTCTCGGCAGTGGCGAGCGTCGCTCATCACTCACTCTCTGTTGCGCCCGCTCGAGCGTCTGTATCTTCGCATAGCCTTCATGCCGTTGGCTTGCCCCGCCTACCCGGCCGGGCCCGCGTCAGCGGACGGCGAGGGCGATCGCGGGCTCGAGCACATCCCGGAGCGAGAGCGTGCCGAACTCGGCGAGGACGAGGGCCAGCGCATCGACCACCGCCGGAATGGTTCCCGCTGATGGGCCGGACAGAGGGATCCGTTGAGCCGCACGGAAGGTCTCGACCGACGCCGCCGCCGGCGCCGACCCCTGGCCGTTGATCACGACCACCTCGTTCCGGTCGCCGAGGTAGAGGATGATCGGCACCTCGCCGCCGAGCCCGAAATGGGAGATCTCGGTGACGGCCGCCGCGAAGGTCGCCGCCACGCCGCCGTCCACCGCGGTGCCGCCCCGCGCCAGCATCCGCATCGCCGCCTCCGCCGCGAAATGCCGGCCGGCGGCGACCACGCCGACGCGCCCGACGACCTCCGGGCGGTAGGTGGAGGATCCCGCGATGTCATCGGCGCCCAGCGCGAGGGTCGTGGCGTGCGCGGTGATCAGGAGGGCCGCGAGGGAGGAACGAACACCGCTCACGCGGATCACACGCTGTCGAGGCCGTTCGACCAGCGCCGGCAGAGCTGATGCGCGATCGCGATGGGCGCCGGCACCGACACCTTCGTCGGATCGTCGGGACCGGTGGCCGCCCGCGCCACCATCTCACGGATCTCCTCGCGCGAGAACCAGCGCGCCTCGGCAATCTCCTCGGCGTCGACGGTGATCTCCTCGGTCAGGGCCTCCGTGAGAAACCCCATCATCAGGCTCGACGGGAACGGCCACGGCTGCGCCGCCAGGTAGCGCACGCGCCCGCAGCGGATGCCCGCCTCCTCGCGGACCTCTCGGCGCACCGCCTCCTCCGGTGTTTCCCCCGGCTCGACGAAGCCGGCCAGGCACGAAAAGCGCGCGCCCGGGCGCCGGCGGTTGCGGCCGAGCAGGGCCAGCTCGCCACGGATGGCGAGCATGATCACCACGGGATCGGTCCGCGGAAAGTGCGACGCCCGGCACGCCGGGCACTGCCGTTTCCAGCCGGCCGAGGCCATCGTGGTCGTCGATCCGCACTGCGCACAGAAGCGATGGCGGGCGTGCCAGTCGAGCAGCGAGCGGGCCTGGGCGAGGATCGCCGCCTCGCCGGGGGCGATCGTCGGAGCGAGGGCGCGGACGTCGATCAGCTCGGTGTCGACGTCGGGCGCGACGTCCGCGCCGGTGGCATCGATCGCGAAGTGCGCGCGTCCGTCGCCGAGGCCGAGAAAGATCAGCGACGCGCCTCCGTCGATCTGGGCGCGCCACGGTCCCACCGGCTGCCAGTCGAGCGTCGGGACCGTCGTGCTGCGGGTGAACGGCCTCAGCTCTCGCAGGGCCAGAAGCCGCGTCTGGGGGTCGTCGAGCAGCTTGCGGATCCAGTCGCCATCGTCCCGCCGCTCGCTGACCCGATCCAGCGGGTTACCGCCGAAGCAATAGACGTCCTCCATGTCGGCTAGGTCTGGTCCACCT
>Ga0111539_10009275_pt1 | contig 12431 bp, 8 predicted proteins | sample RhiMethybrSRZTD1_FD_79667 | JGI IMG/M metagenome (GOLD analysis project Ga0111539, IMG submission 79667) | Populus rhizosphere microbial communities from Tennessee, USA - Rhizosphere MetaG P. TD hybrid SRZTD1 (version 2) (version 2) | ecosystem: Host-associated > Plants > Roots > Rhizosphere >...
CGACGATCTCGTCGATCGCTGGGAGGACCACCTCGAGCTCTTCGTCGAGAGCGTCGTCAACAATGGCGGCCGGGGGTGCATCAACGCGTCAGGCATCTGGGCGAGCCGCCACACGCACGACATCGCCGAGGCGATCGCCGCGCGCGTCGCCGCCATCCGGCCGCTGCCGCCCGATCATCCCGACGCCATGCTGGCTGCATTCACCGTCCCCGGCGCGGCCGCCGCGATCGCGCAAGCCATCGACGCCGATGCCGCCCAGCCGGGCGTGGCCGACGTCACCGCTCGCCATCGCGACGGCAGCCGCCACGTCCGCGAGGGACGGGCCGACTACCTGTTGCCGACGGTGCTTGAGTGCAACGCACCCGACTCGCCGGCCGCTCACAAGGAATACATGTTTCCCTTCGTGAGTGTCGTCCGCTGTGAGGAAGCGAAGATGGTGGACGCCATCGGTCCGACGCTCGTCTGCACGGCTCTGACCGGCGACGGCGCGCTGCGGCGACGACTGCTCGACGCCGTCCACATCGATCGCCTGAACTTTGGCCCGGTGCCGCCGACGGCGTTGAACTGGCTCCAGCCGCACGAAGGCAACATCGTCGAGTTCCTGTTCCGCCCGCGAGCCTTTCAGCAGGCGGCCATCGCCGTGTGAACCGGACGGTCCATCATGCGGATTCTGTCGATCACCGCCGGTGCTGCAGGGATGTATTGCGGAAGCTGCTTCCGCGACAACGCGCTCGCCGCCGAGTTGATTGCACGGGGACACGAGGTGTCGCTCGTGCCGATTTACACGCCCACGCGGACCGACGAGCCGAACGTGAGCGCGCCGCGGGTGCTGTTTGGCGGGATCAGCGTCTATCTGCAGCAGCACTCGGCGCTCTTCCGTAAGACACCCTGGCTGCTGGATCGGCTGTGGGACTCGCCGCGTGTGATCTCAGCGTTTGCCAACCGCGCGGTGTCGACCGACGCCAGTCTCCTGGGTGAGATGACGATCTCGATGCTCCAGGGGGAGTCGGGCGTCCTGCGCAAGGAATTCGACAAGCTGGTCGACTGGATCCGCGCCGAGCCGCTTCCTGACGTCATCAACATCCCCAACTCGCTGCTGATCGCTCTTGCCGAGCCGTTGAAGCGGGCCGTCGACCGGCCGGTGTGCTGCACGCTGCAAGGCGAAGAGTTGTTCCTGAACGGCCTGCTGCCTCACTACCGCGAGCGGGCTCTCGCGCTCATCCGCGAACAGGTCCCTCACGTCGATCACTTCATCGCGGTCAGCGACTACTGTGCGGCGTTCATGGGCGAGCTGCTGGACATTCCCTGCCACGCCGTGGCCGTCGTGCCACTCGGCATCGGACTCGAGGGGTACGAACGCGCAGCGAGACGACCGGACGTGTTTACGGTCGGGTACTTCGCGCGGATTGCGCCGGAAAAAGGCCTCCACGTCCTGGCGCAGGCGTACGCGCTCTTCCGCCGTCGGATTGGTGATGCGCCGGCACGCCTGCACGCGGCCGGATACATTGCTCCCGGTCCCACGCCGTACCTGGACCACGTGCGTGAATCGCTCGCGTCCGCCGGCCTCGCGCACGAGTTCAGCTACGCCGGAGAGCTCGATCGACGGGGGAAGCTCGACTACCTGCGCAGCCTCGACGTGCTCTCGGTACCCGCGACATACGACGAACCGAAGGGCATGTTCCTCATCGAGGCGATGGCGTCGGGTGTGCCCGTCGTGCAGCCGCGGCGCGGCGCCTTCGTCGAGGTGCTGGAGAAGACCGGGGGTGGCCTGCTCGTCGACGTCGACAATTCTCAGAGTCTGGCCGATGGCCTGTATGCGCTGTGGTCAGACCCCGAGCTGCGCCAGGCCTTGAGCGATCGCGCAATGGCTGGTGTGCGCGAGCACTACACCATCGCCCGTTCAGCCGATCGTCTGCTCGAAGTGTTCAAGACGGTGGTGGCCGGCCGGCCGTTTGCAGCCAGCGCATCGGTGGCGTAGTCGTGCTCGAGGTCTCGCACGTCAGCAAGGACTACGCGACCCCGCGCGGAGCGCTCACGATTCTCGCTGACGTGAACCTGTCGCTCACTCCGGGCACTGCGGCAGCGGTCACCGGTCCGTCCGGCAGTGGCAAGAGCACGCTGCTCTACATCCTCGGCGCCCTCGAGCCTCCGACACACGGCACGGTGACCCTGGATGGCCAGAATCCCTTCTCGCTCGGTCCGGCCGCCGTTGCGGACTTTCGCAATCGCGCGATCGGCTTCGTCTTTCAGGATCATTGCCTGCTGCCACAGTGCTCGGTGCTCGAAAACGTGCTCGTGCCGACGCTCGTGGCCGAGCGCGGCGATCGCGACCGCGATCTGGCGCGCGCCCGGACGCTCATCGATCGTGTCGGTCTCACCGCCAGAATCGAGCATCGCCCCGCCGAGCTCTCCGGCGGCGAAAAGCAGCGCGTCGCGATCGCGCGCGCGCTCATCCGCCAGCCCCGCCTGGTGCTATGCGACGAACCGACCGGCAATCTCGATCCAGGCACGGCGGACTCGGTTGCCAATCTGCTCCTCGAGCTCCATCGACAGCAGGGCACCATTCTCGTCGTGGTGACGCATAGCTCGGGCCTGGCGGCGCAGTTTCCAATCCGCTTCGAATTGCGCGACCGTCATCTGCGCCCGTTGTCGGCGCCCGTCGAGGCGGCTCGTGGCTGACGCCGGCGTTCGCACGTGGCCGGCTCCTCGCGCGTCGCGCTGGTATTACGGCTGGGTGGTGCTCGGCCTCGCCGCGCTCGCGATGGTCGGCACTCTGCCGGGCCGGACGCAGGGACTGGGCCTCATCACCGAACCGCTACTGCGGGATTTGGGCGTCAGCCGAGTGGTGTACGCGCAAATCAATCTGGCCGCGACATTGCTCGGCGCGATCTTCTGTCTCGGCATCGGCAAGTGGGTGGATCGCCATGGCAGCCGCATCGTGCTCACGACGATTGCCGTCGCTCTCGGCACCGTGGTGGTGGCGATGAGCCAGGTGTCGGGCGTGGCTATGTTGTTTGTCGCCGTCACGTTGACCCGTGGAATCGGGCAGAGCGCGCTGTCGATCGTCAGCCTGGCGATGGTCGGCAAGTGGTTTCGCCGACGGTTGACGATGGCGATGGCTATCTACGCGCTCGTCATGAGCATCGGTTTCATGCTGGCGTTCCCGGCGGTCGGCGCGCTCATCCTGGCGCGCGGCTGGCGCACGGCCTGGGCGGTTGTCGGCATCTCGTTGCTGGTGATCCTCGCCCCGCTTGCCTGGCTGATCGATCGTTCGTCTCCCGAGACGATCGGGCTCGAGGTGGACGGTGAGCCAGGCACGTCCGACCCCGCGCACAACCCGTCAGATTCAGTCGGACTCTGGACGGCCCTGCGATCGCCGGCGTTCTGGGTCGTCGCGTTGGCGAGCTCGGCGTACGGCCTGATCGCATCAGGCATCGGCCTCTTCAACGAATCGATCCTTGCCGAACGCGGATTCTCGCCCGATGTGTATTACACGGCCCTGGCGGTGACGGCTGTCACCGGGCTCGTCGGCAACTTCGCTGCCGGAGGATTTGCCGACCGTGCCTCGCTGCGATCGGTCCTGCTGGCGGCGCTGGTGATTCTGAGCGCCGGCCTGGTTGCGCTCGTTCACGTCAGTACAGTCGCCCACGTCATGATGCAGGCCGTGGCGATGGGCGTCGGCGGTGGTTTCCTGATGGTCGTGTTCTTCAGTTTCTGGGGCAGGGCGTACGGACCGGCGGAGCTCGGACGCATCCAGGGCGGAGCTCAGGCGATGACCGTCCTGGCATCGGCCATCGGTCCGCTGTTGCTGGCCACAAGCGTCGACGCCACCGGGTCCTACGGAGCGGCTTTCTACTCTCTGGCAGTCGTCGTCGCGCTGCTGGGGGTGGCCGCGGCCGTGGTGCCGATGCCGCCCGGCGTTCAGGCGTCTTCTGGCATTTCGGCACCCGGTTAGGAGTCACTGGATTTGCCGTATCCGAGCGCTGCGGCAGCTTTGAAAGATTTGCATGGGCAAGAACGGCCTCGGTCGGACACTCGCGAACGCCTGTTTGGCAACCGCGATCGGATGTTTGATCACTTCGTCGCCTGTGAGCGGTCAGTTCAGCTCGGACGAGTTGCTCGCGAGGCTGGCGGCATCTATTGCCGCATTCGTTCGAAACATCTCCAACGTCGTGGCCGAGGAACGGTATCACCAGGAGATTTCGCCACCGCGGCAAACCCGAGACCTTCGGTCTGATTTCTTACTCGTGCGGTTCCCGGGTTCGACGGGCATGTGGCTGTCTTTCCGTCCTGGTGCTGAGCTTGATGCAGGCCGCTTATCAATCGCACTTCCGGTACACCGTGTCGGGGACCGACACGAAGCTGGGGCCTGAGGTCCGGATTGTGCAGTTCACTGAGTTTCAATGTCCGACGATTCTGCGCGACGGTCTCAATGACATCCTGGCTCGTGGACTCGTTGTGGCTCGACGAGCGGTCGGGTCGATTGGTCAAGACCGAGTTGCAGCTTGGTAACGGATCGTTTCCGCTCCGCCTGGTAACGACATTCGCGCTCGATGCCAACCTCGGGATCGACGTGCCGTCGGAGATGGTCGGACGATATCCGGGCCGCGAGCGGGAAATGACGACCAAGGCGACCTACTCGCGATTCCGACGATTCCAAGTTCGGACGGAAGAGGCGCTCAGGTAAGCGCCCGACCATCAGTCCGTCAGACCCAGCGTCGCGCCGCGTTTGCCGACTATCCTTAGGTACATGGACTTCTGGCGTCTCGTCGGACGCAGCCTCCTCTACTACTGGCGGACGAATGTCGCCGTCCTCCTCGGGGTGGCCACCGCCGTCGCGGTGCTGTCGGGCGCGCTCCTCGTCGGTCACTCCGTTCGCGCCAGCCTCGCCGATCTCGTCCGGACACGACTCGGCGCCACCGATCTCGTCGTCACGTCGCCGCTGTTCGTGCGGGAGCAGCTCGCCGCAGACATCGCCGCGCAGACGCAATTCGCCGACGCCTTCGCGGCGGCGGCTCCGCTCATCGTCGCCGACGGGGTGGTCACCGAACAGCAGAGCGGGCGGCGCGCCGGCCGCGTCAAGGTCTACGGCGTCGACGATCGATTCTGGCGTTTTCACAGCGCGGCCGCGGTGCCGCTCGGTGAGCGGGAGGCGGCGCTGAGCCCGGCGCTGGCCCGTGAAATTCAGGCCCAATCTGGCGCCGCGATTCTGGTCCGCGTCCAGCGGCCCTCCGACATCCCGCTCGAGTCGCTGCACAGCCGCAAAGACGATGTGGGGCGGACGCTGCGTGTGACCACGCAGGCCGTGCTCGATGCCTCGTCGATGGGCGAGTTCGCGCTCGATGCCAGCCAGGGCGACGTCCTGGCCGTTTTCGTCCCGCTCGATCGGCTGCGGACGGAGCTGGAAGTGGGCGCGCGGGTCAACACGATCCTGTTGAAGCGACGCGACAGAAGCGATGCGCAGGCCGGCGCCGATCTCGAAGATGCCAACGGTCTGCTCGAGGCGGCCATCGAGCCGCAAGACGTCGGCCTCACCACGCGGGTGTCCGACGATGGGCGGGCGGTGATTGTCGGGTCGTCGGCCGGACTCGTCGACGATCGCCAGCAGCGTGCGATCGCCGCCACATCGATTGGATCGGCGCGCCAGGAGGTTTTCACCTATCTCGCCAATACGATGCGGGTTGGCAATCGGGAAATTCCATACTCGCTCGTGACCGGTCTCGACCTGGCTTCCATCGCGGCAGAAGCGAATACGCGGGCCCCGAATGAAGGGCGGCCGATCGTGCTGAACGAATGGGCCGCGCGCGAGCTCGACGCCAGGATCGGCGATCGCCTGTCGATGGACTTCTATCTCTGGCAGGAGCCCGGTCAATTGGTCACCCGCAGCGCCGAGTTCCGTGTGGCTGGCCGCGTGCCGATCGAGTCTGGCAGCCGAGACCTCGCACCCGACTATCCAGGCATCAGCAACACCGCCAGTCTGCGCGACTGGGACCCGCCGTTCCCGCTGGATCTCCGCCGCGTGCGGCCGATCGACGAAGAGTACTGGGACCGCTATCGAACGACGCCGAAGGCGTTCGTGCGGATCGAGGACGCGCGAGCACTCTGGGGCTCGCGGTACGGATCGCTCACGTCGATCCGGGTCGCTCCCGGATCGGGTGAAGACGCCACCAGCCTGCTCGGGCCGGTGTCGGCCGCGCTCAAATCCGTCATCATGCCGGCGGAGTTCGGTCTCGTCGTGCGGGACGTCCGCGCTCAAGGGATGGCCGCGTCGCAGGGTGCGACCGACTTCGGGGAATACTTTGTCTACTTCAGCTTCTTCCTCGTCGTCTCCGCACTCGTGTTGGTGGTGCTGTTCTTCAAGCTTGGCGTCGAACAGCGCGTTCGCGAAGTCGGCTTGCTTCGCGCGGTTGGCGTCTCGCCGGGAGCTATCCGCCGGCTGTTCGCGACCGAGGGATTGCTTCTGGCCATCGCCGGCAGTGTGCTCGGCGTCCTGGGCGCCATCGCCTATGCGTCGCAGCTGATGACCGCGCTCACGACACGTTGGGTCGACGCCGTTGGCACGACGGCGCTGACGCTTCACGTGGATCCGCCGTCGCTGGCCGCCGGCGCCGCGGCTGGCGTTGTCGCGGCGGTGGTGTGCATCTGGTGGACGCTCCGCGGACTGCGGCGCATTTCAGAACGCAGCCTGCTGGCGGGCGAAATCTCGAGCGCGGTAGCGGAACGTCCGCAGTCCAAGCTCACCGCGACTGTGGCGATCGCGCTGGCCATCTTCGGAGCGGCCGCGGTCGCACTGGCAGCTGCGGGGCTGGTACCCGCCGCCGCCGGATTTTTCGGCGGCGGCGCAGCGATGCTCGTCTCGCTCCTCGCGTTTGCCGGCGCGGCCCTGCGCCGGCCATCACGGCGTCCCATTGGCGGCCACGGATGGCGTCCGGTCTCGCACCTCGCCGTTCGCCAGGCATCTCACCGTCCAGGCCGCAGCGTGCTCTCAATGGCGGTCATCGCCTGCGCGACGTTCATTCTCGTCACGGTGGATGCGTTCAGACGCGACGGCGGTATCGACACCACCGCCCGCCAGGGCGGCACCGGCGGGTATCAGCTGATGGTGCGGACGTTGCTTCCAGTCGTTCACGATCCGAATTCTGAGGCGGGCCGGGACGTGTTGAATCTGCGCGAGCTGGACCGGTCGACTGCCCTCGAGCCCTTCCGGGTGCTGCCCGGGGACGACGCCAGCTGCCTCAACCTCTATCAGCCGACGAATCCGCGGATTGTCGCGCCACGCGACGCCTTTCTCGCCGAGGGACGGTTTGCGTTTCAGTCGTCCGTCGCGCAGTCGGACGAGGAGCGTCGCAATCCCTGGATGCTTCTGCACCGCGTCGAGCCCGATGGCGCCGTTCCGGTGATTGCCGACGCCAACTCGATGACCTACGTGCTTCACCGCGGCGTCGGGGATGATCTCGTCATCACGAGCAGCGGCACACCGGTGACGCTCAGGTTTGTCGCCGCTCTTCGTGACAGTATCTTTCAGAGCGAAGTCCTGATGTCCGAGGCGAACTTCAGGAAGCTGTTTCCCGATCGACCGGGCTTCCAGCTCCTGCTGGTCGAAACGCATGGCGAGGCGGCGGCCGTCGCGGGCGAGATCGAGCAGGGGTTGAGCGACGCCGGCGCCGACGCCGTCGACGCCGGCGACTACCTCGCATCGTTCCATCGCGTCGAGAACACGTATCTGTCCACGTTTCAGGCGCTCGGCGGGCTCGGTCTGCTGCTCGGCACGATCGGCCTGGCGACAGTGCTCTTGAGAAACGTCCTGGAGCGGCGGCGTGAGCTGGCCCTACTGGCGGCCGTGGGCTACCGGCGGTCGCACTTCCTGGTCATGGCCGTCGCCGAGAACCTGCTGATCGTGTGCACCGGTCTCGGCGCCGGTGCGATCTGCGCGGCCATTGCCATCGCACCGGCTGCTGCCGACCGCGGCGCACGGATTCCTCTGTCGGGCGGCGCCGCGGTCCTTCTTTTTCTGGTGTTCGTCGTCGCCATGCTGTCGTCGCTCGTGGCCATGGCGGTGGTGACGAAGTCGCCAATCCTCGGCGCGCTGCGATCGGAGTGAGTCGATGCGTGGGCCAGTTGCCGCCGCTCTGATCGTTGTCACCCTGGTCACCCCGGCCCGACTTCGGGCCGAGCCGTGGCCGCAATGGCGCGGACCGCTGCTGAACGGCAGGAGCGGCGAGACGAACTTGCCGCTCCGCTGGTCGACCACGGAGAACGTCGCGTGGAAAGTCGCCATGCCTGCCTGGTCGGGTTCGACGCCGATCGTCTGGGGCGACCGCGTCTTCCTAAATGTCGCCGAGAGCGGCAGCTTGTATCTATGGTGCCTCGATCGGGCGAATGGCGCGGTCCGCTGGAAGCAGCGGCTCGGCGGTGGCGACATGCGCCTGATGAAGCAGAACATGTCGTCGCCATCACCGGTGACCGACGGCGTCAACATCTGGGTGATGACCGGCACCGGCATTCTCAAAGCGTTCGACTTCGACGGCCGTGAGATCTGGTCGCGCGACATCCAGAAAGACTACGGCCGCTTCGGCCTGAACTGGGGCTATGGGTCGTCGCCGCTGCTCTTCGACGACTCGCTGTACGTGCAGGTGCTGCACGGCATGCGGACCGACGACCCGTCGTACCTGCTGCGCATCAGCAAGCGCGACGGCCGGACGCTCTGGCGGGTCGAGCGGCCAACCCGTGCCCGCATGGAATCGCCAGATGCCTACACGACACCGGCACTCCTGCGATACGGCACGGCGACCGAGATCGTCATCTCCGGCGGCGACGTGGTGACCGGCCACGATCCAGCGACCGGGCGCGAGCTGTGGCGGGTGAACGGTCTCAATCCGGACAACGATGGCAGCTACCGCATCGTGGCGTCGCCGGTCGTTCACGAGCAGATGCTGTTCGTGCCCTCGCGCGAGCGGCCGTTGCTGGCGATTAGAGCTGGCGGACGCGGCGACGTGACGGCGACGCACGTGTCCTGGCGATTCATGAACGGTCCGGACGTGCCCACGCCGGTGACTGTCGGCACGTATCTTTATGCGGTCAACGATCGCGGCATCATGTGGTGCCTCGACGTCAAAACCGGCGCCGAAGTCTATGGCCGGCAGCGTCTGAGGTCGGCGACATACAGCGGATCGCCGGTGCTCGCCGACGGCAAGATCTACATCACCGACGAAGATGGCGTGACCTCCGTCGTACGCGCCGGACCGAAGTTCGAGAAGCTGGCGGAGAACGATCTCGGCGACTACACGCTCAGCTCGCCGGCGATCTCCGAGGGTCAAATCTTCATCAGGACCGACAAGTTTCTCTACGCGATCGGACAGCGGAGGCGATGATGACGCGCACCTGGTGGCCGACTTGTTTCAGTCTGGCGGCCGCATTGGCTGTCGTCGCCTCATGGCCGGATCAACGTGTGTCTGGTCAGGCCGCGGCTGTTCGAATGGTGGCGGACGACGGCGAAGGCAGCCGCTATTGGCCGCGGTGGCGCGGCCCCTCCGGCCAGGGTCTGGCCGCCGGCTCGGGCTACGCCGATCGCTGGTCCGGCACGCAGAACGTGTTGTGGAAGGCGGCCATCCCTGGCGCCGGTAATTCGTCGCCGATCGTCTGGCGCGATCGCATCTTTCTGACGACGGCTCGAGACGGCGGACGCCGTCTGTCGCTCCTGGCGTACACCCGCGCGGACGGCGCTCAGCTCTGGGAAGCGGTCGCTCCCAACGGTCCGAGCGATCGGCCGCATCCGAAGAACGGCTACGCCTCGGCCACACCGGCCACCGACGGCGAGCGCCTCTATGTGTCGTTCGGCAGCCGCGGGCTGTTCGCGTTCGACATGAACGGCAAGCTGCTGTGGCAGCGAGCGCTGGGGACGATCGACAACTACCATGGGGCCGCCGGTTCGCCACTCCTCTACAAGAACCGGATGATCCTCTATCAAGATCACTCGAGCGGCGGCTTCATCGCCGCCTTCGACACGCGCACGGGCGAGCAGGTCTGGCGCACGGCGCGCCAGCAATCGGTCGGATGGGGCACGCCAGTCGCCGTCCGAGTCGGCGATCACGACGAGATCATCGTCAACGGCCAGTCGCGAGTGATGGCATATCACCCGGACACAGGTGCCGAGTTGTGGCGATGCAACGGCATGGGATTCGAAGTCATCCCCACGCCCGTTGTCGGCTACGGCCTCGTCTTCTGTTCGTCGGGCCGCGCCGGGCCGACGCTGGCGATCAAGCCGGGCGGAAAGGGCGACGTCACCGGCAGTCACCTGTCGTGGAGCACGCCGCGCGGGTCGCCGTTCGTGCCATCGCCGCTCCTCTACAACGATCAGCTCTACACCGTCAACGACATGGCCAGCATCGTCACGTCGTTCGAGGCCGGCACGGGCAAGGTCCTGTGGCAGGGCCGCCTCGGCGTGGCGCAGCGCGAAGGATTCTCGGCGTCGCCGGTCGGCGTGGATGGAAAGGTGTTCTTCACGAACGATCAGGGCGAGACGTTCGTCCTCAAAGCCGGTCCCGCCTTCGAGCTGCTGCACACGAATCAGATCGGCGAGCGAACGCTCGCCTCGCCGGCTCTCGTGGACGGCAAGTGGTACATCAGGACGGAACAGAATCTGTACGCGATCGGGAAGCCTTAGGTCTTAAGTCTTATGTCTTAGGCTCAGGCATAAGGCTCAGGATGCACCAGGAGCTGCCCAAGACCTAAGCCCTGAGACGTAAGACTTCTGCCGTCCGGGCACTAACCGAATACGAGGACCGTGCCGTCCTGCGTGCCGATGACGACGCGGCCGGCGGCGACAGCGGGCGAGGATGTCACGGCGGCGCCGGTGTCGAACTCCCACAGCTTGCGTCCGGAGGCGGCGTCGAGCACGTACAAACGATTGTCGCTCGACCCGATGTAGACACGGCCACCGGCGACGACCGGTGACGAGTCGACGCGCGCGCGGGCGGTGAACGTCCAGACCGGTTTGCCCGTCGCGGCATCGAGCGCGCGGATCATCTTGTCGCGACCGCCCAGAATCACCTTGCCCTCGAAGAGCGCCGCCGACGAGTAGTAGGGGAACTGACGATCGGGGTCGGAGAAGTGCCAGATGATCTTGCGCGACTTGAGATCGAGGCCGAGCACTTCGTTCTCGAAGGTGCCGAAGTATGCCCGGTCGCCCGTGACCACCGGCGAGGCGCCGGTGTAGGCGCCCGACGAGATCTGGTACATCTCGCGGCCGTCGGCGATGCGGATGGCGCGAAAGACGGCGTCACATCCAGCGATGAACGCGAGGCCGTCGTACACCGCCGGCGTCGCGTGGACCTGGCCATTGGTCAGGACTTTCCACCGTTGTTTCCCGGTTTTGGCCTCCACGCCATACAAGTGACCGTCGTACGAGCCAATGAGGACCAGATCGCTCACGACCGTCGGCGACGATTTGATCTCCGACTCCGTCCTGAACGTCCAGACTGCTTTTCCGGTGGCCGCGTCGACGGCGTGCAGAGTGCCGCCGAGGTCGCCGATGTAGACCGTGCCTCCCACGACCGCCGGCGACGACTCGCCGATCAGGTTGTCGCCGGTCTTGTACTTCCACTTCACGGCGCCGGACGCGAGATCGAGCGCGGCGAGGTCGCCATCGCCGCCGCCAACGTACACCACACCATCGGCGACGGCAGCGGATGACTCCACCGTGTCGCCGGCGTTGTACGACCATAACAGCTTGAGCGTGGCGGGCGGCGTGCTGGCGGAGAGGCCGGTCTGGGCGAAGCTGCCGCGGAAGCTGCGCCATTCGTCGGCGGGCGAAATCGATCCGGCGGCCGGCTGCTGCGCCGCGAGCCCCGCCGTCAGCAGCAGAGGCCACGCCAGGCGGACGAGTCCAAGCCTCATTTCACCGCGAGCGCAAAGAGCTGGCTGCGATTGTTGATGAAGAGCGTGCCATTCGCCGGCACGACCGTGCCGTACACGGCGCTGCCCATGTTCATCTCGTGCAGCACTTTCAACTCTTTGCCGTGCTGGAGCACAACGACGTCGCCGTCCTCGTCGCCGAGGTAAACGCGCCCATCGACGACGAAGGGCGACGCCCACACCGCGGCGAACACGTCATGGACCCAGTACTCCTGGCCGGTCTTGGCGTCGAGGCAATGAAGGAACCCGCTGAAGTCCGCGACGTAGACCAGGTCGTCGACAATCGCGGCGGTCGAAATCGACCGGCGGATCTTGTCGAACTGCCACACCTTGCCCGACTGGGTGATGTCACCGCGCTTGGTGGGGTCGATGGCATAGAAATGACCGACGCCCTCGCCGTGCTCGGGATCCTGGCCGTTGCCGATGTAGACGCGCTCCTGGTAAATCACCGGCGTCGCGATCAGTTCGTTTCGCGTGCGCGGCCACACGGCATCCTTTGGGTTGGTATCGAACTCCCA
>Ga0111539_10009276_pt1 | contig 12430 bp, 10 predicted proteins | sample RhiMethybrSRZTD1_FD_79667 | JGI IMG/M metagenome (GOLD analysis project Ga0111539, IMG submission 79667) | Populus rhizosphere microbial communities from Tennessee, USA - Rhizosphere MetaG P. TD hybrid SRZTD1 (version 2) (version 2) | ecosystem: Host-associated > Plants > Roots > Rhizosphere >...
ATTCGAGATGAAGAAGACCGTGCGACCGTCCTTGGTGACGTGGGGATCGGCGTTGCTAAAGCCCCCGTCGAACTTGGGCATCGTCGGAGCGCTCCAGCGCCCCCGATCGTCGCGCCGTGTCTCGTAGATCTGGTACGAGGTGAAGTCGTCGTTCGCCCGGCAGAAAAGGACGCGCCGCTGGTCGGGGGAGAACGCCATGAAGAAGTCCCACTGGCCCGTGGAGAAGAGGCCGGCGCCATAGAGCTCGGGCTGGATGCCGGCGTCGCCGTGCGGGTCGGAAGCGCCGGTTGCGAGGAGCGCGACGAGGGCGAGGGCAGCGATCGTGATGAAGCGTGTCATGCGGTGTCCCGAAACCCGGCGGTGAGCTATGCTCCGCTCGGTATCCTACAGGACGGACCGATTCCCGACGACTGGTAAGGAGATCCCTTGCCCCCGAGCGCCGGCTCGAAGGCAACCACTCGCGCCCCACGATCGGAACGCTCGAGGCCCGCTTCCAAGTCCAAGCCTCGAAGCCTTTGGCTCGCGCCGATTCTCGCCCTCACTTTCGTTGCGTACCTGCCGAGCCTCCGGAATGGCTTCACGAACTGGGACGATCCCCTTTACGTACTCCAGAACCCGCTTCTCCGGCATCCGACCGTAGGCGCGATCCTCACCGCACCGGTCGCGGGGAATTGGCATCCCCTCACGATCTTGTCTTATGCGCTGAACTTCCAGATCTCGGGCCTCGATCCGGCTTCCTACCACTGGCTCAACCTTCTCCTTCACCTCGCGAATACGGCGCTGGTGTTCGCATTCGTGGGCGCGCTGGCTCCAGGGAGAAAATGGACCGCGGTCGTGACGAGCCTCTTCTTCGGCATCCATCCGATGCACGTGGAATCGGTCGCATGGATCGCGGAGCGCAAGGACGTGCTGTACGCGTTCTTCTACCTCGTCGGGCTCGTGGCGTACCTGCGCTACCTGAAGGCGTTCCAAGGGGGATGGCTCGTTGCCTCGTTGGCCGCGTTCACTCTGTCGATTGCCTCCAAGCCGGCCGCGATCGTCTTTCCGTTGATGCTGGTCGCGATCGACTTCTACCGCCGCCGGCCCTTGGGCGCGCGCAGCCTTCTCGAAAAGGCGCCGTTTCTCCTGATCTCGGCCGGTGTCCTGTTTCTCACGCTCCAGGTGCAGGAGAAAGCGGGCGCCATCAACCGCATGGATATCGGTCCCGTGTTCCCGCGGGTGTTGGTGGCGTGCTTCGGAATCATGATGTACGTGATCAAGGCCATTGCACCGTTTGGTCTCTCCGCGATGTACCCCTATCCCAAGAATCCCGCCACCAGCCTCGGTCCGGAGTTCTATCTCGGGCTCGCGTTTGTCGTGGCGTGCGTCGTCGTGGTCTATCTGGGTCGTCGGAATCGCGCGCTGGTATTCGGCGCTGCCTTCTTCCTCATCAACCTCTTACTCGTTCTCCAATTCGTGAGCGTTGGCAAGGTCGTGATGGCCGACCGGTACACGTATATCCCGTACGTGGGTCTCTTCTTCGCCCTCGCATGGGCTCTCGACGAGCCGCAGACGCTCAAGGGTGCGAGATACCCTTTGGCGGCGCTGTTCCTTTTCCTGGCACCCGTTTCACTGATTCAGACGTGGAACCGATGCCACGTCTGGCGAGACTCCGAGACGTTATGGTCCGACGTCATTCGTCAATACCCAGGGCGGATCTACGACGCCTACAACAACCGAGGGAAGTACTACTTCGACGCGGGTCGCTATGCCGATGCACTCGCCGACTACGAGCAGGCGCTCGCGCTCGATCCGAAGCCTGCGCGCACCTATTTTGCGAAGGGGAGCGCCTTAGGGCGCTTGGGTCGAGTCGATGAGGCGTTGGAAAGCTTCGACCGCGCGCTGGAGCTCGATCCCACGCTCGTCGAGGCGAGAAGCGATCGGGCGGGCGTGCGGTTGATGAAGGGCGACCTGCAGGGCGCCATCTCGGACCTCGACGAAGCCATCCGGAGGAATCCCGGTTTCCGGGGGTCCTACGTCAATCGCGGGTCTGCGTACGCGATGGCCGGCGATCTGGAGCGCGCGGTCGCGGACTACCGCCACGCCATCGAATTGGACCCGCACCATCCGAGGGTCTACGAGCTGTGGGGCGCGATGGGCGATGCCCTGGTCGATCTGAAACGGCCCCGCGAGGCGGTCGAGGCTTGCGATCGAGCCATCCTTCTCTACACGCGGCCGGACGCGGTGCGAGGCGAATTCTACCGCAGCCGCAGCCGAGCATGGCTCGCGCTGGGAGAGCGCGAGAAGGCGGCTCAGGATGCCGCTCTGGCGCGGCAACTGGGAGCCTCGGTTCCCATGGAACGCGCCGAGTAGCGGTCGCGGCGGACTAGCGTGAGTGCCCGCCCGCCCGAAATGGGAGTACCATGCAGCACCGAGCTGATCGACGTGGACGTCTTACGCACCGAAGCCGAAACTCTCAGCCAGCTCCACTAGAACGACCCACCGACGGAGGAAGGGCATGGGCGCAGCCACACTCGTACGGATCACCGGAATCGCGCAGCTCCTGTTTGGAGTGCTGATCTGGATGGGGAACGCGTCAGGGTTGATCCCTGTGCACATGGGGATCGGCCTCGTCTTCGTAATCGCCCTCTGGTTTGTCGGCTATCGCGCGATCCGCCGGGGCGTCGTGCCTTGGCTCGGTGGCGTGCTCCTCTTGTGGGGAGCGGGCGTGCTCGCGCTCGGCATGACCCAGGCGCAGCTGATGCCCGGCGCGAACCACGCGGCGATTCAAGTGCTGCACGTGCTCACCGGCTTGATCGCGATGGGCATGAGCGAGGCGCTGGGGAAGAGATTGCGCATCGCGAACGAGGGAGCTGCCGCGTCGGTGAAGTAGGCTGGCTCGTGGGTCACGCAAACGGATTCTCGTCTGCACTCGCGCCGTAGATCGAGGGAATCGGCACGCCGAGCTGTCGGAGATAGACGGTCAACTGTCCCCGATGATGGTACCAATGATTCAGCATCACCGACCGCAGGAAGGCCACCCGCGGAATCGAGAAGATCTCGCGACCCTCGTGCATCATCCTGAAATCGGACTGAAGCGTTCGTTCATCCATTCCGCCGAGCGCCTCCCGCGCCTCTGCCACGCTCTTCTCCAGCGCCGGAACGAGCTCGTCCGCGCTTTGAGGGCTCGGGCCGCTCGAGAACTGGGGAGCCTGCACCGGCCCGGGTGTGGACGCGAACTGGGCCACGCCGCCAGGGACTACCGCAACGTGGAGCGCCAGCTCGCCGAGCGTGCGGGCTTTGGGATGAGGCTTCCACCCCAGTTGGTCGTCCGGGACCCGCTCCAAGAGCCGACGGGTCGTGGCCGCCTCCTGTTCCAGCTCGCGGAGCATGTCGTCGATGATCGACGCCTCTCGTGCTCCCTCTCTCATAGACATGGTTCATTCCTCTTTTCGTTGGCAGTGATCCCGGCCCCTGGGTCAAGGTTACCAAGGGGAGCGGGGCGCTGATCCAGGCAATTCTCGTTTCGCTTCGGAGGCATGAGAGGGGAACAAATCATGAGACGAATCGTGGCGTTCAACTGGATGACGGCGGACGGCAATCGCTGCTTCGAGGCATGTCGAGACGGTTGCGTCCAGGCTTGGCGAATGTCAGGCAACTCCCTTCGGGAGATGTCATGCTGAAGTATTCGCGTCATTCGGGTTAGGTGATGGTCCTTAACAGCCACTGCGATCGCTGAAATGTATTGACCTTAGCCTCGTTTCGGCCGATAGTCATAAGGCATGAAGAGACCGCTTACCTCCGCGATTTTCACCTCGTGTTGTCCAACTACCGTGGCGGCGGAAGTGCCGCGACCACGGCCCACGGCTACTGGCCTGCGATACGGGATCCTAACTCCCGCGCCGCCCGCACTCGAATCGGCCCTGCCGTTCCCCACCCAAACTGGTCCAGTCACGTCATGGGCATCGCCCATGGGTGGCGGAGACCGCCGCGCTGACGTTCGGCATGAGTCTGGCCCGCTCGCGTGCGCGGTGGCAACGGACTGGGAAGGATGGAACCATGACGTACAAGATGAGCGATCTGAAGGGCATCGACGAGAACCAGCTGGCGCAGCTACGCCAGGGTGGCGTCGAGAACACTGACGAAATGATGACTCTGTGGAACGATCCGGCCAGGCGCGTGTCGCTCACGACCAGCACCGGGCTCACCGACGAGCAGCTCACGCGCCTCGCCTCGATGGCGCGCGTGGCGCGGCTCAAGGGTGTTGGACCGAAGTACGCCGACCTCCTGGTGACAGCCGGAGTCCGCGGACGGAAGAGCCTTGCGACGTACACTCCCGAGACGCTGGTGCAGCGCCTCGGCGATGTGAGCGCCGCGAAAAGCCTCACGGGACCGTTGCCTTCGCTCGTCGAGGTTGGAGCTTGGTTCGCCGAGCTGAAGCCTGAGGTCGTTTCCGAAACGGCCGTTAAAAAAAGCTGAGTTGACGGGGGCGCCCCCGACTAGGACAACCTGCTTGGCGCTTTCCGAATAAGAAGCGGCCATGGTCTCCGGACCGTGGCCGCTTTCTTTGAGCCCCACGACCTTGCGGCCACGGGTCACTGTCAGATCTGAGGTGATGGTCCGCAACAGCTACGCAAGCAAGCGCTGCGCCGAAATACTTTGACCAACGCCTCACTTCGGCCGATACTACATGTGAGGCACGAAGAAAGAACGCATACCTCCGCGATTTTCACCTCGTGTTGTCCACTACTGTGGCGGCGGAACTGCCGCGACCACGGCCCACGGCTTCAGGCCTGCGATACGGGTTCTAACTCCCGCGCCGCCCGCACTCGAATCGGCCCTGCCGTTCCCTACGCAAACTGGTCTAGCGCACGCCATGGGGCATCGCCCGTGAGTGACCGCACCGACGCGCCGACGTCCGGCCCAGGCCGGCCGGCTTGCGCGGCAGCGGCAAAGGACTGAGAAGGACAGAGTCATGTTGAACTACAAGATGAGCGATCTAAAAGGGATCGACGAGAACCAGGTGGCGCAGCTCCTCCGGGGTAACGTCGAGAACACCGACGAAATGATGACTCTGTGGAACGATCCGGCCAGGCGTGTGTCGATCACGGCCAGCACGGGGCTCACCGACGAGCAGCTTACCCGCCTCGCCTCGATGGCGCGCGTGGCGCGGGTCAAGGGAGTTGGGCCGAAGTACGCCGACCTTCTGGTGACAGCCGGAGTCCGGGGGCATAAGAGCCTCGCGACGTACACTCCCGAGACGCTGGTGCAGCGCCTCGGCGATGTGAGAGCCGGGAGGAGCTTGGCGGGGCCGTTGCCCACGCTTGCCGAGGTTGGAGCTTGGCTCGCGCAGTTGAAGCCTGCCGTCGCCTCCGACATGGCGACCACGAAACTAGCGTAATTCGGCGGAGCCTGGCGCCCAGGCTGAGGAGCGGCCATGGTCTTCGGACCATGGCCGTCTCTCTTTTCGGAGGCGATGCCGCTTTGGTCCCGCTCGCGGATCCGCGCGCAACCGAGAAGGTGGTGGTTCTCCTCAGTACAGGAATCTCGAGGAGGTGTTGGTGCGGAAGGGGGGGACTTGAACCGAGACGGGTTCCACCGGTGGTTCTGGTCCGGAATATGCAATCCCAAATGTTGATCTGGTAACGACTTTTGACACCCCCGGCTCGGACTGGAACTGAACCGATAACCGCCGTGTGCATCCAAGCACCATGGCCACGTCTGCGACCAGTGACCTCTCGATAGGAGCCGTCCTCTCGGAGATCGCCGCGATCGCCTCGGAGACCCTGGAACTCCAGGACGTTTTCGACCGGGTCGCCGCCTCCGTCCGCCAGGTCATCCCATTCGATCACATGGGGGTCGTGCGCATCGTCGAGGGCCAGTGGGCCTTCAAGCACGCCACGACCTTGAACTCCGGCTGCCCGGCGGGTTCCGAGCCGCGTAAGGGGGACTTTGGACGGCCACCCGGATCCCCTCAGCACGCCCCCTGCTCGCTCTCGATGTGGTCTCCGCGCATGCGTCCCCGACCCGGCGCCATCCGCCGGATCGACGACGCGCAGGCGGAGCTGGATCCGAGCTTCACCGGCGACGCAGAGATCCTGAAGCACGGTGTCCGATCGACGCTCTGGTCCCCCTTCCGGACCGGGGATCAGTTCGGGGGCGGTGTCTGGCTGTCCTCGTTCCGCCCCCACGCGTTCACGGACGAGCACCAGGAAGCGCTCCAGCCCATCGGTGCGCTCCTCGGCGCGGCTGTGGAGCACTGGAGGATCTGGGACACCGAGCGCAAGCGGCGGGATCGGCTCGATCAGATCGAGCCCTTGCTCGGGACCATCGCGACGTCGCTCGACGTGCGCGAGGTCTTCGAGCGGCTCTCCCATCGCATGCAGCCGATGCTGCCGCACGACTTCATGGTTCTGACGAAGCGGGACATGAGCTCCCGAACGATCCAGATCGAAGCCTACGCCGGCGATACCGACACCCCGCCTCCACTCCAGCCGGTAGCTCTCACCGACCAGGAGCTCGAGATGTCGGCGCACTTCGAGCTCGTGCATGACATCCCGGTCGAGATCCTCCCAAACACGGAACGTCAGCGGCTCGTCATCTCGTCGGGCATGCGCTCGTGGCTCCGTGTCCCCGTGTTCATTTCGGGCGAGGTGCGCGGCGCGCTCAGCTTCTTCCACCGTGAGCCGTCCCGGTTCACCCGGGAGGACGCGGAGATCGCGTCCCGGCTCGCCGACCGCATCGCCCTGATGTTGTCGCACCAGAGGCTGTCCGAGGAGGCAAGGATCGCCGCGGAGGCACGCGAGCGTGCCGAGCGGCTAGAGGCCACGGTCGAGACCCTGACGCGCGAGCTCCAGGACCGGGGCCGCGTCGTCGGTGCTTCGCCATCGTGGAGGGAAACCTTGATCTCGGTCGGGCGCGTGGCGCCGTCCGAGACCACGGTGCTCATCACCGGCGAGTCGGGAACCGGCAAGGAAGTGGTCTCGAAGCTCATCCATCAGAGCTCGCCGCGCACCGAGAAGCCCTTCGTCGCGATCAACTGCGCGGCACTGCCGGAGACACTTTTAGAGTCGGAGCTCTTCGGACACGAGAAGGGAGCGTTCACCGGCGCCATCGCCACCAAGATCGGACGGATCGAGCAGGCCGCGGGGGGGACCCTCTTCCTCGACGAGATCGCAGAGATGAGTCCGATTCTCCAGGCCAAGTTCCTGCGGGTTCTCGAGGAGCGTGAATTTCAGCGTGTGGGCGGGACGCGCACGCTCAAGGCGGATGTGCGGGTGATCGCGGCGACGAACCGCGATCTTCAGTCCAGCATCGAGAGGCAGACCTTCCGGGAAGATCTCTATTATCGGCTCAATGTATTCCCGATCCACATCGCTCCGCTCCGGAACCGGCTGGAGGACATTCTGCCCCTCGCGGAAGCGTTTCTCGAAGACCTGGGGCGCACCATGGGTCGCCGGGCGGCAGGGATCTCCCGCGACGCGCGGGAGTGGCTGATCGCTCATCCTTGGCCTGGGAACGTGCGCGAGCTCAAGAATGCGATCGAGCGCGCGATCCTCATGTGCGACGGCGGGCTCATCACGCACGATCACTTCCCGGCCGCGCCCGTACGCGTCCCGACCGAGACTCCAGCCGGTTTCAGCACGAATGGCGTCGAGGCGCCATCGACCAACGGCATGAATTTGGATCATGTCGAGCGCGATCTCGTCGAGAGGGCTCTCTCCCAGGCTAGGGGCAACAAATCGAAGGCTGCGCGCCTACTCGGCTTGAGCCGCGCGCAGCTCTACTGGCGCCTCGAGAAGCACGGCATCGCCTAGCGTTTCCGCCGGCTTCGCGCACTTCCCCACGATGTGAGGCTGTGCCGACAGCCTGTCGATCCGACCGCAAAGAATCCGCACCGATCACTGGCCCGCTGCGCTCCGACTCTCCCAGCAACAGCATCGCCTCCATAGGCTTCCACGATCGACGTCCTTGCGGCCGCGCATGGCACGCTCATTGATTTGTGTAGCTCGCAGGTCGCGGCCGCACGTGGCCGCACCACGGTCGAGCGATGTGGCGTATCGCGCTGCATCGCGTCTCGGAAAGGAGCAGGTCATGCAGGGCAGAATTGGATTCGCGCTCACGGTCGCTTCGCTCGTTCTCCTGGGAGCCACCCGTCCCGCACATGCGCAGACGGACCGACCCGCGGTCTGGCTCTCGGGCGGCGTGCAGGCTTTGAACAGCAACGACACCGCATTCCCCGACAATTTCATCAACGTTCCCGTAGTCGGCGGCATCACCTATCCGCTGACGTCGGTCCTGTCGCTCGAGGGAGAGTTCACCTGGATGGTTCCGATCGAGCAGGAGGTCACGGTCTCGGGATCTCAGACGCAGATGCTCAAGACGCCCGACGCTCTCTTCTATCAGGGCAGCCTCAAGGCCAGCCTGCCCACCGCGGGCCCGCTTCGGCCCTATGTGGTCGCGGGTGCAGGTGCGGCGACGTTTCTCTCGAATACAGACCCAAATCGGATGCCGGCGCTCGACCAATCCGAAACCGCGTTCGCGGTCAACTTCGGGACCGGGCTTTCGTACCGCCTGACACCGAGCTGGTCGCTTCGCGGGGATTTCCGCGAGCTCGTGGCGTTCCCCAAGAACGATGCCGTGGGCCTGTCCGAAGGTGGCAACGCGGACGAGGTGTGGACGGAGCGCGGCACCGTCGGGCTCGGTTACAGCTTCTAGACGATAGCAGCTCCCTCCCAACATCCCCCCACCCAGGCGCCGGACCTTCGGGTCCGGCGCCCCCGCATTTCAGGGCCCACCGCGCGCTCCGTTCACGTCTCGTGTGGCGTTCACTCGATCGACAACCTGTCGACACAACGACACCCGCAGCGCCAAGCCATGCGGCTCCACTCGGGCTCACAACGAGAGAAGCGACAGGCGCACAGCAACATCCCAGGGGATCACGCGCCACGCGGTCACTTGGCACGAGGCTTGAGATAGGCAAGTCGCGAAGAGGAGGACGCCAGCCATGAGTCAAGTGAATGTCGAGCGCGTGATCGGACTGCTAGCAACGGATGAAGGATTGCGGCGGCAGTTCATGCGAGATCCACGCTCCGCGCTGCTCGAGATCGTGCGGAGGGGAATGGAGCTGAACGCGTCGGAGCTGTGGTCGCTCGCGTCCCTGGATCCGTGCGAGCTCGCTCGCTTCGCACGAGCCATCGACGCGAGGCTCCAGAAGGCCGACCTGGAAGGAGACGGGACATGAACTGGAGATACCTGACCCTGGCGCTCGTGGCGGGAGTGCTCCTTCCCGGCGTGTCCGGGGCCGACGAGCGCACGATCACGCTGGATGAGGCGGTGCGGCTGGCGGTCCAGAAGAACGAGGGCCTCGTGATCGCTCGCGAATCGAGGGGCGCGGCCCAAGGGACCTTGAAGAGCGCCAACGGTGTCTACGACCCGGTCCTTGCCGCGGACGCGACGTGGCAGCGGCTCAAGGAGCCGACCAACTCATCCTTCGCCGGCGCGCCGATCGCTCCCGAGCAGGAGTCCTCGGAGGGTGGAGTCGAGCTGCGTCAGTACCTGCCCACCGGAGGAACGCTCTCCGTGAGGGGAAGGGGCGGACGCGAGACCGATGAGGGATTCGTCCTCCTCTCGCCGGCCTACTTGACCCGTGTCGGTGCGGAGTTCCGACAGCCCTTGCTCCGGGACCGCGCGATCGACGCGGCCCGGCGGGACATCAAGGTCGCCAAGGCGGGCCGGGACGCGGCGACGGCGTCCCTCGTACGGGCGACGTCGGAGACCGTGGCCGCGGTCGAGCGCGCCTACTGGACGCTCGTGGACGCGCGCCTCGCGGTCGCAGTGCGGCAGCGGGCGGTGGATCTGGCTCAGGAGCAGCTGACCGAAACGCAGCACCGAGTCGACTCGGGCTCCGTTCCGCGGACCGAGCTGTCGCAGCCGCGCGCCGAGCTGGAGCGACGTCGCGGCGAGTTCCTCGAATCGACCGAGGCGCGCTCGAAGGCGGAGAACGATCTCAAGCTCTTGATCCTGGAGGGGTCGAGCGACCCGGTGTGGACCTCGGACCTGGCGCCGACCGAGGAGGCATCCGTCGAGATCGCTCCCGTCGACGTCGCCGCCGAGCTGGAGCGGGCGCTCACCAACCGGCCGGAGCTCGCGATCGCGGCCGCCGTCGTGGATCAGCGTCGTACCGAAACGGCGTTCGCGAAGGACGGCCGATGGCCGAGCCTCGACGCTGTGATGTCCTACGACCGTTTCGGTATTGCGGGATCACCGACCACGCCCGCTGGCCAGGTCCCACCCGACCTCAAGGGAACGTGGGGCGATTCCTGGGCGTCCCTGAACGACGGCGGCTTCAACGCCGCGCGCGTCGCCCTGGAGCTGGAGCTGCCGATCGTGAATCGCTCTGCCAAGGGCGCGACCGAGGCTGCGCGTCATCGCGAGCTCGAAGCCATGACGGATCTGGAGTCGGTTCGGAAGTCGATCCGGGCCGAGGTCCTGAATGCCGCGGCCGCGCTCCAGACCGCTGGTCAGCGCATCGAGGCGGCTCGCGCCGGCCGCGAGGCCGCGGAAGTGCAGCTCTCGGCGGAGCAGGACCGGTACGCGACCGGGCTTTCCACCAACTTCCTGGTGCTCACGCGCCAGAACGATTTGTCCCGTGCCCAGCTCGACGAGATCTCGTCCCTCACGGACTACCGCACGGCGCGCACCGAGATGGCGCGCGCCACCGGCCGTCTCGTGGAGGTGTACGGGATCGACATCGAGGCAACCAAACGATAGAGGAGGTGCCGCGATGAGAAAGCGAATGATCATCGTCATCTCGATCCTGGCCGTCGTTCTCGTGGCCATCGGATCGATCAAGTTCCTTCAGATCCGCGCCGCCATTGCCCAGGGCGCGGGCTGGCAGCCGCCCCCCGAGGCGGTGACCACCATCAAGGCGAGCGAGGTTGAGTGGGCCACGTCGCTCACCGCCATCGGCAGCGTCGAAGCGGTCCACGGCGTGATCGTGAGCGCGGACCTGCCCGGCATCGTGGAGGCCGTGAACATCGATTCGGGACGGCGCGTGGGGTCGGGCGACATTCTGGTGCGGCAGGACACGCGCCAGGAACAGGCGCAGCTCGTCGCGGCGGAATCGCAGCGCGATCTCGCCCAGCTCAATCTCGCCCGGGGGAAGCAGCTCCTCGACAAAGGGGTTGTGGCGCAGGCGGAGTACGACCAGCTCGACGCCGAGTCCAAGCAGGCCGCGGCCCACGTCGGCGAGATTCGCGCCACCATCGATCGGAAGCGGATCCGGGCCCCCTTCTCGGGAGTCCTCGGGATCCGGCAGGTCAACAAAGGCCAGTACCTGAAGGGCGGTGATCCGGTGGTGCCGCTCCAGTCCATGGATCCCATCTACGTGAACTTCGCCCTCCCGCAGGGGGATGTGTCGTCGCTCAAGCTCGGAGCGGAGGTGGCCGTGTCGGCCGACAGTGTCCCGGGTGTGTTCGCTGGGCGGGTGACGGCCGTCAACTCCATCGTCGACGAGGCGACGCGAAACGTCATGGTCCAGGCGACGCTCCGGAACCCCACGGGATTGCTCCGGCCGGGCATGTTCGTCCAGGTGGAGGCGAGCCGCGGCAAGGCGGAGAAGGTCATCGCGCTCCCGGCCTCGTCCGTGAGCTACGCGCCTTACGGAAACTCCGTCTTCGTCGTCAGCCAGCTCAAGGGCCCGAACGGCAAGGCATACGCCGGCGTCTCGCAGCGCTTCGTGAAGCTGGGCGAAGAGCGGGGAGACCAGGTGGCCGTCGTGTCCGGGCTCAAGTCCGGCGAGGAGGTGGTCACCTCCGGCGTCTTCAAGCTCAGGAACGGCGCCGCCGTGTTCGTGAACAACAAGATCCGTCCATCCAACGACCCAGCACCCAAGCCGGAGGACAGCTGAGATGAAATTCACCGACCTGTTCGTCCGACGGCCGGTCCTGGCGATGGTCGTCAATCTGGTAATCCTGATCGCCGGGCTCCAGTCGATCCGCTCCCTTAGCGTGCGGCAGTACCCACGCAGCGACATCGCGATCATCACCGTCACGACGGCTTACGTCGGCGCCAACGCGGACCTCGTGCGAGGCTTCATCACGACCCCGCTCGAGCGCGTGATCTCGAGCGCGGACGGGATCGACTACCTCGAGTCCTCGAGCGCGCAGGGCGTGAGCACGATCACCGCGCACCTGAAGCTCAACTACGACACGAACGCGGCCCTCACCCAGATCCAGTCGAAGGTCGCCCAGGTGAGGAACGACCTCCCGCCGGAAGCGGAGGCGCCGATCATCGACCTCGAGACCGCGGACAACCGCTTCGCGGCGATGTACATCGGATTCTCGTCGAAGGATCTCGATCAGAACCAGATCACCGACTACCTGACCCGCGTGGTCCAGCCCAAGCTGAGCGCGATCCAGGGGGTGCAGCGCGCCGACATCCTGGGGGG
>Ga0111539_10009277_pt1 | contig 12427 bp, 9 predicted proteins | sample RhiMethybrSRZTD1_FD_79667 | JGI IMG/M metagenome (GOLD analysis project Ga0111539, IMG submission 79667) | Populus rhizosphere microbial communities from Tennessee, USA - Rhizosphere MetaG P. TD hybrid SRZTD1 (version 2) (version 2) | ecosystem: Host-associated > Plants > Roots > Rhizosphere >...
CACCCCACATCGACGATGAGGACGTCGCTGCAGTCGAGAGGGTGCTTCGGTCAGGCCAGCTCGTTCAAGGGCGCGAAGTCGCGGCCTTCGAGGCTGAGATCTCTTCGCTCACCGGAAGCGCTCACACCGTCGCGGTAGGCAGCTGCACGTCGGCGCTGCACCTCGCGCTGCTGGCGCTCGACGTCGGCCCGGGCGACGAAGTGATCGTGCCGGCGTTCTCGTGGCCGGCGACGGCGAACGTGGTGGCGTTCTGCGGAGCCACGCCGGTGTTCGCGGATATCGAAGCGAAATCGTTCGGAATGGCGCCGGACGCTCTTCGTGAAACGCTACGGCAGCACTCACGGGTCAGGGCCATCATGCCGGTTCACGCCTTTGGCGCGATGGCTGAAATCGAATCCATCCTGGAGCAGGCGCGCGACGCGGGAATACCGCTGATCGAGGACGCAGCGTGTGCCTTCGGTACGATGACCGCGGACCGGCAGGCGGGGCGCTGGGGCGAGATGGGGTGCTTCAGCTTTCACCCGAGGAAGGCGATCACCACCGCTGAAGGAGGCGCCGTTGTTACCGACGACGCAGAGTTCGCGCGACGTCTCCGGATGTTCCGCAATCACGGCATCGATCCGGAAGCGTCAACTCCCGATTTCGTACTCGCGGGACTGAACCAGCGCATGACGGAGATTCAGGCGGCGCTGGGCCGAACGCAGCTGCGGAAACTGGACTGGCTCATCGCAGGCCGTCGTGAGATGGCCGCTCGTTATGACAAGCTCCTGGCCGGAAGCAGCCTGACGACTCCAAAGCCTCCGACGCCGGCGGCACATGTCTACCAGTCATATGTCGTGCTGGTCCACGAACGACGGGCAACGGAGCGGGACCAGATCATCGCGCGCCTGCGCGAAGAGAGGATCGAGGCGTCGATAGGCACGCACCATATTCCGCTCCTTCGTTTCTACCGAACGAACTTCGGCTACTCGAAGGGCGACTTCCCGGTGACAGACAGCGTCGCGTCGCGCGCCATCGCGCTTCCGCTCCATGCATACCTGACCGCCGAGGATCAGGCCCGCGTCGCGGAAGTGCTGCGCGCCGCTGCGGACTGACCGCTTGCCGTGAGCCGCGTACTCTTCCTCGGCAGCAAGCGTGTGGGGTTGCGTTGCCTGGAAGCGATGCTCGACGCCATCCCGGGAGCGGTAACCGCGGCGATTACGCTCGACGACCGCGACGACGTGCGAACGGTTCACGAAGAGTTCCTCCAGCTCTCGGACCGCCGATCGGTTCCGATGCACGTCGTTTCGCGACGCACCGAAGTTCCTCCACTCGTTCAGCGTTATGCGCCTGACCTTTGCGTCGTGGTCGGGTGGTACTGGCTCATTCCGCCAGCGATGATCGAGTCCGTGCCGATGGGGTTTGTCGGCATCCATTTTTCCCTGCTTCCGCTCTACCGGGGCAGCTCGCCGCTGGTCTGGGCGCTCATCAATGGTGAGCTGGAAACCGGCGTCTCACTCTTTTCGCTCGTCCAGGACGTTGACGCTGGCGACATTTGGGGACAGCGCCGAATAGCGATCGCGCCTGACGAGTACGTGGGCACTGTCCTGGGCCGACTCGAAGAGGAGGCCGTATCCCTCCTCGCGGAGAGGCTCCCGGGAATGCTTTCCGGCGACGTCAAACCCAAACCACAGAACCACGCGCTGGCCACGTTTTGTGCCGTGCGCCGTCGCGAAGATGGCCTGATTGACTGGCAGTGGCCCGCCGACCGGATCGCCCGCTTCGTGCGGGCACAGTCTCGCCCGTACCCGGGCGCGTTCACGTACGCCGGAACCGAAAAAGTCACGATCTGGCGTGCGCACCCAGGCCCCGGACATGGTGGTGCACCTGGAACAATCGTGAGTCCAGATGGCATCGCGTCAGTCGTGTGCGGCGATGAGAAGCTGCTTGTGATCGAGGAGGCTCAGCGTGGCACGAGAACAGCGCGCCTCGACGCCGTGCTCGAGGACTCCACTCGGCGGTTAGGCGAGGCAGGTGCGCCCAATGCCTGACGAGCCGCGTTCAGGATCGCTCCCGCGCACGGTCAGCGTCGTGGTCATGGCCTACAACGAAGTGCAGTCGCTCGAGGCGACCTGCCGCGAGATCCTCGCGGTCCTCGACACACTCGGTGAACCGGCGGAATTGCTCATCGTCGACGATGGCAGCACGGATGGAACGAGCACCCGTGCCGAGGCGCTGGCGGAGGGCGACGCACGCGTGCGCGTCATCCACCATGGACAGAATCGCGGTCTCGGTGGCGTCTACCGAACAGGTTTCCAGGAAGCCTGCGGAACGTTCGTCACGTTCTTCCCGGCTGACGGGCAGTTTCCGGCGACGATCATCGCCGATTTCCTGCCTCGCATGTCGCAGCAGGACATGGTCCTCGGCTTTCTTCCCTCAGGTGAGAGGTCGTTCGTCGCCGAGGCGCTGTCGGGTGTGGAGCGGTTGCTGTATCGCGTGCTGCTCGGGCGCATCCCGCGTTTTCAGGGCATCCTGATGTTTCGTCGTGAGCTCCTGGCACAGCACCGCCTCCGGTCGGACGGGCGCGGATGGGCGATACTCATGGAATTCATCGTCCGTTGTTCGCGAGCCGATCACCGCATGGTGAGCACCCCCACCGACGTCAGACCTCGCGCACACGGGACGTCGAAGGTGAACAACCTGCGCACGATCTGGTCGAACCTGCGACAGGTCGTTGCCCTCCGTCGTATCCTCAGCGACGAAAGCGTCGCCTAACGGTCGCCGGATGGCGCCACGATGGTGGCGCGCAGCGAGTCGTTGGTCAGGCGGAGCCGGTTGAAATCCAGGCGCCTGGCAACCGTCGTCGGACCCGGGCCGGCGCCGTCCGACAGAGCACACTGGTGCTGTAATGCAGCGAGCGCGGTGCGAGCGGGCATGGCACGCGACATCGACTCGGCTTCAGTGCACGTCGCTTCCCGCACTTCAGCCAGTGGTCGACCGGTAGCCCGGGCAAACCGTGCCAGCGTGGGTCCCAATCCCCACCAGGCCTGAGGCTTGATAGCCGGTACCGCCACCACGATGTGATCGACCTGCCCGCGCTGCGTCATCTCGTGCAGTTCACTCACGAGCGCATCGGTCAGGCGTCGCAGCGCGAAATATCGCGATGCTTGCGCGCCAGCGTTGGAGGCCGAGTAGAGAAGCACCACTGCGGCCAGTAGCGTGGCGAACGATCGCCCCGCTGCGCCGCTTTCAGACAGTCGCGTAGCACCGAGCGAAGCGATGATCGCGAACCCGAGCAGGAACGGAATCGAGTAATAAGGAAACTGGAGCGGCCACGGCAGGTAAACGATCAACCGGGCCAGCGGAAGCGCGAGCGCAATTACGAGCAACAGAATTCTGTGTCGCCGACTGGCAGGATCGGCTCCTGAAAGGCGAAGGCCTGCCATCACCAGCACCAGCCAGGCAACGTCTGCGAGCGTGGTGGCCCAACCTGCCGGTTGCGACACGGGCGTGAAGGGAATAATCGCTGGCAACAGGCCAAACACCGCGTTCGATACGTTCGCATCCGACGCGCCGAACTGCCGCGCGTATCCCTCTGGCGCCGTCCGCGTTAGGGCCCACAGTACCGGCAGGCTCACGAAGAGCACTGCCACCGCGCTGGCTGCGAGAAGCCGCCCGTTGCGCGAAGATCGCTCCGGCCGCGCGAGCAGGCCGTCGGGTCCGCGGCAGAGCGCTATCGCCAGCGGGAAGAACGTTGCGGCGATCAGCGTTTCCTTCACCACGACCATTGCCGCCAGCAGCACCGCAATTCCCACGGCGAGCCCGCCCGGCCGTTCCGACGCCTGGTAGCGGCAAGCAAGCAACGACGCCGCCAGCAGCAGAACCGTGCCAAACGGTTCATTCACGGAAGGCCGCAACCACCCCGGCGCTACCGTCTCTGAGACGACGAACAGCAACGCTCCCACCGACGCGCCGAATCGGTTGGCGCCGAGGACACGCAGCAGTCGCCACGCCAGTACCACGACCGCGAGCCCGACCACATAACGAGTCCACTGCCATCCCGGCGTCCACCACCCGAACAGGCTCCATTTCGCCGCCAATCCCGCCGAGAGACTGAAGGCTGCCCGTCCCTGTTGCAGGTAGTACTGTACGAGACCCAGGAATCGTTCACCGAAGTTCTTCCCGTCCGTGAGGATCGGGAGTGTCTCGGAGAAGTCGATGATCTCGAACGGGGCGTTGGTATCCGGCCGGTACAGCAGGAAAGCCGTGAAGGCGGCGGCCACGAAAAGCAGCGCACCCCACATGCGGTCCGCACTCTTGCGTGATGCGGAATCTGGCTGTACCGAGGGGGCGATCATGGCGCGCAGTGTGCGGTAGAGCAGCCGGTATCGCAAGCGTGAACGACGCGTCCAGATAAAGCGTGCATAGCCAACGACCCGACCTTTCGGTCATCCTTCCATGCTACCGGGCCGCTACTCTCGCCCGGCGGTCCGTCGACGATCTCACGGCGATGCTCGACGAATCGGGGCTCTCGTGGGAAGTCCTGGTTGTCGACGACGGCGGGAACGATTTTCGCGCCGATGAATGGCGACACAGCGCGCGCGTGCGCCTGCTGCGACACGGAAAGAATCGGGGCAAGGGCGCTGCCGTGCGAACCGGGATGCTCGAGGCGAAGGGGCAGGCCCGGGTGTTCACCGACGTCGACCTTCCGTTCGGGATGGACCTCCTTCCGGTCATGAGCGCTTTCCTGCGCGGTGGCGGCTTCCACGTCGTCATCGGAGACCGCTCGCTTCCCGGATCTTCGTATCACCAGGCCACGTCGTGGTCGCGGCGGATCGCCTCGGCGCTGTTCACGGAATTCGTGGGCCGGATTGTGACCGGAGGATTCTTCGACACGCAATGCGGCCTCAAGGCGGTTCGCGGAGATGTCGCCGATGCACTGTTTCCGTTGCTGCGCGTCGACCGGTTTGCATTCGACGTGGAGCTGCTCTACGTCGCGCTCAAGCACCGGCTCGACATCAAGCGCATCCCGGTACGGCTCCTGCATAACGAGGCGTCATCGGTCAGGCTGTTGCGGGACGCCACTCGTGGAGCGCTCGATGTGACGCGCATCAAGGCGCTCCAGCTTCGCGGCGCGTATGATTCGCCGCAACTGGATGCCATCGTTCGCAACGACTTCGAGTCCGTGGCGAGCAACGCCCGCAATGCCGGAATGCCGGTTTCATGAGCGAATCCGCTGCGCTCACCAACGACGGAACCGGGACGCCGCTGAGCCGCGCTCGAGCCCAGCTGCTCGTCGGCGTATTCGGGGTCGCGATTTTCCTCAACGCCGCGCTGCTGTTCTCGGTCCAACCGCTCTTCACGAAGATGGTGCTGCCGCTGCTTGGCGGGAGTCCGGCAGTGTGGAACACCTGCCTGCTGTTCTTCCAGACGCTGCTGCTGGCCGGTTACCTCTACGCGCACCTGACGTCGCGATGGCTCAGCGCTCGCAACCAGGCGATCCTGCACCTCGCGCTCCTTGCTTCGGCAATTCTCCTCCTGCCGATCCGCGTGCCGGAGTCGTGGTCTCAACCACCCGGCACTGTCATGCCGATTGCATGGCTTCTCGGCCTGCTGACGGTTGCACTCGGACTTCCGTTCTTCCTGCTCTCCGCCGGCGCGCCGATGCTGCAGCGGTGGTTCGCGGGGACCAGCCACGCCTCAGCGAAGAACCCGTATTTCCTCTACGCGGCCAGTAACCTGGGAAGCTTCGTCGCGTTGCTCGCGTATCCGTTTCTCATCGAACCGAGGATGCGGATCTCCGAGACCTCAGTGACGTGGCTCGAGTTCTATTACGGGCTGATCGCGCTCATTGCCGCATGCGCGGTGATGACGGCGGTCGTTCGTCGCAGGGCCACGGTACGTCAGGTCGCGGAGTCATCACCTGACATGCTGACGGCTGAAACGCCGACCCTGGTGCCCGATACGCGTTTGCGCATCCGATGGGTGCTGCTGTCTTTCGCGCCGTCGAGCATGCTCATTGGCGTCACGACGTACCTGAGCACCGACATCGCGGCCGTGCCGTTTCTCTGGGTGATACCGCTGTCGCTCTATCTGCTCACGTTCGTGCTCGTGTTCGCGCGTCGTCAGCTCTTTTCCAGGACGCTGGTCCAGCACGCGCAACTCCTGCTCGGCCTGACGCTCGTCGTGTCGCTCTGCCTGCGGTCGGAAAGCGGCATCCTTGGCCCGGCGACGCTGCACCTGCTGGCGTTCTTCGCGACCGCGATGATGTGCCATGGTGCGCTGGCCGACTCCCGCCCGCGCGCCGAGTACCTGACGGAGTTCTATCTGTGGATGTCGTTCGGTGGCATGCTGGGCGGCGTCTTCAACGTGATTGTGGCGCCGCTGGTTTTCGACTCGCTGGTCGAATACGCGATTGCGCTGGTGGTCGCGTTTGCGTTACGGCCGTCGGCCGTGTCTGGAACTCCGCGGGACAGGCTCCGTGACGTGCTCTACCCGCTTGCTCTCGGTACGGCCATCTGGCTGGTCTATCGGCTTCCCAAGCCGCCCGAAGAATGGTTTGCGAACGGATCGCAGCTCGTGCTGCTGATCGCGATGTTCGTAGTCTTCTTTTTCTGGAAACGGCCGCTGCGGCTCGCGCTCGGTACCGCGGCGATGTATGGAGCCGTTCAACTCGCCGGGAATATCGGCAACGTCCTGTATCAGGATCGCAGCTTCTTCGGAACCTACCGGGTGCGCCAGGTCCAGGATTACCACATCCTGCTGCACGGGACGACCGAGCACGGCGGCCAGAGCATGGAACCGTCCCGGCGCACGGAGCCACTGACGTATTACTACAACGGCGGTCCCCTCTCGGACCTCTTCGGCAACGTCGTGCGGAAACCCGTGCGCCGCGTGGGCATCGTCGGGCTGGGAGCGGGGGCGATCGCCTGTTACGGACGCCCTAACGAGTCGTGGACGTTCTACGAGATCGATCCACTCGTCGTGGAGATCGCCGGCGCGCCGCGCTGGTTCAGCTACCTGCGTGACTGCGCGCCACGAAAGGAGGTCGTCATCGGCGATGCGCGACTGCAACTCAACGTGGCTGCGGATTCCCAGTATGACCTCATCGTGATCGACGCTTTTTCGTCGGATGCGGTGCCGGCGCACCTGTTGACGCGGGAGGCATTGGCGCTCTACCTCAGGAAACTGCGTCCCGACGGCGCGGTCGTCTTCCACATCAGCAACCGGTACATGGATCTCGCTCCGGTGCTCACCGCGCTCGCCCACGACGCGAAGCTGTCCGGCCTCCTCGGCGAACGCGCGGCCGGAGCCGACGCCCGGGCAAGGCTGCATGACGGTAGCCGCTGGGTCGTCCTCGCCAGGGATTCTTCAATGCTCGCGGACCTGGAAAAGGTCGATGGCTGGCAGCCATTGCCCGCGATCTCGGAGACTCGTCTCTGGACGGACGACTACACGGACGTGCTTTCGGTGATAAAGTGGTAGGACCGCACGTGACGGTCTCGAACTCGTTGAACGAGTGATGGAATCAAGAGCCCTGCGTCGTTCAATCGACTGGCGCGCGCACGTCGAGATTGCGCGTCCCGATTACTGGTTCAAGAACGTCTTCGTCCTGCCGGGGATCATCATCGCCCTTGGCACCGTGACGGGCATCGACGGCAGGCAACTCGCGATCCGCATCCTCGTCGGACTCGCCGCCACCTGCCTGATCGCCTCGAGCAACTACACGCTCAACGAGGTGCTCGACGCACCATCCGACCTCCATCACCCCGAGAAGCGTCACCGGGCCGTGCCCTCGGGTCGCGTTCGGCCGGGTGCGGCGTACGTGCAGTGGCTCCTGCTCTTCGCGGCCGGGATGGCGCTCGCACTCACCGTCAGCGGCCTGTTCACGCTTTCGCTGCTCGCACTCTGGATCATGGCGGTGCTGTACAACATGCCGCCCATCCGGACGAAAGATCAGCCGCATGTCGACGTGCTCACGGAGGCGATCAACAACCCCCTCCGCATGCTGGCTGGATGGTTCATCGTCACCAGCAGCACGATCGCACCGGCGTCGCTGCTGCTCAGCTACTGGATGATCGGGTGCTACTTCATGGCCTTGAAACGGTACGCCGAGCTGGCGGGCATGAAGGACCGCGCCGTCGCCGGCGCGTACCGCCGGTCGTTCGCGTATTACACGCCGGATCGACTCATCGTCGCCATCATGTTCTACGCGGCATCGGCGATGCTGTTTTTCGGCGCGTTCTGCATGCGCTACCGGCTCGAGCTGATCCTGGCGTTCCCGCTCGTGGCCCTGGTGATGGCGATGTACCTGCGTGTCGCGCTCAAGCCGAACAGCGCCGCGCAACAGCCGGAGCGACTCTATCGCGAGCGCGGGCTCATGATCGCCGTCATCGCCACGACGATCGCGATGGTCGTGCTCTTGCGAGTGGACCTGCCGGCGCTGCACCGGTTTGTCACGCCCACGGCGCCCGTACAGCAGACACGTTAAGTAGAGTGGGTGTGCGATGTGCGATGTGCGATGTGCGATAAACTGCTTACTGACTGATAACACGGACAACGATTGGCAAACAATCCGCGAAAATCAGGCTGGCGCAGTTGTCCCACTTCTCACATCCACCATCCCACATCCGCCGCTAGGCCGCCCGGATCCACCGGAAAACCTCTCGGAAGCTGACTCTCTTTCCGTGCATGAGCAGCCCGGTCCGATACACCTTTGCCGCGACGTACACCGCCACGTAACAGCCCGCGACCAGGGCCAGCATCGACAGGGCGATCTCCCAGGTTGGGACGTCTACGGTGCTCATGCGCAGTGGCATCATGATCGGCGACGAGATTGGCAGCAGGCCTAACGTGACCGCGAGCTGGCCATCCGGCTCCAGCAACACCGGCTGCAGGAACATGATCGACACCACCAGCATGAGCACCACCGGCATCTGTGCCTGCTGCGCTTCCTGCTCGCTGCTCACCATCGCCCCGACCGCGGCGAACAGCGCCGAATACAGCGTGTAGCCGAGCAGGAAGAACACGAGCAGCGTGACGATCTGCATCACGGTGACACTCGGCAGCGGAATCGGCGTGACTTCCAGGCCGAGCAGGTGGTAGAGGGGGACGCGGTAACGGAACATCAACAGCGTGGCGAAGAGCCAGATCGCCATCTGCGTCAGCCCGACCGCGCCCACGCCGAGCACCTTGCCTGCGAGCAACGTGGTTGGTCGAACGCTGGCCACCACTACCTCTGCCACCCTCGACTGCTTCTCCTCGATCACGCCCCGCAGGACGTTCTGGCCGTACATCAGGATGGTCATGTACAACAGGATGCCCACGATCGACGCGAACAGGACGTTGACGCGTCCTGATCCGCCGCGCCCGTTGAGCGTGATGCGCTCCGAGCGCAGCCCGGCGCGGAGCCGCTTCACGCGGTCCGCCTCGACCGTCGAGATGCCGGCACGGCTCAACTCCAGCCCGACGAGCTCGCGCGAGATGGCGTTCTCGATCCGCCGCATGTCGGCGATTGCCGACGCGTTGGTGCCGGCATAGCGCGAGCCGCTTCCGTCGAGCGTGCCGGCGTCGAGGACGAGATAGCCCTTGATCACCTTGCGCCGGATGTCACGTGTCGCGGTCGACTCGGCTTCGGCGAGGGCTTCCTGCCTGACGAGTTGCACCTGGGTCAGGCTCGTGTCCCCAGTAATACCGCCGCCGATCTCCACCGCGACGAGGTGCCCGAGGTTGGCGTCAGTCGCGTCGAGGATGCGGATCCGCGCGACATCGGTCGAAGCTTCCGTCCTGGTGGACATCCAGGCCGGAAGGAACATGAGGATGCCGAAAAAAACCGGCCCGAACACGGTCGCCACCAGGAACCAGCGGGTGCGAACGCGTTCCATGTATTCGCGCTCCAGAACGACGAGAAGCTTTTTCATGAAAACCGGACGGGATGGGAGATGGGCGGTGGGAGATGGGTGATGGGTTGGTTGCCTGATCTCCCATCTCACATCTGCAGGAACTCAATCGATTCTCGCAGCAGCGACTTGCAGAGCTCAACCTTGTAACCGTTCCCGTGGAGCGGCTCCGCATCGTACATCGCGCGCTCCGCCAGCGCATCCAGGTCGTCCACCGACAGCGGCGCTGACGCGACGTCCTCTTCGACCGAAGGATTCACGCGCCACGGGACATGAGCAACGCCGCCGAGCACCATCCGGACCGATCCGTCGGTCCGCTTGCAGGCGGCGATCGAGGCGAGGGCGAAGTCCCACGCTCCGCGCTGCAGCACCTTCGTGTAGCGCTGCCGCCCGCCTGACGAGTCGGCGGGAATCGAGATCGCGCTCACGAATTCGCCGTGCTCGAGCACGGTTTCGCGTGTGGGATCCGGACCTGGAAGCACGAAGAAATCCGCGACCGGCACGCGGCGTGAGCCGCGCGGCCCCGCGATGTGGACCGTTGCCTCGAGCGCGGTCAGAGCAACGGCGGGATCGGAGGGGTTCACGGCGTAACACGGCCCGCCCCCGAAGATCGCCAGGTGCGTGTTCTCGCCGTCGCGCGCGGGGCAGTCGGTGCCGTTCGACTTGAGGCACGGTATGCCTGAACGGAAATACCAGCAGCGTGGACGCTGGCACAGGTTGCCGCCGATCGTGCCCATGTTCCGGAGAGCGGGACTTCCCACTGATGCGCAGGCCATGGCCAGTGCAGGGAAGCGTTCGATGACGCGCGGTTCCGCGGCGATGTCCGCGATCGTGACGGCAGCACCGACGGTCAGCGAGCCGTCGGCGCCCCACACCATCTCCACGGCGTCCGGGATGCCGCGCAGGTCCACGACCCGTTCCGGCCTAACGAGTCCCTCGCGCATCGTGACGAGGAGATCCGTGCCGCCGCCGAGGGCGTGCGCGCCCGCGCCGGCCAGCATCCCGATCGCCGTCTGTGCGTCTCCTGGCCGATGATAGTCCACGAATGTCGAGTACGCTGGTGAGTGAAGCCCGAAGCGTCGTCAACTGTACGCGACGCTTCTGGTGCAGCGGCCTCGAAGTTACGCCATTGTGATTGAACTGACAGCGGGTCGCGGGTTACGCACGCACCGTGCGCCGTTGTTAGTCATTCATCGGAATTCGTCGAGGTGTTGAAAGAATGCGCGCGCTCGCTGCCCTGTCGTTACTCGCGGTTCTCGCATGCGAAGAGAACTTCGGCCCGAACCCGAGTGACGTTCCCGGATACCTCATCATGTCGGTGAAGGTGCTCCCGACGATCGACACGATCTTCATTTCGGACACCATCGCTGAGACCGACCAGAAACTGTTCCTCGCGATTGCGACGGGGAAAAACGGCGAGGCGCTTCCGGACATGCGCTTTGCGTGGTCCACGTCCGATCCAACAATTGCGACGGTCAACGATATCGGGATCGTCAAACCGCTTCGCCTGGGGACGGTTGAAGTGAGCGCGAGCGCGGACAAGATCGGCTCAGCAACCCTGGTGATCTTGCCAAAGCCCGCCGCACCAGCGCCGCCGCCGCCGCCGCCGCGAATACCGTAGGAATTGTTGAGCTCGCGCCACAACTGCAGTGCTTGCTAACGCATTATAAGTCAAATAATAGCAAGCACTTATGTGCTGCTGCATTGCGGCTGACTGCGGTACGCATCCTGCACGCCTTCTGGACGCGCTACAGATGAGCGCACACTCTCTGTGTGACCTATCTGGCGAACCGAGGCGGAGGCGGACGAGATGCGTGCAGCACGACAGGTCCTCAAGGCGGTGGCAATACTCGCGCTTGTTTCCTGCGACGAGACCACCGGCCCGAACATCAGCGATGTTCCCGGCTATTCTATCCGCGACATCCGGGTTTTCCCGTCAAGCGCGACGATCCTCGTGCCCGACACGATCACTACGGCGGACCGGATCACGTTCACCGCTGCCGCGATCGGCAAGTCTGGCGCTCAACTCGTCGGGATGCGATTCGCGTGGAGCACCTCGGACGCATCAATCGCGACGGTCGATAGCAACGGCGTGGTAACGCCGGTGCGGCCCGGCACCGTCCAGATCATCGCCAGCGCATTCAAGGTCGGCAAAGCGACGCTCGAGATCCTTCCCGCCACGGAGGCGGTGATCGTGTCCCCGACTCGCGACACGATTTTCGTCGACGAGCCGATCGTCACTGCTGGCGATACAGCGCGTCTCTCGCCGAAGGCGTTCGATCCGTTCGGCCAGCAATTGACCGGCGTCGCGTTTACCTGGCAGTCATCGGCGGCGGCCGTTGCCACGGTGGACCCGAGCGGCAATGTGCACGCAACGGGACTTGGTAGCGCGACGATTACCGTTACCGCGAACGGTCGTGCGGCGACGTCGATCATCACCGTGCTGCCACTCGTCGCCAGCGTTTCGCTCACTCCGACGCCGCCGGCGCAGGTACTGGCACTCGACACACTGCAGCTCACCGCGGTCGCCCGCGGCTACAGCAACCAGG
>Ga0111539_10009278_pt1 | contig 12426 bp, 8 predicted proteins | sample RhiMethybrSRZTD1_FD_79667 | JGI IMG/M metagenome (GOLD analysis project Ga0111539, IMG submission 79667) | Populus rhizosphere microbial communities from Tennessee, USA - Rhizosphere MetaG P. TD hybrid SRZTD1 (version 2) (version 2) | ecosystem: Host-associated > Plants > Roots > Rhizosphere >...
CCCGAGAACGTCCTCGTCGACGTGCCCGGCGAGCCGGGCCGCGTCGCGCCCGTCGACTGGGAGCACGTCGCGCTGGGCTGCGCGCTCCACGACCTCGCCGTCCTGAGCGCGAAGCTGACGCGCGACCAGACCGGGCAGCTGCTCGAGGCGCAGCGCGCCGCGGCCGCCGAGCGCGGGCTGCGCCTGCCCGAGGGCGACGAAGCCTGGGAGCTGATCAGGCTGCTGCGCCTGCACAAGCTGCTGCGCTCGCTGGGCCGCTGCCGCCGCTGGCAGTACGAGCGCGCGACGATCGAGCGCCTCGTCGCCCTCGCCGCGCGGCTGCGCGCCGAGCTGCACGAGTCACGCGGGCGCACCGCCGTCGCCTGGCCGCACCCGGCGCTGCGCTGCGGGCGCGCTGCGATCGGTGACGAGCCGCCGCCGCGCGTCGAGCGGGTGCGCGGGCGCTTCTTCGGCCGCCGCGGGCGCGTCATCTACCGGCTGGGCGGCGAGGGCGGCCGGCCCGCGGTCATCGCCAAGGGCTCGCGCCACGCCACGCTCGAGGTCGAGCGCCACGTCTACGCCGACCTGCTCCCCCGCCTGCCGGTCGGCTCGCCGCGCCTGCTCGGCTTCGCGGAGGACGGCGAATGGCGCTGGCTGTTCCTCGAGGACGTCGGCGTGACGCGCCTCGACCCGGACGAGCCCGCGCAGCGCGCGGCCGCCCTGCGCTGGCTCGGCGCGCTGCACGCGGCCGCGGCCGGCCTGTCGCTCGAGCGGCTGCCCACGCTCGACGCGCGCCGCCACTGCGAGCGGCTGGCGCAGTCGCGGGACGCCGTCGTCGCGGCGCTCGAAGTCCCGGCGCTCGGCTCAGCCGAGCCCAGCCTGCGCGCCACGCTCGCGGCGATCGCGCGCGTGGCCGCCGGCTGGGAACGCGTGGCGGCGGCCTGCGAGGCTCGCCCGTCCACGCTCGTCCACGGCGACTTCCGGCCCAAGAACCTCCCTGTCCGCGTCGGCGCGCGGGGGCTGGACGTGCTGCCCATCGACTGGGAGTACTCCGGGCGCGGACCGCCGGCGCTCGACCTCGGCTCGCTGCTGCGCGATGGCTGCACGCGCGGCGACCTGCTCGCCTACGCCGAGGGCCTGGGCGGGGACGCGCACGACCTCGAGCCGCTGCGGGAGGCCGTGCACGTCGGCCGCGTGCTGCGCGCGCTGACCGCGATCCACTGGGCCAGCGGCAGCCTGTCGTCGCCGGCGTCGGAGAGGCTCGTGGGCAACCTGGCCCTCTTCGCGGCCGCGCTCGACGCGGCCTTCGCGGAGCTGCGGCCATGAGCGCCGTCGACCAGGCCGCGCTCGGCCGCGTGCTCTCGGGCGCGCTGGACGGGGCCGCCCCCATCGAGATCACGAGCCGCGAGCCGCTCAAGCCCGCGGTGCAGCGCGTGCGGCTGCTCGCCGCCGGTCGCGCGCGCTCGGTCATCGTCAAGCGCCTCGCGCCGGAGATCGCGCGGCGCAACCAGCTCGTCGCGACGCGCTGGCTGCCCGCCGCCGGGATGGAGCGCGCGGCGCCGGCGGTGCTCGGCATCCTGACCGATCCCGACCCGGCGCGCGCGTGGCTCGTGGCCGAGGATCTCGGCGCCGCCACCTTCGCTGCGCAGCCGCCCGACGCCGCCCGACTGCAGGCCGCGATCGAGCTGCTCGCGCGCCTCCACACCCGCTTCGCGGAGCACGCCCTGCTCGGCGAGGTGCGCCTGTGGGGCGGCGACCTCGGCGCCTCGTGGCTGGAGGCCAACCTGCGCGACGCGACGCGGGCGCTGGCCGCGTTGCGCGAGCCGCTCGTGCCGCCGGGCGGCGCGCGCGCCGCGCTGCGGGAGCGGCTGCTCGACCGGCTGGCCGCGCTGCTCGAGCAGGCGCCACGCCGCGCCGAGGAGCTGTGGGCGTGCGGCGGCCCGGAGACGCTGCTCCACGGCGACCTGTGGCTGGCGAACATCGTCGACGTGCGCGACGGCGCGGGCGCGGGCGACGGCGGGCCGCGCATCGCGCTCATCGACTGGGACCACGCCGCGGTCGGGCCGCCGCTCTACGACGTGTCGACCTTCCTGCTCCGATTCCCGCACGGCGAGCGGCTCGGGCTGTGGGCGAACTACGCCCGCGCGCTGGGGCGCCGGGCGTGGCGACTGCCCGACGAGGCGGCGCTCGAGCGACTGTGCGCGAGCGCCGAGCACGGCCGCATCGCCAACCGGCTCATCTGGCCGGCGCTCGAGATCGCGCGCGCGGCCGACGAGGAGTCGCGCGAGCGCTCGTGGGCCGACCTCGAGGAGGTCTCGCGCTGGCTCGAGGCCGCGGAGGATGTCTGGCCGTGAGCGTGCTCGTGATCACGCGCGGCTGGGCGGGCTGGCCGCACTTCGCCGGCTCGACCTGGGTGCCGATGCAGTACGTGCTCGGCTTCCAGCGGCTGGGCGTGCCGGCCTACTGGATCGACCATCTGCCCGCGATCGCGCCGCAGGCCGTGCACGGCGTCGAGCACCTGATCCACCGCTTCGCGTCGACGGCCGCCGAGTTCGGCTACGCCGACCGCTGGTGCGTGGTCTACGACGGCGGACGCCGCTGGTTCGGCCTGACGGAGGAGCAGGCGCGTGCCGTCGTCGAGCAGGCCGGGCTGCTGCTCAGCCTGAGCGGCAAGGGGCTGCCGCCACCGCTGCCGCTGCGCGCGGTGCCGCGCCGCGGCTACGTCGACGTCGATCCGGCCTTCACGCAGATCTGGGCCACGCAGGTCGACATGGGCCTCTCCGACTACGACCTGTTCTTCACGGTGGGCCACAACATCGGGCGGCCCGGATGCCGCGCGCCCGACCTCGGCCTGGACTGGCAACCGCTCTTCCCGCCGGTCGTCCTCGACCTGTGGCCGGCGCGCATCGACCCGCGCTGCGAGCGCTTCTCGACCATCGCCGACTGGTGGGGCGACCAGATGGCCGACCACGCGGGCGAGTACTACGGCGGCAAGCGGGCCGAGTTCCTGCGGCTGCTGCAGGTGCCGCAGGCCAGCGGCAAGCGCGTCGAGATCGCGCTCTCGATCTACCCGCGCGACCACGCCGACATCGGTCGGCTCGACGCCCACGGCTGGACGCTGCTCGACCCGGCCGTCGTGGCCGGCGACCCGGCCGCGTATCGCGAGTTCATCGGCCGCTCGCGCGCCGAGTTCAGCGCGGCCAAGGGCGGCTACGTCAAGTCGCGCAGCGGCTGGCTGAGCGACCGCACGGTCTGCTACCTGGCGTCCGGCAAGCCGGCGCTCGTGCAGTCGACCGGGATCGAGGAGCACCTGCCCACCGGCGAGGGGCTGCTCACCTTCACCACGCCCGAGGAGGCGCTCGCCGGCCTGGCTGCGATCGACGCGCGCTACCTCGAGCACGCCGCGGCCGCCCGGGCGCTGGCCGAGCGGCACTTCGACGCCCGCGTCGTGCTGGCGGGACTGCTCGAGCGCGCCGGGGTGCCTCGCGCGGCCTCGATTTGACGCGGCCTCGAGACGAAGCTCGCCCCCCCGCGGGCTACCATCCCCCGCGACCGGCGAGGCCGCATGGCGAACCCCTCTTCCCTCCCGCGCGTCGTGCTCGTGGGCGGTGGCTTCGCGGGCCTGTACCTCGCGCGCGGGCTCAAGGGCGCGCCGGCAGCGATCACGCTGATCGACCGGCACAACTACCACCTCTTCCAGCCCCTGCTCTACCAGGTGGCGACCGCGGGGCTGGCCGCGCCCGACGTCAGCGCGCCGATCCGCAAGGTGCTCGCGCGGCAGCCCAACCTGACCGTGCTGCTCGGCACGGTCACGGCCGTCGACCCCGCGGCGCGGCGCGTGGTGCTCGCCGACGGCGCGCTGGACTACGACCTGCTCGTGCTCGCGCCGGGCATGCGGCCGGCCTACTTCGGGCACGACGAGTGGGCGCAGGTGGCGCCCGGCCTGAAGGACTGCGACGACGCGCTCGCGATCCGCAGCCGCATCCTGCTGGCCTACGAGGCGGCCGAGCGCGAGGAGTCAGCCGAGCGACGCGCGGACTGGCTGACCTTCGTCGTCGTCGGCGGCGGGCCGACCGGCGTCGAGCTGGCCGGCGCGCTAGCCGACATCGCGCGGCGCACGCTGGCGCGTGACTTCCGGCGCTTCGATCCCAAGGACTCGCGCATCGTGCTCGTCGAGGCCGGGCCGCGCCTGCTGCCGGCCTTCGACAGCCGGCTCTCGGCCGACGCCGAGCGGCGGCTCGGCGGCATGGGCGTCGAGGTGCGCACGGGCACGCGCGTGCTCGGCGTCGACGAGCGCGGCGTCGACGTGCCGGGCGGGCGCATCGCCTGCCGCACGGCGATCTGGGCGGCGGGTGTGTCGGCCTCGCCGCTGCTCGCGAGCCTCGGCGTGCCGCTCGACAGGGCCGGGCGCGCGCTCGTCGAGCCCGACCTCTCGCTGCCTGGCCACCCCGAGGTCTTCGTGATCGGCGACGCGGCCGCGGTGCGCACGGGCGAGGGCGAGTCGGCGGGCTGCGTGCCCGGCCTGGCGCCGGCGGCCATCCAGATGGGCCGCCTCACGGCCGCCAACCTGCGCCGCCGGCTGGCGGGCGAGGCGACGCGTGCCTTCCGCTACCGCGACAAGGGCCAGCTCGCGACGCTGGGGCGCTCGGCGGCGGTGGCCCAGATCGGACGGCTGCGATTCACCGGCTACCTCGCGTGGCTCGTGTGGGCCATGGTGCACGTGGCCTGGCTGATCGGGTTCCGCAACCGCTTCGTCGTGCTCTTCGAGTGGGCCTGGCTCTACTTCACGCAGCAGCGCAGCGCGCGCGTCATCATCGAGACGGGTCGCGACGCCGACCGCGCCTCGCGCGGCGCCTGAAGGCCGCGGCAAATCGGGCCGGGCTTCGTTGCCACGGGTCGATCGATCCTCACCGGCCTGAACTAGGCCGGCTGCGGTCGATCGTCCCGCGGCGCCTCGCGCGGCCTCGATTTGACGCGGCCTTGCTTCACGTCTCTTGCTTGAGTTGTGAGCAGCCTCAGCCGCGCAGCGGGCCGCCGACGCCGGTGAGCGGCGCCGAAGGGGGATTGCTGGTCCCGGACCCCCCGTTGCCGTTCGCGTCGCCGTTGCCGCCATTGCCTCCGTTGCCGCCCGCTGCATCCGGCGCCGGCTCCTGCTCGACCAGGTCGTCCTGTCGCACCGCGCGCACCGAGCCGGCGGTCAGGTAGGTGTTGCTGCGCAGGCCGAGCACGAGGTCGTCGCGCACCTCCTGGGCCTCGTTGGGCGTCAGGTCGCCCTTCTCGACCAGCCGGCCCAGCGCGCGGTCGTAGCGCGACATGAGCCACTCCTCGTTGTAGCCGACGTAGGAGAGCACCTTGCCCACGGGCTCGCCCTGCAGCCGGTCGACGAGGCGCACCTGTCCGCCCGCGTCGAAGTCGACGTGCACCGTGTCGGTGTCGCCGAAGAGGTTGTGCAGGTCGCCCAGGATCTCCTGGTAGGCGCCGACCAGGAAGATGCCCACGACGTAGGACTCGCCGCCCTTGAGCGGGTGGACCTCGAGCACCTCCTTGACGTCGCGCAGGTCGGGAAAGCGGTCGATCTTGCCGTCGCTGTCGCAGGTCATGTCCCCGAGCACGGCGCGCACCGTGGGCTCCTCGTTGAGGCGCTGCAGCGGCATGACCGGGAACACGTGGCGGATGGCCCAGTGGTCGGGCACCGACTGGAACACGGAGAAGTTGCAGAAGTAGGTGTCCGAGACCAGCTTCTGGAGGCCCTCGAACTCCTCGGGCACGTAGTCGAGGTTGTTGACCAGCTTCGACACGCGGTCGCAGGTCGCGAAGAAGATGTCCTCGCACAAGGCGCGCGTGGGCAGGTCCACCAGCCCGAGGTTGAAGCGGGACAGCATCTCGTCGCGCAGGCTGATCGCGTCGTGGTAGGTCTCGAGCATCGTCTTGCGCGAGAGGCGCGAGAGGTTGTCGCGCATCTCCTGCACGATGTCGGCCTCGTTGCGGCCGGCGCGCACGACCTGGCCGTCGCGGCTGTTGCGCGAGACGCCGGTGACCTCGACGCACATGACCGAGTGGTGCGCGACGAGCGCGCGGCCCGACTCGGTGACGATGTCGGGCGAAGGCAGGCCGGCCTTGGTGCAGGCGTCGTGGATGTGCCAGACGACGTCGTTGGCGTACTCCTGCTCGGTGTAGTTCATCGAGCTGTCGAAGCGCGTGCGGCTGCCGTCGTAGTCCACGGCCAGGCCGCCGCCGACGTCGAAGAGGTCGAGCGGGCAGCCCATCTTGCGCAGCTCGATGAACAGCCGGCTGGCCTCCTTGAGCACCTCTTTCCACGGGCGGATGGCCGTGATCTGGCTGCCGATGTGGAAGTGGAGCAGGCGCACGCGGTCGAGCAGGCCGACGTCCTTGAGCCACTCGACGGCCTCGACCATCTGGTGCGCCGAGAGGCCGAACTTGGCGCGGTCGCCGGCCGACGACTCCCAGCGCCCGCTGCCGCGGCTGGCGAGGCGGCTGCGCAGCCCGATGAAGGGCGCGGCGTTGCGGCCCTCGCGGTCGACGACGCGGCTGAAGGTCTCGATCTCGGACGGCTTCTCGATGACGACCACGACCTCGTGCCCGAGCCGCACGGCGAGGCAGGCCATCTCCATGTAGGCCTCGTCCTTGTAGCCGTTGCAGATCATGAGGCTGGGGCGCTCGAGCTGGGCCACGACTGCGAGCAGCTCGGGCTTGCTGCCGACCTCGAGGCCGAGGCCGATGTCGGCGCCGGCCTCGAGCAGCGTCTCGACCACGTGCCGCTGCTGGTTGACCTTGATCGGGTAGACCGGCCGGTGGCGGCCGGTGAAGCCGTACTCCTCGGCGGCGTTGCGGAAGACGCGCGAGAGCACGCCCAGGCGGTGCCGGAGGATGCCGTCGAACCGCAGCAGGAGCGGAAGCGACAACCCCTGGCGCTTGGACTGGGCGATGATGTCGACGAGCGAGGCGCTCGGACCCTCGGGCCCCTCGGGATGGACCCGAATGTTGCCGTCGTCGCCGATCGAGAAATACGGGCTGCCCCACCCGGGGAGACAGTACAGCTCAGCGCTGCGGTCAACCGACCACTTGTGGCTGCCGCCATTGCCCACTGCCATCGCCCAGAACCCTCGAGCGCGAGACGCGGATGAGAGGAGGCCGTCCTCGCGCGACGGCACCCGGCGCCCGGAGTTCCCCCCGGAAAAGACGCGCAGCATAGCATGGTCGTCGCGATGAGCACGAGCCACGACCGTCGTCTGTCGCTGTCGCTCGTCGCGACGGCGCTCGTCGTCGCGCTCGGCACGACGAGCGCCGGGCAGTCCGCCAAGCGCGCCGCCGACCGCGAGGCGGTGGCCGGAGCGCCCGCCGGCGCGTGGGCCCGCGACGTCACGCCGCCGGGCTGGTTCGTGATCGAGACGCGCTCCTACCAGCTGCAGAGCCGCCTCAGCCGCGAGACGACCGTCGAGCTGGGCCGCCACCTCGAGGACCTGCTCGAGCTCTACCGCGCCCTGGTCCCGTCGCCGCCCCGCACCGAGCGGATGGTGGTCAAGCTCCTGGCCGACGAGGACGAGTACAAGGCCTACGGCGACTCGACCTCCCGCTTCGGAGACTACGACCCCAGCGCGGGCGAGGTCGTGGTCTGGAGCACGCGGCTCGTGCTGGGCCGCTCCGAGCTGGCCATCGGGCTGCGCCTCGACCCCGACCGCGTCCACACGCTGACCTTCGCCGAGAACCAGGCCGTGCTCCACCTGCTCGACGCCGCCACGCTCGACTGCACGCCCGACCTGGGCGCGACCCTGGCGCACTGGTGCTGGGTGCAGTACCTCGACCTGCGCGTGTGGCCCAAGGGCGCGCCGACGCTGCCGCCCTGGCTCGAGCAGGGCCTGGCCGAGCACTTCGCCAGCGCCGTGCCCGACGCGCGCGGCAAGTACCGCACCGGGCCCAACGCCGATCGCATCAAGGACCTGGGGTGGCTGCTCGTCCAGGGCGACGCGCGCCCGCTGGCCCAGTTGCTGGCGCCCCAGGGCGACGAGCTGCCCTTCGAGGTCGGGCCGGGGCCGCCGGCGCAGGGCTGGTCGCTGGTCTACTTCCTGCTGACCAGCGACGACCCGGCCCGCCGCGAGCTCGTGCCGCGCCTGCTCGCCGAGGCCGCGCGCAGCGGCGACTACCAGCGCTCGGCGGCCGCCGTCTTCGGCGACCTCGACCTCGAGCGGCTGCAGGCCGACTGGCTGGGGTGGGCCGGCAGCCTGCGCGCCGGGGACCCGCTGGCCGAGCTGGCGCAGCGCTTCGGCGACAAGGTGCGCCCCGATCAGCTCACCGGCGATGTCGATCTCGTGCGACGCTACAGCTACCTCTGGAACCGCCGCAAGATGCCCCAGCCCGGACAGACGCCGTGATCCACGCGCTCGCCGCCGTGCTGCTGCTGGCCGCGGCCGCGGTCGGCGACCCGCGGGTCGTCGAGGGACCGTGGAACAAGCGCGACATCCCCGAAGGCTGGGTGGTGATCGAGACCGACCACTACCAGGTGCAGTGCCAGGCGGGGAAGGCGAAGGCCGAGCGGCTCGCGCAGCACCTCGAGTCGATGTGGGCGGTCTACGCGCAGTTCATGCCGACGCGGCGCAAGCCCGAGACCTTCGTGCTCAAGATCTTCAAGGACCGCGAGGCCTTCAAGGCCTACGGGAAGAGCGACGCGGTCGCCTACTACTCGCAGTCGACCAAGGAGCTCGTCGGCTACGACACGGGCCTGATCCTGGGCGAGCGCGACGTGCCCGCGATCATCTCGGTGGGCGAGGACGTCCGCGCCAAGCTCAGCGAGCCCGAGCGCCAGCGCGTGGCCGAGCTCGTCGAGGCGATCTCCGACGCCTACCTGCCCGACACCGGGCGCGCCCTCAGCCACGAGGGCTGGCACCAGTACTTCCACATGTACACGGTGTCGTGGGTGGCCATGCCGTCCTGGCTCGACGAGGGCGTGGGCGACTACTTCTACATGGCCAACCGCGACGAGACGTCCGGCCAGGAGCACGGCTACCGGCTGGGCGACCTCAACCCCAACCGCATCCGCGCGCTGCGGCGCGCCCTCATCGACGGCACGACCGTCGACGTGCGCACGCTCATGACGTTCACGCAGGAGGACTACTACAAGAACCCCTCCGTCTCCTACGCGCAGGGCTGGTCGCTCGTGCAGTTCCTCATGCACAACCCCGACCCGAAGTTCCACGACCTCGTGCCGCGGCTGATCAAGGACTTCAAGGAGACCAAGAACTTCGACAAGTCGACGGACAAGGTCTTCAAGGGCATCGACTTCAAGAAGCTCGACCGCGACTGGATCGGCTGGGTCATCACCCAGCCCTACGAGGACCCGACGCGCCAGCTCGCGAACGAGTTCGGCGACCGCATCCTGCCCTCGGACCTGACGGGCGAGGAGCGCGTGATCAAGGCCTACACCTGGCACGTCGAGCACCCCGGCGTGTTCGAGAACTAGGCGGCTCCCGCGCGTCTTACGCGACCGCGCCGGCCTGCCGCGCGCCGAGCAGCCGCCGGTACTCGTCGAGCGTCGCCTGCGCCATGCGCTCGGCGGTGAACTCGGCCTCGACGCGCGCGCGGCCCGCGGCGCCCATGGCCTCGGCCTGGGGCTTGTGCTCGAGCATCCACAGCAGCGCCTGCGCGAGCGCCGGCGGGTCACCGGGCGGGACGAGCAGCCCGTGGCGACCGCTGTCGATCATCTCGGGGATGCCGCCGGCCGCGGTGGCCACCACGGGACGCCGCAGCGCGAGCGCGTCGAGCACCGCCGTGCCCAGGCCCTCCTGGCGGCTGGGCATGCAGAACACGTCGAACCAGCGCAGCAGCGCCGGCACGTCGGTGCGGAAGCCGGGGAAGAGCACGCGCTCCGCGACGCCCAGCTCGGCCGCCTGCGCCTTCAAGGCCGGCAGCAGCTCGCCGTCCCCCACGACCAGCAGGCGCGCTTCGGGGTGGCGCTCGAGCACGGCCGGCGCGGCCGCCACGAGGTCGGCCTGCGCCTTGTGCGCGGCGCAGTGGGCCACGTTGCCGATCACCGGCGCGCCCGCCGGCACGCCGAACTCCTTCCTGTAGTCGGCGCCGCGGTCGACGACGCCCTCGAAGCGCCCCAGGTCGATGCCGCTGTGCACCACGCCCAGGCGCCCGGGCCCCAGGCCGTCCGCGAGGAGCACGCGCCGGATCGTCTCCGACACGCACAGGATGCGGTCGACGCCCCAGGTGTACTTCTGGCGGCTGAAGTCGAGCACGCGGCGCTTGTGGATCGAGAAGTCGACGCGCCGCGACACGACCGTGGCCGGCCGCCGGCCGCCGGCCAGCTTGGCGCCGAGCACGCCGAGCGTGTGCGCGTGGCTGGTGTGCATGTGGATCAGATCGACGCCGCGCTCGCGCACGCGCCGGGCGATCGCCCAGGCCGCGGGCAGGTCGACCTCGCCGCGCATCGAGCGGCGCCACACGGCCAGCCCGCACTGCTCGGCGCGCGTCGCGAGCACGCCGTCGGGCTGGCACAGCAGCTCCTGCTCGACGCCCGCGGCCGCCAGCCCGCGCATGAGGTACAGGACCTGCTGCTCGCCGCCCCGCCACGTCCGCTCGGTGTTGACGTGCAGGACCCTCATGGGGGGAAGGCCCACCCCACACCCCGACTACAGGAAATAGTCGTGCCGCTCCTCGGTGGGCTGCAGGCTCTCGAGGCGCTCGGGGTTCCGGATCAGGTCCTCGATGAACCAGTTCGCCGAGTTGTACAGGCAGGTCACCTGCCGGCACTCGTGGCTGGCGTCGAAGCGCCCGATGAGCGCGGCCGTCTCGGCCTGCGTGGTGGCGACCGCCGCGTCGTCGACGTAGGCGGCCTTGTCGCCGAGCTGCGCCTTGGGCACGTGCCGGTACACCGGGCAGTTGAACAGCCCCAGCGGCGAGAGCACCTGGCGGAAGAGCGTCATGTGGCACTGCCGCGGCTGGCGGTTGTACTCGTGCCACGAGTTGTTCAAGAACACGCGCAGGTTCGTGCTCTCGACGACCTTGAAGCGCTCGTTCTCGAGGCGCTTGCTCTGCTCGAGCTGCTGGCGGATCGCGCCCATGACCTCGGCCACGCGATGCGCCTGCTGCGCGAGGTCGACGATCTCGGCGTTGTTCTCGTCGGCGCGCACGAGGAAGGGCTTGAAGGAGATGTAGTCGAACTGGAAGCGCCGCGCGCGCTCGGCGGCCATGTACATCTCGTGGACGTTCTCCACGATCTGCGCGTCGTTGGCCGTGCAGCCGCGCCAGGCGATGATGTAGCTGAACCCGATGCGCAGCGCCGGGTTGCGCTGCTTGACCGGCGGGATGCCCTCGCAGATGGCGTCGAGCGTGATCGGCCGCTTGGGCTTGTGCATGGCCTGGAAGGTCGGGTCGCTGCCCGAGTCGAGCGAGAGGCGCACCCAGTCGCGCCCGTCGAGCTTGTCGGCCACGGCCAGGATCTTGTCCATGCCCGTGCCGTTCGTGACCACGCCGAGCTGCAGCCCCAGCTCCTTCATGCGCGTCATGACCTCGGCGAACTTCGGGTAGAGCGTGGGCTCGCCGCCGCCGATGACGATGACCGACTTCAGGCCGCGCCGCGCGAGCTGGGCCAGGCTGGCGAGCAGGCGCTCGTGCTCGTACTTGCGGCCCGTGTTGAGGATCTCGAAGTCGACGCAGTGGTCGCAGGCGTAGTTGCAGGCCGTGGTCAGGTCGAGGTTGATCGAGACCGGCACGTCGTCGAGCGGGGCGGCGGCCGCGCCCGGCGCAGCCCGCGCGCCCTCCGCGGCCGGCCCGGCCCCTGCGGCCGCGCGCTGCGCGACCTGCCAGCGCACGTAGGCCTTGAGCCGCCCGACGAGCGAGGGCTGCAGCAGCTTGGCCGCGAAGTCGTGCATCGCGGCGAGGGTCGCCGGCTGCCCGCGCTCGGGGGCCGGAGAGAGCTGGCTGGCGATCATGCGGCCTCCTCCGACCCGACGGCGACACCTACAAGATCGCGCAGGGCGGCCAGGCTTTCAACGAGCGCTTCGATGTCGGTGCGGCGCCCGGCGGCCACGCCGGCCACGAAATCGGCCACGTGCGCGTCGAGCGGGTCGGGCAGCGGGACGCGCCGCGGGGGCCCCTCGCGCGAGACGAGCGACATGGCGTAGGAGGGCAGCTCGACCTCGCGGTCGGCCCAGGCGCCGTTGATCGCGTAGCCCGCCGGGCGCGGCTGCTCGGGGCACTGCCGCAGCGCCAGCTCGACCTGCGTGGCCAGGCGGGCGCTGCGCCACAGAAAGCTCAGGTCGAGGGCCGCGAGGTCACCGCCCGCGCCCGCACTCGCGTCCGCGCCCGCGCCCGCGGGCACCGACGCGCTCGCGGCCTCGACGCGTCCGTGCCCGACGAGCGCCTGGAGCAGGCTGATCGCGTGCGGCGCGGCGTCGATCACCAGCCGCTCGCGGCGAGCGCGCTCGG
>Ga0111539_10009280_pt1 | contig 12426 bp, 8 predicted proteins | sample RhiMethybrSRZTD1_FD_79667 | JGI IMG/M metagenome (GOLD analysis project Ga0111539, IMG submission 79667) | Populus rhizosphere microbial communities from Tennessee, USA - Rhizosphere MetaG P. TD hybrid SRZTD1 (version 2) (version 2) | ecosystem: Host-associated > Plants > Roots > Rhizosphere >...
AACGCCAACATGGGCGATGTGGCGATGGTGACGAAGTTCGGCGATTACGAGGACGTGGGCGGCGTGAAGCTGCCTCGTCGCCTCACCACGACGATGGACAAGTACCTGCAGTTCGATCTGCAGGTCTCGAAGAACACCGTTGATGGGGATGTCGGCGATCTTTCCGTCCCGGCCAGCGTGAGAGCAGCGGCCCCGCCGGCTCCGGCGCCGATCGCCGTGACCGTGGAGCCGGTCGCGAAAGGCATCTGGTGGCTCGCCGGATCAGGCAATCATCGCAGTGTGGTCTTCGAGTTCGACGACCATCTCGTCCTGTACGAGGTACCCCTCAACGAGGCGCGGTCGAAGCCGGTGATCGACAAGGCGCGGACGCTCAGTCCCAAGCCGTTGACCACGGCCATCGTGTCGCATCACCACTTCGACCATTCCGGTGGCTTGCGCGTGGCCGTCGCCGAAGGTCTCACCATCGTGACCCACCGCGACAACGAAGCCTTTTTCAAGGATCTCCTGACGCGCCCACACACCATCGCACCAGACGCACTGCAGAAGAATCCGCGGCCGGCCATGTTTCAGTTCGTCGACGATCAACTGACGCTCAAGGATGCCTCGATGGAGGTGCAGCTCTATCACCTGCTCGACAATCCGCGGGAAGGCACAAACCTCTTCGCCTACGTGCCGCGCGAACGCCTGCTCGTTCAGGCCGATCTGTACGATGCCGGATGGCTGCAGCATCCGTGGGGCGACAACGTGCTGGCCAACGTCGAACGACGGAAGCTGAAGGTCGATCGAGACGTGCCCGTGCATGGCGTCATCGAACCATACGCACAGATGGTGAAGACGATTCAGGCGAAGAAAGTGACGTCGACGAACTGATCGGCGGCGAGGCGAGGCCCGGCCTTGTCGCGACGGACCGGCACGCACACGGGCCTACACATGCGCCATGGCCTGCGCCACGTAGTCCATCACCTGTGCGGTGAGCCCCATCGCTGCCATCCGGCGTCGGGCAGTTGGGTCCGCCCGCATCATCCGGCCCGCGCTGTGCGCGATATCGGACCGGCCATTGGTGAACTCGTCGAGCAGCGACCGCCACTCGCGCGCCAGCCCGACGACGCGCGCGTCTCCGGGCGGGGTGCCGGCGTCGATCTCGCGCCGGACATCCGCAATGAGCCGGGTCCACTGCTGTTCCGCATCACGAATCCGGTCCGGGCCCAGCGCCTCGGCACGCTCGCTCAGCGCCCGCCGCTGCTCGTCGGTGAAGTGACGCTCGAAAGCCGCGACGGCTTCAATCAGCGCCAGCGCATCGTCCGTGCTTCGATACTGATGATTTTGCAGTTGCGCGATCGTTGCCGTCAGACGCGACTGCGCCGCATGCATGCGCTCGAGCTCCCCGTCGACCGCACGCGAGTGGCGTTCCAGCAGCTCGAGGAGTTCGTGACCGTCGCCGTGCAGCGCCGATGCGATTGTGTCGAGCGGCATACCGAGCCCCCGCAGCAGCACGATTCGCTCGAGACGACGCACGTCGTCGTCTGAATACAAGCGATAGCCGGACTCGGTGCGCCCGGAGGGCGAGAGGACGCCGATTTTGTCGTAATGGTGCAGTGTCCGAACGGTGAGGCCTGTGCGCCTGGCCAGCGCACCGACGGTGAGTTCTGCCATGTGCCGCATCGTAGAGGCTCACGCGGCGTCAGGGTCAAACGCAGCGCGCTCGCCGAAGCCCGAGCGGGACATGATCACACCGGCGGCGGATTGCGATCGGCGAACCCACGTTGATGCCAGTACGGATACGTCAACGGCATGTCACTGGCTTGGTCGAGCGCCGCCATCTGATCGCGTGTCAGCGACCACCCGATCGTCCCCAGGTTGTCGCGCAATTGATCCTCGTTGCGCGCGCCGAGTATCAGCGTCGACACCGAGGGCCGCTGCAGCAGCCAGTTGAGCGCGATCTGCGGGACGGTCCTGCCGGTCTCCTTGGCAATCGCGTCGAGCGCGTCGACGACGCGATAGAGCAGGTCTTCGCTGACCTGTGGGCCGAGATCAGCCGCGATCTTCGTGCGCAGACGGCTGACGGATGGCATCGGCTGGCCGCGCCGGATCTTGCCGGTGAGCCGGCCCCAGCCAAGCGGGCTCCAGACGACCGTGCCGACGCGCTGATCGAGGGCGAGCGGCATCAGCTCCCATTCGAATTCACGCCCGACCAGCGAGTAGTACGCCTGGTGCGCGACGTAGCGCGTGAGCCGGCGCGCATCGGCGACCGCGAGCGATTTCATGAGGTGCCAACCCGAGAAGTTCGAGCACCCGAGGTAGCGAATCTTGCCGGCGCGGACAAGACCGTCGAGCGTATCGAGTGCTTCCTCGACCGTCGTCAGCGCGTCGAACCCGTGCAGCTGATAGAGATCGATGTAGTCGGTGCCGAGGCGACGCAGGCTGTTGTCCACGGCCGCGATCAAGTGATGGCGAGAGGACCCGACGTCGTTCGGCCCGCGTCCGACGCGGAACGTGCCCTTCGTCGAAATCAGCACCTGATGCCGTCGCCCCTTCAGCGCTTGTCCAAGGATCTCCTCGGCCTGACCCGCTGAATAGACGTCCGACGAATCGAACATCGTGACGCCGGCATCGAGGCAGATGTCCACCAGCCGCGTCGCCAGCGCGACGTCGCCACCGCCGAATGCTTTGAAGAATTCACTGCTGCCGCCGAACGAGGCGGTGCCGAGACTGAGGACCGGGACCTTCAATCCCGATCCGCCAAGCTGCCGGTATTCCATCAATCCTCGAAGATGTCGGTCAGGGGAAGATCCAGCCCCGGCAGCAGCGGGGTGGTCAGTACTTCGTGTCGTTCGAGCATCAGCTCGGCGGCTCGAGTGTAGCCGCCATCGCTGCGGCGGTACACGTGGATCGAATCGAGCTCCGGGTCGATCGTCCAGTATTCCGAGACACCGAACCGCTCATAGAGCCGACGCTTTATCGTCTCGTCTCGCTTTCGCGTGGCTGGTGAGCCGATCTCGACGACGAGGTCAGGCGCACCACGAACGTACTTGGTGGTCAGGATATCGCCTTGCTTCGCCCGCGAGATAAACAGCAGATCAGGTTCGACGACGTCGAAGTCGGAGAACACGACATCGAAGGGCGCGGCAAATGCGCGTCCGATGGGATGCGCACGCAAGTAGTTCCCAATCAGGACAGTCAAATTCCAGGCGATCGCCTGGTGCTTGCGAGCAGGAGACGGCGTCACGTAGTGCTCTCCATCGATCAACTCGTGCCGCTTCCCGTCGTCGGGGAATAGCAAGAAGTCGTCGTAGGTGAGCTTCACGCCAGGAATGTTGGGTTTCACGTCGTCGCTCCCGGCCATCCGCTCATTATAGCGACGGAGTACGCGAGGCCCATGCCACGTGAGAGTCGAGCGACAGTCTATTTGTTTCGCGTCGTCCTTGAGAGCGGTACGCAAATCGCGCGATCCTGGCCGGATTCACGGTTGGCGTTTTTCGGAATGTGCGATTAAGGGTCGCGTGCGACCGAAGCCTGTCGCTCGCTCGAACGCGTGCGCCACTTGCAGTACGCCGAAATCATCGCGATAGCGTCCGACGATCTGGATGCCGACGGGCAACCCGTCAGGCGTGAAGCCTGCCGGCACCGAGATCGCCGGACGGAACGTCGTGCTGATCCAGTACGCCGACTTCATCCACGCGACGTAGTGATCCATGGCAACGCCGTCGATCGCTTTCGGCCAGTCGAGGGTGGCGTCGAATGGGGGTACTTGATTCACCGCGCAGACGAGAAACGGGTAGCCGGTTTGAAACTGGCGTATCCGCTCCAACAGCTCGCCATGCTGCACCATCGCGCGGGCGAGGCGGCTGCCGGTGACGGCAAGGCCGGCTTCGATCTCTTTCACGGCTTCGGGCTTCAGTTGGTGCCGATGCGTCGCGAGCAGCGGACCCAGTACCACGGCCGATCGCCACGCGCGAACGGTGAGGAAGATCGAATCGACGTCGCCGAACTCGGGGCAGGCGTCTTCGACGATGCATCCCAGCGATTCGAAGGTGGCCCGCTGACGATCGAGAACCGTCCGCACGCGCGGATCGAGCGGCAGGCCGCCAAGGTCGGGACACCAGGCGACGCGAGCGCCGGTCAGATCACAATCGAGCGGGGCACGAAAGCTCGAACCGTCGGACGGAAAACATGCCGGATCGCGTTCATCGGATCCCGCCATGACGCTCAACAGCCAGGCGACATCGGCGACCGAGCGGCCCAGCGGACCGTTCACGCCGAAGCCGAGAAAGGGCAGCAGGTCGGGAGCGTTCGGCACGAGACCGACGGTGGGCCGAAGCGCGACGACGTTGTTGAAGTTGGCCGGGTTGCGCAGCGACCCCCCAAGGTCGCTACCATCGGCGATGGGAAGCATGCCCGATGCGAGTGCGACGCCCGCACCGCCACTCGAGCCGCCGGCCGTCTTGCTGAGGTCGTACGGATTGAGTGTCGTGCCGTAGACGCGGTTGTAAGTGTGGGAGCCCATGGCGAACTCCGGCACGTTCGTCTTGCCGATCGGAATCGCGCCGGCCGTACGGAGCCGTTCGACGAGCACCGAGTCAGTCTGCGGGCAATCGTCCTTGAAGATCGCTGAGCCACGCGTGCAGGGGAAGCCGACCGCGGGCTGCAAGTCTTTAAAGGCGATCGGAAGACCGTGGAGGGGACCGACTGACTCGCCACGAGCGAGGCGCTGGTCGGCGGCATCAGCCAATGCGAAGCAGTTCTCGTCGGGCAGCTTGGCGACGATGGCGTTGAGACGCGGGTTCAGTCTGGCAATCTGATCGAGGTGTGCCTGCATCACCTCGCGCGCAGAGATTTGCCGGGTCGCGATCATGTGCGCGAGTTCTCTCGCGCTCTCGAAACAAAGATGAGAGTTACTCGGGTACCGCAATGGGCTCGTCTTCAGCACGCAAGTTCGTCATCTCGGCTTCGATCATGCGCTCGCCAGTGCCCGACGGAACGTTGCGCGCGAAGTGCACCGGTGGCAGAAACAGCGTCGAGATGAAGCCGGTAGCCGATACGATCAGCCCGGCCAGGAAGACGCGATGCAGTCCGGTGGCGAACAGCTCGCGCACCGGTTCGGTGAGCGCCATCGTGCTCGCGCCGTTCAGGCTTTCTGCACCACCCGGCAGCGCCACGCCAGCAAGCGTCCGCGCCATGATCGCACCCATGACCGATACGCCGACCGCGGCGCCGACGCTGCGGGAGAACTGGTTGAGCGACGTCGCCAGGCCAAGGCGCGAACGATCGACGCCGTGCTGCACGGCGAGCAGCAACGACAGCATCTGCGTGCCCATTCCTGCCCCGAGTACCGTGCAGCTGGCCAGCAGCCACATGCGCGGCGATTGCGCGGTCAACATCGTCAGACCGGCGAACCCCACCGTCATCAACACGCTTCCGCCGATCGCCGCGACGCGATAGCCCATCCGAATCGTCGTCCGCGCGCCGACGATCGACATCACGACCCACCCGAGGAAGAGCGGGGTGAGGACCTGACCCGCCTGCGTGGCGGTGCCGCCCATGACGCTCTGCACGAACAGCGGGATGAAGGCGATGGCGCCGAACAGGGCGAGGCCGACGAGGAACACGACCACGAGTGTGCGGTTCATCACCGGCAGGCGGAACAGATCGACTGGCATGATCGGCTCTCTGACCCGACGTTCGACAACCACGAACAGGGCCAGCAGGACGACAGAGGCGACCAACCACGGCAACGCGGTCCCGCCTTCGCCGCCGAGCGCGATCAGCAGTGCGCTGACGCCGGCGAAGAGCAGCGAGGCACCGAGCCAGTCGACGCGCACATCTTTCGTGAGCCGTGATGGTGGGTATGCGGTGGCGATGACCGCCATGCAGCAGAAGCCGAACGGCACGTTCAGATAGAACACCCAGCGCCAGTTCCACGCGTCAGTGATGTAGCCGCCAACCAGCGGGCCCGCGATCGACGCGACACCCCAGACGCCGCTGAACAGCGCCTGCGTCCGCGCCCGTTCGCCCAGCGCGTAAAGCTCGCCGATGATCGTCATGCTGAGCGGAATGATCGCGCCGGCGCCCAGACCCTGGAGCGCTCGAGCGGCGATCAACTGCATCATGCTTTGCGACGCGCCCGACGCGACGGAGCCGACGAGGAACGCAGCGACGCCGATCAGGTACATGCGACGACGGCCATACAGGTCCGACAGTCGCCCCCAGATCGGAACGGACGCGGTCGATGTCAGGAGATACGCCGAGAACACCCAGCTGTAATGCGCCAATCCGCCCAACTGCGCGATCACGGTGGGCATGGCGGTGCTCACGACCGTGGCCTCGAGCGCGCCCAGGCTCATTCCGAGGAGAAGACCGGCGGTGATGGCGCGGCGGCGGGGAAGGCTGATCGGTGGGTGGGCCTGTGACTCCGACATCTGTACAGGGTACCACGCGCAAATTGTCCGTCGCGCCTCCGCCGTGGTGTTGACATAGCTGCTCCGCGACGCCGTCGTTCCGCGGCCGGACCGCGCTGCGAGGACTTGTACGGGCCGCGTGACGCGAGGTCCGTGACCTCGCGGCTCCCCTGAGTCTTCTCGCGCGGTCAGGCGAAAGTTGTCGGCCGCTCCACACGGCTTGCTGCGCAGCTATGTCAACACCCCGGCGGCCGCACGAGACCTCAAAGCCGAAAGCCCAGAGCCGAAAACCAAATGTGAGTTCAATTCACTCCTCGTCCGCCCCTGGGCGTTACTATGTGCCCATGCAAAAGCGCACCTCGCTTCCCCTGGTCGTGATCGCGTTCGGCCTGCTGGTGCCGGTGCATGCGTGGGCCGCCACCTGCGAGCAGTTGACGACGCTTGCCGTGCGTGGCGGCACGGTGACGCTCGCGCAGACGGTTGATGCCGGAGCGTTCACGCCGCCGGCGGGCCGCGCCGGCGGTGCGGGCGGTGCGGCCAACCCGTACGCGAGGCTCGGCGCTTTCTGCCGCGTCGCGCTGACGTTGAAGCCGTCACCGCGATCCGACATCAAGGCCGAAGTGTGGCTGCCCGCGTCGGGCTGGAACGGCAAGCTGCAAGTGGTCGGCAACGGCGGATTCGCCGGCACGATCGGCTACGCCGCGATGGCAACGGCACTATCGAACGGCTATGCCGCGGCGAGCACGGATACCGGTCACACCGGACCATCGACGAACACGTTCGTGAACGACGATGTGTTGATCGATTTCGCGCACCGCGCGATTCATGAGACGGCCGTTGCGGCCAAGACGGCGGTCGGCAGCTTTTTCGGGCGTGCACCGGCACGCGCCTATTTCGCCGGCTGTTCCACCGGCGGCCGCCAGGCGCTGACCGCCGCGCAACGATATCCCGACGACTTCGACGGCATCGTCGCCGGTGCCCCCGCGAGCCACACCTCGACGCAGACCTTCGGGCAGATCTGGTTTCATCAGGCTCTTGCCGATCCCGCGTCGGCGCTCTCGCGTGAACAGCTGTCGCTCGTCCACAACGCGGTCATGAACGCCTGCGATCAACTCGACGGCGTCACGGACGGTGTGCTCGAGAACCCGCTCGCGTGCTCGTTCGATCCGCGGACGCTGGTGTGCAAGCCGGGCGCGGACCCCGCATCGTGCTTGACGGCCGCCCAGGCGGACGGCGTTCGCCGCATCTACGATGGCGCGTCCAACCCGCGCACGAAGGCGCACATCTTCGCCGGCCTCGAGCGTGGCAGCGAGCTCGGATGGACCGCCGCGCCGGTCGGCTACGCGGTCGACTACTTCAAGCACATCGTCTTCAAGGATCCGAATTGGGATCCGAAGTCGCTCAACTACGATGCCGACGTCCAGCGTGCGAGCAAAGGCGATGGGCTGGTGTTCGAAGCCAACGACCCGGATATGGGCCGCTTCACGCGGCACGGCGGGAAACTGATCCTGTATCAGGGTTGGGCCGAGCCCGGCATTCCGCCGGCAAACCTGGTGCGCTACTACGGCGAGATTCAACACAAGACCACGCGCGCGAGCGAGGCCGTTCGGCTGTTCATGGTACCCGGGATGGGGCACTGTGGCGGCGGGAATGGAACGAGCACGTTCGACATGGTGGCCGCGCTCGACAGGTGGGTGGAAGGCGGACCGCCGCCGGCCCGTATCAACGCCTCGCGCGTGCGCGATGCCAAGGTCGATCGCACGCGGCCGCTGTGCGCCTGGCCGCAGGTCGCGCGCTACAAAGGATCGGGCAGCATCGACGACGAGACGAACTTCGTCTGCCAGTAGCGGCCGATGCCCTTCATCTTCGGGGCGATCGGCGCGGCGATCGGCTTGAGCCTCGGTGAGTACGCCGCGCCGTTCCTTGGCTTCGCGCTCGGATTCCTCTGGGGCCGTCTGAGCCGCGCCAACGAGGAACGCACCAGGCTTGGAAGTCAGATTGCCAGTGTCCACGAGCGCCTCGAGAGCCTCGAACGCGAGTTCAGCAAAGCGAGACGCGAGGCTGCCCCGGCAGCGGCGGAGCCTCGGCCCGTCGCCGCTCGGCCCGCAGTAGCGACTCCACCGCCGTCGCCGACACCGGCGCCATCCGAGCCGGCGCCGATTGCGCCGCCGCCGTTACCGACCGCCAAGCCCGTCGAGACGGCCGCGGCGGCGAGCGAACCGGCCGCGTCGCCGGCACCCGAGCCTCCGCCACTCGAGCCTGCTCCAGCGTTCGCTGGTGCGTCCTGGCTCCTCGAGTTCTTCACCACCGGCAACGTCGTCGCCAAAGTCGGCATGGTGATCGTGTTCTTTGGCGTGGCATTCCTGGTGCGCTACGCCGCCGATCGCGGCTTGTTGCCGATCGAGTTCCGGCTCATGTCGGTGGCGGCGGGCGCGTTGGTGATGCTGGCGATCGGGTGGCGTCTGCGCCGATCGAAGCGTGACTACGCGATGGTGCTGCAGGGCGGCGCGGTCGGCCTGCTGTACCTGACCATCTTCGCGGCGTTTCGGCTCTATGGCTTGCTGCCGGGGCCGCTGACGTTTGCGCTGCTGGTCACCGTCGTGGTGTTCAGCGGCGTACTCGCGGTGCTGCAGGACGCGATCGTCCTCGCCGTGCTCGGCGCCAGCGGCGGGTTTCTGGCGCCGATTCTGGCGTCGACCGGCGGCGGCAGCCACGTCGCGCTGTTCTCGTACTACGCCGTGCTGAACGCGGGCGTGGTCGGCATCGCGTGGTTCCGAGCCTGGCGCTTCCTCAATTGGCTCGCGTTCGTGTTCACGTTCGGCATCGGCTTCCTGTGGGGCCAGGAGTACTACCAGCCGGCACTCTTTGCGACGACAGAGCCGTTCCTGATTCTCTTCTTCGTGCTCTTCCTCGCCGTCGCGGTGCTGTTCGCTTACCGGGTGCCGCCGCAGCTGCGCGGGTATATCGACGGCACGCTCGTGTTCGGCGCGCCTGCGGTGGCGTTCAGCATGCAGAGCGTCCTGGTCCGCGACATCCCGTTCGGACGTGCCTATTCGGCCGCCGTATTGAGCGCGCTCTATCTTGGTCTGACGCGGGCGTTGTGGCGGCGCGACCAGGCGCTGCGCCCGCTGGCGGAGGCGTTCCTCGCGCTCAGCGTCGTGTTCCTCATCCTCGCCGTCCCGCTGGCGTTCGAGGGGCATGCGACGGCAGCAGCCTGGGCGCTCGAGGGCACGGGGCTCGTCTGGATCGGCGTGCGGCAGCATCGTCTGCTCGCGCGGCTCACCGGATCGGCGCTGATCATTGCCGCCGGCGTGGCGTTCGCGGTGATGGATGCGGTCTCGACGAGCGCGCTGCCGGTGCTCAACACGCGATTCCTTGCGTGTGCCGCGATTGCCGCGGGTGCGATCGTCGCCGGCCGCGTCCTGTCGCGCGCGCGTGACACGATCCTCGAGCTCGAGTTCGTGCTCGAATGGACGTTGCTCGTCTGGGGCCTGCTCTGGTGGTTTGGCGCGGTGGCGTTCGAAATCGATCGCCACGTGACGGCGAACGAATTCGCCGTGCAACTGCTCGCGTTCGCTTTGAGCGCTGCGTTGATCGCATTGCTCGCGCGCATGTGGCAGTGGCGCGCCATGATGCTGGCGACCGTGCCAATGGGGCCACTGATGTGGCTCACCGTGCTGCCGCTGTTCGCGTTCCAGCGGTCAATCGGTCCGCATCCGGACCTGGGTTGGATCGCCTGGCCGGTGGTGATCGGCGTCAACTTCCTACTGATGTTCTGGTTCGAACAGGTCTGGCCATCGCTTGTGGTCAAGAGCTGGCATGCCGGTGCCACATGGCTGACGGTGTTCCTGGTCACCTGGACGCTAGCCGTGGTCGTCCGGAAGGCGGTGCCGGATGCCGTCAGCTGGTCGTCCACGATCTGGTGCGTGGTGCCCGCGCTGTTCGTCCTCGGCCTTCGCACATTCGGGCGATCCCTGACGTGGCCGGTGCAGCGCTTCGAGCGTCTGTACGCAACGGTGATTCCGCTGGCCCCAATCGTCGGGATCCTCGCGTGGGTGGCGTGGGCATCCGCTCAACCTGGCGCGCCCGATCCGCTGCCCTACGTGCCGATCGTCAATCCAATCGAACTCGTGCAAGCGTTTGGCTTGATCGTGGCGTTCGTCGGGTCCGCGCCGAGCGGCCGTGTGGCCGAGGAGCTTCAGACAGTGCGACGCGCCGTCCTCGCGCTACTGGCGTTCGTTGCGGCAAATGTCATCGTCGCGCGCGTGGTGCATTTCTATTGGCAGGTGCCGTTCGAGATCGATTCGCTGGTACAGTCGGGAGTGTTCCAGACGGGCATCTCGATTCTCTGGGGATCGACGGCCGGCCTCCTCATGACGCTGGCCCGCGTGCGCCTCAATCGAATGGTGTGGATGACTGGCGCCGGCCTGCTGGCCGTGCTCATCGTGAAGCTGTTCCTGGTGGACCTGGGTAATGTCGGCGGAATCGCCCGCATTGTCTCGTTCCTTGCGACCGGCGTGCTCATCCTCGTGATCGGCTACTTCGCGCCGGCGCCACCGAGAACGGAGCGGACGGCATGACGCGCAAGGCTGTTTGGCTGATCGTGATGTGCGCGCCGATGCTCGTGCACGCGCAAGCGTTGCGCAGCGACTTCGCGCGCGGCGCCGAGATCCGAACCGAGGCCGGTGAGAGCCTGTTCCGCGTAGTGCTCCCCGATGATGTGTATGACACAGTGGCGCGTCCGGATCTCGGTGACATCCGCGTGTTGAACGCTGCGGGCGAAAGCGTCCCGCACACGCTGCGCGAGGTGCCGCGGCCGGGCGTGCGTGAGGCGGACTGGCGCGCCGTCCCGTCGTTTCCGATGACGGAGACACAATCGGGCGCCGCCGCCAGAACGCATGTGCGTGTCGGCGCGGACGGCGCGGTCCTCGAGGTCACCAACGACAAAGCACCGGGGCGTGCGACCACGGCCTACCTGATCGACGCGAGCGGGGTCGACGAAGCTGTCGCGCGCGTATCCCTGACGTGGGAAGCGGCCGCTGGTACGACATTTCTCGTCCCGATCAGCGTCGTCGCCTCGAACGACTTGACCAACTGGCATACCGTGGTCTCGTCGGCGGCGCTGGCGCAGTTGCAGCGCGACTCGTTCACGCTGACGAAAGACGAGATCGAGCTGACCGGCGGCGGCGATCGATCGAAGTACTTCCGCGTCTCGTGGCCGAAGGAGCTTGCGGCGGTCGCGCTGAAGTCCGTTCGTGTGCGTCCGCCGTCGAGCGTGGTGGAGCGCGAGATCCGCTGGCGGACGTTGAGTCCCGATCGCATCGATCCCGCCGCGGTCGCGCAGTATCAAACGCGCGCGTTTCTGCCGATCGAATACCTCGATCTCGAGTTCGCCGACGGAACGGATGCCACGTCGGTGACGGTGCGATCGCGGCCCGACCCATCGGCGGCGTGGGTCACCCGTTACACCGGGCTTTTCTATGTGCTGCAAGCCGCGACAGGCGTCATCCACAATGCCGACGCACGAATCGACGTGACTCGAGAGCGGTTCTGGAGTGTCGAGACCACGCGCGAGGGTGGGTGGAAGACTCGCGCGCCACGCTTGAAGGTCGGCTGGCATCCGCACGAGCTGTTATTCGTCGCGCGCGGAACAGGTCCCTTTACGCTCGCATACGGAAGCGGGCGGGTAGGTCCGGCCGATGCGCCGGTGGACGAACTGCTCGCGAGCCTCGACTCGACGGTCCGGGCGAAGCAGATCCGCGAAGCGACACTCGGCGAACCCCGCACGCTCGGGGGTGCTGATGCGTTGAAGCCGGGGCCGACCCCGATTCCCTGGAAGAGCGTCGTACTGTGGGGTGTGCTGATTGTGGCCGTCGGCGCGTTGGCGGTCATGGCAACGCGGCTATTCAAAGAATCGGAACGCGGCGAGTCGCCGCGAGTTCCTTAGTTCCAAGAGTTCCAAGAGTTCCAACAGTTCCGAAGTTCGAACTGCGGAACTCCGGAACTCTGGAACTCCGGAACTCCGGAACTC
>Ga0111539_10009282_pt1 | contig 12422 bp, 11 predicted proteins | sample RhiMethybrSRZTD1_FD_79667 | JGI IMG/M metagenome (GOLD analysis project Ga0111539, IMG submission 79667) | Populus rhizosphere microbial communities from Tennessee, USA - Rhizosphere MetaG P. TD hybrid SRZTD1 (version 2) (version 2) | ecosystem: Host-associated > Plants > Roots > Rhizosphere >...
AAACCCCTCCATTTACCTGGGCCATGTAGAACACGTTCGGTTGTGAAGGCACTCCAGCTACGGCTCGTACTCGGCCGCCCCGATATGGACCGATGCTACGCCAACGAAGAGATTGGAAGTGTTCGCTGCTGAACTGTTGAGCAAAGACCTCAGCGCTCATTAGACCGATGATTAAAGCCACGAGTGCCGACGTGAAGCGTAAGCGCGACGAGGTAAAGCAATAGTTATTTTTCATCTCAAGTATTCGTAGGGAAGGGTTTTCAGAACGTTCCGGCGCGACATCGTATTCTAACAGCCGATCCAAGTCATACATTTTTTTCAGTTCACATTCAGAAATCCGTTGACATTTTTCAAAGTTAGGAGCATTAATCACCTCGTAATCGCTGGCGCGGCCGCGCCCTCTTTAGTTTCTCAATCCGGTAAATCCAACAGCGCGAGTGCTTCGGTTTCGATTGCTTCGCTCGGGGCCGTGGTCTGCTCGCAGTACCACCTCAGAAGGAGGGTTCCCCATGAACTCCGATCGGCAACAGCGGTTTTCGACACTTGTATGGAGAGTTCTCATTATTTCCAGCTTCACTTTGTTTTTGTCTGCACCTGCTTTAGCGCAAGTCACTGCCAGCGGTGCGATAAGCGGCACAGTAAAGGATAAAAACCAGGCCGCAATTGCTAACGCCACGGTAACCATTACCAACAAATCAACGGGACGAAGCAGAACGACTCAGACCGACGATGGCGGCGAATACAGATTCGATCTGTTGCCAGCCGGAAAATACGACATCAAGGCCGCCGCCACTGGATTCGGCGACGTGGTGATCGAGAACTCGGAAGTGCTCGTAGGAAAAACAAACAATTTCGACCTCACTATGGAGCCCGGTGTGCAGACGGCCACCGTTACGGTGACAGCCGGTGAAGGTGAGTTGGTCAGCCGAGAGAAGACGGACGTCAGTCTTAACATCACACCGCGCGACGTTGAGGATTTGCCACTGAACGGTCGCGATCTGGGGAACCTGGCCTACCTCGCGCCTGGCGCTAAGCCGGTTGATTCCTACGATCCAACCAAGCGTCGCGTTTCCGTTTTTGGTATCAATGGCTCCAGCGGTCGCAACGTCAACGTCACGGTGAACGGGATCGATAACAAAGACAACACCGTGGGTGGTCCAGTCATGCAGTTTCCGCTGGAGTCCATCCAGGAATTTGTCATTAGCACCGCACGTTTCTCAGCAGTAAACGGACGGAGTGAAGGCGCCGCCGTGAACGTGGTCACGAAATCGGGTGGTAGTGATTACCATGGATCAGTCTTCTACTTCCTTCGAGATAGAAAACTGAATGCCAGTGAAGTTTCACCGTCCAATCCGTCGATCGAAACGAAGCCGCCATTCAACCGAAAGCAGTGGGGAGGTTCGATCAGTGGGCCTTTACACTTACCGCGTTTTGGAGAAGGTGGACCAACTCACTACAAGACCGGAGACAACACATTCTTCTTCTTCGCCCTCGAGCGACAGAATGAAGCGACTTCGATCCCGGTTGCGTCCGACGCATTCGCACAGTTGCTGTTAGTGCAAAACCTCGGTGCGCGACCGGCAACAACGCTGCCGACGCCGTATAAGGATTGGCGTATCAATGCCAGAATCGATCACACGTTTAATGCGAAGCACAGCATGTTCCTGTCGTATAACGATCAGTCCAACACTGGTCTCAACGATCAGGCGACTCAACGTGTCGACCTCACACAAGGTAACTTCACTACAAATCGCCTGATACTCGGCAACTTTTCATTGAATTCGTCGCTGAGCAGCAATGTCGTGAATGCCTTTACGGCGGGCTATCAATACTGGGTAAACCTGATCGACAGTGAACAGAAAACCACGACGGTCACATTTCCGACGGGTATTCAGTTTGGCACTAATGTGAACGTGCCCCAACAGTCGTACCAGATCAAATACCAATTCAAAGACGATCTCTCAATCAACAAGGGAAATCACACCTTCAGAACCGGTGTCGACTACCTGTGGGAGCCGAAGCTCGGTGGTTTCTTTGAGTTCAACCCAACGCTCGAGATCGATTTCGTTTCACTCCCGAGCCAGATCCTGACATTGCCACAGGGTTTCTCAACTCCGGGAATAGTTGGCGGCATGACTGCAACCTCAGGTGATCCTTATTTCAATTTGCCTGGCGGCGCCAAAATGTTGGGTCTTTATTTTCAGGATGATTGGAGAGTCAGACCGAACCTGACGCTCAATCTCGGACTACGCTGGGACAAAGACTTCAACTTGATTGGAACGCAAGCACAAGGTCTAAGCAGGACCTACCTGGCTCTTAAAGCAATCAACCATCCCGCGGCTGCGTCGTTACCAAAAGACGACAGCCTCGACTTCAGCCCGCGTGTCGGCTTTGCCTGGGACATCGGGTCAACAGGAAAACACATCGTGCGCGGCGGCTATGGGCTTTATTACGGCCAGACATTTCTGAATATTCCGCTGTTCATGATCCAGCAGATCAATCCTACGATCTTTGTCAGCGTTTTCAGTATTGCCAGTGGCGATATCGTCCCCGGTACGGGAATTCCGCTGTCGAATTGGCGTTTTGGAATTGATCCGTTGCCGACAATCCCGCCGCCGCCTACCCAGTTACCCGACAACTCTACCGGGCGCATCATGGATCCCGATTACCAAAACCCGCTCACTCAACAATGGAACGTCGGCTATGCGTGGCAGTTCAATTCTTACTCGGTACTGGAATTTGAATACACGCACATCCTTGGATTGCATGAATCCAAGACCGTCAACATCAACCCGACGCGTGCCATGTTCCTCAACTCCGCGGGCCAGGAGATTACTTCGCGACCGTTAACGGCTGCGTTGACCGCGGCGCATCAACCAATACTCGGGAGGGTCGATCTCGAGCAGTCGTCTGGTCGGTCGCGCTACGACGGTATGAATATTTCGTATCGTCGCCGGCTGCACCAGAATTTCACCGTGAACGCCACTTACACCCTTTCGCAGGCGCTGGCTTACAACGGAAACTCAGCGGCGTTTAGAAATCGCGCCTGGGATCCGTTCAATATGTTCGCGGAGTTTGAGCTTGGACCAACGCCAAACGACTCACGTCATCGCTTCTCGATGGGTAGTGTCGTAAACCTGCCGGGTGGTTTTCAGGTAGCGCCGATCATGCAATGGGAATCTGCGCGTCCTTATACAGCGGGTTATGGTGGCGCAGTCGACGTTCTTGGTGTCGGTGGCGGCCGTGGGACTTCACACGTCGTCGTATTTAAGGACAGGCCAGATGATTTGACCGCTACCTTGGCTGCATTCGGAGATCCGGGTGCTTCAAACACGAACCGCCAGAAGTATCGAAATTGTCTGCGCACGGGCCAGTGCACTCACGCAGGCTTTGACAATTTGCGGGGCCAACCATTCTTCCAACTGGATGCGCGCGTGACCAAGAACTTCAGAATTCGTGAGCGCGCCAATCTTCAGGCGATGTTTCAGGTTTTCGATTTGACCAATCGGGCCAACTTCGGAAACAACTTTGTGAATGACGTTCGCCTGGCAACCTTTGGGACACCCAGCAATTTCATTACACCGAGTGGGGTTACCGTTCCGCATAGTTTGTCAGCGGAGTTTGGAATCAGGTTTACCTTTTAGGACAGGTTGCAGAGAACAGCGCGAGGGCTGCTGGAGTTGTGTAAACTCCGCAGCCCTTAACTTTTGTTAGGGCTACTTACTACACGCAGCAACAGCGTCTTTGTAGAAATCCTGTAGATGATTAGCTTGAGGTTTCTTTTGCAACGTGACGATCAGATTTTGCGAGACGCAGTTGATGACTTTCTGATCGAGTTTTTGAGCCTGACCGCGGTTATTCACCCAGTTGTCAACGTGCGTATTGTCGATTGCGTCGGCAAGGTAGACCTTGTCCGCGGCAATCAAACTAGCGAGAGTTGAAGTATCAGTTGGGTGTTCGGTCCGGTAGTTGTAGATACTGCGCGCAAAGTTATCGCAGTTGAAGACTATCGATAGCATAGGGTCTTTACTGCAGAACGCTTTAGACTCCGGCAATTCTTTGACAGCGGCATCGCGCGATTGGTTTGTTGGCTTTGGCGGCGCCGGGCGTGGTGCTGGTTCGGGATCGTCGTCTTTTGGAGCAGCAGGTTTTGTCGCGACAGTCGATGGATCGTATTTCCAACCAGTGTCGACAACCTTCTTTCCTCCGGCGCGCGCACCTTCACTGAGCGCGGCCAACATGCGACGTCCAATTTCGAGCGCTATCGAATTGCAAATGCTGTTTCCCTTAAAGCTATATCTCTGGGTGAGGTCTTGGTTGAATCCACGGTTCCACAGCGAATAGTTCTCCGCGCTTCCGGTCTCAAAAGGCCCAGAGTAATAAAACGTCCCCTGGTACGACTCAGACAGGCAATAAGTGGCGTTGGGCCGCAGCTCGGGTGGGGTCTCGGCGTCTCTGTGGTTTGCATAAAGCGCTAACTCGACTGGATTGGGAGTGTATTTCCACTCGAGTTCCACTACCTGCTTGTTTTCTTGCCGCACCTGGTTTTCAAGTTTGCGCTTACTCTCTTCCATATCAGCCATTCTTCCAGCCAGGCACCCTCCGCCGAGGTTCTGATTGGATTTGAAATCAAATCTTCCCTTTAAGTAGGCGCTGAACTCGCTGGCCCAGGGTAAGGTGCTAAGCCTCCTCACTTGATACGGAATTTTCGTATCGAAGATCGGGGTGAAATAGACGACGGGCTGGCCCACATTCGAGGCGCAATATCCCATGACCGTGCCTTGGGCGTTGGTGGTTGAAGGATGAATGAAGAGGAGCGCTAGAGCGAGGAAAACGAGTCGGGGAATCATCGGGCCACCTCCTAATTGCGGCGCATGATATAGCAGATGAGGTTGGCTGGGAAGGTTTACTGCGACAGTACCTGATGTACAAACGACACGACAATCGAACCTTCGCCGACGGCTGATGCTACTCGCTTCACATTCCCGGCACGAACATCTCCGACCGCGAACACTCCGGGTAAACTGGTCTCCAGAAGATAGGGCTGACGCTTCAGGGGCCACTTGGCCTTCGCCAATTCTTCGCTCGTGAGATCTAAGCCAGTCTTGATGAAACCAATCTGATCGCACGCGACACAACCATGGAGCCACGCAGAGTTAGGCGCCGCGCCGGTCATGGAAAAGAGGTGTGAAATGTTGCGCGACTCAGTCTCTCCAGTTTGGTTATTTCGCCAGATCACCCGCTCGAGGTGATCGTGTCCCTCCAGCGCAATGACTTCAGTGTTCGTATGAAGTTCAATATTCGTCGTCTCTTCGATGCGCCGGACGAGATAGCGTGACATTGTTCTGACTAACCCGTCAGACCGGACCAGCAAATAAATCCGCCTCGTCGTTTGCGCCAGAAAGACTGCCGCCTGACCGGCAGAGTTGGCGCCGCCCACGACGATTACTTCTTCACCGCCACACAACTGCGCTTCCAGATGGGTCGCCCCGTAATAGACACCGGCGCCCTCAAACTTCGACAGATTCTCCAATTGCAATCTCCGGTATTGGGCACCGGACGCAATAATTACCGTGCGCGCAGGAACGGCTCGTCCGTCGCCAATTAACACCGCGTAAGGCCGTCGATCACAAGCCAGGCCGTTAGCTTGCCTCGCAATCAAGATTTGTGCGCCGAATTTTTGTGCCTGGGTGTAAGCGCGACCTGCAAGATCATGTCCGGATATGCCGGTAGGGAAGCCAAGATAGTTTTCGATTTTCGAACTCGCTCCCGCCTGGCCGCCGGGAGCATTTGATTCGAGCATGAGGACGTCAAGTCCCTCAGATGCTGCGTAAACGGCCGCCGCCAATCCCGCCGGCCCAGCGCCGATAATGATCAGGTCGCGGACACGTGTTTGATCGATTTCTTCATTGAATCCGAGACAGTTTGCGATTTCCAAATTGGTGGGATTACGCAGTACTGCACTGCCGCGACAGATCACAACGGGCAGGTCATTAGTAGACAGCGAAAAGCGGTCGAGTATTTCCTGAACCTCAGCATCACGTTCGAGATCGATGTAGGAATAGGGCTGGTAATTACGAGTCAGAAACTCTTTGATGCGAAGCGTGTCAAGCGAATGACCGGAGCCAATTAAAACGATGTCACCAACTTCGCGAGCAATTAATTCCAGACGGCGCAGGATGAAAGCGCGCAGAAAGATATCGCTGAGTTCGCTATCAGCTTCGACAAGGGCCTGCAATGTCTCGCGCTCGATCTCAATGAGCTCTGACTTTTCCGTCGCGCGCACGCGCACGAGTCCGCGACGGCCGGAAAGGACCGTTAATTCGCCGGTGAACATGCCGGGATTGCAAACGGCGACAACGCGCTCCCGATCATCCGTGACCTGGAGGATGTGCAGTTGCCCGCGCTGGACAACGAAGACTTTGGTTACTTGTTGATTAAGCTCGACAACAATCTCGCCCTGTTCGCAGGTGCGCCGTTGGCCATGTGCGAGTACGCGAGCTTGTTGAGTGGAGGTTAGGATGGGAAACATCTCGCTGGGAGTGCTTCCCGGCGGCTGCGATAGAGTACTCTCAGACGTTGCGTTAGAAGTGTCCTTCATGCGTCGAACTACTGCGACTTATTGATGAACGCGACGAGCCGCGGAATCACCTCAGCAGGCGCTTCCTCCATCAACCAATGACCTTTGCCCTTGATGACGACGCCGTCGACGTTTGTATCAACTAGACGAGCCTGCTCAATCAAAAACTCTCCCGAAGCCTTTTCGCCAGTCAATACCAACATCGGCATTGTCAGTTTCGTTCCGGCGAATTGAGCGAAGTCTTTTGCATCCTGTTCGAAGTTGCGGAAAACTTCAAAGCCTGCTCGCATCGCACCGGGTTGCGCATAAGATCTGGCATAAAACTGTCTGTCGACCTCCGGCACTGAATGCTTCGGATCGGCAGCGAAGTCATTCCAAAAATGTTCAAAATAGATTCTCTCGCGGCCGGCCACGAGCTTAAGCGGGGTTTCGCCGTAAAAGTGAAAGTGCCAGAGGTCTCTTAGCAGCCAGACGGTTTTCCAATCGCCGACGCCGGGAAGGAACGCATCCATCAAAACAATCCGATCGACTTCGGCAGGGTACTGTGCAGCGTACGCATAAGCGACCATCAATCCGATGTCATGACCGACTACGACTTCATGTTGATAGCCGAGCGATTGGGCCAGGGCATGAATATCCTGGGCCATCGTCTTCTTATCGTAACCCGTCATCGGCTTGGAAGATTGACCGAAGCCGCGCAGATCCGGCGCGATCACTGTGTGACTCTTTGCCAACTCAGCTATCAACGGCCGCCACATGTGACTGTTCTCGGCGTAGCCATGCAGAAGAATTACCGGGTTGCCCTTTCCAGCAGTCAAATAATGAAGTCGAATTCCGTTGACGTTAGCGAACCGATCTTCGATTCGCTTTTGCGCATGAACCGGAAGACCAGTTGTCAGCGCAAGGATCAGAATTACTGCGACGCTGTACGCAGCACGGATGAGCATTCTCATTCGAGCCTCCCGTGCCATGGATTTCTCGGTGGCGTGAGCCCGAGTCTCACTGCAGTCTTCACAAGGTCGGCGATTGAGTCAGCTTTCATCTTCTGCATCATTTTTCCGCGGTGGGCCTTCACCGTGATCTCGCTGATGTCCAACTTCAGACCAATCTGCTTATTCAACATGCCGGCGACAACGAGGCTCATGACATCACGCTCACGAGGCGTCAGTGATTCGTAACAATTGCGCAGTGCTGTTATTTCAGCCTGATCATCGAGCACCGCCGTGCTGCGCTTGATGGCATGCCGGATTGCACTTAGCAGCACTTCGTCGTCGAACGGCTTGGTTAAGAATTCAACAGCCCCGCCCTTCATAGCTTGAACCGTCATCGGCACATCGCCGTGCCCTGTGATGAAGATGATGGGCATGTCGGCCCGTTCGGACGCGACCAGTTTCTGCAGTTCAAGACCGTTAAGATCCGGAAGAGAAATATCGAGCACCAGACAACTTGGCAGCGTGCTGCGCGGGCGCGCCAGAAATTCACCCGCAGAAGCAAAAGTCTCCGGTTGCCAGCCGGCGAATGCGATCAGCGACTCCAACGACTCGCGCACTGAGATGTCGTCGTCAACCACAAAGACGATTGGCTGCTGTTGCGACTTAGGTGTTGCGGACATTAAGTCAGATCAAGTACTCAGTTAATCAACTCGCTTCCAGTGCAGTGTTGAGAGCCTGCAAAAGATCCGTCGGCTCAAACGGCTTGAACAAACACTCGACCGCGCCTTCAGCGATTAAGCGCCGACGAGTGCCTGCATCCCGCTGGGCGGTAATGAAAACGATTGGGATTGATTGCTCGCGAAGCAAAAGCTCCCGCTGCAGATCGGGCCCGGTCATACCCGGCATCGCCACATCGAGCAACAAACAGTTTGTATCGGCAATGGCCTCCGAAGCCAGAAACTCTTCGGCGGACGAAAACGACTGCGCCTCGAAACCAAATTCCTTCAATAAATCAGGCAGCGATTCGCGCACGGATTCATCGTCATCGACTACAGATATGAGGGGACGTGTAACCATCTGCTCTCTTTCTGATCCTCCGCGACGTTGAGTAGTTAGGGAGAATGCGCCTCTCAGCGCTGCCTGTCCATCATACCTTGGTATCAGTATCCAAACGTACGCTACCAAGGTACCGATCGATACTTTGGTCTAATAGATTCCCAGAGGTACCTGTGGTGTACTCCTGCCATTATGAAAAGAATCAGTGTGTTGGTCACAACAGTGGCAACGCTGGCCGGTGTTGTTGTGCTTACGGCAATGCCGACGACAAACCGGTTGATGACGCATTCATGAAGACCTGTTTTCTCTGCCACCAGATAATTAAGTTTGAGACCATGACCACTGAGATGACCAGAATGCTTATTCGTCGACAACGGCACTGCATTCACTCTCTTCGGACTGAAGTTTCCGTCGAAATGCACCTTAGTCGGGTCCGTCAACTGGGGATCGATTGGCTATTCGGTCGGCGCCCTGCTGGGCGCACTCACCGCCGCGCCGGAACGCCGTCACATTCTGTTCGTGGGCGATGGCTCGTTCCAGGTATCGGCCCAGGAGCTGTCAACGATTCTTCGACATGATCACAAGCCGGTCATCTTCCTGATCAACAACGGCGGATACACGATCGAACGAGGCTACCTGGGCAAGGATGAGACATACAACGACATTGCGAACTGGTCGTACGCCGACCTGCCAAAGGTGTTCAGGCGCGACACCTCGGCGCGATCGTTCGTCGTCAAGACCGTCCGCGACTTGCAAGATGCCCTCAGCGCACCAAATGACACGCTGATCTTCGTCGAATCCATAATGGATGCGCACGACGCTCTCGCCCCAGTCATCAACAGCAGCAACAAGGGGGCAGAGCTCGACTATGGGCCTCGCGGTCCGCAAACCCGCGACAACCAACTCCGGCCAGTCACACACCTCGAGAGAACGGCGGGCGGTTGATAACCACGAGGGGACGGCGACATGGATAGACGCACTTTTGTGGCTTTGACGACCGCGACCGCGGCCGATTCGCTTCTGTCACCTGCCGCTTTCGCGCAGACCGCTACCAAGGCAAAGAATGTCGTGTTGGTACACGGGCTTTTTGCCGATGGCTCGAGCTGGTCCGAGGTAATTCCGCGGTTACAGGCCGCGGGGCTCAACGTGACCTCCGTACAAAACCCCCTAACGACGCTCCCCGAAGCCGTCGAGGCAGCGCTACGCGCGCTCGGTCGACAGAATGGACCAACGGTTCTAGCCGGACATTCATTTTCAGGGATGATCGTCACCGAGGCCGGTGTCCATCCGAATGTCTCGGCGCTGGTCTATGTGGCTGCGCGCGCGCCGGATGCCGGCGAAGATTACGCGGCCTTGGCCAAGCAGTTTCCGACGCCGCCAGCTTCGGCCGGCATAGTATTCGATGGCGATGAAGGACGCCTCAGCGAGGAGGCCTTCCTGCGTGATTTCGCGGGCGACCTGCCGGAGGTGAAGGCGAGAGCTCTCTTTGCTGTGCAGTGGCCGTTTCATGCGGCCCTGCTTACCGGCAAAACCACTCGCGCAGCATGGCGATCAAAGTCAAGTTGGTACGCTGTGTCGAAGGAGGATCGGACCATCAATCCGGAGCTCCAGCGCTTCATGGCGAAGCGAATGGGGGCCAAAACGATCGAGATCAAGGCGAGCCACGTTTCGCTTATATCGCAGCCTGAGACGATTGCGAATTTGATTCTGGAGGCGGCTGGTTGGACTCGTAGAACACTGTGATCAAGGAGCGCATATGTCGACAATCCATTTCAAACTGACAACTACTGCGACGCCCGAGCAGTTCATCGCCGGACTCACCGACTTCGGTCCGGGCCGGGCGAAGCTCTTTGGCAACAGCACTGACGAGTATCTGAAGGTGCATAAGAAGGACACAAACTACGCTGACGTCACCGAGGGCTCGGGAGGCATCTGGGAGCGACTGAACTACGACTGGTCCAATCCCACACACATAGTTCTTACCACCACTGACTCCAACTTATGGGGAGGCCGGTCAGGTCATACCTACACCTTAACGCGGCAACCCAACGGTATGACCGACGTTGACGTCGTGATTGTGCGCGAGGGCAAGAACCTCAAGGGCCGGTTGCTCGGCGCATTCCTTGGGATCGTTGGCAAGGGACAGTTGCAAAAGTGGTTTGCAAAGACGCTGAAAGCCATCGAGGCACGGAATTATGAGATCGGCGCGGCGGCAAAGGCGTAAACGAATTGGAGCCATGCTTCAGCTACTCGCAGCTTTCAAGGTCCCTCGCTGTAGTTCGTCTACGTTCAGCGAGATAGATGGACTACATGGAGAGTTGACGCGGGTGGCAGCAATCGGCGCATCAGTTCGAGCGATCGGCGGTGACGCAACAAACATTTAACCGTCGATTTATCCCCTCGTAACGCCGAAAACCTATTCTCACAATCGATTTCCCGACAGCTAGCTTTCAAGTTTTGCGCCAATGCGCACAAGTATTCGTGTGTAAACACACCCCTTAAACACCGCACAAAGCCAAAGGAGAAATGAATGCTTCGACGTTTGACTTCAGGCGCCACGGTTCTAGCAATCGGCGCATTGCTGACGCTCTTCTATCCAATGATGGTCCAGGCACAATCCGTGAAGATTGTCTTACCCGAAAGATTTCGTGTCCTGTCCGATCAATTGTTCGACCTTCGAGTTGAGGTCACCGGTCTCTCGAGCCTTGATGCTCAGATTCAGTTAGCAGTAAGCGGAAACAAGCACGATGGGATTCAAGGAATAGGTGCGCCTGAGGTCACAACCAACAACGACAACAACCCGGGAAGCCTCGACAAGGCATGGACCTGGCGTCGCTTGAGCTTCGGTCGCGAGGGTCTCCGCACCCTTCGAGCCATAGTTACCGACGGCGCGAGTACTTACGAAGCCTCTACTCAGATCGGAGTACAGGAATTCAAACTTCAAGGAAACAAGAACATCATTCTGTTTATCGGGGATGCGATGGGTACGGCCTATCGTGATGCCGGTCGAATTGTCGCTCAAAGCACTAGTCACCGCTTTCGCGAGGGGTTCTTTGACGAACTACAACAGATGGACCAAATGCCTGTTACGGGAATGGTAATGACTTATGCCCTCGACAACATTACTCCAGATTCTGCGAACACTGGTACAGCTTGGACAACGGGAAACAAAACGATCAACGGCACGCTCAATGTTTTCCCGGACAACAACGATTTCAAATTCAACGGCGCAAACACAACCACGCAGCAGGCGACGAAACAGTTTGCCCTCGATAACCCGCGTATCGAGACGTTATGGGAGTACCTGAAGCGGCTCTACGGATACAAGACCGGCATCGTCACCACCTCGGAGGTTACTGATGCGACTCCCGCTGCGGAGGGCGGACACACGCTTGCTCGCGCTTTGCAAAACGACATCGCCCGTCAAATACACAGACGGAGTGTTTATCTCGGGACCTGCGTTCGACGTAATCCTGGGCGGCGCAAAGGAACGTTTTGATTCACGTACCATTGCCAACAGCGGAGATACAAGAAATCTTGTTTCTGAGCTTCAAGCACAAGGATTCACGTACGTTCAGAATCGGACCCAACTGAACGCGCTACCGGGTGGAAACTCGGCGCCAAATCGTTTGCTTGGTTTGTTTCGTACCGGAAACATGGATGTCGCATTTGACAAGCTTGGTCTGCCTCGTCCGGCGGGAGAACCGAATCCAAACTTCGCCGGGTTCACCGATCAGCCGTTTCTGGATGAGATGACTGGGAAAGCTGTCGCCACACTCTCCAAGGGTGGTGGACCATTCATTCTAATGGTTGAGGGAGCTTCAATCGACAAGCAGTCGCACCCAAACCACGCT